>Ga0129309_1000375_pt1 | contig 36053 bp, 37 predicted proteins | sample L1105metagenome_FD_94439 | JGI IMG/M metagenome (GOLD analysis project Ga0129309, IMG submission 94439) | Ring-tailed lemur group fecal microbial communities from Wisconsin, USA - L1105 metagenome | ecosystem: Host-associated > Mammals > Digestive system > Large intestine > Fecal | place: USA...
AATCGTGCCGGAAGAAGTTCATAAAGGAGAAGAAGCTGACCTAACAGACAACATTCTCAACCTTCCAGAAGGAAGTAAAGTGGAAGTCGTCACACCAGTGGATACTACACAAGTAGGCGAACATACAGGCGAAGTGAAAGTTACCTTCCCAGATGGATCAAGTGTGGTAGTAAAAATCCCAATAATTGTGAAAAATATGGATGATATGATAACTAATAATCAAATGACGAGAGTAGAAAAAAATTCTGTAGTACTCGACGTTATAAATAAAAGTAAAAGCTTATCTTCATCAAAGATTTTTGGGAAGTCAGATAATATGTATGTAGAGACAAGCAATAAAGAACTTCCTAAAACAGGAGAAGAAAATACTACAATTTTATCTATTTTAGGGATGTTATCAATTAGTTTCTGTGTTCTTTTATTTAGATTATTCAAAAAAAGAGAAGAAAACTAAAGATTAAAAAGGCTCTTCGTCAACTAGTGTTGGTGAAGAAATTCAATAGAATAATCGAAAAACTCACACGGCTAGGCAGCTCTTCTGTCTAGCCGTGTTGTCGTTCTGGTCTTGTTCATTTGGGTGGTTTTCTTGAAATACTTTTCGCGGTACAAAAAGATTCGTTCTCGGTAGTTTTGGAAGTTTCTAAAGCCATAGGCCATTCGTTTTAGTACTTTGATATGGTTGTTCAAACATTCCAATGGCCCGTTGGAATAGGGAACCCGCAACGCGCGTTTGATTTCTGTTTGGTACTTTTTGAAGGTCGTAATCACTGGTTGGTAGTGTTCTGGTAACTCTTTGTAATTTTCCTTTAAAAGCTTCGTGAAATCAGGAACATCTCGTCTTCTGATAGCGGACAGAAAGTGTTGGTAGACTTCGTATCCTTGCTTTAGGGAGTCATCGTAAGACAACAGGCGATCGACGATTTCTGCTTCCGTTAGAGGTGCCCGAAAAGAAGGTCGCCAGTAGCGGTGTTGTCCTTTCAATTCCCATGCATTCTTTTGAAGCAGTTTCCAGTATTTCTTTAAGTGTTTTGAACGAGTATCGCCTTTTTTAAAGGATTTCATCACTTGAATTCGGTGGTTGGTAAAGGCTCGACCAATGTGTTGGCTGATATGAAAGCGATCGGCGACGATTCAGGCATTCGGAAAACAATCTTTCACCAATGTACGATAGGGTGTATAGAAATCTGAAACCACTAGACGTACTTGTTCCCGTACCTTTCTGGGATAACGCAAGAAATAGTCGCGCAAAGGATCGAGTTGACGATTTTCCACAATGTCGATCAGTTGATGGGTTTTGCCATCCATCATGACAAAGCTCATAGCACCCGAGACATTTTTCACTGATTTGAATTCATCAAAACACAACACTTCTGGCAGTGGCTGGTTCAAAGAAACGGTTTTGGGCCGAAGGCTGCGAAGTATCCGAATAACCGTTGTTGGAGAAACGTGTTTCATGCGTGCAATTAAGGACATAGAAAGAGGCTCACTTAATAGTTCGAGAACGGCTTGTTTGACCCTACGGGCAATGGAGCAGTGACGATCACTAACCGAATCTTCAGATAAAAAAGTTTTTCCACAGTGTTTACACTTAAAGCGTTGCTTGTTTATCCGCAGAATCGTCTTGTAGTTACTAACATCATTTAATAAGATGGATACTTTTTTCCAGCCCTATTTAATGAGGGTCTGATCGTTTTCATGGTGACAATGAAAGCATTCCTCTGGTCGATAGGTTAATGTGCCATCAAAAACAAAACAGGTCTCGTCATTGATTCGCTCTTTGCGAAAGGCATTTTCATGAAAGGTAAGATTTAGGTCTAGAATATCTAGTAACTCTTTGGTAAACTCTGAATAGGACATCTTGAAACACTCCTTTGAATGGTTTTCGTCGACTTTATTCTAAAGGATTTCAAGGTGTCTGTTTGCGTTTATTAAAAAAAAGAAAAAGTGTTGGCAACAGAAGGTGTCACCAACACTAGATATTATAGAGCCATTAAAAATAGCAAACGGAGATTATTTCCGTTTGCTTATTTTCTAAAAAAATAAAAAACGAACACTCATGTTGGCGATTTAGATGATATAATTTATGTGACACAAAGAAAACTTAGAAATATGTTTCAAGAGAAATAATTACTGTTTGTCTAATTTCATCATGTGTATGAAAGAAACCAATAAATTTGTCTTTTTTCAAAGAAAACTTATTTTAATAATTTGAGAGGATGATTATATTGTGTTTTGAAAATAAAGGGTACTTTTTTGAAATCTCAGACATTGCTGGATTTGTTGAAGTTGAAAGAAAGAAACAGTGTAGCTCAGCTACATTAAATACTTATGACTATGTTTTAATTAATATTGTAAAACAATTGAGTGAGCAGCAAAAAAATTGATTTACTTAATAAACTCAAAGAATTTCAATACTACACTAAGCAATTTAATTGAAATGGATGCCAAAATTTCTGATTATCTTTTTTTCTTGATTAATTGTAGATTTGAAAATGATAAAGAAGTAATAGAGTGTGTAGAAAGTGTAGAAAAAGATGGTCTTAGAGACTACTATTGTGGGTTAAATTTCAGTGATAACATAAATAACTATAAATTGATAGTTCACACAACTAAATATTAATTTTTTTAGAACGATGTTAAAAGATGGATGATATAGGGGATTAGTTATTTTAACTAGTATTTATTTAGGAGAAATTTTAGAAAGAAAAGATCGATTATTTATCCTGAGTTAGAAGTAGTAACCTTTCGGTTTAACTTTAATGATAAAGTGATATTTACTCAAAATTTAAAAACAAATAATGAAAATGAAAAGCTTTATGAACCAACAAATATTGATACCCAAGATGAAAAAACTAATAATACAACAAAAGTTTATGACGGTTGGTATTATTTAGGCTCTTTGTCAAATAGGACTGATAGAGTGATATAAGAACATCGGCTCTATAATTATGAGTATTATGCTGGATTAGACGTCCATCAAAATAATTTTTTGTTTTGAAAGGTTCCTTTATTCAGATAAATAGGATGTTGGAGTATATCTATGTTGCTTATGTAATACAATTTATTTTTATTGTATATTTGTTCCCTTTTCGTACTTTTAAACTTTTACTACCAGAGCATACTAAAATATGCTATATTTTTACTACAGTAGTTATAAATTTGAGATAAAAAAGGAGTCTTTTTTTGGATAAAGGAGTCGCTGATATTGCAAAAATTAAGCAGGTGTTGAAACAAGAATCTATAAAAAGCTTAGTAGAAGGAACTGGTTTAAGTAAGAGTACTATTTCAAGTTTAAAATCAGGTACTCGAAAAGTAGAAAAATTAAACCTTTTTGCAGCTATTAAACTAACCGAATATTCAGATCAAGTTTTTAAACCTATTATTGAAATCTGGGGAAAAGAACTAAAAAAACAACTATAGTTATCGAATAAAACTAATAGATTTAAAAATAGAAGAACTAGATATTTTTTAGATGAATGCTTGTTTAGCTCTACAATGGGTAGAACTGAAAGATAATATTTCTCAGTTCTACCAATTATAAAGTTATAATTTTATTCAATCTCAATGAGTCTTTTTTTTACCAATATTTTCAGATATTTCAGAAGATCTTCTTCAAATTCTGTAGTTTCTTTATCCTGTTGATACAATGATAAATAAAGAAGTAATTTTTTTTGATAGAATAGATTAAAATACGAATAGATATAGATATTAATTATATTATCAATAAACAGTAATGTATAGCGATCTTTTATCTTTGGATTTTCTATAAATTTTAAGTAATAAGAAAATTTTTTTCTTTCAAACTCTTCTATAATCTTTAAATTTTTAATCTGAACAGAATTTGTTGAAACAAGCATATAAAAATTTAACAATAATTGCTTCTTATCAGATTTTAGCCGTACTCTTTCAATTATATTTATAATATATTCATCGAGTGTGGAACTTTCACTAACAATTCTTTCAAGTTCAAAGTTTATTATATTTAAATCATACTCTACTGCAGCCTCATACAAATCATGTTTTGTTTTAAAAAAACTATATACAGTAGTAGTACTAGTTTTAGCTTCATTAGCAATATCTAAAAGCTTTGTTTTTTCATAACCAAATTTAGAAAAATGTTTCATTGCGGTAAATATAATTTCTTCTTTTTTATTATCTTTCTTGTTTGTTGACATAAATTTATTGCCCCTTTGCAAGTACAGTTAGCGTCTCGATAACATTTTCTTTTAATATTAATGAACTTTTTATAGAGTCTTCTAGAAAAACTTTGGCTTTTATTTCTTGATATTGTGTATTTTGAAGCAGCTCTCCAGATAACATCATTGTATCAATAATAAATGTATAGATAACTGGATCAATTTTAGTACTAATTTCTTTTTCATTTTGTAGTTCTTTAACAGTACTCCAGTAAACGTCAAAAAAACTTCTATTATTATAGAATTGTTTAACCCATTCAGTTATCATTTTTTTATCACTAGGAATTTTATTATAAAATATGATGAGTTCAGGATGTTGCTTTCCTAATTTTAAAATCATTTCAAACATTATTTCTAAACGATCTTTTAGTTTTAAAGGAGCGTCGTTTATAGTACTAACATATTCATCTAAAATAACAAAAACGTGTTCTATCGCGACTGTTAACATACCTTCTTTATTGTTGAAATACTGATATAATGATCCTACACTTAAATCTGCTTTACTGGCAATTTTACGAACAGAAGTGGCTTCATAACCTACTCTCCCAAACTCATCTAAAATATACTTTAAAATGAGTTCCTTTTTTTCTAATTTTAATCGATTAAATAAATCGTTCGCTGCTTTATACATAATGATCTCCTCAAAAAAGGTATTTTAATTTAGTGTACCATATTCAGTATATAAAAACGACCGCTCATTTTTAATGATCTATAATTAAATCTTAGATTGATAAAAATTAACCGACACACAAAATGATTAACATCTTAAATTTTACCAAAAGTGATTCTCTTTTTGTTTTGATTTGAAACGAAGAAAAAGTGTTGATAGAAAATCGAAGTCGATTTTCTATCAACACAAAATATTATGGACCCTAATTTTAAATTGTATTTTCTATATTAACACTATATATAGAAGAACAATAGATACAGTCTTTTAATTTTATAGATTGTACATTAAATAAAAAAGATTTGTTATTCTACGCGAGGTTCAGATGCTTCTTTTACGTTCTCTACACCGTCACTTACCTTTTCACTTGCAACTCCTAAAGCTTCTTTCGATTTTTCAAATTGTTTTGAAGCAAATTCTCCAGTAGTAGAAGCTGCATCGGAAAGATGATCTTGTAGTGTAACTGAATCGTTTTCATGTTGCTCTTTCGTTTTTACATCTACGACGTCTACATTAACCTCAATTACATCTAAGCCAGTCATTTTCTTAATTTCTTTTGAGATAACTTCCTTTATTTTATCATAAATTGTAGTTACATCTTTGCCATATTCAGCCACTATTGAAAGATCTACTGCGACTTGTTTTTTTCCTACTTCAACATCAACTCCAGAAGTTGTGTTATCTGTATTTACTAATTTTCCAGCTATATTTGAGAAGAAGCCCCCATCAATCGTTAAAAGCCCATCAATCTCATCTAATGCAATACCAATTATTTTTTGAATTACTTTATCTTCAAAAACTAGTTCTCCTTTAATTATCTCGGAAGTTTTTGCCACGTCATTCTTTTTGATTTCTGTTTTTGTATTATTTGTTTTGTTCTCCATTATTTTTCCTCCTAAAAATTAGAAATTTATTTCTTACCGTAAAAACGGTTATTAACTAATTTTGCTTGTCAAAAAAACCAACAATTTCTAAATAGTTACCTAAATAAAAACCACAAATAGTCAGCACTGTTAATATTACTGTTTTAATAAATCCTAACGTAAAAATCAATATTCCTAACAATAGTCCCAAACATCCAAAAATGAAAGGGTATTTATATTTTGATATGAATTCTGCCATCGCTTTCTCCTATAAAACTTTTGATTTAGTATTTGTATTTTTTTCATGATAATCTTTGAAAATTATTTCGGTTAATATTGTTTGTTCTGCACCAAATAGTTCATTCAAATTAGTATTCACTTTTCTTATAAATGCTGTTTGGCGCTCTTGCGTTTGAAAAGCTTTACGTATTTTACCTCGTATATAGATTTTGATTTTCTTTTTCTTAATTACAGATTTTACTGTTGGATCAACAATAAAAGGTTCTTCTTTAGCAGCAATTAATACAAAATTTTCAATTGCTTTTTTTTGGATTGCTATTTTTCCACTAGCTGTCTTTTTTTCTATATAATTATTCGCTTTAGGATAGAATAACACGATAATTAGAATAATAAACAATAGTATTAATAAACATACACTAACCCAAAACAAAAATTGAGACATGCTATTACCAATATACGGATAGCTTGTAAATGGAAGTAGGTAAAATGGTAAACTAACAACACTTTGCATTGTAATTAATGTATGTGCTAAAGGAAAAAATACAAAAAATAAAACAAGGATTAATAATAATTTTAATCTTTTTCGCATAATACACCTCTTTATCTACGTTTTGAACAAATTCGCTTACTTTATCATTCCTTGAAAATTTACGATAAAATATATATCTATTAAAAAATCTCCAAAGGTTGTGGTGCTTTGATTTCTATAATCTATGCTCCTTTCAGTTGTCTGACTTATTTAGGTAAATTAATACAATAAATTTAATCAATTAATATCCCTAAAATTTTAAAGTAGCATCTCACATTTCAGAAAGATAAAGACATACTTAATTTATAAAATTAAATGGTTTATGAAACAATGTTAACAAGAAGGAGCTACTAAGTCAAATAAAATGAACGTTCAATTTGTTTTTTTAACTCGAGCATTTTTTCATGAAAAATCAAACAATCAATTATAAAAGACACAGCACTATCTTTCTTATTCAAAACTAGTAAACATTGTAGCTTCTATATTTGTCAAGAAAGGATCATAATTTGTTCGGAAATGAAAAATACTCTATTTAGAATTTTTTTCGATAAAAAATAAAAGTATAAATTATTTTTCTGAAAGTTTTAATGGTAATGAACGTTAATTTTATAAGGTAAAAGCTATGAGTGTAAGAGCAAATTTGTTGAGATAACGTGCAGGTATTCTTATAATAGACTTGAGAATATTCCTATATCACTCTCTAGGGGTAGCTCAGGGGAAGGAGTTGCCCCTTTAAATGTATATTAGAATAATCGAGAGTGTAATATAAACCGTGTAAGTAACCATTAATCCTAGGCAGGTGGTTGCTTCGCGGTTTTTCTTTTTCTACAATAAGATCAAGAGGTGAGTACACGATGGCTAGAAAGAAAAGAAATCCTGATGCCGAAAAGTTAGCTGAATCCATTCTGAATGCCTATCAACCTGAATCTGTCGATGACATGCAAGATGCTTTGAAAGATGTGTTTGGTCCCCTTTTTGAAAAGATGCTTCAAGGAGAATTGAATAATCATTTAGGTTATGATGCCCATTCTAAAGAGCCTAAGGAACACGATAACCGTCGAAATGGCTATGGAAATAAAACACTTAAAACCAGTTTTGGTGAAGTAGCTATTGATGTTCCTAGAGACCGGGAGGCTTCCTTCGAACCAGAGTTAATTCCTAAGCGAAAACGAGATGTTTCCGACATCGAAGGGAAGGTTCTTTCCATGTATGCACGAGGAATGAGTCAACGAGATATCGCCGCAACCGTCGAAGACATTTATGGCTTTGATATTTCCCATGAAATGATTTCAGACATCACTGACGCTGTTCTTCCTGAATTGGAAGAATGGCAAGCCCGTCCATTGGCCAAGTGCTATGCTTTTCTATTCGTTGATTGTATGTATGTTACTTTAAGAGAAAATTATGAAGCCAAAGAATATGCTGTATACACCATTCTTGGCTATGATCTCAAAGGAAATAAGGAGATTTTAGGATTATGGTTAAATCAAACAGAATCTAAAAATCGCTGGATGCAAGTGTTCGATGAATTGAAAGCACGTGGTGTCGAAGATGTTTTTTTCATTTCTATGGATGGGGTTTCTGGTCTTGACGAAGGCGCAAAAGCGATCTTTCCATCGGTAATTGTTCAGCGCTGTATTGTTCATCTTGTTCGAAATGCATTGCGCTATATTCCAAGTAAGGATTATAAGGAAGTCTGCCGAGATATGAAAAAATTCTACGGTGCTTCGTCTCTAAACGCTGCACATGCTGCTTTTGACAGTTTTCAAAATCGGTGGTCTCATTATTCTGGTGCTGTAGATGTCTGGAAACGGAACTTTGCACATGTTGAACAACTATTTGATTATGGTAGTGCCATTCGAAAAATTATGTACACTACCAATGCGGTTGAAAGTGTTCACTCCAGCTTCAGAAAAGTCACAAAAAAAGGAGCGTTCTCTAATGAGAATGCACTCCTAAAACTACTTTATTTACGCACGAAAGAATTACACGCGAAGTGGTCAGGTGGTCGAATTCAAAACTGGGCTATGGTGCTTAATCAGTTAATGATCAACGAGACCTTCTCCTCTAGAATTGAAAAGTATGCGATTTACCTTCCATAACAACGGTAGGTTTATTCAACTATGTGTCCAATTAAAATTTATCTGATTTTAAAAATAGCCAAGAGAATTTGGGTTGTTAAAAACTCTTAACTATTTAACTTCCACAGTTTAGTTGACAACCCCGAATAATCAAGATAACCAGGTGCTTTGAAATTCTGAATCTATTTATCCAATTCAACTGTGTTTCCTATAGAGTTTATACAGGAACCCATCGATCATAATCAATTGTTCTGAAATTACATCTAACTGATTATAAATTTGCTCTACAAGCTCATCCGCTTTTGTATGTAGCGATAGAAATTTGCGTCCGTGTATCTACTTAGGATCATTTTTTCACAAATTCATCCCATGATTCACTAAATCATGGTTCAAAAAGACATTTTTCAACTCTAGTACTTGTTTTAACCAAAGTACTTCTACTTTTTCCGTTTCTATCTCATTCCTCCTCCTATTTTTTGTACATTATTTTCTTATCTCTTTCCTTTTAATTGATTTATTCCCAAAATTCTTCATATTCTTTAAACATCTTAAATAGTTCAGCTTCTTCCTTTTCGTTAAACTATAATTTCTAGTAAATAAAACAACGTCATTTTTCTTTTAATATGCACTTCTTACATAATAAATCTTGATTTTATCAATCTTCTGCACTTCTTGATCCACCTTGATTTGAAGTAACACAAACCGAGTCATCTCATTTGTTGTTTCTTCTCCAAATAATAAATATTGATCCGATTGGATTACATCTTGTGTGATAGTATGAATACGGCCAATTGTTTTATATTGTACATGTGGATCGTTGTCAATCCCATTTTCTTTTATACAACGATCGGTTAAATAGTTTTTTACAGATTGATTTCGTTCGTATATATCCGTGTAATTCACCCATTTTCTTCCAAAATTCTTTAACAAATATTGGATTTCTTCAGAAATATTGCATTCTGTTTTGTCTTCCTGATTTCTTTTGCTTTCTTTACTTGAACTTTCTGCTTGTATCATCTTTTCTTTTGATATTAAGGAAACTTCTGTTTTTTCTTCAGAAAAAATCCACCCACAACTAGTAAGTCCAAACAAACAAAAACAACTTAGAAAGAAAAAATAATAATTTTTCACAATCGATCCTTCTCCCTTTTATACTAAAAATTTTCATCGAAAGAATTCTTTTATTTCACTTTCCGAACCAGACTTCGAATTTTCGCTTGGTTATAGCTGCGTTGATACCGTGCCATAATTCGCCCCTGCTCGGCGTTCTGTTCTACGGTGGAGAAACTTTGTCCACTATTTGAGACATCTGTTATGATACCCGTGTGGCCATAGATTCCAGGAGACAATGCACCACCTGCTTGCCAATTGACCACATCTCCTGCTTGTAAGTCACTGGGCTTTGGATTCATGATCACTTGCCAACCATAGGTTGCCCAGTTATAATCTTCCCCTATTAACATCGCAAACATGTGTCCAGAACCCATTAACTGTGGGCCACCTAGTTGAGATACATACCATGCCGTACCACCATAACATTCCCCATTATTTACGGGTCGTCCAATGATCCGATCCAAAACCTTCGCATTGCCTTTACTTTTTCCTGCAATAAGCGAAGTTTTTTTGGTTGGTAGGCTATTCCAATGCTTGATCGCAAAGGCATCATATTCCGTTAAGTTATAGGACTTTATGATACTCATTGCGCCTTGATAATACGGACTGCCTTCGGTGATACCTGCCGCCGCATAACCTCCACGACCTAGAATCAATAAACAACTTCCAGGATCTTTATTGCCCACACATTGATTAAAGTTGCTTTGACTCGCCACCATAAATCCATAATAGTCATAACAAGCATTCAGGTTCGGAAACTTCATATAGAAACCACCTTCAGAGCCACCAATCCCACGTGCAGAACCTTGTGGATAGGGACAACCAGGAAACCACGTAATCCCAAAAAAGTTCGTATCGTTTCTTCCAGATTGTGACTGCCCATAAGCTGATTCATATCCTAATTGAGAAAGAATCACACTCGGTAATAACTGATACTTTACAGCTGCACCAACTGCTGCTTGGGCATGTTCATCTGTTATCGGACCACGCCCTTTGATCTCTGAAAAAATAGGTAAGGTTTCGATATATTCTCCCGTATGAGTAACACCAACTGCTGAATCCATGTGCTTCGATTCACCACTAGACATGCTAATTATCGCAAATAATAAAAACAGGCAACTCATCATACAGATGCCACTAAATAAAAAAATCTTTTTCACTAGTGAATCGCCTCAATTCGAAAGTTCCCATTCTCTAATTGTTTCATAGACATTTCATAGTACATGGTAAACCAAAGGTGCGTTTCTTGATCTTGATACAAAATATTACAATGAATCTCATATCTACCCTCTTTTTTTGCGACTTGCAAATTCGATAGTTCTTCAAAGGCTAAAGGCTGTTGAATTGGTAAAAGAGTTGTCCCATAATATTTTAATTCTTCTGCGTTTGCTTTAGGATAAATACGAAAGAAGGTATATAAGAATTTCTCTAATTCTTCCTGTTCTTTTCGAGAAATGCTCGTTGTTTCGAACCGAGTGTCTACTTTAATCGTTGCTTTTTTAACATTACTCGCTACAATAGGCAATTTCACTATGGCATATGATAATTCGTTTCGATATACCTCCACCTTATACACACGCTCTTTGAATTCTTTTTCTATCTCTAATAAGACATGAAATATAACCACAAATGTATGTTTTTTTGATTCATGTTCCTCTATTGCCCAAATCGAGACATTTTTAACTTTTACATTCGTTTCTATGTCTTTATCTATTTCATTATCCATTTGCAGCCCATCAGCTAAATAACTTTCTACTGCTTTTGATCGATTTATTTGTTGGTCGCTTTCAAGACTCACTGTAAAATACAAAAATGCAAAATTTTTCACATAACTTTCTATTCCAGTCATATCTTTTAATTGTTTATCAATGACTTTTGTTTCATGGATTGTATGCGTATCTTGAGAAGTTAAATTATTATAAACTCCAAAACAAACACTAAAAACCAAAAAGCTCCAGCCTACAAAAAAAAGGAAGCGCCTTTTTCGCGCTCCCTTATAGCTTTCTTTTTTCTTGTCTTTCTTTCCTTTTAGTCTTGTTTCTTGTTCAGAGAGAATAGACAGTTTTTTCTTCCGAGGAAACATAGCCCTCCTCCTTATTCTTTTTTAGTTCTACCTTTTCTCGCGTTTTGACAAGAAGTCGAAGTCCAACGAACCGGAGTTTCAATCTTTCGATTCGTACTTCGTTCATGAATCGGATGTTCCTGCTTCGACAATTTCTTATTTTTAGCTACATTTGAAATGTTACTTCTTTTTTCTATCGTAGGAAATTGTTCTGTTCGACCAATCATTGCACTTTTCCGTGTTTGTAATTTACCAGAAGTCACTTGTGTTTTTCCTGTTTGATGCGCCATTGAACGCATCGCTCGTTGTTTTCTCTCTTGTTGCTCTAATTGCAATGCATCTTTTCGTGCTTCATAAAAATTCTTCTGTCGCTCATTCGCAAGGTTACGCGCTCGTGTTTGTCGTTCCGACTCATTCATTCGCCCAGAGAAATAATCGTATTTCATTTTTTGTGCTTTGTATTGGGCATTGGTTGGGACATACTGAATTGTCCGCTTCCATTGTTCTACCCTACTTTCAATCGTTGCCGGTAATTCTGTCATAGCTGAAACTTTTTTTCCTACTCGCTCTATAAGAGGTGTAGAAGCTATACTTCGTTGACCACTCATAGATTTGGAAATCATTTGGCCAGCTACACCTCCGGCAGTACCTCCAACAAAATTTTCACCAATTCCTCGTATCATTTTTTGACCCATTGTACCTAACATCATGCCACGTAAGAAACGTCCAGTTCGATCCCCAGCTCGTGTTTGTACGCCACCAATTTTCATCCAACCTAATAATTCATTGACACGTGTCGAGACAGATAACCATAACGTCACCTGTAAGAAACTGGTCCAAATCATTCCTTTGTCCTTGGATAAGTGGTTTAACTCATGACTAATAGAAAAAGTAATGGTTAAAATGAGTAAAATGCCCATTTTTGTAAACAATAATTGAAAGACTTTCTGTAAGGCATTACCTAATAACGATCCTGAATTTGGAAATAACGAGAAAATCATCGCTACAGGTAAGAATCCTATAAATAACAAGAATAATACTTGCGACGCAATTAAGATAACGACTAGTACCAAAACACTCATACTAATGACAATGTTGACGATGAGCGTTAAAAATACCATACCAAAACGCAAATACACTTTTTGTACCGAAAGATTGCCATTTTTTTGTTTGGTTACTTCTTCTTCAACAAGCTTATTTCGCTGTTCTCCTTCATCATAAGGTGATTCTTTTAATAAATTGATTATACGTTCTTCACCAACCGTTTTTATATCACTATCCCCAAATTGCATGACTAGCCAGGGTTGCCTAATTTGAATGGCAAATAAATTCTCACGAATGGCCTTAATTGCATCTGGTTTTTCTTTTTGTTCAGGTAACAGATTTTTGGCAATGGTTAACATTTCACTATTGATTTCTTTTTGTACCCCATTGGCTTTCTCTAAATATGTGTTTGTATTCATAAAGAAAACGCCGCAACAAATAAAAGTAAACAAAAATGTCACCGCTTGTTGAATCGCTTGCGTAGGGTGTTGTTTCACTATCCCTTGATAAACTACTGAACAACCTGCTAAAGTAATTAACAATCCACCAAAGAAAGGGACTAATCCATGACTCAATGTCCCTGTACGGTTCATTCCAGCAATATTCTGAATTGTATGACTTAACGAACCAATCAACTCTGAAAGAAAATCTAATTCAAAGGCTTCTTGGACAAGAAACCCTAAAAAGTAACACAGGTAGACATTTAACATCCATAAAATATTGGTAACGGCAAATATCCCATAAATAACTGTATTAGAAATCCCTTCGCCCCATTTCCACGGCAACCAATTCCACGACGTATCCACAAAAAAATCTAAATTATAATTATCTAAAGGATATGTTTCAAAATCATATACGGCATTTTTACCGCCTAGGGTTTCTTTTATCCAACCAGCTGCTTCTACTAATGATGGGTGAAAGAAAAAAACACCCATCATTATGACTAGACTTATGAAAACCAGTTTCCGGCGAGTAATTAAAAATGAAACCTTTGAATACCACTGTTTCATCTAATTCACCTCAATTTCTTCAACCAGTTTTTCTAATATCTCGTCTTTATATTCTTCCTCTTCGTAGGTTTCTTCCATTGGCGGTCGTGTATCAAATGCATGGAATAAATCTTCAAACCAATAATACACATACAAAATGCCAATATTACCATGGATGTCACAAAACAGACATTCACCGTTTTCTAGATTTTTTACACGCTGGATATTTTCTTCTGTGACAGATATTCCACAAAAGCTTAATGCTTTGGTAATTTCTTCGCGATCATTCGAACGAAAAATGAATTTCAACCCAATTTTACTTCTCATCTTTTCATCACCTAAATCATCTGTGTTTTGTGTTGAAAAATCAATCCCTGCATTGCGAGATCTTCCTTCACGAACCAATTTATCTCCTAAAATTTTTCCTTGCGCAACATTCAACCACGCCCAACTTTCATCTAAGCCAACCGCTTTATAAATTTTTCGATTTTGTTTAATAAAATCTAGCGCATACGTAGCCAAACTCATCATAATCGCTATACTTAAAATTTCAGAAGAGTTATAGTCCTCTGGCACAGTTTCATTATCTGGTAACGTTAAATCCTGAACCAGTGCGAGATTACATTTGGCATCCAAATTTAACCCTTGCTGGTTCGTGCCATCTCCAAATAATAGGCCTGCAATAGATAGTTCTTTGAAACTTTCAATATGCTTTGCCAGGCGTTGTGCGATCGCTGCTTCTTGTGCATATAATTCCTGAATTACTAGAAGTAATCCTTTTGTTCCCTCAAAATCAGAAACAGTTTTTACTGCCCGTTGTAACAAAGGAAACCGGTCTTCGTCCCGAATACTTACACCCGTGATATAGGTGAGCACATCCAAGGCTAAACTTTCTTGATCTTTTTTTCTTCTCATCAATTGAAATGGATCAAGTAAACCAATATTTTCTTTCTCACTGGTAATATTAACTGTTTTTAAGTAGGGGGCAAAATATGGCAAATCTTCGGACCAATTTGAACGTTCCGATTTTGGATCGATACAAAAAGCCAAGGCGCCAAACAACACCGACCAAAATAACAAGAGATTTTCAGTTAATGATTTCCCACCACCTAGCGAACCAATTAATGCTTTGGCAAGAGTATTGGTAACCGTTCCTTTTATTCCTTGTGCCGCTAACCATGGTTGAATAAACACTGGGATTCCTGTTTCTGCATTAAATCCAATCGGAATACCACAGCCATCTCCTAGTTGTTGTGTCGCACCAATGCCAAGACTAGCAATAAATTCTGCGCCTACATATTGACGATAATCCTCAATCACTCGCCTTCCTGCTGGATAACTTCCAAAATGTAAAAGCAGCTGTACATTGCACGGTACTTCTAAATACATAGAATAGACATCAAAAAAATTGCGAACATCACTCACACGTTTTAACATTTCATCATAGGTCTTCCCTGACACGCGAACGTTTAGTGATAATACATACAAATCTTCTCGCGTATCTTCTAATTTTTGTTCCAACTCATTGGCTGATTGGTAAGCTTCGCGTACATTGTTTCCTACATCTTTTCCAACCGACATACCACTTTCATAAATATCAGATAAATCACTCTTTTTGCCACGTACTTTCGCCAAGGCCAAACGATTATCTAAAAGATTCACATCTAACCAAGAATCGATTGGAAAATCCAATTCCGATTGTAAAAAATAATAAATCTCTGATTGAAATGGAAATACCAAATCACGGGTCATACGTGAAAGAGATAAATACGTGATATATTCTTTTTCTGTCCCTTGTTCTAAAATTAGATAATTTTTCTTTTCTGTGATTCCTGCACTGGCCAAATTCAATACATCATAGTGATACGTATACGTATTCGTTTCTTCTTTAAAGCTATTTGGTCGATACATCACTTCATCTAAGGATTGTTCTTTTTTTCCTTCTAAATGTTCCACTAAAAACACCATGTCTTCTGGTGTTGTTTTTCGTAACCGAAAGTATTTACTAATCCGGTTATACAATAAATTCTCCAATCGCTTATATCGTTGAATTTTTTCATTTGGGATGGTTTCAAAGTCTCCAAACAAACGGGCATTGGATCGGTGAAAAAAATCTTTTGCGGCAATACAAAATTCTTTTAACCAATGAGCTTCTTTGGGAGCAATTTCTTCTAATACCAGCTCAATCCCAACATACCAGCAAACATTTTGAATATATTTTCCATGTAGCTCTTCTAAAATGTGCTGAACACCTTCTAAATGTTGGTAGGCAATCGTTTTTAATTCCCCTTTAGAACGCACCAATTCTTTTGAGGCTTTAATCGTTTTTTCAATTTTTTCTTCGTTTGTACAAAAAAAGAACCGAACATGCGAAGAATGACTTTGACGAATCAGACGCATGATTGCTTGTTGGAGTTGATACGCCTGATCTTCTCCCACGAAGCTATATGAATACATTGGGAATTCATAATAAGCGTACACACGATCTTCTTCTCCAAAAACTAAATTGTCTTCTAAATAATAAAAAGGAATCTTAGGCACTAGTTTTGGTAGTCGCATCCTTTTCACCTCCATAACGTACTACACAACGAATTCCTCGTTTGATTTCTTTTTTTTCTATTGGCTTTACCCATTGGCCATGAAAGGATTCTTTTGAACGACACTGAAATAAAAGAAAAGAAGCCAAATAATTATAAGGCTTCCTTCCTTGAAATTGTTTTCGTGTCATTAAAAAAGCAAATAACCACGGACAAAAAAATTGTCGAGTAATCGTATGTTCCATAACAAATGGAAAAATTCGAAAAATCCCCCCAAAAAAGCCAATCCCAAACCATATCGCAAATGTTTGTGTTACGGGACGAGGTAACGCGACCCCATCCCACAATTTATAAAACACTCGCTCTATATACCAAATCTTTGTCCAATTGCGTATTTCGCTCATTTTATCGCCCCCATGACCGCATACGATCCAAAATCCAATTGAATACGCCAGACGTATCTCCAACTAACCAAACAGCTACTGCTAGCACAAGAATCAATGGAATGGCTTTGCTTGCTTTCCGTTCAAAGGCAATATATGCCGCACCACCAAGCATCGCCAACATAATCAAATACTTAAAATCCCCAACAAAATCGGTAAACACATTTTGAAAAAAATTCATTTGCTTTTTCCTCCCTGTTAATACTCATTGAACTAATGACAATACACAATACCACAGAGCAAAACTGATAAAAATTTCACTTGATATTCCTCATTATGCATTTTTTCTGTTCCTTGATTGCTGTTTTTTACGTAAGAAGTATAAATAATTTCTCACACGACGATACATTACTTTTACAGGAACATGCGTACAATAAATCCGGTGTTGCGTACTTTTCTTTGTTTTAGGATCAAGTTTCATAGAATAGAAATCATAAAAATACTTACCACTTTTTTTATCGTATGTTCCTTCAATCACCAGTGAAAAGCTAGGGTGGTAGATCTAACAAATACAATTGATACTTCCCTCTACTAGATAAAGGGACAAAACCGAGTACCTTTAAATGGTCAGACACGGTCATAAACACGAGCTATCACCTTCCAAACAAAAAAAGTCTGCAATCATAGTTGATTACAGACTTTTTTTCTTCTAGTAAAATATTGATTTATCAAATATAAAAATAAAAGATCTCTTCATTGGACAACCAATAATACAAACGTTCTATTTACAAAAATATTTTCTATCTCAAAAAACATGCTTACTTTTTTTCTTTCTCAGACTTCTTTTTTTGCTTCTTTTTTAGTCCTTGTTCTTTTTCACCCTCAAAATATTTAAATAACCCCCTTTCAAAAGCATTTCTAGGTTTCGGAGAATAAGGAATGCATTTTTTATTCATACAAACACCTCTTTTAACTATTTGATCCATTTTATATCACCACACTATCAAAATAACAAATGTATTAAAAGCAGTTTTTTATCAACTTTCTCTTGCCCTTTTGGGAGATTTCAGGGCGATTTCTTTTTATTCTCCAACTTTTTTAATTGGTCACTTTCGTATACCCAATCTAAGCGATCATCGGCAGCAGTGCTTTTACAACGAATGGTAGGACAAAACAAGGGGCGGAAAAACTTTTTTGATCATTTCATAAAAAACTTTTTCCTACAGCATTCCCTTGTTTTCTCTTACCACACGTTGTGACCTAAAAGCACGCCGACGAACGCTTAGCTATACGAAAATGACCAACCAAAACAAAAAAGTGAGGTGAATGGAAACAAAAAGAAATTGAAATCTCCTAAAAGGCCGCCCGCCTCGGAGACAACTTGCTGCCGAAAATGGTTGGTTGATTCGGCTAAGCATCAAATAAGGCAAATCAAACATTATTGGAGGAACAGATCATGAAAGCAAATACACCATACAAAGTAGGAGACATTTTTTATAGTAGTTGGGGCTATGAACAAACCAACGTTACTTTTTGGCAAATTATTAAATTAACCGAAAAAACAGCATGGTTTCGACCCATCAAAAAGCAAACTGTAAAAACCTATACTTCTATGAGTAGAGAAACTATGCCAATACCAAATGAATTTATCGATTATCCGCTTGCACGAACCAAAGACAGCATTGTTAGAAAACGAATTAATCCAGCCTTATATCCCAATGAATTATACGGTAATCGCAGTTGGGATACATTTTACCGCTATGATAATCAACCGGTTTATGAAAGCAGTTATTACTAAGAGGGTATTTCCCTCTTAGTCAACGTTACAAAAATAAAAGGAGCAAGAACAATGAAACCAATAACTCTATATGAAATCTTAGGTGAAGAACGGTCTGACAATTTACCAACAACGCATAAATTAAGAGTTCTTGCTTCTAAATCTATCGGTAAAAAATGATAACTGAGTATTTCTAATCAAGGAGAGATTGCAATGCTAAGAACAAATGCTATTCCTATCGTTGATTCTTACGATCGGAATACCAATAACTATTTAGGATCTTTTGAACAAACAGATGAAAATATTTTGAACTATGTTGCTGGGTTAAGTCCTTTTGAATCTGTACGTTTAGTTGAACATACAATAGATACACTCATTTTAACAACAATCGGCTACTTCTTCGATCAGGTATCTGACCAACAATGGTTACAACAGATTTTACCTAAACTTATCGCAAAACAAACTGGAAAAAAAACCATCGAAGCAGTCAAAATATTTTTTTACTAAATACATGTATTCATTCTCAAGAGATTTTTTCCCTTGAGTGAAAGGAGAAAGAATGATGGCCATACTTCAATCCTTTGGTGAACCAATCGAACGAACAGAATTCATTCAACACTATATGAAATTATTTGTTCAAGTTATTAAACACACTCACCAAATTGATGAATTTTATTCCAAAGAAATAGAGTATCTTCTAGCAGAAAAACAAAAAGTTACTTTACTTTATGACTATTTTGTCGAAATATATGATCGCGCACCAGATTACTTTTATTTATCTGACACACTTACTACTAACTTTTTAGCTAAAGAACATCTTTTTGCCACACACAAAAAAACCTTATGTGTGTAGAACATTTTGTCAATACCTATCTTCATTTGTTAAAAACTCAAAAAATCTGTACATTTGAAGCATTTCAAACAGATTATCTATTTATTTTAGATCGTGAAGCATATTATGCAAAACAAGCATTTGAAAAGCAAAATCAAGCCATTGAAGGCTATCCAGAATTACGCACCAAAACAATTCTTTTTTACAACAACGATTGTTGAAACAGCTAATAAATGGATTCCATCAACGAAATAAAGGCTATCAAAAAGATCAATAATTGATTCTTTTTGATAGGTTTTTTCCATCAAAAACAGAAACTGTTTTTTAATTGTTTGATTACTTTTTCAGTCATAAAGATCATTCGAATTTTTTCAAACAAATTATCCATATCTTCTAATATTAATGGAACATCTGCAATTATTCGATCCCTATTCGTACCAAATAATTCAATCAATGAAGTATCAAAGAAAGAAACTGTTTTTTCTAAATTACTAAATGTAGTTAGCTCTTATCTTCCTCAACATTAGAAACGCTTTGTACATTGACACCTAATTTATTAGCCAGCTCTTTTTGTGTAGCTCCCTTTTTCTTTGGCAATCTAGATAACTTATACTTGAAATTTTCTATCACATAGCCCACTTCTAAACATTAAATTTTTTAAATATATTTTTTTATCCAAAACGTTGCTGCGCCCAATGAATTATCACTTGCATTTGATCCGCCACAAAATTCAACACGCTTATGATAAAATCTTTTGGCGTTGGCATTCCTTCTCCCGATAATAAAATTCTAAAACAAATATAGGCAATACCTAAAATAATCACTAATTTCAATACATACCAAACACCGGTAAGAAAATACTGTCCCATTTTTCCAACATATTCCTTTCTTTAAAGTGTTAATAACCAAATAATACTACAGACAATACAAACTAAAAGAAACAGTAATTTCAAAAAATGCCAACCTACAGAAAATAAAAATCGAATCATTTCTTTTCCCCTCTATTTTTCATATATAGATACAGTTTTTCTTCCAATACTTGTTGTAAATCTAGGATATCTTGCTTGGCAAATCGTCATATTTCATCATTGTTTTTACTGCTTTTTCGTATATCCACATACTTGTGTTGCATATAAATAAATCTTTGTCAACGAATATTTTAACGAATCACTAATACGGTAGCTTAATACTTCCCCTATTTCTACATGTAACATTTTGATTGATTGTTGATAATCTAATTATTCTTTAAATAACTGTAGATCATTTCCAACACATAGGATCGTTTCTTTTATTAATTGTTAACAAGCAATCATATACTCTCCCCATCATTGGTCTTCTGTTTTAATCATGTTTCACCCATCTTATCGCAAGCTTTATAGCAAATAATGAATCGCGTCTGGATTTTCTTGTATATATTCATATACAGCACGCACCTCATCTTCTACAATTTTTTCATCTTGTTCCCGTAATTCTGTTTCTTCTAAAATTTCTCCAAATCGATTCAATCCTAAAATTTCATCCACCGTTTTTACAATCTTCATTGTACGAGCAGGTTGTGTCTTTAAATACATCAATTTCCGATTATAATTTGGCTTTTCTGGTGTCATTGTCAAATTGACTTTTCCAACGTTCTGAATCAATTTTCCCCATGGTTTCCACACATTTGCGTTTTTCTCTCCCTCAAACATTATTAACTGATTGGCTAAAATCCCCATCGTTAAATCTGAAAAATCTACTTTATTTAAGTATTGTTCAATAAAACTGACCGCTTTTGCATCACGTAAGCGAATTTCATAACGATTTTTTACCTCGACCTCTTCCAACGGAAGTTTCTGCTTTTTTGCAATTTCATAATTCTTCTGATAAAAACAAAAATACATCAAACTTTGTGAACTACCTAAATAAACAGATAAGCCACTACTTAGATTATCTAACAACTGTTTTTCTTCTTGAAACCGCCAGGTTCGAAATTTTGAATCAAATTCGCCACGATTTAGTTTTTGTGCAAATTCATGTAAAGAAAATAGTTCTTCAAAATCATCTACCGCAATATCAATTCTTCGAGGCACACCATTGAAAGAGACACATCGTGTAAAGAATTGATACCAACTATCATTTCGTTCATCCAGTACACTTTCATAATTCCGACAGCCTTGACCAGATAATTCGATCAACACTCCTTTATCGTCACCTTTTTTAGAATTTAATACACGGATCATGCCTTTTTGATACATTTCAATATAACCATATAAGCGGGTTTCTGCATAAAAAAAAGAGTTAAAATCCATTCCCAAAATTTCTTCCACAACTGTTTTCGTATCATTTGTCGGAACTCGTACACGGACATAATCAAATTTAATTTCTAAACTCGTAAAACTTGAAAAATTCGCATAAAATTCACAAAGTGCTTCTTCTTGTTCTTTCGAGCAACTTCGTTGGTCATTTTCTATCATTGATAAAAAAGATTGTGGCCATCCTAATGTATCTGCCACTAATTTCTGCGTCAAATTCCGACTTAACCGCATTTGCTTTAATTGTGTCCCATCCAAATATATCTTTCCTTTCTTTTGTGATATTTTATGTTACAAAGCGAAGAAAAATATCACAAAATTTTTGAAGCAAAATAGTGTTATATCAATGTTTCAATCACCCATCTTTGCCACCGAATATAAATTCTACCCCCCTGTTAGAATATGGGGGTTTTAGGCGTGCGCTACGCGCACGCCCCACAACGCACCCTGCACCTCAGGGCTAGGCGCACTGCTAGGACGCCTCCGCGTCCTCCCGCCCTGAGGCTTGTTTGCTTGTGGAAACATACGCACAGCAATCCCCTGTATTCTAACGAGAGCAAATACGATTTTCTGGTAAAGACGAGTTCAAATCCATACCCTCTGCTTGTAAGTACAAGGGAAATCGGTTTTCACTTTTGACATAAGAACAAGAAAGTCCTTTGAAGTGACCATAAAAAACAGGCCGTTCAGCCGTTTTTTCCGGTAATTCGGGCACTACAGGATCAAGTACTTTTATTTGTAGTAAAAAGCCCTCATAGTCATCATCGGTAATCGTTACAAGACAGAAATAACGAATCACTTCATTGGTTGGATACATACGATCCACTCCCCAATAATTCGCCACTTTCTTGTAACGATACATAGATTTAATCTCTTTCAATTCAAAACAATCCTCAAAGAGAGAAACAAGGGATAAATCTTTTATCCCTAAACAGACTCTACGTGAGACTGGTAGGTCTTCATACAATTTCTTTTTCTCCTTTTTGTATTTTTTCTGCTAGTAAACGATCCGATAATCGTTGAAATTCTGTAAAAAAATTGAATCTTGTTATATCAACAAATGGTGCATAGAATTCTCGTACTTGATCGGTTCCGGGATCAACGTAACCGCGCCCTTTAATCGGTTTATTAAATAACGATTTTAGTGTATGTTCATAAATCATCTTATATCCAGCTTTGGATACTTTCCCCAGTGTCACACGCAACCCGAAATTATCTCGTATTGCACCATCCAAGTACTTTGTATCCGGACGTTGCGTACCTAAAACCAAAAATACCCCACACTGTCGCCCCATCAATACTACTTGATTCAAATAACGCATGACTTCTTTCTTCTTTGACTGTTCTAACGAAGCATAATAGGCTGCCCACTCATCAATCACTATAAAATGTGGTCTTAACCCAAAATGAGTATAATCATACCCTAAATCATAGGCAGGATCTTTTTTCATTTCTTTATTACGTTCAAGCACCTTATTAGCTACATTTCTCAAACATGCAATAATTCCTACATCATAAAAAATATGATCTTTGAAAATGGGAATAGCCTCCAAACTTGCCAAATCTGCACGCTTCGGATCACATATATCAAACGTGGCATATGGTAACAACGCATAAATTAAAGACATTAAAAAATAGGTTTTTCCGCCACCAGTACTTCCTATAATTAAGCCATGTGGCGCTTTATTAAACGCCCATTGAACATTTTTCATTAAAGTAATTACGCCATTTTTTACTGTCATATCCCGAATCCCAATTCGATTTTTTTCTACATCGTATAAAAAGGTATAACAAACATAATTTTTCTCTCGTTGCTCTTCTACTAAATCACAAAAAAAGGCTTCTTCTAATTCCCCTGCCATCTCATTAAAACGATCCTGAAAAGGTCCTAAATCTAACGGCAATCGAACATGAATTAAGCCATCTTTATAGTGATAAAAAATTTTGGGATAGTACACCAGCTTACGTCGTCCACTTTTCAATACTTTTTCGAGAATCAATCGTCGACTATGCACCATTTCTGCTAACTTGCCTTTATGTACCAATCGCTGATAAATATTATAAAACCAAAAATACAAGCACATATACGCAAATAGACCAGCTAAAACAACTGCGACTGTCCCATAAATACAGCACCAGTACCATGCGATCGTTGCATAAAAAAAAGAAAAGAGCCCGGCCATTCCCAATAAAATCGGCAACATAAGATAAAAAATAAAGCGTTCAGAAGCATATTTATGCCGATTTCGAATCCGAATGCCTTTATATTGAAACACGAATCATTTCTCCCTTCATATTCAGTTTTAAAAATTAGAAAGAGTAGTGGATGGAACCCACTACTCTTTCTTTACACCTTCTTTATTTGATTCTTGTTTCTCCTTTGGAGAACCAGCATGATTAGAAGCAGGCGTTTGAAAAACATTTTTTCCTGTTTTTTTATAACGAAGCGCAGATACTTTCAAGTCGTTTTCCGCTCGATTACTCATTGATTCACGATCAATAGAAATCCAAAAACGAAATTCTACTTCTTCTAATTCCACTACATCACCAAATTTTAATCCATCTAAATGGGTTTCTGGTGGAAAATTCACCACAAACGTTGTTTGTTGGGCAGCACTTGAAAATTCCACTGGACGTTCTTTAATTTCTCCGGTATTTTCATTATCTTCATACAACATCCGTGGACGTTGTGCCTTGACAAAATAGACTTCTCCTAATGTTTCTTTTACCAATCCTGGGACAATTCCTTGATCAAATTCTAATGCCATTAGTCATTTCCTCCTTTTACTTCTACACGATCGACTAACAAATAAAATCTATTACGCGCTACTTTATTCATTTCCCCGTCATTTCCAATATTTCGTACATCTGCTCGACGAGAAATTCTAGGATTTGTCAGTAATATTTCTGCATTGTATCGCATGGCTTTAGGCGCACCACCAACAGCTACACGCACTTCAATTTCTCCCATCTTTTCAGAGTTCATCTGAAAAATCTCCCACTCTACTTTCTTCATATTTCCTCGGCGATCTCGTTCACCTGTCGAGCCAACGTGTTTTTGATTAAAACACTTTCCCAATACTTCTTCCTGACTAATTGCAACATAAGATAAACCCATTTTTACTCTCTCCTTACTAAATAGTTTTCTTAAACATATGACGCAAATGACGCCATTGTTTTTCACCATAAAAAATGCCCCCGGTTACTGCTGTTAAAAGAGAACCAAGGATAGTTAAACTAATTTGAAGTTCTTCACCTGTTTTTGGCAATACTTTTGTTTTCCCATCGATTGTTTTGATTTCAATATTGCCGCTAGGTAGTTTTTTTACAGGAATGGATAAATCTTCTACCAAATTCCCTTGATTATCTTGTACAAGTGGTACACCATCTTGTACCCCAACAATCGCTTGACCAGTCGCTACTTGTAAAGGAGTTTCAGGTGTTGGGACATGATTAATTTCTTCTAAATTACTTGTCACAATAGGAATTGATTTTTCGGTACCTGTTCCTTGTACAATTTTTCCATCTGAACTGACTGAAACAGTCATTTCCTTTTCCGATACAGTCTTTATATGATTTTCAGGTGTTAAATTTTTGGGAGCTCCTAAATCATTTTTCTTTTCTGTTTCTTTTGGTGTATCTATTGTAGTAGATGAAGAACTAAAATCGTCTATTTTTGAATCATTATCTACCGAACTAGTTCCCGAATAAGACTCACTTGTAGTTGGTGTAGTATCTTTATCATTCGTTGTTTCTCCAGTAGAAGGCGATACAACTGGTGTTTCATTTTCTGAATTTTCCGTTATATCAGGAACAACGGGTGTTGTTGGTTCAGTTACTTCTGAAGATATATCCGGATCAACAGGAGTTGGTTGATCCGGAACAGACTCATCTGTTTTAGAAATATCTGGAATTGGAACAACAGGTGTTGTTTCTTCTATCACAGGTGGCGTAACTGGTGTAATACCTATTTCATCTGCAAAAACGTTTATTCCACCAGCAAGAACTACAGAACTAAATAAACATGCGAAAAATAGCTTCTTCATTCTCTTTTTCCTTTCTTTTTTCTTCATAAAACAAAGATCATTTCTTATCTTTTCAAAGGTTACTTATGCAATAACTTTTTTAAAACCAAACAAGCGATTAGGCATCTAACCGCTTGTTTGTCCTATTTAGTCTTTGACTTTGCGTAACTCATAAAATGTAAGACCTGCTGCTAAAACAAATAGCACACCAATGATCATCCATAATACAGTATCTTCTGATCCTGTTTTTGGCAACATTGGTACTACTGAAGCTTGTTTCACCTCTTTAAAAGGTTGTGATTTTTCAGGAATTTTTGGTTCCGGTACTTTTGGAACTTCTACAAAATAAACCGTTTGATCTTCTGATTTTAAGTCTACGTTGTGGTTTGCGATTTGTTCAAATCGAACTTCATAATCGTTTTCATCTTTTGGTTCACTTTGGGCTTCTAACCATTCCGCAAAAGATAATCCTTTGCCTGCTAGCTTACGTCCATCTACCAAAAATTCAAATAAGAACTCTAAAGTTGTCTTATCTGCTTTGAAAATTTTTTCAGCACTTGTACCGTCTAATTTCACACCATCGGGTGTAATATAACCTTGTACGAGCACTTTGTACGTTTGACCAACAATTAAGTCGTTCAACTGTACCCATTCTTTCACTTTTTGATTTGGTAAAGCTTGTAATTGTTTTTCGCCGTTTTGACCTGTTGCTTTTGTATGAATCATAGGGTTCACAATACGAACCGTTTGTCCTTTATCGTGAATATCTGTATGAGACGCAACTAAGCGTCCGTCACGATAGATATTTTCAAATACGACTATCTCTTTTCCAGCTAATGCACTAGCATCAAAGACAAAGTCAAGGGAAATCATTCCGTTAGGATTTTTTGCGACAAACACTTTACTTGCGGTAATTTGTTTACCATTTACTAACAACGGTACGTCTTTTCCTGCTGTGATAGATTCTTCCTTATCCATCAAAACACCATTGACGGTATAAGTTTTTCCGATGATTAGATTACTGTATTTTACAGTGTCTGTAATCGTTACTTTTTTCAATGGGGTCACTTTTTGTTGGTTTGTATACTTACCGATAGCTGTAGTACCAATTTTAGGTGGAATCCGTTTGTTTTCCACTTCTAGTGCAATCACTGTACCGTCTTTATCAACCGTTACAGTAAATGGTACGTCTTTATCTAAGGCTAGATACCCGTCTAATGGTTTCACTTCTTTAAAGAAGTAATCGCCAACCAATAAGTCTTTCACATTGATTTTACCTTTTTTGTCTGTTTTGAATGTACCAACAAAGGTTGTGCCTGTTTCATCTTTTTTGAATAGGTCAAATTCAACACCAGCAATCGCCGTTTTTTGATCAAAATTCGTACTAGTATCATATTTGAAAACCTCTACGTTGGCTTTCGCTAAACGGTTAGCGAAGTAGATTAATTGAATCGTATTGGTGTCGTCTGTTACTGAAAAGACATAAGGCGTTTTATTTAGAACATATTTTTCAGGTGCTTTGATTTCTCGCAACTCGTAACGATTTTTTCCGTATTTCAATGTATCCGTTGTGACAAAGTACCCTTTCTCGTTTGTTGTAAATATGTCTGAAACCTCTGTATCATTCGGTAATGCCATCGATACATAGCCACCTTTACCATTGTTTGCGTATTTATCCCAAATTTTGAATTGGGTACCAGATAGAGCAATGACTTTCCCTGTTTCTTGATCCACTTTCACCACTTTAAGACGTTGTTCGATTACTTTGTCTTCTAAAACATAATGGAAGGTTTGCCCATTTTCAGAAATTGTCACTTCGAATGGTTCAAATAGTTTATATCCTTCTTTTCCTTTGGTTTCAGAAAGAATGTACGTATCAAAGACAACGGTATTTTTACCAAAAGTAGCGTAACCATCATTATCTGTCACAACTGTTTTCACCACTTTTCCAGTTGTTTTTGACGTCAAAGAGATTTCAATACCAGCTAATTTTGGTTTGTTGTCTGGATTGGTTGAATCGACTAAATCTTTATTTGCGACTTTGACTAAATCAATGGTTCCTTTGATCACTTGATCTTTTGCGATCGTATTGACGGTTTTTCCAGGTTCAACGACGATTTCAATTGCTTCATCAGAAAGTACATAACCTTTTGGTGCTTTGATCTCTTTTAAAACATATTTACCAGGATCAAGATCTTTGATTTCTGCCTGTACTTTGCCATTGATATTTTTCAATGTAATTTCTTTGATTTTCTTCCCATTTGCTTGATACAAGCCATACACTGCATTTTCTAAAGAAGCTGCACCTTGTGCTTTCACACCGGTTTCTGCATCTTCTTTAAAGACACGAATGTTTCCTTGTTTCAAAATGGTCAAATTGACAACAGAGTCACCAGGTACAAAAGGATTCAGCACCCCAATTGTTTGAGCACCTGGACGACGATACGCTAATGGCACGCCCAATGCTTCAATTTGATTGAAATGAATTTTTGCCTTTTCTGGTGCCTCTTTTGTGATTGTAATCCATACTTCATTATCATGAATAGATACATTAACACCTTTTGGCTTTTGAATGTCTTTTACACGTTGTAGAAAGTCATTGCCACTTTTTACTTTTAACGTTTCGCCAATTTTTACCGTATGTGTTTGATTATGAAAAGTAGCTCTTTCATCAAAATTATTAAGCAAACGTTGAATTTCTGCTTTTCGACGATCATAGTCAATACGGATATTTTTAATTGGAATTTTTGTGCCCAAAACTTCCCAAATCATAAATTGTGCCGCAATGTATTGTTCATCGGATTTGTCTTTGCTTGTGACATATCCTAAATAAGAAATCAAACTTGTTTTTTTTCGTATATTTAAATCTTTCAAATAGTTTTCTAAAGCAGTAGCTGTATAAACTTGACCTTCTGCGGCTGCGACACCAGGTTCAATACAAAATGCTACTTGTCCATTAATCTCAAAACGAACCATGTAATTTAAAGTGAAATTGGGATTATTCGGACTAGAAGTAACACCAATATTTTCGCCCCAATCAATTTTCCGACCACCTAAAACAGCTGTATTGGTTGCACGTCGAACCCGTGCACTTCGAGCGGTTTGTGGTACAATCAATGTAACTTCTTTTGAAGAAGTAGGAGAAACAGTTTCTTTTTTTATTGTCTCTTTTTGTGTATCACCTGATTCCTCGACTTTTTTCAATTCAGGTTCACGAGGTTCTGTCAAAAGAACTGTTTTCTCTTCTTTTTCAGAAGAAAGAGAAGTATTAGAATCCATTTCTTCTTTCGTCAATTCAATCGGAGTCGTTGCCTCTTTTGAATCTTCTAATTGAACTGGTTCTGATCCTTCGTTTATTTCAGTAGAACCACTTTCTTCTAATGATTTTTCCTTTTCAGGAATTACTTGAGCTTCAGGTGCTTCTACTGGGGTTTCTACTGCCACAACTGGACTATCTCCTGGTTGTTGGCTTTTACCGATGGTTTCATCGAGTACGCTTTTTTCGTTCATTGAAGGTGCTTCTGTTGCTGGAACAAATTCTGTCGATATCTCTTCTTTGGCAGTCTCTTTTGGTAAATCGGATTGTACTTCTACTTCATTTGAAGTAGGAGAAACTTGAGAAACAGTTGTTTCTTGAGCTATTTCTTCCGCTTGTGTTGTCATTGAAGCCAAGAAAGCAATTTGACAAAAAGCTACCAGTAAAGCAACTTTTAACCAACGTTTTTTGTTTCTTATCATATCAAGAAATCTCCTTTCTTTTTAATTGTTCTCTTCTGTTTGAAATAGACTATATTGATGGAAATAAGACATCATTTCATGCTCTGTTTCTTCTCAAAATAAATAAGAAAGATGTCCGCTATGAACATCTTTGTCTATAAAACTTTTATCAGTATTTATATGCTAATAAATTATTTGTTTCTAAAACTTAATTCAAAAAAGCGAAATATACTACCTTTAAATTAGAACACATTTTAGAACACAAATATTTCAAAGTTATTCAAATTTGATAAAATCATTTTTACTAAAACCTTTTTATATCAAGGTTTTTCAAGGCTATTCAATGATATAAAGAAAAAACCAGGTCTTAAAAAAGCCCGTAAAGCTTCACAGTTCTCAAAACGTTAATTATTTGGAGTCGTTGCGAACGTGTTCGCTTACGCAAACAATCTGGGACGAAGATTTCCTTGGAAATCGAGTGCCACTCAATTATCATTTTGAAAGACACTTTCCAAATGAGGAAACTAAAATTATAAACCGTCCATTTTGGACGGTTTTTTTAAATTAAAGATAGGTGAAAATATGATAGAATCAAAAAAATACCCAATAGTTACACCAATTATGGCATGTATTTTTATAATTGTTCAACGTGTATTATTTTCGGGTACAGCGATTCCACAATATGACCAAAATGGTACGCGTTTTTATCTTTATTCAGTAGCATTAGGATTAGTTGCAGTTGGTGGGAATTTATTGGCTTTATATATGGGGTACCACGGAAAAAAAGCAGTAGGAACCAAGCCGCTAGCTAAATTTGCAAATTTTTATTTATTATATGTTTTTGGAACACTCGTTTTAAATTTGTCTTTGGCTTCTTTTTCATTAAATATACGTGATTATTGGACGATACTCTTTCCAATTAGTCAAAATATTTTTCCATTTGCTACGGCTTACTTGCTTTTGTTTTTATTAAGCCCTTATTTATACGAGTATTTAGATCGGTTAAAGAACGAACAAATCAAATGGACCATGTCACTACTAACATTCTTTTTAATCGCTTTACCAACTTTTTTTGGAAAAGATATTTGGGGAATGGCTAGCGGTAATAGCATTTTACTTTTAATTTATTTTTACTTAGTTGGCTACGCCATTTATCGGTTTAATTTTCTTCCTCGTTATCATTTGAAATTTATTCAGGTGACTTTTGGAATAGTAATATTAGCAAGTTTAGTCTTATTAATGACACATATCTCTCTATTTTTAAACAAAGGAACAAGTACTGCTACTCGATTCAATGTTCCTTGGTCTCTTTTTTCCGTGTACTATTCGATTTCTTTATTTATATTTTTAGAAAATGTAAATAAACGATTTTCCTTATTGCGTTTAAATTTTAATGTGTTATCTACAAGTTTATTGGTTGTACAAATCTTAGTGAACTGGCCAATTGTTACACGTCTAGTTTCTGAGAAATTTGTTCAAACGGAGGTGAAATCTGGTACTGTTTGGGCAAAACAAATTATCTATTTAACTATTGCTTATTTGATAGTAGCACTTCTTTCTAGCTGTGTTGTATTACTTTTACAAAAAATTCCGCTATATCGTAAAATTGAGCAGAATTTAAGAGTAGAAAATTTTTCACAACTAAAATTGAAATTAAGTAAGCTATGGAACTGGGTCTGCGCTTACCGCAGATTATTTTATAGTGCGCTATTTTTCTACTTATTCACGATTATGCAATTGTTATTAATTGCAGATTACGGATCGAAGGATATAGCACTTCGTTCTATTTTTACTATTTTTATCTATAGACAAGCACAAGTTTTCTTAAACGTAATCGTAATCATGGCATTCTTAATGTTAGTTATTTTATTGATTAATAGATTTTGGTATGCGTTTGCGTTTACCTTAGTGATAAATCTTGTTTTAACTATCGCGACAGTTTTGAAAATTAAATATAGACTTGAACCAATTTTACCGGCGGATTTAGCTTTTTTAAACAGTATTAGTGAAATTTTAGATATGCTAAATCCTGTCATTCTTATTATTAGCGTCATTGGTTTAGTTTTAGTAGGAATTTATTCTTGGATTCTACAAAAACGTTTGGAAAGAACCTATCATCTAAAAATAAACATAAAAAAACGAGTATTAGGAATTGTCTCAATTTTAGTGTTTTTTTCAGGGGTCTTTTTCGTTAACCATCAGAACTCGCTGCCTAATTTGGTGTTTAAGCTTTTTCGTATTGATAGTCAATTTTATAATCAAAGACGTGGGACACAGATTAATGGTCCAGTCATCCAATTTTTAAGTAATATTGATGTGAAAATTATGGAGGAACCCTCTGGATACTCACAAGAGAACATTAAAAAAATTATGGCAAAGTATGATGCAGAGGCTAAAAAAATAAATTCAGAGCGTCAGGATTGGCAAAAAGAGCAAACGGTTATTTTTACTCTTAGCGAAAGCTTCAGTGATCCGTCTCGATTGAAGGATATAACTTTGAACAATAATCCATTTCCGTTTATTACACAGTTATCTAAAGAAACAACATCGGGTTTAATGCTTTCCTCAGGTTATGGTGGAGGTACAGCAAACATGGAGTGGCAATCGTTGACAGGGATGGATTTAAGTAACTTGGGGGCTACCTTGCCTGTGCCTTACACTCAGTTAGTGAACAAGCAAAAAAAGACGCCTACTTTTTTAAATTTATTTGATGAAGCTGTGGCAATTCATCCATTTTCTGCAAATACTTATAGTCGTTTAAATGTATTTGAAAAGTTTGGATTTGATAAGTTTCATTATATTGGAAGTCCAGATGGATTGAATTATACACAAAAGATTGAAGCGAATCCGTATATTTCAGATGAAGCAGCCTATCAAGAAACAGTTGATGCGATAAATGCAACGGAAGGTAAGACTCAGTTTATCCAACTATCTACAATGCAAAATCATATGCCATATAACAATTACTACAAAGAAGACACATTTGATTTCGAGGGGGCTGGTGTCTCAGAAAGCAATAGAAATCAAATGAAGACCTATCTTCAAGGTTTAAATTATACAGATCAAGCAACGCAGAAATTTATTGAAGAAATTGATAAAATTGAAAAACCAATTACAATTGTTTGGTATGGAGATCATTTACCAGGTATCTATAAGGAACAAGATTTAGCGAAGTATCCTTTGTTGTATCGAGAAACAGATTATTTCGTATATAACAATAAATATGCACAACAACAAAGAAAACTGCCAAATTATTCATTAGTATCTCCGTATATGTTTTCTTCATTGGCGCTCGAGCAAGCTAATATTAAAGTGACACCATTTTATGCCTTGTTAACAGCAGTGACAAATAATTTACCAGCTACAACAATTGACCCTAATTCTGGTAGTCAAAACGTTCAGAATGGTAAAAAAGTATTTGCTAGTGATCAAAATAAAACGACAGAAGAAAAAGATCTTACTAAGGAGCAAAAAGAGTTGCTTCATGATTATGAATTGATTCAGTATGACCTAGTCGCAGGAAAACAATATTCAGCAGATTGGGCGGAAAAAAAAGTGAATTGATTGGCAATAAAAATGTTATATAAAGAAAGTAGGGCATAAGTCGAAACGACTTATGCCCTACTAGCTATATCTTAAAATAATTAGCTGAACAAAAGCAACTTCTTCAGAAATAAGCCGAATTCTCCAAAAAATGGTATCATTAAGTAATGAAACATAGCCATAAAAAATAACGAATATCGGAGGCAGAAAATGAGTAGTGTGGTTTGTCAAAGTTGTGGGGCGAATGCGTTTAGATGGTACGATACCGCTGATCAAGTGGTGGAATGTAAGTATTGTCATTCCAAGCAAGCTTTTATAAAAGGTATGGGCGTCGAGTCAGCCATAAAAGTTGTTGGGGGAAAAGAAGAAGCGGAGACGGATTCTGAATACCAAGAACGGATTATTCATCAATTTGGCTTGAAAGATCAAGTGATTGAAGTGAAGAATTATTCATTAATCGATATTCCGTTAACATTTATTGTTTGGTTGTATTTGGATATTTTATTAGGAGCATTGTTTATCTGTGGTGGTTTTCTTTCTAAAAACTATCGAGCTTGGTACGCCAATTTACTTCGTTGGCACTTTTATGGTTGGCGTTATACAAAGTCAGCGACTGAAAAAGAGAAGGCAAGTCAACGGATTAGAGGCAGTCTGTTGATTAAATGGCTACTTCAAGAGGACCCCGACAAAACGAAAAAATTAATAATGGTTGGCGTGTCCATCCTGTTCACTGTCCTGTTCGTTTACACTACAGGAAATGGCGCTGCCTAAACGAAATATTTATTGAAACACTTTCTGTTGATAGAAAGTGTTTTTTTGTCTCGATGCATAATTGAAATTGATTAATTTAATCATTCGTATGTCATCAAAATAAGCATTGACCTGTGCTTTTACTTATGTCTATAAAATATTATAGAAGGATAGTTCAAAACATAAAATCATGTGTTTAGCCTAAATAAAATCATAATAAAAAATTACTAATGGGAATGATAGGGGAGTCGTGTTGAGCGGTATATTGAGTAGTTATATGAACAAGAAGAGTCAAGCGAAAAAACTAAAAAAATCTGGCAAAATACTTTGTCCGAGGCTAGAGATATGGAAATAAAGATTTCGTTATCTGAACAAAGAAATACTTTAGCATAGGAGGGAGCGATTGAAATGATTATCCAAAATCAGCCAATTCAACTATATGAAGGAAAATGACAAAAATCGAAAAAAACTAAATGAACTGATTTGTCAACTGAAAAAACAATTGCTAACCAAATAGCGACAAATCAAGAATTAGATCAATTAGCACGGCAAGCACAAAGAAATGCTAAAAAAGCAGAAGTTGAGGGAGGTCTAGAGACTATCAACTGTTTATCGAGTGCTTGAGCAAGCGAAAAATGATGGACAACAAGCCATCCGTCGATCGTTGTTCCAACAGGAAGAAAAGTTAGAAGAGAACAGACAAGTGTATAGAAAGAAAATGAATACATATGAAGAAGAGTGGCAGGGGTTACGACGAAAGGAGAATCAGTAAATGTTTGATGAGGTTATGGAAGATGTAGCAGAAATACTCGCACGTTTACAGGAATAACTTTTACAAATTGAAAAAAACTATCAAAAAATCAACATTAGTAACTATGTAGCAAATAGAGGCCTGCGCCGATCAAAGAAACAGTAAGAAAAAATTAAAAAGAAAGAACAAGCAAAAGTAACAGCTTTAAAATCACAAAGTCAAAAGCTGTGCGCAAGAAGAGTTGAAAAATGCGGTGACGGAGTCGGAAAGTGTATAGCATGAAAAATCGGTATTTTATATCTTTGTTTTATTTACAAAACATTTAATAACTTTAGTCGTGATTGTGTTTTAATTCACAACTTTAAGTGTTATAATTTAAATGTTATAAAATATATTTATATGAAAGGGTTATTTTATGAGAAAGAATAAAAAAATATGGGCGTTTTTAGGGATTTTATTAGTTGTTATGAGCTTTTCTTTTAAATCAGGGGTAGTAAATGCAGAAGATAAAGTAATAGGTGATGATTATCCTGCTAAATGGAAAAATCTGCCTTTAGGTGCAACTACTGATGATTGGGGTATGGCTACAAGATACTGTACTTCCTTTGTGGCAAATCGATTGAGTGTGGAAAATAAGTTTGATATTAGACGTGATGGTTTAGACTGGAATGCTAACCAATGGGGAAATAATGCTAGAAGGCAAGGCTATAAGGTAGATATGATACCCAGAAGAGGATCAGTAGCCTATTGGAACAGTATGTATCATGTAGCTTGGGTAGCGGCAGTTGATGGGGATAGAGTTTTGATTGAAGAATATAATTATGGATATACAGGAAGATATAATTCTAGATGGATTAGTAAAAACTCTGTTGATGGGTATATACATTTTAAAGATATATCCTCTTCTCCTGAAAAACAAGCTATTAATAAATATATTACTATAACTAAAGATGGACAAGATTTTTTTGAAAATATTGAGTGTACTACCAAAAAAGCAAAAACAGTTAGAGGAAGAATTTATTATGTAAAGATAGCGTACAAATTGTCTAACGGACAATTATTGTACTCTGTATATGAAGATGAAAAAGGAACAGCCTGGATTGGATATTTAAGACAAGGATCTTCAGAATTTACACAGTTAGAAACTTTTAACAGAAAAAAAGTTTCTTTAACGAATAATGCGACAACACTTTGGAAAGATTTAAATTATCAAGGGAAATTAGGGATGTCAGTAGCTGGGAATGCATACACGGTAAATCGAGTATTCTATAACTCTACCAATAATGCATCTTATCATGAATTGTATCGAGGGAACACGTTCTGTGGGTATGTGAATAGTGGGGCAGTAAAAGATATAACAACGCAAACAGTTAATAAATATAGCACTATCACAGAGGCTAATCAGGATATTTTTGGTAATATCGAATTGACAAGTACTAAAGGGAAAACAGAGAGAGGAAGAATTTATTATACTACGATAGGCTATAATTTAGGCGACGGTAGTGTTCTGTATTCATTGTACAAAGATGAGACTGCAGCAGAATGGGTAGGTTATGTAAAAGAGAATGTGTTTGAATATACACCAATAGAAACGTTTGATAAAAAACAAGTAATTTTAACAAACAGTACGACAACACTTTGGAAAGATTTAAATTATCAAGGG
>Ga0129309_1000378_pt1 | contig 35576 bp, 44 predicted proteins | sample L1105metagenome_FD_94439 | JGI IMG/M metagenome (GOLD analysis project Ga0129309, IMG submission 94439) | Ring-tailed lemur group fecal microbial communities from Wisconsin, USA - L1105 metagenome | ecosystem: Host-associated > Mammals > Digestive system > Large intestine > Fecal | place: USA...
TATCCTTTACCGCCCAAAGCTGCTCCATCGGATCCAAAGAAAAGTGCTCATTGGAGGAATCCACATTGGTTAAATAATATACCTTTTCAATCACCTTTGCATCTTCCTGCTCACTTCCTGCGATCAATCCACACGCTTCATTCGGCAGTTTTTCTCTGGCATGGCAGATCATTTCTTCTACATCCTGTTTTCTAATGATTACTTTTTTCATATTCCTATCCATTTTCCACTCTATATTTTATCTTCACATACATTCAATTCATAATCAACAGGCTCTGTAATCGTCGGATGATCTCCACAGACAGCGCAATTATGTGTGTCACTTGGAAGTTTTACCTTACGGAACTCCATCTTTAAAGCGTCAAATGTCAACAGATATCCCGTCAAAAGATCTCCCTTTCCAATGATATATTTGACCGCCTCCATTGCCTGAAGACTTCCAATAACGCCGCCCATAGCACCGATAACTCCGGCCTGTTTGCAGGTAGGCACCGCATCCTTCGGCGGCGGATCCTGAAAGACACATCGATAACAGGGACCTTTTTCCGGCACATAGGTCATAAGCTGTCCCTGGAACCGGATAATTCCCGCATGGGAAAATGGTTTTTTCTCCAGAACACAGGCGTCATTGATCAGGAATTTTGCCGGAAAATTATCCGTCCCGTCAATGATAAAATCATACTCTCTGATCAATTCTCTGATATTAGAAGCGTCTACAAACATTTGATACGTATTCACCTTTACATCCGGATTCATTCTTTCCATGGTCTCTTTTGCCGACTTTACTTTTGGTATTCCTACGTCCTCTGTCGAATGAATGATCTGTCTCTGCAGGTTAGAAAGATCCACATCATCTGCATCTGCAATTCCGATCGTTCCTACGCCTGCTGCCGCCAGATACATGGCCGCCGGGGCACCAAGCCCGCCGGCGCCGATGATCAGGACTTTCGCATTTAACAACTTTTTCTGACCTTTTGCTCCTACTTCTTTCAGGATGATATGCCTGGAATACCGCTCAATCTGTGTATCTGTCAATGCCATTCGCATCCACCTCCCATAAAGTAAAGGAATTCCACCGTATCTCCATCTTCTAAAATTGTCTCCGTTCTTTTATCCGTATCAATAAACGCATCATTCACGGAGATTGTCACATACTCCGGCATTTCCACATGTTCAAGTTCGATCAGTTCCGGCAAAGTCAGTCCATCTTTCACTTCTTTTTTGTTTCCAGAAACTGTAATATACATCTTCTTGCTCCTTCCCTTCTGTCAAAATGATCTCAGCCAGTCAATCAACTCCTGAGGTTTCCATACTCCTGTCTTACGATCCACTTCCTGCCCGTTTTTAAAAATGATTAATGTCGGTCTGGATAGAATGTCATATTTTTCCGTCAGTTTTTCTTCGTAATTTGTATTCACCTTATAAAAATGGAAGCTGCCCTCCAATTGTTCCTGCACCTGATTCAGAACCGGTACAAGTTTTTTGCAGGCAATGCAGGAATCTGAATAAAAATCCACCAGTACAGTCCGATTGCTTTTCAATACTTTTTCTTCAAATTCTTCTTTTCCGATCCGTTCTGCCACTTATTCTTCCTCCACTTTCCTGACATATAGTGTATATGTTCCGTCTTCATTATCTGTGAGTTTCAGAATCTTATGTCCTTCCTCTTTCATGCTTCTGGGAACATTCTGGACCGGTTCTCCGTCATTCATACGAATGGCCAGTACTTCCCCGTCTTCCAGCTCATCCATGCTTACCTTCGCTTTCACGAAGGTCATGGGACAAACCTTATCCGTAATATCAACCTGTTCATCAAATACTATTTCGCCCATAATATGCCTCCGTAATCACTTTTCTGAATTCTTCTTCTCCAATTCTCTGCAGCATCAGGCGAAAACGCTCGCCCGGTCTTGCGTTTTCTTCAAAATATCCAATCGCAGCGTCCGCCACCCGAAATAAGGTTTCCTTATCCTTGATGATCGGGAGCAATGTTTCCCCCTGATAGATTTTATTTCCAAATAAACCGCCAAAAGAAACAATATAACCACTCTCTCCCTTCCAGGCATCCGTAGGACAGGATTTTACACAGCGTCCGCAATGGTTACATTTTTCCCTGTCAATGACAATTTTCCCATGCTCCATGTTCAAGGCATTCTCCCTGCAGGCTTTCACACAGACACCACACTGAATACAAGCTTCTTCTTTATACTCTACAACCATGCCTCCCTTGATCCCAAGATCATTTTCCTCTGCTTTCAGGCAGTTGTTCTGGCATCCGGTCACGCCAAATTTGAATTTATGGGGCAGGTCCCTGCCAAAATAATGTGCATCCAATTCTTGTGCCAGTCCATATGTATCAATGCAGCCGCTTGGACAGACTTCTGACCCCTGACAGGCTGTCACCGTCCGCACTCTTGGTCCGCAGACGCCGGGATTCACACCGCCTTCCGCCAGTTTTTCCTTCACCTCTTCAATATCCTCAAATCGGATAAACGGAATCTCAATCCCCTGCCGGGAGGTCATATGTACATAGCCTTTCCCATATCTGTCCGCAACTTCAGAAACGGTACGGATATTTTCCGCAGTCAGATTGCCTCCCACCACCTGAAGGCGAAGGGAAAAATATCCTTTTTGTTTCTGGCGCATAAATCCGCCTTTTTTTAATGATGCATAATCTGGTTTTTTCTCTGCCATCGTTTTCTCCTTTACTTTATGCTTTCGATTGCCTGCCGGAAGTCTTCTTTCAGATCTTCCAAATCCTCAATCCCTGTGCTGACCCGGATCAGGTCGTCATAGACTCCGGCTTCCTCCTTCTGTTTCTTCGTACTGTGAAGACTGATCGTCGATGCCGGATGTATAACGAGCGTTTTCGTATCTCCGACATTGGAAACCTTCAATGCCAGCTTCAGGTGATCGATCAATGTAAATGCTTTTTCCTTACTTCCCGCACGCAGGGTAAAAATCGCGCCGTATCCATTTTTCAACTGTTTTCTGGCTATTTCATGCCAAAGACTGTTTTTCAGTCCCGGGAAATTCACCGATAATTCCGGATACTGTTCCTGAATCCAAAGTGCCAGTTCCAGTGCATTCTGACACTGGCGTTCCATACGAAGTCCCAGCGTTTCCAACCCTATCAGATTCAAAAATGCATTTTGAGGGGACAGGCATGCGCCAAAATTCCGAAAAACTGTTGTCCTCATTCTGGCAATGTATGCCATCGGACCATATTTCAGATATTCTTCAAGAACCGGATATTTTTCTCTGGTCCATTTGAAATTTCCACTGTCTGTCAAAATCCCGCTGATCGCGCTGCTGCTTCCATTGATATACTTGGATGAAGAATTTATCACAATATCCGCGCCCAGCTCCAGCGGACGGGTCAAATATGCAGTCGCCGTGGTATTATCCACGATCAAAGGGAGACCATGGGAATGTGCCAATTCTGCCAACTTTCTAATATCCGTCACATCCAGGCCAGGATTCCCGATTGTTTCCGCAAAAATCAATTTCGTATGCTTCCCTATTGCCCGCCCAAAGGCTTCCCAATCATTATTTTCTACAAAGATCGTCCGAATTCCAAGGGCTTCCAGATCCCGGAAAAGGTCTATGGTTCCTCCATAAAGGCTGGCGCTTGTTACAATCTCATCTCCTGGTTGAAGAATATTCAAAAACGCGTTCGTGATTGCCGCCATCCCGGACGCACAGGCAACCGACGCTATTCCTCCCTCCAGCTTTGTGATCCTCATTTCAAAAGCTGTCACCGTTGGATTCGCCACTCTTGTATAACAATACCCCGGCATTTTATTTTCAAATATTCCCGCCAGACTTTCTGCACTTCGCTGTTCAAAGGCACTGGACTGATAGACAGGGGGCAAAGTAGCTCCATATCTTTCCAGCTCTGTCTTGCCTGCATGAAGTACCGCTGTATGGAATTTCATATCACCACCTCTTTTCGCTTAATTTCATATATTGAATCGCAGAAGACGCCGCATTTGCTCCATCTGAAACCGCAGTAATGACCTGACGCAGCTTCTTAGTGCGTACGTCTCCTGCCACGAATAAGCCGGAAGATAACGTAATTCCATCTTCTTCTGCAATTACATAACCGTTTTCATCCCGTCTTACATAATCCTTTATGATATCGGACAGCGGGATTGAACCAATGGCAATAAACAGCCCGTTAACAGAAATCTTTCTCCCATCGTCAAGAAGTATCCCTTCCAACTTTCTCTGTCCATATACTTCCTGAACGGATGCATTCAGAATAAATTCCACATTCTTCCGTTTCTTTAATAATTCTGCTGTGATATCGTTTCCCCGGAATTCCTCTCTCCTATGGATCAGATACACTTTTCTGCACAAATCAGAAAGATACAGTGCATCATCCAGAGCAGTATCTCCACCTCCGATTACTGCCACATCCTTTCCCTTAAATAAAGAACCATCACAGTATGCACAGTAGGAAATTCCTTTTCCCTGGTACAGTTTTTCGCTTGGTATTCCCAGTTCTCTGGGAACCGCCCCGGCCGCATAGATCAAAGTTTCCGCCTCAATGATCCTTCCTGATGCCAAAATAATCTGCCATGCATCTTTCCGTACAATTTCAGTCGCTTCATCCTCTAAAATCGGAACTCCTAATGACAATACATGCTGCCTGAAAGCTTCTCCAAGCTTCATGCCTGAGATCCCTTGAAATCCCAAATAATTTTCAATATGAATACTCTGTGCAATCTGCCCTGTTCCTTCATATTCTTTTTCAATTATAATTACATTTTTATCCGCTCTTTTCAGATATAATGCTGCGTTTAACCCTGCCGGGCCACTGCCTATCACTACTGTATCATACATTTTCTGACATTCTCCCACAAACGAAGTAGCTTCTATCATCATGATATTTTCCAATTATATCCACAATGTCCTACTTTGCCTATAGGAATTTTGTTTTGCATATTTTAAAACATATTGAATTTTGTTAGAAATTTTTTCCCTCACTATATAGTCAAGTCTTTTTTCCTTGAAAATCAAAGGTTCAGGCACAGATCCGGGAATCTCGCTAAAAAAACGTACTGCATAAGTAATAATTGATTTCATTACCATACAGTACGCTTTATTTTTCTCACATTCATTTTTTTAAAATTCTCAAATTCAATATCTATTACGGAAAACACCGTATCATATTTCAAGTTCATATCTACGACAAAATCCGATAATTTATCTTCTGTTTGCTCATCCATTGTACCATAAATCAACATTGCCACATCCACATCTGATTCCCTGCTATTTGTTCCTCTTGCAACAGAACCATATAAAATACTGTAAGTGCTGTAACAGTCAACAGTAACGCAGAAAACAGGAAGATTTCCAGCTTATTCCCAAAATCATCCATGTTAATTTTCGACTGCCTATGGATCTCATCAAAATTCCTTCTTTCTTCTAAAGTGAATTGTGGGGGCAATTCTGTCCCCATTCCTCAAAAAAGATAGGAAATGGATAGGTGGAAAGCGACTGCATCGTGTGATTTGCACTCGTAAATAAAAACTTCACTCCACAGGCGATGGAGCAGAAACGGCCTATTTTCAGCCGCTCCTTATTAATTGTTGAGGGGCTGTTGTAAAAGCAGTATACTTTTACTTGTATTTAGAATTTCATGAAAAATTTAAAAATATTTGTAACGAAACAATCTTTTCTTCGACTAACCTATGAAAAGAAGGAGGTGAGCAGTTCTGGATTACGAAAAATTATATCAATCCTATTATTTGCAAGTGTATTCTTATGTTATGACAATCATAAAAAATCAATCTTTTGCAGAAGAAATTACCCAAAATACATTTTTTAAAGCAATGACTTCTAAAAAACGTTTTGAGGGTAATTCCAGTGAATTTACATGGCTGTGCGGAATCGCAAAACATCTTGCGATTGATGAATGCCGAAAAAACGCAAAGTTTTCAGAATTAGGTGAAACGGTCTCGATATCAACAGTTAATATAGAAAAAGCGACAGAAGATAAAGATACTGCTCTTCAGATTCATCTGATTCTTCACGAACTGCAGGAACCCTATAAAGAAGTGTTTCAGTTAAGAGTTTTTGGAGAGTTATCTTTCTCACAGATTGCCATGATTTTCCAAAAAACGGAGAGCTGGGCGAGGGTTACTTATCATAGGGCAAGATTAAAAATTCAGGAAAGGATGGTAGAAAATGAACAGAAATAATGTGAACAGGAATAATATGAATCAATGTGACATTGTGCAGGATTTACTTCCGTTATATTATGATGACGCCTGTACTCCTGCCAGCAGGGACTTTGTGAAGCAGCACTTACAGACTTGTGAAAAATGCAGAAAAACTTATGCAGGATTAAAAAATACTTCGATTGATGATGCCATAAAAAATGAGTCGGTGGGTATTTTAGAAAGACACGCAAAAAAAGAAAGAACTCTGGCATACAAAGCGGGAGTTGTAATCGCTCTCCTGTTGTTGGTGCCGATTATAATTACGTTTATTGTATCCATGAGCAGCGGCGGTGGCCTGGGAGTCTTTGCAGTATTAACAGCCTCTATGATTCTGGTGGCGTCGCTCATCGTGGTTCCGCTTATGTCTAATCAAAAAAGGTTGGCAAAAAGCATCTTAGCCGGTGTGGGATCCTTACTTCTGATCTACTTTTTCGTAGACCGGATGAACGGCGGCGGAGAATTTATTTTGTGGTCAATCCCAACGATTTTCGGATTATCTATTGTATGCTTCCCGCTGGTAATCAGAAATATAGAACTTCCTCCGGTTCTTTCCGACAAAAAAGCGCTGATTACCATGACATGGAATACATTGTGGCTCTTTCTCACAATTTTTGAGGTGTGCAATCATTCGGGCGATGTAGCAGGAATGCAAGCCGGCTATACGATTTCACTTATTCTTATGACAGGCATATGGCTTATTTTCCTGACAGCAAGATATCTTCCTGTAAATGTATGGGTTAAAGCGGGCATGATTCTCATGATAAGCTGCATCTGGACAGCATTTTCGCAGGATGTATATGTGTATTTTATGGAGCATAAAAAGCAAATAACCATTCTTGCGGCTGATTTTTCGAACTGGTCAGATGCGACTTGCACGAATGCAAATGTCTATACTTTAATCTTAATTTTGGGAGGCATAATAAGTGTTAGTTTATTGGCATATGGCATGATAAAGAAGAAACATAATCACTAAAAGTAGCACAAAACCCGTGTGACACCGTACAGACTTTTTCGAGACTGTGAAGAAAAGTCTGTAAATAGGATTCTTCTATGATAATGATAAGCGAAAAGTTCTAAGACAGAGCTTTTCGCTCTTGTTATATATATATCAGTTATAAATTTGCATGTCAAGAGCAGGAGGTAAAACCTCCTGTCTCAATACTATTCTCTTTTTCCTATTCAGGTAAACGGCCTTCATACATAATGCTTAGCTCACCATATACTTGTGCCCGGTTCCGAATGGTTGCTGTCCATTTTTTTGTGATATCCATCGTCGCTAAGTACAGCATTTTCAGCAGACTGTCATCCGATGGAAATACGGTTTTTGATTTCGTGACTTTTCGGAGCTGGCGATTAAATCCTTCAATCGTGTTAGTCGTATAGATCAAGCGCCATACTGCTTCTGGATACTTAAAATAAGTGGAAAGATTTGCCCAGTTATTTTTCCAGGATTTAGCTATTTTCGGATATTTTCCACTACATTTTTCATCAAAATTGTCCAATTCCGTCAATGCAATCTCTTCGGTTGGGGAAAGACCGCCTCGATTGCCTGTGGGAATCCAGTCAGTCCATCCATATCAATTCCTATCGCAATATAAACAGCCCGTTTTACAATCCGCCCTTCATTACGGACGTGATAATGGATAGCATCCATAAAAACAACAGCATATACACTTTCTAAGGGGCGTTCCTGCCATTCTTTTACGATAGGAAGATCTTGTCTGTGATCCGGCTGATGGTGCTATCGGAAATATCAATCTCCATATCACCATAGCTGGTATGCATAGTTTTCTGGGAATGTCCATTTCTGGAATTATTGGTTTCTTTATTGCGATAATCGTATTTGGAATATCCTAATTCCTCGTCTAATTCTTGGTCCAGTACACCTTCCAGAATGATCGACATCATATCACGCATAATAGAATTGACATCGGTACCATCTTTTACCTTTACATTATTTTCTTTGAAATAGTTGCCCATCATTTCTCTGAGAGCTGCCTTTTGTGGTGGATCCTTTTTTCTTGCCATAAAATAAACCTCCAAACTGAGTAATTTTATCTTACACCAGTTTGAAGGTTTACACAAACTTTGGGATACTCCCTCATAATGCAAACATAGGTCTATGTTCATTCTTTAATTGATATAATAGTCTATCCTCTGTTGTAGCAAATGCCGTAAAACGTGGAGCATTATCGACCGTATAACCTAAATCGTCTGCGACCGTAAGAAAGCTTTCTTTTATAACATTAACACATCCTGCAATGTCTTCTTCATGTATTTTCTTTATCATATATTTCACCATTCTTTTCCAATGCACAACCAAAATAAAAATTTATAAAATTTTGTTTTCTCAATCAGATAAACTAAAAACCGCTTACAATTCGTATTCCTCCAATTTACCATTTTCTAGTGTATAATTAAAAAATTCATCATTTGACATATCTATAAAATAAGTCCTAATTATACGACATATCCCGCCATGACTAATAATTAAAATATTTTCTTTCCCTTGATATTGCTCCTTTATTTTATCAATCAGTCCGTATATTCTATATGCCACCTGTATCATAGATTCTCCATTAGGATATCTGTATGCAAAATTTCTTTTATTGGCTAAAAAATTATCATCCTTTCTGTCCGCACCTTCATATATTCCATAATTCTGTTCAACAAGTGATTCTTCTATTTGTAAAGTAATATTATTTTTGTCAGCAACAATTTGACTTGTTTTTATAGCTCTCTTTAATGGTGAAGATATGATTGCATCAATATTATATTTTTTTACTATATCAGCCAATTTCTTTGCTTGTTCTATTCCTTTTTCTGTTAATTCCACATCAGTAATACCACATACTTTATTTTGAGCATTCCAAGTTGTTTGACCATGACGAGCAACAAATAATTTCATAAACACACCTTTCTTCTAAAACTAGTTCATTTTTTTGATTGTACCACTTCCAATTTCCATTTACCACAAAAATATAGGGCATAGCAACCGCCACGCCCCACATTTCTTATCGCTCTAACAACTTCTCAATCTTCCACTTCTGCCCTTTCAAATCATTCTGCTTCTCATACAGATTATTCCGTTCTTTGCAAAGTTCTTTCATACGTTCCAACTGCGCCCGTACTCCCTCCCGGCAATCCGGCTCTATCTTTTTGTATTCCCCTGTCAGATTGCGGATTGTATTATTGTTTTCTTTTATCTGTTCCGACAGACATACCCAGTCTATCAGATTTTGCACTTCCTTGTCCGTTTCGTAAAGGTCTGTTTCTGCCACGATTTTAGCACACAGCCGTATCATTACTTTCTTCTCCATATCCGTCACATCCTATCAATCCCCTTTCCTATCGGCTCATTTCAAAGGCACGTTTTAGGCGTTTCTTTGCCCTTTCTGCCTGTTCTAATTCCTTTGACTGTTCAATTATCGACTGCACCTGTTCCCTGCCTAAATGACGCTCCAAGCACCCCAAATCAACTGCTTTTTCCTGCAATCGGTCTATGGTGTCGCTCTGTTCCATAACCTTGTCCGTCAAGCGGCTAATCTGCACTTGTTGTCCGTCCACTTTGGCGAATTGATTTCATATAAGTGTACAAAATAATCTATCCATATATTTTTCGTTGTTAACTCGCATATTGTTACATTCTCGTTTTTTTCTATTTTTTTTGTTCAATAATATATTCCAGAAAATCTGTATATTTGGTTGGTAAATTATGTGCCAAATCAAATCCATTTCCTAAAATCAAAATTCTCATAATGTAATATTTCTCCTATTTTTGTAGCCGACAAGCCATTATATATTCTTCTTCATTTTCCCTTACCACTTGAAAACCTGCTTTCCGATACATATTAACTGCATAATTCGCTTTCTGCACGGATAAAGATATCTGCTTATATCCTTTGTTTTTCAGGAATCGCAGCATTTCTTTCATAAGTGCCGTACCTAACCCCAAATTCCTGTATTCTTCAAAAAGCGATACGGCAAGGGAAGGTGTTTCATCATCAATATGTCCGTAGTCATTCATAATACGCACCCATACTGCGCCCACAATCTTTTCTTTCACTTCCGCAACTAAGCACCAATCATCTGCTTTTCCAAAATCAACGATATATACTTTAAGCTCTGGCTGTTCAATAATAGATTTTGGTGGCTTTTCCATTCCCTCTGGAATAAAAATCGCTTCATACAGGAACTCAGATAATATGCAATATTCATTTTCTCTGATTTCTCTAATCCGATAATCCATACTTATATAACCTCAAAAATCAAACAATAAAATTAGCGATACCATATATCAAATGGCAAATTAGAAAAATGGAAATTGGCACAACTGCTATCATATTTTTTCTATCAATAGCAAAAAGCAAAAATGCCAGGCACGGGGAAATTGTCAGCCCCAATATAACACCTGTATTCACAATACCTGCATAATAGCCTGCCCAACTTGCAAAATATATTAAGCAGCAAATTATCGCAAGAATAATTAAAGGCGTGATATGAAATTTATGGCTCTTTACGTTTACAAAAACACATAAAGCTACAACCAGCATAACCTGACAGACAGAAGCTATGATGTCAATCACTTCAGTAACCGATTCCGCCCTTAATACATCATTAGGTGCTGGAACAGCAAACCAAATAAAGTTAGGTATCATTATAATCAAAAACAATAATAGCCCATAAATATTGAAACCAAACTTATATTCTTTTAGCACCAAATTCACTCCTTTATTTTCTCTCTTAACAAAGAATACATTTTTATATCCATCACTTTACCATTCTTCACGGCATTGCTTCTCAATGTACCCTCATATTGAAATCCTGCTTTTTCAAGCACACTGCAAGACGCTATATTATAAACAAACGGCTCTGCGTAGATACGAATAATATCGCTGTTACCAAAAACATATTCACAAATTTGCTTAACCGCTTCTGTCATAATGCCTTTGCCCCAATATTCCTCGGCAATATAATACCCCAACTCGGCGGTTTGTCTATGAATATTTTCTTGCCGAAAAATGCCGATACTGCCGACCACTGTATTATCTACGGTAATAGCAAAAGCAAAGGTTTCGCTTTCATCTGCGGAAAGCATAGCAGAAATAAAATCTTTTCCATCCTGTTCGGCGTAAGGATAAGGCAAACCATCACAAAGATTATCTTGTACTTTTTTGTTTGAAAGTGCAGCCGCCAAATCTTTTGCGTCTGATAGCTCCCATTTTCTTATTCTGCATTTCATTTTTCATTTCCTCTCAATCCACATTTTCAATTTTATTTTAGCTTTTTCTCCATGATTTCATAAACCAGCTTTACGTCATTTTCCAACTCGTATATCCCGTGCCCCACCGTTTTATAGCCTCTATGCTCATATAAACACGCTGCCGAAAGGGAAGCGTTCAAAATAACTATATCATATATTTTGGAAATTTCCTTTTCCAAACAATTCATAATATACGAGCCGCAGCCTTGATTTTGATAAGCAGGCAGCACATATACTCCTGTAATATTTCGGATATATGGTTTTAATAGCCGTATGTAAAACATTTTGAACATCATTCACCATATCAGAAGTTGCTCTTATATATCTCACATCGTTCCTCCGATAAATCATTTTAACGGGTGTCCTTTACTTATACCCCTGCTACGAGCAGTATCACAGATTACACAAGCAATCAACATATTGCTGTCTATCACAGGGAAGTGAAAGAAAAATAATGCAATCATAATGCAATTCTATAAAGGAAAAGCTGTAAAACCCTCATAGATAAAGGCTTTACAGCTTAGCTCCAACTATTCAAACTCGGCAAGTTCAAAGATATTCTTAAATATATTTGTTTAGGTTTTGTGTCTTTTTTTGCCGTTATTTTATTTCAGTTGCATATATTATTTTGGCTCGCTGATTTTCTGTTGCCAATTTGTTGCCACTTCATTATAACTGCTCTGAAATTACTTCGCAATCATTATTTTGAAAATATGTTTCAATCCATACCTTTTTCGCATCCACTGCATTTGCTACTGCACTCTCTATGCTCTCTCCACAAATAATGTTGCCTGGACACTCCGTATAAAAAACCACAAATCCGCCTTCATAACCACCACTATGCCACACAAAAAAATATAATTGTCATTACCAGTGCAATAAAATCTATTTTCACTGCATTTTTGAAATTTTTGTATTTTTTAACAGTAATACGGCTATTTATAAGTACCTCACTTGCAAGATCATATACCAATTCATTTACAATATCCATCTCCTCGTTTGAAAAATATCTATTTATACTTAATTTGATATATTCTTCAATTGTTCCTATAGATGCAATATCACCATAAAATAATAGATTTTTTTCTCCGGTATTTTCTATTTCATTCTTATCAGGTCTACTTTTTGTATTTGGGATAAACGAAATCAAACTCACTATACAGGATACCAAAAAAACACTTATTGCAATCACACAAAATATCGGAGCCTTATCAAAAACTGTAATCAGGCCAGCTATCAACGCCACATTAATTGCTATAATCGCTCCATTCTTTGCCTCCGCAAAAGCCAGCCAATAATTAGTTCTCTCAAGTTGTTCTTCAAAATGCAACACTATTTTATTATATAGTTCTATATTGTTTTCTGTTTCTATTGTATTCATTTTTCCCTTTCTCTCCATGAGAGTACGCAATTAAATTTACTTTTTTTGTAATTCCACGCTGATAACTTTCATATGCAATCATCATGCTTTCTGCTGTTCTGACATTTTCGAGTAGCACATTTTTTAAATGTATAAACGATTGCGGTACACCTACACAAAATAAATATTTGCCGTTCTCCTTACCATTAAAATGATGGTCTTTGGGTGGTATCTTCTCTAAATCAATCCACGATGCACCATATATTTTACACCCATTTCTCGTATAATCATATGGCATAACTATTTTTAACTCTTTAGAATACTCGCCTTTAAAATCTTTTTCTTGAGCATTGCATTCACCAATTAATCCAATGTTTACAGCCACAACATTTAATATAATTGGTTCCGGAATAGCAGATGGAGTTATTACCCTTTTCGTAAACGGGTATTCTTGTATTAGCTCCATAATATCTTCTTGAGCACTTTGATAATATCTATTATAATCAAATTCCGTCAATTTATTCTCTCCATGCACCATTATAGTTATTATTCCTATTATTGACTTTTAATTTTTCCTGTGAAATCAAACTCATCAACATGCCATATCCTGTTGTTGTATAATAATACCCATCTTGCTTTCTAAATATATCTGCCCACTTAGGCCTATCTTTCTTAAGCATCAAATAAACATCATTTGAAATAACCAATTGATTAGCCTGTGCATTCTCATCTTCATTCCTATCAGCTTCAATAACGGTAGTTCCAATTAAAAGATAATCCTTTTCACCACGCGCACCAATTCTTGTTGCAAACATTTTGCCAAATGATTCTCCTACTCCTATGCTCACACCATAAGTTTGCACTGTGTCAATCATTTTTAATCCAGCTTTCACTGCATCTAAAAGGCACTCATATCCTGTATAATTATGAAATAATGCGAACTCTCTATCCCCCTGAAACTGAACATGTATACCATGGTTTTCTGTCACTTGATCATACATCGTTGTTAAAATATTCTGTGTCTTAACAGCCATCTCTTCTAAGTTTGTATCATCATTATCAAATTGTGAAGTAAATCCTCTAACATCTGCAAATAAAGGAATTCCTTCTATTTCCTTGCATTCCTTCTTAGACAGCTCATCAAAAACAACTGACTTTGTTGGTTTTCTAAACATCATATCTGTCAAATTCACTTTATTTGCATAATCTTTACTTGCTATTAAACTTTCTGAATAGTCAATGCTTCCCGTAAGTTTAGATATAGGCATCTCATAATAACAATCTTCACCATACTTTTGTACTTTAGAGCTCGTATGCTTTACATATTTATTCTTTTTTTCTGTGCTAAATGTATCAAATATATTTGATGAAACAGCAATATCCCCCATATTACACAGACCTTGAAGTTTTGCTGCATAGTTTGCAGCATAACCTATTGTAGTTTCTTCATTCGCATTTTGTCTTTTAAATTCAAAACTGTAAAAACTTCCGAAGCATGCTCCCGCCTGAATTTTAAATTCTAGTAATGTCTTATATTTCGCAATATCGTTGTTCAAATATCTAGAAAGATCTCCTGCAAATTTAACAACTTCTTCTACAATTTCATATGCCTCATTAACATCATCCACAACATACATATGCAATCTCGCTCCAGTGATTTTTTCAATCACAAATTTTTCCGAGAAATTTTTCTTTCCAAATGATTCAATGCCCGAAAAGAAAGTATCAAGTGCATGGATAGAATGATTTACTTTTCCATTCTTAGTTTCTTCATCAATAACCACTTCATTAAAATTTGCAACATTCACATAGAAATGAATACCTTCAAACTTCTGCATATCCTTTTCCTCCTATTATTCTATACAATCATTTATTTCCTCGATCCATCTACTGTCATCACTCTCAAACAGCTTAATAAACTTTCCAAAATTACTGCTACCAGTAACAGAATCATCCGAATCCAACTTTCTCACTCGCTGACTCATATCCACATAATTCTCCGCAGTAACATGTTCCATAACCTCATGAATCTGATCCGCTCTCCCTTTATAATTCTCCACCCCGGTATATTCCTTTATCAAGGGAGCGTTCACTGGTTTTGCTGGCGATTTCAAATTTTTATCGGTCCAGTGCTTAGATATAATCTGCATCGTACAAGGATTTCCAAATATAATCACTTCATCTGCAGCATTATCCACACCATGAAATTCATTAATCTTAAGTTTAATGTCTTCATACTGCTCATGAGGTTTCTTTTCTGTATCACAGAATACAAGTACAAGTTCGTCTGCTCCATTTTGATAGCGGTCCTGATATCTCGCCGGAATATTTCCATTTCCACCGGCATTAACCAATGAGATATCATATTGCTCGTTCCACACTTTTAAATTCTTTAACCGATTTAGATATTCATATTCCTCATTGCCTTCGCAGATAATGCAAATTTTGTGATTATCCAAAAACTTAGGGAGCTTATTTGGCATCGGCATCATCCCCCTTTACATCACCTTTAATACTAAGCAAGGAGTTAATCAATTCGGGATCTGGTAAAGCTCCAAGCGCACCTTTCCTATATTTTTCCATAACATCTGTCGTATCTCTCACACCCTGCTGTGCAGTAAAATCGGCAAGTGAATACACATATACGCCTTCTTCATCTTTATGGACAAACCAAATCTGCTCCTTTCGGAACATTCTCTTGCAATCCATAAGATTAATGTCATGAACTGTAAATATCATCTGTGCACTTGTATTCAATTCATTATTAAACATCGCAACAATCGCCCTGGTAAGTTTGAAATGAATACTACTATCCAGCTCATCCACGACTAAAATTCTGCCCTGTTCAAGTGCTTCAATTACATAACTGGCAATAGCTGCAATCTTCTTTGTTCCTGTGGAGTCAAACATCATACTTGGTACATGGATTCCCTTATATGTGGATACCAATCGGATTTGATCCATAATATTCTCCGGAATATCAAGCACTTTCTCATCCGGCTTTTCATCACCTTCACCAGTTTTCAGTTGTATCTTATCTATATCCACATATTCAAAGTTATCCATATACAAGTCTGCATTTTTTATAAACTCAACAACTTTTTGCTGTAACTGGTTCTTATTCTTCATGAGTTCAATCGTATGCTGCATAGGTATGTTATTCATGTTGATGATATCAATTTTTTCTGCAAACCCGACAAGAATCTGTTTCATCTCATTGATATGTTCAAATTTACTTGTATCCACTACATAGCATAACAAATTGTTTTTCGATACAACTGAAATCATAGTCTGCACAGATTCATCAATACACTCATATATTTCACTAACGGTATCCTTTTTCAACCAGCGAACTTCCTTTTCGTTGTTGTACTGATCTTTAAATATTTCCGAAAATGACTCATATATATATTCTTCTTTTTCTGCGTTATACTTAAAATCATAAGAAAACTTTCTTCCGGATGCCATAAATGTGACACCTAACTCGCATACATCACTATCAGTAAATATATTCGGCATCAGTCCATTCTTCTTATTCAAAAGTACATTTCTTATTGCCCTAATGCACTTGATTAGACATGTTTTACCAGCATTGTTTGGTCCATATATTCCTACCGTTTTAAGGACATTAAAATTATTCTCTTTGTGAACATTAGCTCCAAATTTTTTATTTCGCATATCTGCTTTCATTGAAAATGTAATATCATCCTCAAATGCATAACAGTTTTTTGCTCTTACCTCTATAATCATGGCTCATTCCTCCAAGTCACTTTCTTCTCTCTTATCATTATTATATCACTTTTTATTTTTTATGCAACTTTTTTTCATAAAAAATATTATTTTGAGATTAACTTGAATTCTTACAGCAAAAAGGCAGCCAAACGGCTGCCTTCTGTCTCTCATCTATTACTTCTCAGGATATAGCTCATCCAACAGCTGTTCCAGCGTTCCATCTTTTGCATAAGGCAAAGCATCTAACTGTCTGAAATTATGCTTGATGTCCTTTGTATCCTCATCAAAGCCCAATATGTAACTTGTCGCTATCTTATAGATAATTTCCGTCGGAGCTAATCCATACACCTGCTTTTCAAAGATGTGTTTCAGGCGTTCCTTATTGTCCGGGAATTGCTTTTTCATCTCATCACTCTGGTACAGACGCTTTACAATCTCTGTAATATACAGACCGGATTTCATGTATAAATCAATAAAGGTCTTATCCGGCATATCAAAGCAACCAGGATTCTCCTGTTCCAGCATGTCCACCATTTTCTTAACCATTGTCTTTGGTGTAAATATCTGATTAGTTTTCTGTGGTGGAATATAATCAAATATATCTTCCACACTCTTTTCATCAAAATAATCCGCCAGCTTTTTCTTTAAAGCAAGAAATTCTTTTACCGAATCATCAAATACCACCGAATCAAATAGCTGTCCATCGAAATGCTTGGTCTGTCCGGTTTCTTTCTCTACATAATCACCACCATCACGCAGAAATTTGAACTGATCCAGTGTGATGCTTGTTACTTCAAAAAACACTTTATCTGGAATGATCGTATCAAAAGTCGCAAGTGTTACCGTATTATCTCCGTATGCCATAAGGAATGACGGGATTGTCCTTGAAAAACCACGCAGATGATCTCTGACACCATCCTCGATGGTTTCCTTTTCACGCTCCTTTTTCTTTGTTTCTATGGTCCTGACTGTCTCTTTTGTGGATTCTTTTGCAAAATCAGAAATAGCTGTTGTAAGCTCCTCATTGAATTTTTCCATAGCGGCTTTCTGCTTCTGCTCAAATTCTTTATCAATCTGCTCTGATGTTTTTCCGGTTTCATATCTTGCCTGCTGCTCGGCAACACGCTGATTTTCTATGACATTTCTCTCAATCTCATAATCGGTATGCAACTTATCAATCATCCGACCAGCTTCATGGTTCAATTTTGATTCAATCTGTCTTTTATCTGCTGCTTTCATATCAGAGCCATAGGTAGCCTGCGCAGTATCCACGACAGCCTTGACTGCACTCTGTTTTACTGCTTCTTTCAGTTTGTCGATGGCTTTCTGCGCCTTGTCCGGCGCCTGCTCCATCTGCGTTATTGTTTCCTGTACCTGAGATGTCACATCATAAATTTTATCGCCAAAAACATCCTGCGTTCTTCCAATCACAAATTCATCACTAAGAGCCACTTCCCCATTTTCATCCAGCGATAAATCTTTCTGCACTTCCTCCGTCAGATTTACCTTGCTCTTTGGTTCTTCTATTGGTTCAAACTTTGTGATAATATCAATGACTTCCTTCGGCGCCCCAAAGATATTACTGATATTCTGAAACAGGAAATTGCTCATAAACCCACGCTTCACAACTTCAACAGAGCGGATTTTTCTCGGAATCGTCAGTACCTTTTCTGCATCCAGTTCTACCAATTCTCCCTGTTCATCCTCACCGATCACTGGAAAGAAATTGAGCAATTCTTTTACATTTTCCTTACGTTCCTCTGCGGTACCGCCACCCTTTGCTGTATTAGGATTCAGATTGTTGGCAAACTGCTCAAAAATAGTAAGGGTTCTTGCCGGATCAAAGTCAAATACATAAGCATTTTCTTTTCTCTTGAAAGATGTCCCAACTTTAAACAGGCAAGGATTCTGTGCCCGGAATGCCGCCTGCATATAAAGTGCTGGGGATCGCATATTACTAAGCATCAGCACTGCTGTCCATTCTGGAATTGTAATTCCTGTCGTAAGCTGTCCTACCGACAAAGTAATGGTCTTTTCATGCTGTGCAATAGCCGCAACCACTTTATCATACGATTTCATGGTTTCATCATCATTGTCCAGTTTTCCATCACCCGCAGCAAAAACGATTTCATACTCCTTGAATACCGGATGCTCTTTTAATTTTTTTGCCAGCACCTTTGCACTGTCCACCCTGTCGAGCAGCCAGAATGTGTGCTTTAATTCATCACGTAGCTCTTCCGTAGAAAATGGGAATTTTGTCTGTCTTGTCATGGCATCGAGAAATTTATCAACGGAAGATTCATGGTTGAACTTACCATTGGTAACCGCAAAAAACTCATTCAAATCAAATGCATATTCTTCTGTCTCTCCGTCAATTTCTATGCCCTGCTGAAGCTCATCCTTGATAATTTCTGACATCTGATAAGTATAGAGATTAAGCTGTGGCAATGTTGAATACGGACTTTCTTCCTCTGCTGAAACATCCCAGTCACGTTTTTTCTTCTGTTCATCTGCATAAGTCCAGTTATAGATAGCATCATCAGCAAATTTATTATTGGCAAGTGCTTTAAACGGTGTTCCTGACAAATGCAACGTAAATTTACGCTTAATACGATCAAATGCAACATCTGTTTTGTAGGTATCCACACCCTCATGTGCTTCGTCGATGACAAGGATATCCCACTCCATATTTGCGACCTCACCTAATTTATCATACTGACCTCCAAAATAAATGGAACCTTTCATATCCTGCAAGGATACAAATTCAATACATTTTACATTTTCACTGTCTTTTCCTAAAAGAAAATGTGTATATTCTTCTCTTGTCAACACACCTCTTTTCCCTTTTAGTGCATCAACTTCACTCACAAAAAGATACCCTGATTCACTACCCAGAAATTTGGCATAATCTGAAAACCACGAATTTGCAATCGCTGGTCGGTTTGTCACAATCAGTACTTTTTCTGCACCGGTTTTCTGCACAAAATCATAGACCGATAATGTCTTTCCAAATCTCGGCTTGGCATTCCAAAGGAACTCCCCATCTTTATGCGCTGCCTGATAATCAACCGTCATTGCAACCGCACGCTGTTGCTCCTCACGCAATTTGTACGGAATAACTGTATCTGTCGTTTTTAAGATGCCATGATCTTCCCTAAAATCACGAAACATTTGCTTTGATGTGGTGCCATCCACATGGAACCATTCATTATTTTTTCCATTTTCCTGCTCTATACCGGATTTTCGCAAATAAGCATGAAAGTCCTTATCTATAAATGTCTCTCCGGAACCATCATCAAAAGTGGCATTTCCTTTCCATTCCAGTTGCCACCTGATATCAGCAGTATGTGTCTGTTGATTGATGCGGGTTTCTACATCCTGCTCTGTATATCCTATCTTCGTCCAACCATTATGGCGAACCACTTCCGGAGTGGAATAGCCATAAAGCATCGGAACTACCTGTTTGGTTGTCTGAATGTTAGGTTTATTCATGCTATTCCATCTCCTTTACATTATTTTCGATAAAAGTGATTTCTTCCTCAGAAAGACCGTATTTTTTGTAGAGTTGTCTGTCTATGTTTGCTATGGATACAGACCAGTCGATGTCGGATTTATCAGTGAAATCTTGGATGGGAATATACCTCCACACTGGCTTATTACCATTTTGTGTCACTTTAAGTACCCCTAACAATGTTCTTGCAAATTTTGTACAAATGTACTTTCTCAGTGCATTTGCTGATTCCAAATCATCAAAATTACCTATACTTATAAATGTTTCAGTTGAACCTGTTTGTGGCGGCTCTACAAATGGTGCACTAAAGTTTTCGCCAAATTTTCCACTACCAGTTGCCTGTGGAATTAAAACCTTATACGCCTTCATATTTTCCACATTATTGATATATTCCTTTTTTATGTACTTATAAACTCTTTGATTGTTTTCTCGTCCTATAATTTTCACATATTCCTTACCATCATCTGGAATGTCTCAAAAAAAATCTCTGGTAATAAGTTGATGATATTAGATGACATATCGTAAGCATGTCCTTCACTAAGTCTTTCAATCGCCCATGGATTATCCTCATGCATTTTAGGTGTTAACCTATAAGCTGTTCTTGTATATACAATATTGCTTAAACTCTCAAAATCCTTTCTATCTATAACTTTATGCATAATAGCATTTAATTCCGTGAACTGTGTAAATGCCTTTATTGCTCCATAATTCGACTTATCATCTCGATACGAAATAGCAATTCCCCCCTTTATAGGAGTCGATAATCCCGGAAAAACTTTATTACTATCCGGTTCATAATACGGAATTTTCAAATGTTCATCATTCAACATTTTGTCATTCCATGACTTTGGTGTAGAGCCAGCATTAAACAAAAACCGAGCCGAATGTATCATTTCAACAACATCTGCTACCTTATATGCTTCTTCAAGAAATAAATTGTAAACTGGCGGTGCAAAATTTCTTTTATTATCTTCTGCTAACTCATGCTGTAAATTACTCTCCTCCTGATACGGCGGATTTCCAATCGCAAAATCAAACTTCATCTCATCTACCTTCCTTCATACTTTTGTACGTCAGTGACTTATCGCTACGCCAGTCATAGATCCGGCAGTACACTTCTTCCGGTTCTTCTGTATCCTGCTTTTCCGGCTCATCTGTTACAACAAAGTCAAATAGACTGAATTGATGATATTCCTCTTTTGGCTTTCCAAAGGGAACTGTCCCGGATATTCCATCCATCTGCCACAGATTCCAGACAATAACATTTACAACCTTTCTTAGTTCTGCCTCTGTCGGAACTCGTTCCCATCTGTCCTGCATATAGTCCACAAAAGTTATGAGCAAATTAATTCTTGCAATTAAAAGGTTATCCCCTTGAAATTCATATCCATACACACTCTGATACGCTCGAAGCACCCATTTGAACCATTCTGTTTCATTGTCTGTGTTTTCATTTACTACTCGGAGTTTTCTATCCAAAATGCCTATCCGCCGCTTGATCTCAATAATTTCTCCGGTAGCTGCGTCATAACGTGATACGATATACGGAGCCTCCCCACAGGTAATCTCCAGTCTTTTGGAATCAACATATTTTTTCCAGCCATCTTTCGTGTCAAACGTCACTTTCTCTGTGTTTATCTGCCATCCCTGATCCTGCTCAATATTGAATACATTTTTCCTTCCGAACCACTCCTCATCGCAATGATTGTTCATTTTGTTGCAAATCCATGATGGTGTAAATACCTCCGCTTTCGCTCTGGTACGCTCCTGCTGTTGTTCTCTGTCCTTTAGCACTCTCGGTTGTATCTCATACTGTGCAAATCCTTTTAAGATTTCCTCCGTCATTTGCTCTGTTTCCTTGATAGGATTTCCTTTAGAACTATATACTGGTGTAGCAAATATTATATTTTTCTTTGTTGTCTTATCCTTCAGCAATGCTTTAAGATTTTTACTGACCGGATAGGCATTCAAATCAATTAACTTATCCATTTTTGTCCTCATTTCTAAAGCCGGCTATCCCTGATAGCCAGCTTGGAAAAATTGTATACTTTTTTTCACGAGAAAAATTTGGATTTGTAACTGTGAAATTCCACGAAGTTTTGACAGAAAATTACTGAATTTCGACTGATTTCGTGATACAATATGTAAGAATGGTTTTATGTATATGATTACTGGAAATGTATACCATTTCAGTTAGAACGCATAAACTATTTAACTGGATTTTTCATATTTTACTGCTTTGCTGTAAAACGTCTTAGAACACATATTACAAGCCTTTGCAGCTTCTTCTATTGTGATTTTCCCTGCCCGCCAGTCTTTGTGCATCTGATAAAAGTTTTCTGGAATTGGTAATGGTGGTCTGCCGAACTTTACGCCCCTTGCTTTCGCTGCTGCAATTCCCTCCGCCTGTCTTTGCTTGATATTGGTACGTTCGTTTTCTGCGACATAGCTGAGCAATGCCAGAACAACATCGCTGATAAATGTTCCGAGCAGATTCTTTTCTCTGCGGGTATCTAGCAGCGGCATATCTATGACAACAATATCTGCTTTCTTCTCTTTCGTGATAATGCGCCATTGTTCATTCAATTCCCCGTAATTCCTTCCCAAGCGATCAATTGACTTGATATACAATACACTGTTTTCATTCAATTTTCGCAACAAACGCTTATATTGAGTTCTCTCAAAATCTTTACCAGACTGCTTGTCCATATAAATATGATTCTCAGGTACTCCCATCTCTATTAATGCGATCTTTTGTCTGTCTTCATTTTGCTCCTTTGATGACACTCTCATATATCCATAAATGTTTATATCTCCCATATATTTTTTCTCCTTTGTCCATCTATATTTATTACCTTAGTTTATTATTTACGCTTAAATCGATATATAACCACCGGAAGACTGATTCATAAAATCAGCATTCCGGTGCAACACATAATAATCATTTCAAGAGTTCTGTTCTCACAATCTCTTCTGCACAAGCCCGGATATTATTCATTCTCCCAACCCATGCCATCTGATCCTGCATCTTCAGTTCTTCCGTCACTCCCTGCCTTTCTTTCATCTGCTCCACTAATCTGTCCATCATCTGATTACACTCCTCGTCAATCTGATGCAGATGTTCATTTAACTTCCCGGCAAGTACCAACTCCAGATATAATCCTTTCCGATGCTCTTTCAAGTAAGTTTTTCTCAACATTCCATACTTTCCAATCGGATACTCTGTCTCTTCTGGGAGATGCAGGTCTGGATAATACAGACCGTCCTCCCCTAAAGTATAACTGATTCCATTTTCTCCCATAATGTGGTTTTCCATGATTGTCCTCCTATCTCGCACCCCGATCTTTATTCTGTTTGTGGGTATGCTGTTTATTTTTCTGTTCATTCTGTATTTCCTGTTTCTTTTCTGCCAGCTTCGCCCTAATACCGTGTGCTACTGGCTCTTTGCCTGTTTCTTTCTTCCATTTTTCTATTGCAATTCGATACTGACTATACTCAGTTTGGGAAACTTTAAAATCTTTTAAAAATTCCTGTACGCTTCTGTAACCAATTTTCTGTACAATCCTCGGAAGATAATCTTTCATATTCCTGATCTGGCTTATCATTTCATCAATTTCTTCCTGCAATGCTTTTTTCTTTCTTCCCTTAAACCATCCTTTGACTTCTGACAGTTCTTTTTTCTTTGCAGAAAGCTGTTTTTGTTTCTGCTGAATTGCAACATTTTGTTCGTCCAGCTCTTTCTTAACTTTGAAAAATTTCGGATACTTCGATGCAAGCCTCGTCATTTCTGGTTGCTTTGGTTCTGTCTTTTCTTCTTTTATCGCTATACTCTCTGGTACGATATTTTCTGCAATGCTCTCTGTTTGCTCCGCTTCCGGCATTCCTGCCCGTATCATGCTTGTCTGCTCCGACACTTCCCTGGATTTCTTAAACAACACACTTTCTATCAAAAATTCCAATGCTTCAACCGCCACTGTTACAACTCTGGCAAATAATACCGGTCTGTTTCCTTGTCGGGCAATAGATTTCTTGATTGGTTCAGTGATTTGTTTTCGCTTCACTTCCAGTATCTGCGGTTCTGGCACTCCGCTAATCAATGCCATATCAACAGCTCTGTTCCATTCCTGCCGTTTCTGGTTATCGTCTTCTATCTCATGTGCTTTTGGATTGTTCTTTCCGATTTTCTTTGTTGCAAGATACACACCACCACGCTCAAATACCTGCAGCTTCTGTTTCTCGTCCTGCACATAAATATTGATTAAGTCTGTATAAGAATGCTTTACTTCATCCAGAAATGAATTACTCTTGAAGCGTTCATCTTTCGCTGTAAACAGCTTCTTCTCATACACCTCACCTTTTTTCACAATGCGACAGCCTTCTCGTATCTCACCCGCTTCTCCCAGTATCTCTTTCTTGGTTCGGACATGTTTTCCATTTTCATCATAAAACATATTTCTACTGGCAGTCTTAACGATTGGTTCATCCAATAGCTTCCGTTCTGCAAAAATCAGATGAATATGATAATTTGTTTTTCTTTTATTGTGGTGCAAAGCAGCAATGCACTCCGCTCCGTAATTCTGTTTGAAATGATTCGTAAAAAGCTGTAGCAATCTATCCGGCTGATATTCTGTAAAACTTTCCGGCAAGGCAATAATCAGTTCTCGTGCTTCAATGCATTTCCCTTCTGTTCCGCTTTTTACAAATTCCTCTTGATTACATTTTGCAAGTTCCCGCCAGAATTTCCGTTCTGTAGTTTCATAAACTGCATAGAGATTTTCCTGTTTTGCATGACTGGATATATAAGTGATTCTGCCTTTTACATTGCTTAGCTTTGTCATTTGAATAAATGAATTTCTTCCGATAGGCACTCCCTCCTTGTCTTCGACAAAATAAATTTCGCCATATCATTTGTGAGTGGATGCATCGGCATCCGTTTACGAACTATCCGCCTGTCGGCGGAACAGCTCCCGGCAGGGCGAAATACACAGAGCATAAACGAAGTTTGTGCGATGGGTGTATTTCGCTCTCAAACGCCGAGGGCTTTGTGCGATACTTCCTGCCTCTGCCGTAACTTGGCTTTAGCCTTTTATTTTGGGCGTATCCACCCTCTTTTTCTGCCCGTATCCGGGCTTATTTTTTTCTCACTAACAACATAGTCGGCTATTACTCTTCCTGTCTGCTTTATTCCGGTATCCTTGCCCGCACATACTCCAAATCTCCACAATACGGTGTTCCGACCAGATACCATTCTCTCGCCAGATTCATTTCCATTCTGGTTTTTACCCACTGATCATCCACTAATACTTCCAGACATTCTCCGCAGTGAAATCCTGTATCAATCCATAAGTCTGATGATAATAAGCCGTATCTCTTGTTATAACTGTTGTAACCTAATCTTCCTTCTCTCATTATGCCGTTCTCCTTTCATTTGTCATTTCCGCAAAGACGCCCTGAATCGGGGCTCCCTTTTGAAAAATTCTTTACTTCGCCAGCCAACTCCCGACTGCACCTTACCAGCTTTCTCCTTGTCTGTTATCTACAGGTGCGTGCCACGCATCTGTCATAAGGTAATCAAGCAGAACCTTTACCATCGAAAGTCCTTATGCATTCCGCACTTATCCAAATATTCCTGTCTTGCCTTTTCCCGTTCTTCCTCGGTTGGTGCTGTTTTGAATGTTGTATATAACTGACGCTTTACCATACTGTCTAATTTTTCTGTCAATGCTTTTTCTATCTCCGGCAAATATTCCTCGTTCCCGGCAAGATGATACTGGAACAATGCCAGTAATAAATCTTTTGGTATCTGCACCTGTGATTTTCTTTCCATGCCTCTCCTTTCCGTGACGGTCGTGACGATGGTGACGATATTTTCACTATCGACACGCTATATAAAATACCGTCACAACCGACACATATCGTCACGCCTGTTTTCCAACGAAGGTCAATCTGATTTTTCTTCCATCATGTCCCCTCTCCGCTTTATACTGGATTCCGTATTCCAGAATCAGACGTTCCAGACTGACATTTAATTTTCGTGATAATGCATTCGGCTGCATTTCCACCTGCAGGACTTGTACCAATTCCGTTGCTGTGCCAGTCCACTCTGGCTGAGTTTCTGTTACAAGTTCTTTGATTTTCTCCAACAATGGATCTTCTGGTTCTTTCCAGAGTTCTGTTTCTGTCTTGGTAAGTTCCCAGACACATCTCTCCCGGTTAAAGTTCAACCATAGTTTCTGATCCTGCTGGTCACGCCCTGCCACTTCCAGAACTGCTTTATTATCTGTACGCTTTTCTTTCTGCATAACAAATGCTCCATCCGCAGCTCCCAGCAGACCATTCGTACCGGAAATCATATCGAAACTATCTGAAGATTCCATTTTCCTTGTATGATGCACAACCAGAAAGCAGATTCCATATTTATCACTGAATGCTTTCAGCTTCGTTACAATTTCGTAATCACTGGCATAACTGAATTTATCTCCACCAACTTCACGCACTTTTTGAAGAGTATCAATGATAATCAGTCTTGCGTCCTTATGCTCCGTCACAAATGTTACAAGCTGTCTTTCCAGTCCGTCATTGAGCGATTTTGATTTTGTAGCGAAATAAAATTTTTCACTACCTTCCATTCCAAACATCTGCGATAATCTCTTCTGCAATCTTGCATAATCATCTTCCAGTGCCAGATAGAGAACCGTTCCCTGTCTGACTGAAAATCCCCACAATGGAAGTCCTTTACTGATGTGATACCCAATCTGTGCCATAAAAAATGATTTTCCGATTTTCGGTGAACCCACAAACAGATACGTTCCGTTATACAGAAGTCCATCTACAATCGGCAGTTTTGGTGGATATGCGGTATCATATAATTCCATCATGGAAACGGTTTCCAGATCATCTGGATTCTTTTTATTTGCTGTTTTTGCTGGATTTTCCACATTATTTGTGGCTTGCAGATTGCCCTTGCCGGGCAAATCTGCTATACTTTGGTTGGTTTTAAAATTTTGTAATGGCTGTTCCACATCTGCGCCAACAGATGCAATCGGAGCAGTCATTTTTTCTTTTGCTGTCATTCATTTTCCCCTTTCAATCCGTTCAATGTCTCTGCGACCAGTCTCAGGGTACTCAGCAACTCTTCATTTACATCACTGCACCTTTCCAAACGTTTCAGTTCTTCGTAAATCTCTGCCATCTGATTTCTCAGTGCTTTATCCATCATGGCATCTGCGAATTTCAGATATTCTTCTTTCGTCCAGAACAACATTTCCTTATGCTCTTCCGATGCCATATTTCCTGCTTTCTGTGCCGGATTCGATGGCAGATGATAAAAATCAACCGCACGATTGAAAACGGCACTTAACTGGCTGTGAATCTTCTGCAAATACGAAGCAGAATATGGTTGTCCATTTGGCTTTCGGCAAGCAAGTAAATGATTCTGCCATGCAATGATGTCCCTTGGCTCTATCTCAGCAATCTTACGATCTCCAAAATATGGAAGAATCTTTGTTCTCGCAATATGGCCTTTCGTTCCCCAGGTGTTATCCCGGATTCGTTCTTTTTTATCTTCTACATAGATTTCGTAAAAACTTTCAAAAGTCATATCCAGTTTTGCATCATGCTTTAACATCTGTTCGTGTTCCCACATCTGAGCTTCTCGTTTCGTAGAGAATCCTCGTTTGGAAGTCTGTTTTGTTTTCCCTGTCCAATCGGTATAACGATAGACCACTCGCCACTTCCCAGTGGCATTATCTCTGTAAATGCTCATACAAATTCTCCTCTCTTACGCTTCGCTGTAGCATACTTTTTTACGGAAATAGTTGGTGTTCACCCTACCAGCTACCGTAAGATAACCCAGCTTCTGTAATTCTTCATTTAGCTGTTTGACAATCTTATAAGCATAAGACTTGGAAACACCCATTTCCGCTGCAACTTCTTCTACTGTCATAAAATTTCTGTTCGTCACATCGCATCTCTCCTTTCTATCTTAACGAAATTTGTTTAAGTTGCTACACTTGCATGATACTAAACATATTTATTTAAGTCAAGTAGTTTCGACAAGAATATTAATTTTTTTTGTTTAAGTTCTTCTTGCTATCCAAATTTGCTCATGCTATACTGAACCTAAACAGAATTGTTTTATTTCATATTACAAGCAATCATGGCAACACACGAAATGTCATATATAAGGAGGCAAACAAAATGGCAATCGGACAACGTATCAAATTTTTTCGCAACCGCAAGGGCATGACGCAAAAGCAACTCGGAGAACAACTGGGATTCAAGGGAAAAACCTCAGATGTCCGCATGGCTCAATATGAATCAGAAGCCAGAGTTCCTAAAATTGATCTTGTAAAACAAATGTCTCAGATCTTCGGTGTCAATACTCATGCTTTAACAGTGCCGGATATTGATACTTATGTAGGTCTGATGCACACACTGTTTGCACTGGAAGATATGTATGGTCTGAAAATCAAAAATATTGACGGACAGCCACATCTCTACATTGACTGTTCCATATCTGCTCCCGGCTCATCTGTCGATGAAATGCTTCGTGCATGGATGGAACAAGCTGACAAACTGGAAAGCGGTGAAATCAGCAAGGAAGAATATGATGAATGGAGATATAAGTACCCGGAACTGGATACCTATCAGAAACATGCCAAGGTACCATCTCAGGAGTTGAGTGATTACCTCGTAAAAGAATTGTCTAAAAAAGAAAAATAAGAGAAAAGAAAAACCTTACCGATATTCAGTTTTTGCTTCTGAAAATCAGTAAGGTTTCTTTATATATGTTATGAAATAAAATTTTTATCTCTTGAATAATCACAAAATGTTGCCATTTTGTTGCCAATCACTAAGCAAATTTGCTTGAAACCCGCATAAATACTGGTGTCTGATGATTGTGTGGATTATTCAAACTCAATCGTTCCCGGCGGTTTACTGGTCAGATCATACATTACCCGATTGACGCCTTTCACTTCATTGATAATTCTCGTCGTTACTTTAAACAGCACATCATACGGAATTTCTGCACATTCAGCCGTCATGAAGTCACTTGTGTTAACTGCACGGAGAGCAACCGCATAGTCATACGTTCTGAAGTCTCCCATAACGCCGACGGAACGCATATTCGTGAGTCCCGCAAAGTACTGGCCAAGACCTTTGTCCAGTCCGGCTTTTGCGATCTCTTCACGATAGATTGCATCGGCGTCCTGTACGATGCGTACTTTTTCCGCTGTGACTTCGCCGATGATTCGGATTCCAAGTCCCGGCCCCGGGAATGGCTGTCTGTAGACCAGATATTCCGGAATTCCGAGTTCGAGTCCTGCTTTGCGGACTTCATCCTTGAATAACATGCGGAGCGGTTCGATGATCTCTTTAAAATCTACTACGTCAGGAAGTCCGCCTACGTTGTGATGAGATTTAATCACTGCGGATTTGCCCAGACCACTTTCGATTACGTCAGGATAGATCGTTCCCTGAACGAGGTAGTCAACCGCACCGATTTTCTTTGCTTCTTCCTCAAAGACACGAATAAATTCTTCGCCAATGATCTTACGCTTCTGTTCCGGTTCCGTGACACCTTTTAACTTTGCATAATAACGTTCCTGTGCATTAACACGGATAAAATTCAGTTCATACGGACCGTTCGGGCCAAATACTGCTTCTACTTCGTCGCCTTCATTTTTACGGAGTAATCCATGATCGACAAATACGCAGGTGAGCTGCTTTCCGATCGCTTTGGATAATAATACTGCTGCCACTGACGAATCCACGCCGCCTGAAAGTGCACAGAGTACTTTGCCGTCTCCGACTTTTTCACGAATGGACTGAATGGTCTCTTCTACGAAAGAACCCATCTGCCAGTCACCGGCACAGCCACATACATCATAGACAAAGTTGCGGAGCATCTTCTGTCCTTCTTTCGTATGCATAACTTCCGGATGGAACTGAGTCGCATAGAGCTTTCTGTCCGGACATTCCATCGCAGCAATCGGGCATGCATCTGTGTGAGCAGTTCCAACAAATCCTTCCGGTGTCTCAGCAATATAATCCGTATGGCTCATCCATGTAATGGTCTTTGCCTCTACATCTTTAAATAAAAGTGAAGTCTGGTCAACCATTGTTTCCGTATATCCATATTCACTGACAGGTGCAGTCTTTACTGCTGCACCAAGCAGATGTGCCATTAACTGGGAACCATAGCAGATTCCAAGAATCGGCACTCCGATGTCTAAGATTTCTTTATCATAAGTCGGAGAAGTCTCGTCATATGCGCTGTTCGGTCCGCCCGTAAAGATAATTCCCTTTGGATTCATCGCTTTAATCTTATCGAGACTTAATGTATACGGATGAACTTCTGCATATACGTTGCATTCTCTGACACGTCTTGCAATCAACTGGTTATATTGTCCTCCAAAATCAAGGACGATAATCATTTCCTTTTGCACAGTATTTCCTCCTATTTGCTTTTGTTTCCCGCATAAATATTCATATAATCAAACACTTCTACGAATACATGCACACAATATTGATTCCTCTATTATACGAAAACAGCTTTACTTTGACAAGTTCTTTCCTATTTAAAATAAGAATTTACACCATTTGTAATTCCTTCTGCGATGCTTTCTAACGTCGCATCATCCACAGATGATGCACAGTCTCCAACTTCCAGATCAACAGATGGTATTGTCGAATACGATGTCTGCGTCAGATCGATTGCCATAGATCCGCCGCCATAAATCTTTACACCCACCTCTTCCATATCGGAAATCAGTGCCTGTCCAAGTGCCTGATGTTCTTCCCAATGCGAAGCGACCGGTTCCATGCTGCGGTATGTATCGTCATCCGGCACACTGATATAAAAGGCGCCTTTATCACTTTCCGTAGAATCATAATGGATTGAGATATGACAATCCGCATTGTTATTGGCAATCACCGTTCGGGCAATATTGTCGAGCTGTACGTCTTCCGATTCACGGATCATCAGCACATGAAATCCTTCTTCCAGCAGCTTTTCCTTAACAAGAACGGCAACTTTCAGATTCGCATCTGCCTCAGAAGTTCCGTCAAGCAGCGTCGTTCCTTCATTAATCGCTGTTGCCTTTATCGCACCCTCCGCTGTGCTGCCCCCTGTCACTTTCGCTGATCCATCCGGATGGCAGAGTGTACGTTCGGAAGAACCGCCTTCCGTTCCATGGCCCGCATTAATACAGATCGTCTTTGGATCTGAGTATTTGTCTGACTGTGTATAATAAAGCGTTGCCGTACCTGTATGGATTTTAGAGTTTTCTGCATAAGTCCATTCCGAATTCCATTCAATCTGCTCTTTATCCGGCTTTTTCTGTTCCGTTGTTGTCTCCGTCATCGTCTCTGTATCATCCTTTTCAGCCTGTTCCTGTATCGTTTCGTCACTTTCGCTGTCTGATTGAGATAAGAATTTCCCTCGAAGAACCCACACACCTATGCCGATAATCACTGCGGTTATGATCACAATCACTACTGCTTTTAATCTTTTTTCCATCTTCTCATTCCTCTATCCTATTCTGATATATGGCAGCTGATCATACTTCTTCTGACCACTGCCCGGAATTATTTTAAATATTCCATTGCGATTTCCATATCAACTTCAATCTCCTGATTAATTGGCGGGAGTTTTCTCCCGATCTCTTCATAAATCCCATCGTACATCTGTCTGGTAAACGTGATCGTACGATGATTGCCATCTCTGGAGAGAAATGCAATTTCATATTCATTCTCTGCATTTTTATAAAATAATACTTCATCTGCTTCGAACTCCGGCACCTGTCGGCATAATTCTCCCAGATAATACGCCTTCAATATCTCGACAACTCTGTCATCGAGTCCTTCATCAAAAATACGGATCTTCTCAGCAAGCTGATTCTGAGACAACACAATGCGGACAATCTCACTTGCCAGCACCGTGCCGCTGTGTTCATCACGATCCGCATACAGATTCACTGCCTGCATATAACTGTCCTCAGAAGTGACCAGATGAATATAGATTCCTTTTCCCATTTCCTGATATAAACAATCATAGGTGACCCGCCGCTGAAAACCGCACTCCGGACACGTAAATGTAAAAATCTCTCCACTCAAAACCTTATCCTTTATACTTTGATCAAACATCGGATCGATCATATCCCAAAACTTGTATGGAGACTCCTTTCCACATGATATACAGGATATATTTTCCATATGAATTTTTGACATATTCGTTTCCTCTCTTTTTTATTAATAAATCTTCGTAATTAACTTTTCACCGGTCTTCGTATCTTCCGTGATCTGAACCTTCATGGTTCTGCCTTCCTGTGCATTTTTAAAGATTGCCTTTAATGCCGTATAGGTAACTGAATAAATCTGCGTGGTATTATTCACTTTCAGAACTACAGCTTCTTCTCCCTGCATTCTGACAAAGGTTGCCTCCAGGTCATATTTTTCCGCGGATGCACCGCCGATATACCGCCTCGTTGCAAATGTTCCAAGCAGCTTATGCTCGTAGGCAACATCCTTTGGTATTGTCTTCCCGGTTCCATACAATGACAAAGCAGAATCATCCGCGCCCCAGTAATACATTTTCAACGTCTTGCCGTCTTCTTTAAAATACTTGCGGAAAGATTTTGTAATGCTGTCAAGCACGGTTACATAAAAATCTTCCTGAGTCGGAACATAGAATTCATCCTCTTTATCCAGTTTCTGACCGGTATAGAAGACAGATTTTTTCGAAAAACAGAGAATATATCCATCTTCCTTTTTCGTGATCTTCTTTTCTAACGTCAGATTCCAGCCTGTCGTAGCAGCGATGCCATTGAGTATCTTTTTCGGCGTTAATGTTCCTTCATAAAGCAGATTATATTTTCCGTAATCTCCTTCTTTTCCAATATAAATGACGGCGGTTTTGACTGATTCCGTCGTCTTCTCCGTCGCTTTCTCTGTCGTACTTACTTCTTCCTCTTCGGATGTTTCCTTGTCCTTTCCACATCCCGTACAAATAAGGAGCAGAAACATGCATCCAACGAGAACCATAAAAAATCTTTTTCGCATCTGTCATTCCTCTTACGTGTGTTTCTTTCTTTTTCTATTATATCAGATAACGATATTTACATCCATGTTTTTATAAAAATGCAAAATTTTTTCTTCCATCCTGCAAAAAATATGCTATTATAGAAAATAATTTTTTATTTATTGACAAAAAAGGAGGACATATTTTGAAAAACATCATTACAAAATGGAATGATACCAGCCTGATCTTACGAATTCTGACAGGCATGGTTATTGGTGCAATTTTAGCATTGCTCATACCAAGTGCAACCGGCATTGCCATTCTGGGCGATCTTTTTGTAGGTGCTTTAAAAGCAATCGCACCGGTTCTGGTATTTGCACTGGTCATGAGCTCACTGGCAAATGCAAAGGAAGGAAGCAATGCGAACATGGGAACGGTTGTTTTCTTATATATGCTCAGTACCATTATTGGTGCAATTGTTGCCGTAATCGGAAGTTTTTTGTTCCCTATCACCATTACATTAACGGATGCTGCGGCAGGAGACTCTCCAAGCGGACTTGTTGAAGTCGTACAGAATTTGTTATTAAAGTTAGTCTCTAATCCAATTCAGGCACTGAGTGAAGCCAACTATCTCGGCATCCTCTGCTGGGCAGTCATCATCGGTATTGCTTTAAGAAAATCGAATGATACGACAAAGAAATTTTTATCGGACATTGCGGAAGCGGTTTCCACAGCAGTAAGATGGATCATCAGCCTCGCACCGTTCGGTATTTTAGGTCTCGTATTTAATGCCGTATCCACAAGCGGAATTGAGATTTTTACAGAATACGGCAGACTGATTGCTTTATTAGTCGGATGCATGTTGTTTCAGGAATTTATTACGAATGGAATTATCGTCGGCAGCTGCTTAAAAACCAATCCGTATCCGCTTATTTCAAGATGTGCAAGAGAAAGCGGATTGACAGCATTCTTTACAAGAAGCTCTGCCGCCAACATTCCGGTCAATATGGAACTTTGTAAGAAGCTGGGATTAAACAAGGATAATTACTCTGTTTCGATTCCACTTGGTTCTACCATTAATATGGATGGTGCTGCAATTACAATCACCGTTATGACACTTGCCGCTGCACATACACTCGGTATCGAAGTCAGCATTCCGACTGCCATTATATTAAGCATCTTATCGGCAATTTCTGCCTGCGGTGCTTCCGGTATTGCAGGAGGTTCTTTGCTGCTGATCCCGGTTGCATGTTCCTTATTTGGCATTTCAAATGATATTGCCATGCAGGTCGTTGGTGTTGGATTTATCATCGGAGTCATTCAGGATTCCTGCGAAACTGCTCTGAATTCTTCTTCTGATGTACTCTTAACGGCTACAGCAGAATTTATCCAATGGAGAAAAGAAGGCAAGAAACTTCCTTTCTAATCGAATAGAAAAGACTTGATTACATAGAAAAAGTGCAGCTCATATTCCCTGATCTGAATATGAACTGCACTTTTTTCGCATCTGCATGTCCTGATATGCAATTTAGATTTCATTAACTGACATACTTTCTCAATGGTCGTCCGATCATAACCGCTAAAATCGTAATGACGATGTCTTTTGGAATAAATGCCGTGAAAGAATAGAGGATGATCGGCTTTAAATCTCCCTGCGTTAAAAATGCCCACTGCAATGCTCCGATTCCTTCCACAATTGCCAGGCCGATCAATGCAAAGACAAGATTGACTGCCAGACTCGTCTTTTGATTTTGGAAATTTGGCCTGATTCCGCTGAGAGCTGCCATAAACGGCCATCCGATAATATAACCTCCTGCCGTACTCGTGATCACTTGCAGATCTCCCTGAAAATTCGCAAATACAGGTGCTCCGACCGCTCCGATCAATATATAAATGATCACTGCCATCGTCCCTCTCTTCGCTCCGAGAATGGCTCCGATCAATGCCACTCCAAATACCTGGATCGTAACCGGCACACCGGTCGGCATTGGAATCGCCAACTGAGATACAACTGCCATAAATGCAGCAAACATACCAATCAATACTAGATCCTTTACTGAAAATTTGCTTTGTGTTGTGTGATTCATTTCATTTTTCTCCTTATTGTTAACCAATTTTCGTTTCATAAGTTAACATAAGTTAAGGCTTTTGTCAACTATATTTTTATTTGGGTTAACAAATCGGTTTTATTGTGTAGGAAATTCAACGAAATTTCGATGCAAAAAAATTCACGGATGAAAACGTTTCTTTCCATCCGTGATGTCTCTCAACATATCTGCTATTTTTTTATTAATGTAAAATAGTCATCTAACTGATCGGTATCGCATTCGCCTTTTTCTTTCCAGAAGGAAGCCATCTTCTGACAGATCTTATAGATATTTTCCTCTGCATCTTCATCCAGCAACGCTTCATTCTCATCCTTGCCGAGGAACTTTAAGCCTTTTACGTCATTCGCA
>Ga0129309_1000379_pt1 | contig 35553 bp, 30 predicted proteins | sample L1105metagenome_FD_94439 | JGI IMG/M metagenome (GOLD analysis project Ga0129309, IMG submission 94439) | Ring-tailed lemur group fecal microbial communities from Wisconsin, USA - L1105 metagenome | ecosystem: Host-associated > Mammals > Digestive system > Large intestine > Fecal | place: USA...
TGGCAATCATCCAGCCTTCAAGCCGCAAGTTGTAACGTGGTTTCTCGTTCCAGGGTACTTATCGAAACGCCCTACTTTCAGCCCCGCTGCCGCTCCGCCGGGGGTGTTTCCAAAGAGGGGGCCACAGCCCCCTCTTTTGGTCGTTTTAAGGGGTGGTCCAGGAGGGGGAGACCGAAATCCCCCTCCTGGCGTGTCTTTTGGACCGTGCACGGCCCGTTTTCTCCACGGGGAGAAAATGGGGGGTGCATTGCCCAGCCATCATCATGGCTGTCACTTCCGCCTCTCGCTGCGGCCAAGCAGATAATCAGTTGTCACGCCAAAATAATCTGCCAACTTAATCAGTCCGGCAACATCCGGGTAATGAACCGCTGATTCATAATATAAATACGCTCTTTGTGAAACACCCAGATACTCCGCCAATTCCTTGGAGGTCCGTCGTGCTTCTTTTCGCAAGTCTTTCAGCCGCGCTGCAAATATTTCCATACTAGCCCCTTGACATTGAACTTTAACTTCACTATAATTGAACTATAACTTCAACACGGAGGTGTCTCTCATGACCCCATTGATGAATCTCCTCTACGACTACGCCATGGACACCGGCTTCACCGCCCGGCTGACCACGCCGGAATACCGGAACATCAACAACCTCCTGGACCGCCTGTCAGGCGACCTGCGCGGCTCCCTCACCCCGGACGCCCGGGACACCTTCAAAAAGTATCACGACGCCCTGCAGGAGCAGCGGCAGCTGGAGCTGGAGGCCATGTTCCTCTCGGCCTTCGCCCTTTGCCGGGAGCTGGGATAAGCTCACGCCTCCCACTTCTCCAGCAGCTGGCGCAGCTGGTCGGCGAACCGGGCCAGGGACTTGTTGTCCCGCCCCTTGCTGCGCTTGATGGACGCCATGAGCATCTCGCCCACGGCCACCAGCCGCTCGTAAGCCGCGCTGGACTTGGCGCCGCCGGCGGTAAAGCTCTTGACCTTCCGCTCCGGCAGGTAGCCTCTTTGCACCACGGTGCCGGCAATCAGGTCATAGACCTCCGTGTACTGGGGCGCGTGGGCCGTGAAGCCCAGGCCGGCCACCGTCTGGGCGAAGAAGGGCGCCACCTCCCGGTCGCCGTGGACCACGAAGACGTGCTGGGGCTTCGGCTCCTTGAAATCGGAGATCCAGCTGATGAGATGGTCCCGGTCCGCGTGGGAGGAAAGGCCCTGGAAGTTCACGATCTCGGCGTTGACGGCAATCTCCTCGCCGAAGAGCTTCACGCTCTTGGCCCCCTCCAGCAGGGTGCGGCCCAGGGTGCCCTCCCCCTGGTAGCCCACGAACACCACGGTGCACTCCCGCCGCCAGAGGTTGTGCTTCAGGTGGTGGCGGATGCGGCCGGCGTCACACATACCGGAGGCGGAGATGATGACCTTGGGGACAGGGTCCATATTCAGCGCCTTGGATTCCTCGCTGGTCTCCGTCATCCGCAGGTTGGTGAAATTGAACATATGGGTGCCGTCCTGCACCAGGGCCAGGGCGTCCTCGTCCAGATAGCCGTGGAGGTTGCCGGTGAAGATGGTGGTGGCCTTTTTCGCCAGGGGAGAGTCGATATACACCGGGAAGTCCGGATTGGACTTCACCATCCCCTTGTCCTTGATCTCCCGGATGAAATACAGCAGTTCCTGGGTGCGGCCCACGGCAAAGGAGGGAATGACCACGTTGCCGCCCCGGGTGATGGTCTTGTCGATGATGGCGGCCAGGTCGTCGGTGTAGCTCCACACCTCCGTGTGGTTGCGGTCGCCGTAGGTGGACTCCATGACCACGTAGTCCGCGCCGTGGATGTGGACCGGGTCCCGGATGATGGGCTGGTTGATATTGCCCAGGTCGCCGGAGAACACCAGCCGCTTCGTGACGCCGTTTTCCTCCGCGTCCACGATGATGCTGGCGGAGCCCAGCAGGTGGCCGGCGTCCACGAATTCCACCGTCACGCCGTCAAACAGCTCCACCCGCTCCCCGTATTCGCAGGTGGTCATGAACTCCCGGACGCGGGAGGCATCCTCGATGGTGTACAGCGGCTCCACCCGGGGGGCGCCGGAGCGCTCCGCCTTGCGGTTTTTCCATTCGGCGTCCTGTTCCTGGATATGGGCGGAGTCCAGCAGCATGATGTCCAGCAGGTCCGCCGTCAGGCGGGTGGTGAGGATGCGGCCCTGAAAGCCCTGCTTGATGAGCATGGGGATGCGGCCGGAGTGGTCAATGTGGGCATGGGTCACCAGCACGCAGTCGATGCCGCCCGCGGCGAAGGGAAACTCCGCGTTGGACACCTCGTCCCGTCCCTGCTGCAATCCGCAGTCCACCAGGATGCGCCTGCCGTTCACTTCCAGACAGTGGCAGCTGCCGGTCACGCACTGGTCAGCGCCGAAAAAGCTGAGCTTCATAGGGAACCCTCCTTGTCGTTCTGAATCCGCCGGGTCTTTTTTCTTGCCTTCATTGTACCATGCCCCAGGAAAAAGCACAATCGACGTTTTCGGGAAAATGTCCGGTTTTGCGTGTTCCGCCGCCGGGGAAAAGGCTCCTCCGCCGCCAGGTGCTCTCTTTTGCGGAGAACCAGGCGGGAAAACGTTTTTCAATTGTGAACTTTTTAAGAAATTCCCGTTTTTCTTTGCAATCTCTGGCTTTTTGTGGTATGCTATGCTTGCTTTTTTATGAGCCGCGAAAATTTCTTCCCTTTCTCAGGAAAGAGCTGAAAACGGAAAGGATGTTTCATACATTATGGGTCTGATGAAAAAACTGTTTGGCGATTACAGCTCCCGGGAGCTGAAATCCATCTATCCCATCGTGGATAAGATTGAGGCCATGGCCGACGAGTACAAGGCCATGACCGACGCCCAATTGCAGGCAAAAACCGCCGAGTTCAAGGAGCGCCTCCAAAACGGCGAGACGCTGGATGACATTCTGCCGGAGGCCTTCGCCACCGTGCGGGAGGCCGCCGACCGCGTGCTGGGTATGCGCCCCTACCGGGTTCAGCTGGTGGGCGGCATCGTGCTGCACCAGGGCCGCATCGCCGAGATGAAGACCGGTGAAGGCAAGACCCTGGTGGCCACCCTCCCCGCTTACCTGAACGCCCTGACGGGCCGGGGCGTCCACATCGTCACCGTCAATGACTATCTGGCCAAGCGCGACAGCGAGTGGATGGGCAAGGTCCACCGCTTCCTGGGGCTGAAGGTGGGCCTTATCGTCCACGGCCTCACCAGCAAGCAGCGCCAGGAGGCCTATGCCGCCGATATCACCTACGGCACCAACAACGAGATGGGCTTCGACTACCTGCGGGACAATATGTGCATCTACTCCAGCGAGCTGGTGCAGCGGGGCCACGCCTTCGCCATCGTGGACGAGGTGGACTCCATCCTCATCGATGAGGCCCGCACTCCCCTTATCATCTCCGGCCAGGGCGACAAGTCCACCCAGCTGTACGACATGGCGGAGATGTTCGTCTCCCGCCTGAAAAAGCAGGTGGTGGTCCAGGTGGACAACAAGGAGGAAGAGGATGTCAACATCGACGCCGACTATGTGGTGGACGAAAAGGCCAAGACGGCCACCCTCACTGCCCGGGGCATCTCCAAGGCGGAGGAATTTTTCCATGTGGAGAACCTGTCCGACCCCTCCAACTCCACCCTCAGCCACCACATCAACCAGGCCCTGAAGGCCCACGGCACCATGAAGCGGGATGTGGACTACGTGGTGAAGGACGGCGAGGTCATCATCGTGGACGAGTTCACAGGCCGCCTCATGTTCGGCCGCCGCTACTCCAACGGCCTGCACCAGGCCATTGAGGCCAAGGAGCACGTCAACGTCAACAGCGAGAACAAGACCCTGGCCACCATCACCTTCCAGAACTATTTCCGCCTGTACGACAAGCTGTCCGGTATGACCGGTACCGCCATGACGGAGCAGGAAGAGTTCGGCACCATCTACAACCTGGACATCGTGGAGATCCCCACCAATCGCCCCAACCAGCGCGTGGACCACCACGACGTGGTGTACAAGACCGAGGCGGGCAAGTTCCGGGCCGTCATCGCCCAGATCAAGGAGTGCCACGCCAAGGGCCAGCCTGTGCTGGTGGGCACCGTGTCCATTGAGAAAAACGAGCTTTTGAGCCACCTGCTGGCCCGGGAGGGCATCGCCCACAACCTCCTCAACGCCAAGAACCACGAAAAGGAAGCCGAGATCGTGGCCCAGGCCGGCAAGCTGGGCGCCGTCACCGTCGCCACCAACATGGCCGGCCGCGGCACTGATATCATGCTGGGCGGCAACGCCGAGTACCTGGCCCGGGCCGACCTGGTGAAGGCCGGCTATTCCGAGGAAGTCATCGTGGACGCCACCGGCTACGCCGACACCGACAACGCCGACATTCTGGCCGCCCGGGCCCTGTTTGCCCAGAAGCTGGCCCAGCACAAGGCGGAGATCGCCAGCGAGGCCGAACAGGTCCGCGCCGCCGGCGGATTGTTCATCATCGGCACCGAGCGCCACGAGTCCCGCCGCATCGACAACCAGCTCCGCGGCCGTGCCGGCCGCCAGGGCGACCCCGGCGAGACCCGGTTCTACATCTCTCTGGAAGATGACCTCATGCGCCTGTTCGGTGGTGAGCGCATCACCAATATGATGGAGAAGTTCGACCTGGACGAGGACACCCCCATCGAGAACAAGATGCTCACCAAGGCCATTGAAAACGCCCAGACCACCGTGGAATCCCGGAACTTCCAGTCCCGGAAATCCGTGTTGGAATACGACGACGTCATGAACAAGCAGCGGGAGATCATCTATGCCCAGCGCCGCCAGGTGCTGGACGGCAAGGATCTGAAGGAGACCGTGCTGAACATGATGCGCACCTCCATCGCCGACCATGTGGCCCTGGCTTTCGGCGAGCAGGCCTCTTTGGACGCCGCTGGCTGCCGGGAGATGCTACGGGGCCTGGAAGGCACCTACTTCCTGCTCGGCGCCGTGCAGTTCGCCGAGGCCGACATTCCCTCCAAGACCCAGGAGGACTTCACGGAAGCCTTCGTCCAGGCCGCCGAGGCCACTTACGAGGCCAAGGAGGCCGAGATCACCACGCCTATCATGCGGGAGCTGGAGCGGGTCATCATGCTGCGGGTGGTGGATGAATACTGGATGGACCACATCGACGCCATGGATGACCTGAAGCAGGGCATCCGCCTGCGGGCCTACGCCAACACCGACCCCGTCATCGCTTACAAGCAGGAGTCCTTGAGCATGTTCGAGGAGATGGTTTCCGCCATCCAGAGCGAGACCGTCCGCCGGCTGTACTCCGTCCGTTTGAAGAAGGACGAGGAGGTCAAGCGGGAGCGGGTGGCCAAGGGCATGGTGGAAAATGTGGGCGGCGACGGCACCCAGCCCAAGAAGCAGCCCAAAAAGTCCGTGAAGATCGGCCGCAACGACCCCTGCCCCTGTGGCAGCGGCCTGAAGTGGAAGAAGTGCACCTGCAAGGAGTACCATCCTGATTAAAGAGGGGGCTTTGTCCTCCCTATCCAATCCCCCTGTTCTCCAACTGCCGGAGGGCAGGGGGCGTTTTTCTGTTGGAAAGGAGCGCTTTATGAAAGACAGTGACGGCATTCTGGCACTGTTACAGGACATCAAGGAAATGCTGTTTGGGATCGCCCTGCTGCTGACTGGCATCGCTCTTTGCCTTGTGGGCGCTGCGGTGAACGGCTGGCTGGGCATCCTGCTGGCCGTCGTGGGCTTCATCGTGGTCGTTGCCGGTCTCGGCTATGTCCACCACGGCTATACCCATCATGAAGTTGTGGAAAAACAAGACTGAACGGAGGCCCCTATGCCCTTTGAATCCCACATCCAAAACGGCCTTAGCTGGCTGACTTCCCCACGGCTGTCCGGCGTCCGCCACGGGTTTTCCACCCGCAGCGGCGGCGTCAGTCCGGCGCCCTTCGATTCTTTGAACCTGCGGACCGGCTGCGCCGACAGCCCGGAAAACCTGCGGGAAAATTTTCGCCGCTTCTGCGGCGCCATCGGCGCGGACCACCGCCGTGTGGTCCTGGCCAAGCAGGTCCACGAGACCACGGTCCGCCGCTGTACCGCTTCAGACGCCGGCAAGGGCCTGTGGTCAGAGCGGGACTACACCGCCGACGCCCTCATCACCGATGAAAAGAATCTGCCCTTGGCAGTCTTCTCCGCCGACTGCGGCATCATTTTGCTGTACGACCCGGTCCATCAGGCCATCGGCGCCATCCATGCCGGCTGGCGGAGCTGCGCCGGCGGCATCGTGGAAAAAACCGTGCGGGAGCTGGAGCGGACCTACGGCTCCCGCCCCGAAGACCTGCTGGCCGCCGTCGGCCCCTGCATCGGCCAGTGCTGCTTTGAAACGGACGGCGACGTGCCCGCCGCCATGACCGCCGCTCTGGGCGAAGCCGCCGAACCTTATTTTGAGCGGCGGGGCGCCAAGTGGCACGTGGACCTGGCGGGGCTCAACCGCCAGTGGCTGCTGAAGTCCGGCGTCCTGCCGGAGCGCATCGACGTATGCGGCCTCTGCACCGCCTGCCGGCCGGACCTGTTCTGGTCCCACCGGAAAATGGGCGAGGCCCGGGGCGTCCAGTGCGCCATGGTCTCCCTCACCTGATATCCCGCCGGGAGGTATCCTAATGAAATACCGCTTTTTGAAAATCCTATGCGTCCTGTGCCTGGCGCCGCTTTTGCTGTCCGGCTGCTGGTACGAGGACACGGAGGAGCCGGACAGCGGCCAGCTGCTGGTCTCTCAGGAGCAAGCAGAGCCCCAGCAGGAAGATGTCATCCTGCCCACCGGCTTCACCCTCCCCTATCTGCCCGGCCAGACCATGGACCCCGTCACCTGTGCCGACGGGATGCAGCAGGTGGTGGGCGCCCTGCTGTACGAGGGGCTGTTCCAGCTGGATGAGCATCTGGAGCCCCAGCAGGTCCTCTGCTCCGGCTACACCTATGACCCGGAGACATACACGTATGTATTTACCCTCCGCACCGGCGTTGTTTTTACCGACGGCACTCCCCTGACGGCGGGAGACGTAGTCCAGACCCTGCGGCGGGCCAAGTCCTCCGCCCGGTATGGAGAGCGGCTGAAAAATGTGGCCTCCATCACCGCCGGGGAGGGAAGCGTCACCGTGGTCCTCACCGGGCCCGGCACCGGCCTTGCTGCCCTGCTGGACATTCCCATCGTCAAAGCCGGCACGGAATCCGCCGCCTTCCCCACCGGCACCGGCCCCTACGCCTATTCCGGCGAAGGCGGCCCCCACCTCACCGCCAATCCGCATTGGTGGCAGTCCGGCAAGGTCCCGGTGGAGACCATCGGCCTCTCCGCCGCCGAGGACCGGGACACCATGCTCTACCAGTTCACCTCCCATGACATTCAGCTCATCACCGCTGATTTGACGGGCACCGCTCCCGTCAGCGTCACCGGCAGCATCAGTTTCCAGGACGCGGACACCACCATCTTGCAGTACGTGGGCTTCAACACGCAAAAGGCCCCCTTTGACAGTGCCGCCCTGCGCTCCGCCCTGCGTCTTGGCATCAACCGCGCCTCCGTGGTCGGCGCTTACCTCTCCGGCCACGGCACCGCCGCCCAATTCCCCATCTCCCCCGTCTCCCCCCTGTACCCGTCGGAGCTGGAGGAGACCTACTCCTACGACGCCTTTGCCGCCGCTATGACGGAGGCGGGCTTTGCCTCCGGCAGCGCCCGCACGGTCACGCTGCTGGTGAACAGCGAAAACAGCTTCAAGGTCTCCGCCGCGGAGCAGATCGCCCGGAGCCTCTCCGCCTTTGACCTGAGCATCGAGGTCCGGACCCTTCCCTGGGAGGAATACACCGCCGCCCTGGCGGCCGGAGATTTTGACCTTTATTACGGTGAGGTGAAGCTCACCGCCGATTGGGACCTGTCCGCCCTCCTGGGCACCGGCGGTTCCCTGAACTACGGCGGCTGGTCCAGCGCCCAGACGGACCAGCTTCTGGCAAGCTGCGCCGCCGCTTCGGACCGGGGCGCCGCCCTGAAAAACCTGTGCGCCCACCTGCGCCAGCAGTCCCCCATCCTGCCGGTGTGCTTCAAATCCACCTCCGTCCTGGTGCAGACCGGAGTGGTGGAGGGCCTGAAGCCCACCATGGCCAATCCCTTTTATGACCTGACCGCCTGCACCATCCGCCTGCGGGAGGAGTAAAAAAAGAAGGACGCTGCGCGTCCTTCTTTTTTGTTCAGCGGTGATTGTTGCGGTTGCTCTTGCCGGTGATCTCCTCCACGGCGATGCACCAGACGGCCGTGCGGCCCAGGCTGGCGGCAATAGCGGCGTCAAAGCCGTCCATGTGGTTTGGCGCGTAGCGCTGGCACAGCAGCCGCAGGGCCTCCGTCTTCTCCCGCGCATCCGTCAGCTCCCGGGCGGTGCCGAAGGCCACGGCGGAGGCGTACAGGGTGGTGTACCGCTCCGGCAGCACCTGATTCTCCCCCACGCAGGTGAGGCACACCCGGGGGTGGAGCCGCAGGCTCTCCGCCTTCCGTCCCGCCATGGCGCTGTGGAAATAGATGTTGCGCCCCTCCCGGACCACATTCACCGGCAGGCAGTAGGGGCCTCCGTCCTCCGCCGTCATGGCCACCACGGCGTACTCGCAGCGGTCCACCACCTCCCAGGCAAAGTCCTCCGTCATCTGACGGTCTTTTCTGCGCATCTCCATTTGCGTTCTCTCCCTCTTTGCCAGCAGGGCCAGCTTCTGCCCCCTGGTCAGTTTTTTGATGGCCGCCTCCCGCCGCAGGGCGGCGGAGCGGTCCGGCAGCTCCTCCTGATACACCAGCTCTACCGGCAGGCGGCTGCGGGTGTATTTGGCGCCCTTTCCGCTTTGGTGGACTGTCACGCGCCGGGACACATCGCTGGTGCTGCCGGTATACAGCGAGCCGTCCCCGCAGCGGAGCATATACACGTAATATGCCATGGCCCCTCCGTCACAGCCAGAGGCCCACGGCCCGCACCGGGGCGCCGTCGGCCTTCTCATAGTGCAAAGGCAGGGCGCAGAAGGTGAACGGCTCCCCGCCCGCGGCGGCCAGGTTGGTGAGGTTCTCCACAATGACCAGCCCGCCGCCCAGCAGCCGCCGGTGGATGGGGAGGGCCCCGTCCCCCACAGGGTCCACGCTGACGGTATCCAGACCCACACCTTTTTTGCCGGAGGCCAGGAGGTAGTCCACCACATCCGCCCCCGGCACGGGATAGCCTTCAAAGTAGGCCGCCTGTCCCCAAAGGCGGTCCCAGCCGGTATGGAACAGCAGAAAATCCGCCCGGTCCGCCGCGTCCCGGACGGGGGCCAGGACATCCATGTGCAGCACGGCCCCGGCGCCGGCACAGGAAACCACCAACGCCGTGCCCGCGAACTGCTCCGGCGGCAGGGCATCCAGCGTGGCCCCAGCCGGAAACAGGTGGGCGGGCGCGTCCATGTGGGTGCCGGTGTGGGAATGCAGCGCCAGGCGCGTCTCATGGAAGCCGTCCCGTTCCCAGGTGCTGGCAGTGGTCAGCTCCGGCAGCGGCGTGCCGGGATAGACCGGCATCTCCCGCCGGAGAATATGGGTAAAGTCCACGACCCGCATAGGCTCACATCCTTTCCTTACTTTCGGTTCAGCACCGCCACGGCGGCGAAAATCAGCAAAATGCCGGCGCCCTTGGCCCCCAGCAGGGATTCCCCATACAGGGCAAAGCTCACCAGCGCCGCCACAGCGGGCTCCACCGTGGCCATGATGGCCGCCTGGCCCGTCTCCACCCCGGCCAGGCCCTGGGTGTAGAGCAGGTAGGGAAACACGCAGCACAAAACACCGATGCCCAACGCGCCCACCGCCGCTGCCGGCTGGGCCAGCAGCTCTCCCGCCGTCCAAAGATGGGACAGGGGCAGCGCCGCGGCGGCGGCAAACAGGAATGTATAAAAGGAGATGGTGGCGGAGGAATACCCCTTTTCCAGGGCAAAGCGGCTGAATATGCTGTACAGGGCGTAGCCGATGCCGGCGCCCAGGCCGATGAAAAAGCCCCGGGGCGAGACGGCGCCGCCGCTGCCGAAGCCCCCCGCCACCAGCAGACACCCGGCAAAGGTCATAGCCAGGGCCGCCACCTTCCTGGGGCCAATGGGCTCCCGGAACAGCAGGGCGGAAAACAGCATGACGAACATGGGGGCGGTGTACAGCAGCACCGCCGCCACTGCCAGGGATGTCAGCTCCATGGCGGTGAAGTAGCACCAGTTGAAAAACACCAGGCTGAAAACACCCGTGCCCACAAAGCACCAGCAGTCCCGCAGACGCACCCGAAAAAGCGGCCGGTCCCGGACCAGCAGGTACAGCCCCAGCGCCGCGGCGGCGGTGGCGGAGCGGATGGCCACCACCTGCATCTGGGTAAAGCCCAGACCGCTGAGCAGGTTGAAAAACACGCCGATGACGCCCCACAGGGCGGCGGCCAGGATAATGCACAGGCAGGCTCTGGTTCTCGCGTTCAAGGGAAGTCCTCCTTACAGTCGGTTCAAATCTATGAAAGCGCTTTTTTTCGCCGCCGTCAAGAGAAAGTTTCCATGAGGCAGAAAAAGGCCCCGCACCTTTCGGTGCGGGGCCTTTTGCAGCTTATGAACGGATGTTCAATTGCTCTGCCGTCAATTACTTATAAACAGTGGACTGAACGAACAGGTAAGTGAACTCGTCGTTGCCGTTCAGGACGCCATAGACAGCCAGAGCCTCATAATCGGAGGCCAGCTTCTTGGCGGAGACGGTCTTCATGTCGCCGTCGTCGATGACCATGATCTTGGCGCCGTCGGCCAGATAATAGTCACAGTCACCGATGGTGACAATGCCGTTCTTCTGATAGATCTTGCCGTCGCCGACATCGGTCTGAGCAGTCCAGTCCTCGATGTCTTCCTTACCGGTGTTGTAATCATAGCCGTCGGTGCTGACATCGGTGAACTTGGTGACATAGCCGTTGTCGTCATACTCGACCTCGGTGAACAGGCCAACACCCAGAGTGCCGTTGTCCTCATCGAACTTGACCTTGGTGACCTCACCGTTCAGAACGGCCTTGTAGCTGTAATACACGTTCTCGTCGGAGTCGGTGCCGCGCTTGTCATACTTATCCTTGTACAGGAAGACGACGTCGCCGGTCTTGTCGCCGCCCTTGGAGGTGGCCACATCGCCCAGGTCGATGAACACGTACTTGGCATAGTTGCTGCTGTTCTTCTCGAACACGACGGAGATATAAGCCGCATCGCCGGTAGCAGCGTCGTTGACGGTGATCTCGGGGACCTTCTTGATGCCGGTGTAGATGGAGACATCGTCATCGTCGTCCACGACCACGAACACGGTGGAGCTGGTGCCCTTGGCAATAGTCTCGTCATCGTTCATGATGGAGACGGTATCCTTATCGGTCAGGACGCCGGAAGCCTTCACGCCGGAAGCCTTCTTGGTCAGCTTGTACTTGTCGCTGGTGGTGGTGTAGGTGTACCAGCCCTTGCCAGCATCGTTGTCCTTCATCAGGCCTTCGGCATCATCCTGGCCCTTGACGGAAGCGCCGTTCACCTTATCGATGGAGATCTCCTCGTTGGTGCCGTCCAGGAAGTAGGCGTTGGCCTTCACAGTGGACTTGGAGGAGTTGGAAGCGGCGAAGAAGTCGTCGATGTAGACGTACTTGCCGTCGTCCTCAACGCCGTCGGCGAAGATGACGTAGCCGTAGGCGTCCAGATACAGGTCATACTCCTCGTTGATGCTGTAATCGCCGTCGAAACCGTCGCCGTCGTTGTAGGTGGCGTTGTACTCGTACTTGGTGCCGTCAGCGGTAACGGAGTCGCCGTCCTCATAATTGGTGACGGCAGCGGTGACCTTCTCGGCCTTGGCGATGGACTGAATCTCGCCCTTGGCGATGGTGACCAGGACATAGTCCTCGTCCTCGAAAGCGTCCAGATTGGCGAAATCGTCGCTGGACAGCGTGTACTCGTCGGAGTCGATGCCCAGGCTGGGAACGCCATCCTCATCCACATCGGCCAGCTCCAACTCTTCGTCATCCTCGTCGTAATCGCCGGAGACCTCGGCCAGCCAAGTCTTGATGGAGACAATGCGGACGGTGTCGTCGTTGTCGTCATCACCGTCGATGATGTAAACCTCGGTCAGAACGCCGTTGCCGCCGACCTTGTTGTCGTCGTTGTTCTTTTCAACTGCGAACTTGTTGCTGCCGTCCTTATCAGCGGGCAGCTTGGTCAGCTCGCCGTCCACAAAGTAGGCGTCCACCTTCGCGCCGTCAACGGTGACCTGCTCGAAGTCATAATCGTCGCCCAAATCAGCGCGGACTTCCTTACCCTTCACTTCCTCAGTGTAGGTGGCGTCAGGAGACTGGGCATAGGTGCCGATCTCGTCGTTCTTGATCTTCCACTGGTTGGCGGGACGCCCGAAATCGTCGGTGTCGCTGTCGTTCAGCTTCAGGTCGGTGAAGTACTTCTCGGCGAACTGCATGTACTCGTCTTTCTCGATGTACTGCTTGCTCTTGTCGGCCTTATTCTCCATATCCTTGGCCTCGGAGCCGCCCACCACGACCTCGGCACCGTTGACGGTGACGGTGGTCTTGGAGTCATACTCCACCATGGTAGCCTTCAGGGTGTTCAGAGCATACAGGCAGGCCTCTTCACGGGTGACAGCCTTGGAGCCATTGAACGCGCCTTCCAGATCGTCATCCAGGTCGATGCCGATGGCCAGCTTGGCAACGTTGATGGACCAGTTGGCGCCGGTGAAGCCCTCGATGTCGGAATCATAGCCCAGGGCGCCCAGCAGCATCTTCATGAACTGATAGCCGTTCAGAGTGCCGGAGGGACGGAAGGTGCCATCCGCGTAACCGGAGATGATGCCTTCCTTGGCGCAGTAGGCGATGTAGCCGGCGAAGGTGCTGTCGGCGGGAACATCAGAGAAGGGAGCGGAGCTGGCGGACAGAGCGTCAGCGGTGGTGGGGCCCAGGATCATGTTGCAGATGATCTTGGCGGCGGCGCCACGGGTCAGGGTGCCGTCGGGCCGGAAGGTACCGTCGCTGTAACCATCGACGATATCCAGGGCGGAGATCACGTCAACAGCTTCTTCATAGGTGATCTTGCTGTCGTCCGTGAAGTCCTTGGCGCCGGCGCTGATGGTGACCAGAGACATGGTCATAACCAGAGCCAGAACCAGAGAAAGGAACTTCTTCATGGGGTTTTTTCCTCCTTTAAAATATTTGCGGCGGCCGCCGGCGTATCCGCCGGCTCAGGGATCCTGCCGAGGGCTAGCCAACCCCGGAAGCGTCCCGGAGACAGTGGGGGTCCTCCGGCGTTCACCGCATCTGCAATATAGCAAGAAAAAATTCTCATGTAAACGGTTTTTGGCTTGTTTTAACTGAAATGAAACGGCAGAAAGTTTTCGTTTTTGTGTTTTGTCATGCAGGGATAACAAAGCCTCTCCAAGCAAAAAAAGAGCGGCAGCGTTCGCCTCTCGGGAACGCTGTCACTCTGAACTGGCATGGAGGTAATACTTTTGCTGGTGCTGCTCCAATTCCCCCTCCGCCACCAGGCGCTGCAAAATTGGGGTGCACTGGCGGCTGTCGATATGCAGCAGCTGGGCAATGTCCTTGCGGTAGGCAAAGCCCTCCCGGGTCAGATACTCCCGGATGACGGTGCTGTGCTCCTCCGGCGGCACCACGGTGCCCGGCAGGTAATACTTGGCGCCGATACGCACCAGCTTCTTCTGCTCCAGCAGGCGGTTCAGCCGGGCATGGGCAGCCGTTTTGGAAACGCCCAGCAGCTGGCACACCGTCCCTCGGGAAATGCAGCCGGATTCCATGACCTGCCCCAGCAGCATGGCGTCCTCATTCTCCCGGCGTTCGTTCTTCCGCAGCTGCCGCAGCTGCACGTCCTCCAGTCCGCCCCGGATGAGGGCGGAGCGGGTCAGCCGGGACAGCCGGGGCAGGTCCAGCGGACTGCGGGTCTGGGCCGTCAGCACCACATGGACGTCATCCCCCGGCAGCCGTGCCGCCCAAGTCTCCTCCAAAATGCGTCCAACCGTATTGGTAATGGGCACGGTCCGGTCCGCCAGGCGGACTACTCCATCCTCCAGGGACACCCGGTCCCAGGTGAGGTCCACGATCTCCCGGGCAGAGAGACCCATCTGCCAGGTCAGCCACAGGGCCAGGCCAGCCGGTGTGCTTCGCTCCGCCTGGAGCACCTTCCACAGCTTGAATTCGTCCACCTGTCCGGCGGCCTCCCGCTTGGGTCTCGCCTCCGGCGGATGCTCCGCCACCAGCGCTCCGAACCGGGCCTGAAGGGCAGGGACCTCCACGCCGCTGATGCGGGCCACTGTTGCCCAATCCTGGCTTTCCAGCTGGCGGAGAATCCAATCATGGCGCAGGTCCATCAGCCGGACATGCTTCTGCCCGGCCGCATCCAGCGCCTGCCGGGCCAGCCGGGAGATGGATTCCGGCTGCATGGGACCGGCGGTCCGCTCCGAAAAAAGCACCCAGGCGCCGCTGCCCCGCTTCTCCCACAACCGCTGGAGATAGGATGACAATTCCTCCTCCATGGGCACGGACCTGTCCGGCAGGTACAGCTGGGCATCCTGAAACGACACCTGCCCCCAGGTCAGTCCGGTGATCTCCTCCCGGGAGAGGCCGGCCAGCCAGGACAGGCGCAGAACGGTACCCGCGGAATTCATTTGATTTTCCGCCAGCAGCCGGGTCATGGTCTCCCGGTCCGGGCGGTTGATCGTGTGCTTTCGCAACGGGCGCCTCCTTTTGTTATCTTTGCATGACAAGTTGTACGTACTTTTGGAATTTATTTCCTTTTTACTCTGCCCGCTTTGCACGGGTCAGCGGATTTTTCGTCCGCAGGAAGCCCTCGATTTCCCAGCAGCCGTTGGCTGTCACAAAGCCGCCGCTCAGGCGGTCCTCCTCCGTATGTAATACGGCGTCATACTCCATTTTTTCCACGCTGGTGCTCAAGCTGCCGGAGATCAAGTATTTTCCCGGCTGGAGCACCGTTCCGCTGAAGCGGTTCCGGTGACCCAGCAGCTCCAGCGTCCCGGTCACTGTGTTTTCATGAATCTGGAGCAGCAAGCTGCCGGACCGGGGCCCAATCATGCTTTTCAGCACGATGGTATAGTGCAATTTTTCCACGATTTACTCACTCCCGTTGCAATGATTATAGGCAAAGACTTCTTGTCGAAAAACGGACAATTTTATTTAAAATGTAAGATTTTCTGATATTTTCATAAAAATTGTCAAGTGATATGAAAAAACGGACAGGGAAATCCCTGTCCGTTTTTTATAGCTTCAATTGTCATTCTCCCCGGTCTGACAGCAGCGATTTCAGCAGCACGCCGGTCGTCATACCCTCGGCAATGCTCTCGCTCTCCCGAATGATTTCCTGCGGTGTGATATCAATCGCATCATTGACCCAGGCCTCCATGACGATCTGTGCCAGCTTTCCGCCGCTTTTCTGCTGCCTTTCCAGGGCCTCTCCCACCGCGCTGGGCAGCCCCTCCGGCGCCTTTTGGCGGCAATGGGCGATGATATTGTCCTGCATATTCTGGAACGCAGGCTCCAGGACCTCCCACAGCCGTTTCCTGCCCAGGACCCGCAGAATCGTTTGATAATAAGCCCGGTTTTCCGCTGTGTATGCCAACAGGTCCAGCAGCACCTGCTGCCAGGTCAGAAATCCAGCCTGCCGCTGGGGCAGCAAATCCCGCTCCCGCTGTGCCGACCAGTCCAACAGTTCGTACACATCGCTGAAATGATAATAAAACGACTGACGGCGGATGCCGCACCGGTCCGCCAGCTCCCGCACCCGGATCTGCTCCAGGGGCTTTTCCCGCAGCAGTGCCCGGAGGCCCGCTTCCAGCTCTACTTTCGTCCGTGTCTCCTGTATCTCTGCCTGCCTATCTATGTGTTCCACTTTCTAACATCGCTCCCCTACCATATTGCATTCCAGTTTACCATATTTTCCAATCGGCGCAATCAGCGGCGCCATTCTTTTACAGAATGTTCAAAAACTGTCTTTTTTTACATTTTATTTCCATTTTTTCGGCAAAAAAGCAATTTTGATGTTATGATAGCAGAGAAAAATTGAAATAACCTTGAAATTTCATTGCCTCTTCCACAGCGCCCGTTGCGCCCGATGAAAAAAGGCGGTATACTGGACATAATTTTAGATGAGGTGCGCCGCTATGAAAATTCTGGTCCTTTCCGATTCCCACGGGAATGTTTCCAATATGGCCGCTGCCGTGGAGCAGACCGCTCCCCGGATGATCTTCCACCTGGGAGACTGCTGGCGGGACGCGGAAAAGCTCCACGACCTGTTCCCGGATATTCCGCTGGAGCAGGTGCCCGGCAACTGTGATTACCGCTCCTCGGAGCCGGCGGAGCGGCTCCTTTGTCTGGAGGACAAGCGCATCCTCCTGTGCCACGGACACACCTACGGCGTCAAGCAGTCCCTGCTGACCGCCGGCTATGCGGCGGAGGAGCAGAATCTGGACCTGTTCCTCTTCGGCCATACCCACCGCCCCCTGGTGGACCGGCGGGGAAAGACCCTGTTTGTGAACCCCGGCAGCATCGGAGACTACCGCCGTCCCTTTTACGCCGTTGTCACCATTGTGGATGGCAAACTGGATGGCCGCACCGTGCCCCTGGAGTATCTCTGGTAAATGCAAAAAAGCGCCTTCCGGCTGTGCCGGAAGGCGCTTTTTTGCAATATCTTATTCGTGCTCGTGGCCGCAGGTCTCACAGTGGCCATCGCAGGCCATCAGCTCGTCGCCGTAGGGGATGCCGTTTTTGTCGTAATAGTCCTTCACCGCCGCGCGGACAGCCTCCTCCGCCAAGACGGAACAGTGGATCTTATGGGCGGGCAGGCCGTCCAGCGCCTCCACCACCGCCTTGTTGGACAGCTTCAGCGCCTCGGAAACCGGCTTGCCCTTGATGAGCTCCGTGGCCATGGAGCTGGTGGCGATGGCGCTGCCGCAGCCAAAGGTGTTGAACTTCACATCGGTGATGACCTGGGTCTCAGGGTCCACCTTGATATACATCCGCATGATGTCACCGCACTTGGCGTTGCCCACTTCGCCGATGCCGTCGGCGTCCTCCATCTTGCCCACGTTCCGGGGATTCTGGAAGTGGTCCATTACCTTATCGCTATATAAAGCCATGTTACGTTTTCTCCTTTCAGATGAGGTGGGGCCGCTGGCCCTTTTCCAGTTCATCCCACACGGGGGACATGTCCCGCAGGTACTGGATGATGCCCGGCAGGACCTCCAAAATATAGTCCACTTCCTCCGGCTTGTTGTATTCGCTGAGGCTCAGCCGCAGAGAGCCGTGAGCCACCTCATGGGGCCGGCCCAGGGCCAGCAGCACATGGCTGGGGTCCAGGGAGCCGGAGGTACAGGCGCTGCCGGAGGAGGCGGCGATGCCCTTGGCGTCCAGCAGAAGCAGCAGAGACTCGCCCTCGATGCCCTCAAAGCAGAAGTTGACATTTCCCGGCAGGCGGCGGACAGGGTCGCCGTTGAGGATGGAATGGGGGATGGCGGACAGGCCCGCGATGAGCTTGTCCCGCATGGGCGTCACGTAAGCGGCGTTCTTCTCCAGATTGGCGCAGGCCTCCGCAAATGCCGCCGCGGCACCGCAGATGCCGGGGACATTTTCCGTGCCGGCCCGCTTGCCCCGCTCCTGGGCGCCGCCGTAAATGACGTTCTCCAGGGCGATGCCCCGCCGGGCATACAGCACGCCCACGCCCTTGGGGCCGTGGAACTTATGGGCGGACATGGACAGCATATCAACATGCAGGGCATCCACATCAATGGCCAGATGGCCTGCCGCCTGGACGGCGTCTGTGTGGAACAGGACGCCCGCCTCCCGGCACACATCGCCGATCTCTCCGATGGGCTGGACGGTGCCGATCTCATTGTTGGCAAACATGATGCTCACCAGGCAGGTATCCGGCCGGATGGCATCTCTCACCTGCTGGGCCGTCACCACGCCGTCCGGCGGGATGTCCAGCAGCGTCACCTCATACCCCTCCTTCTCCAGGGCCTGAAGGGTGTGGAGGATGGCGTGGTGCTCAAACTTCGTGGAGATGATATGCTTTTTGCCCTTCCGGGCGCCCATGGCCGCGCCGGAGCGCAGGGCCTGGTTATCCGCCTCGCTGCCGCCGGAGGTGAAGGTGATCTCCCGGGGCTGGGCATTCAGGCCGCGGGCAAAGACCTCCCGGGCCGCCGCCAGCTTTTCCGCCGCCAGCTGGCCGGTGGTGTACAAACTGGAGGGATTGCCGTAAAACTCCTGAAAGCAAGGCAGCATGGCCGCCACGGCCGCGTCACTGACCGCGGTGGTGGCAGCGTTGTCGGCATAAACGTTCATAAGGGACCTCCTATTTCCTACTTTTTTACTATGATATAGTCATAACACAGTATTTCACAGTTGTCAAGTAGGAATTGAGGAAAAAAGAGAAGCCGGCGCTTCCGGCTTCTCTTTCACATGGCCTGTCACAACGCGGGGCAGCTCCAGGTACTCCTCCAGGCACAAGCCGCTTTCATGAATGGCTGCGGCCAAAGGACGGCCCACATAGCGGTAGTGCCAGGGCTCGTACCCGATGCCGGTGATCTCGCTTTTATCCGTTGGGTAGCGCAGGATAAAGCCGTACTCCCAGCTATGGGCCATGAGCCATTGCTGCTCCGCCGTCTCCGCCTGCTTTTCATCCAAAATTTGATAGCTTTCAGACACCAGGTCCAACGCCAGTCCCGTCTGATGCTCGCTGGTGCCGGGCACCGCCACCCAGCGGGCGGCTTCCCGTTCTGCTTCCTCCCGCCCAAGGCCGGCGGCGCGGAGGCGGGCGATCTTGTTTTTATGTAAGCGGGTCTGCGTGGCTGCGTCCCGGTAGGCGGAGCAGATCTTCGGCTTCAAACCCGCCGTCCGGCAGTCCTTCAGCATGGCGGCCAGGTCCGCACAAATGCGCTTGTCTGCCTTCATGCCGTTTTCCAGCGGGGCAAGCTCCACGGTGAAATCCTCCGGCAGCGGGTTATTCCCGTTGACCAGCAGCATCTGCCACTCCTCCACCCCGGCGGGCATGGTGGCGGCCTCCACGGCAAGGTGCATCTCCTCCGAGGGTTCAGCTGCCTGGGCTGGGGCGCCCTGCGCCAAAAGCACTGCCGCCAGCAGCAGGCACAGTTTTGAAAAGCATCTGTTCAATCCGTTCATTGGTCCTCTCCGGCCGGTGAAGCGGCCCGTCCTCTCTTTTGAAACACTTTTATCATAGCGCCCATTTTTTGCAAAAACAAGGACATTTTGCAAACAAAGTGAAAAGCCCGTGAAAAAAGGACCGCCGTAAAACGGCGGTCCTTTTCAATGGCGGGATGATTACTTGTACATCTCGGGCTTTTCCATGGTCTCCACCTTCAGGAAGGAGGAGGTACCGCGGGAAGCGTTCAGAGCGTCGCCGGCGACGCAGGCAACATAGCCGTCCCAAGCGGAGGGACCGGTCAGCTTGCCAGCGTGGACGGACTCCACCCACTTGCAGAACTCGATGTCGTAAGCCTCGATGAAGCGCTCCTTCCAGTCGGTCATGATGGGCATGGACTCGGCGGGCTTCACGGAATCCCAGCCAGCGGGACGGGAGCGGCAGACAACCGCGTAAGGATCGGGCAGCTTCACAGTGCCGTTCTCGCAGACGACCTCGCACTGGATGTCATAGCCATAACCGTCGGCCACCTGGACCTCCACGTCGATGAAGCAGCCCTTCTTGGTGCGCATCAGCATGACCTGGGGGTTGTCATAGCCCTTGTTGGAGTTGGCGGACTGGCGGACCTTCACACACTGCACGTCCTCATACTCGTCATCCAGCAGCCAGCGGCAGATGTCCAGCTCGTGGATGGCCACGTTGGTGACGCCGTTCTCGGTCTTGAAGCCCGGACCCTGGGCAACGTTGCGGTGGCAGGCCTTGATCAGCAGGGGAGCACCCAACTCGCCGGACTCGATGATGCGCTTCATCTCGGCGTAGCCGCGGTCATAGTGGCGCATGAAGCCCACCTGCACCAGGCGCTTGCCGATCTCCTGCTCGCGGGCGATGATCTCCTCGCAGTCCTTGGCGTTCTGGCTCAGGGGCTTCTCGCAGAAGCACCACTTCTCCTCGGCCAGGGTCTTCATGACATAGTCATGATGGGTGGGGTCGATGGAGGTGATGACAACGGCTTCCACCTCGGGGTCCTTGATCATGCCGTCGCAGTCATTGCCGAAGGAGCGGATGCCATACTTGGCGGCGGTATCGTCAGCGGCGGCGGCCACATAGTCGGACACGGCCACGACGGTGGCGCCGGGGACGGTCTCGATGATGCGGCGGCAGTGATCGCGGCCGATAGCGCCGCAGCCGATAATACCGATTTTCAGAACCTTATCCATGTTGATTACCTTCCTTTTCTCTTATAATAAAATGGTAGGCCATACATTTTCACTTGCTCCGGGCGGGCAAACCCCGCCCGGAACAAAAGCGATCAATACTTGCGGGCGTCCTTCACATGCTCCAGATGAGAAGCATAGGCGTCCAGGTTCTCCTGGCGCTCGGACACCTCGGTGTCACCCACGCGCCACCAGGAGCCATAACCGTCGGTCATGGTCTTGGGCAGGACCTTGATGTCAAACAGGACAGGCTGGTTCTTGACCTTCTTGGCGTCCTCGAAGGCAGCCACCAACTCCTCCATGGTGCGGATGGAGTAGGACTTGCAGCCATAGCCCTCCGCCACCTTGGCGTAGTCGATGTTCAGGAAGTCGCCGAACAGGCCGTCCTTGTTGCGGTAGCGCAGCTCGGTGCACAGGGTCTTGTTGCCGTGGCCCACCTGCAGGTTGTTGATGCAGCCGAAGCTGGCGTTGTCGAACAGGCAGATGTTGATCTTCTTGTGCTCCATAACAGCGGTCACCAGCTCGCCGTGGAGCATGTTGAAGCTGCCGTCGCCGCAGAAGGCATAAACCTCCCGCTTGTCGCCGATGGCCAGCTTCACGCCCAGGGCGCCGGCGATCTCATAGCCCATAGTGGAGTAGCCGTACTCCATGTTGTAGGTATCCTGGGCACGGGGACGCCACACGCGCTGCATATCGCCGGGCAGGGAGCCGGCGGCGCCGATGGCCACGTCATCGTCAGCCATCATGGCGTTGATGGCGCCCAGAACGGTGGTCTGGCACAGGCCGGCGTTCAGGTCCTTGGCAAAGCGCTTGGCGGAGTCGGCGTTGGCGTCGTTGATGATGGGCTTCCAGGACTTCTTGTCCTCAAAGACGATGTTGTCCAGACGCTCCAGCTCCTTGAGCCACTTCTCCTTGGCGGCGGCGACCTCCGTGGTGTAGGGGGCCTTGTAGCCGTCCAGCTTTTCAAGCAGGCGGGGCAGGGTGTCCTTGGCGTCGGCCACCACGGGGATGGCCTCCATCTTCAGGGCCTGGAACTCGGAGACATTGATGTTGACAAACTTGCAGGTATCCTTGAACAGCCACTTGGAAGAAGTGGTGAAATCGGTGTAGCGGGTGCCGACACCGATAACCAGGTCCGCCTTCTTGGCGATGTCGTTGGCAGCGGAGCAGCCGGTAACGCCGACGCCGCCCAGGTTCAGGGGATGGGTCCACTCAATGGCGCTCTTGCCCGCCTGGGTCTCGGCGAAGGGAATGCCGGTGGCCTCGGCGAAGGCGCGGAACTCGGCGTGGGCCTCGGAATAGCGGACACCGCCGCCGCAGATCAGCATGGGACGCTTGGCCTTCTTGATGGCCTCGGCGGCGTCGTTCAGAGCGGCCTCGGTGGCGGGGCGGCGCTCCAGGCGCCACACGCGCTTTTTGAAGAAGCTCTCGGGATAGTCATAGGCCTCGCCCTCCACGTCCTGGGGCATGGCGATGCAGACGGCGCCGGTGTTGGCGGGGTCGGTCAGCACCCGGAAGGCGGAGATCATGGCGCTCATCAGCTGCTCGGGACGGACGATGCGGTCCCAGTAGCGGCAGACAGCCTTGAAGGCGTCGTTGGTGGAAATGGACAGGTTGTGGGTCTGCTCCACCTGCTGCAGCACAGGGTCAGGCTGGCGGCAGGCATACACGTCACCGGGCAGCACCAGCAGGGGAATGTTGTTGGCGGTGGCGGTGCCGCAGGCGGTGACCATATTGGCGGCGCCGGGGCCCACGGAGGAGGTGGCCACGCAGATCTGCTTGCGCTTCATCTGCTTGGCGAAGGCCACGGCGGCCTGGGCCATGCCCTGCTCGTTCTGGCCGTGCCAGACCTCCAGGTGCTTGGCCTCCTGGGTCAGCGCCTGGCCGAAGCCCACCACGTTGCCGTGGCCGGGAATAATAAACACGCCGCGGACGAAGCGGTTCTGCACGCCGTCCACCTCGATGAACTGGTTCTCCAGGAAACGGACCAGGGCCTGTGCCATGGTCAAACGAACGGTTTTCATGTTGGTCGTTACCTCCTAAATTTCATCAGCCCTGATAGATGTGCTCATTGGCGTCGGGCTTCCACAGCCACTCATGCTCCTCATCGTCGATGCGGGTCTTCAGCCAGGGGTCACCCTCCAGGTGCCGGATGCCCCAGGCGTAGCACATGGCATAGCCGGGCGCGGCAGTCTGGGAGTGGAAGCCGTGGTTGATGACGGACAGGCCGTTGTGGCCGGTCTTGTAGATCTCGCCGTTGGCGAAGCCGGCGCCGAAGCCCTGGGGATAGTCAAAGCGGTAGAAATACACCTCGGGCTGGGGATGGTGATGAGGAGGATAGGAAGACCACTTGCCGGGGTGGTTCAAAACCTCGCCCAGGACCATGTTGGAGAAGGGTGCGTTGTCGTGGTCGAAGAAGGTCTTGATCTCCCGCTCCATGCAGCCCAGCAGCTCGCCATGGCAGCCGGCGTGCTGGGTCTGGACGGTCTCCGGCGTGTACATGACAGCCTCGAAGGGGACCTTGTTGACGGTCTTCTGGATGTACAGCTCACTGTGGGCGTGAGCGGTCAGGGTGATCTTGGTGCCGCAGCCGGCCAGCAGGCAGAACGCCTCGTGGTGGAAGCAGTCGGGACGCTCCGCCTCGCAGGTCTTGCCGGCCCACTCATACGTCACGCTGCCGGAGAACAGCAGGACGGCGACTTCCTTTTCCGCCTCGTCGAAGGTGAAGGTGTCGCCGGCCTCCATCAGCAGGAGGCCCACGTCCATCTGGGTGCCCATATCGTCCACGGCGGTGTCGATATAGGCGTTGTATCCGTTCTTCAGCTGGTCGTTCTTATTAAAATAGGTCATCGGATATCATCTCCAAACTTATAATGTAAGCATATGCAAAGAGGAAGTCATGCTCCCTCCCGGCACCTTACAGACCGGTGTGCTCCGCGATGTACTTGCGGCCCTTCATGGCGTACTCCAGAGGATTGGCCTTGGCGGGGTCCTGCTCGGCCTCCACCAGCAGCCAGCCCTGGTAGCCGGCGTCGGCCAGCACCTTGAACACAGGGTCGAAATCCACGTCGCCGTCGCCGGGCACGGTGAACGCGCCGTTGCGGACGGACTGCAGGAAGCTCCAGTTGTTCTTGCGGGCTTCCTCGACCACGCTCAGGCGCATGTCCTTCAGATGGACGTGGCCCACGCGGTCCACATACTTCTTCAGCATGGCCAGGGGGTCCTCGCCGGCGAAGGTGAAGTGGCCGGTATCATAGCACAAAAACACATACCGGGGATCGGTGTTGCTCATCATGCGGTCCGTCTCCTCGCTGGTCTGGACCACAGTGCCCATGTGGTGGTGGAAGCACAGCTTGAAGCCGCGGTCAACGGCGATCTTGCCCAGGGTGTTCAAGCCGGCGCAGAAGCGGTCCCACTCCTCGTCGTTCATGACATGCTTGTGGCCGCCGGTCAGAACGGGGGTGTCCATCTGGCCCTGAATGGAGTAGCTCTGCTCGCTGACATTGATGCGGTTGGCGCCCACGGCCTCCAGGAAGTCCAGATTGGCGGTGAAGTCGGCGATCTCCTCCTCCATGGGGCGGGTCAGGATGAAGGAAGAATACCAGCGGCTGGCAATGCGCATGCCCCGCAGGTCCAGAGCCTTCTTCAGCTCAGCGGGGTCGGTGGGATACTTGTTGCCGATCTCGCAGCCGGTAAAGCCCGCCAGGGCCATCTCGCTGACGATCTGCTGGAAGGTGTTCTCGGCACCCAGCTCGGGCATATCGTCGTTGCACCAGCCGATGGGCGCGATACCAAGGAATACGTGGTTCTGATCGAACATAGGAAACGTCCTCCTCAAATATAATGTATGGATTGGGTCTTCCCGGCCTTTGTGAAAGGCCGGCACGCATCGCCCCGTTTTTCTGTGTCCGTTCACAGAAGTACATGCAAAACGGGAGACGTAAGCGTTTTCGCTATTAAAGAAAGTATCATCCTTGCCTGAAAAATGCAATGCTTTTTCAGGGTCCGCCGCGATTTTTTCCGATTTAGCCAAAGGTCCTCCCAAATTTTTTGCAGATATGACAGTTCCAAATTTTTCATGATTTTGGAGGTAAATCCGTGTGATGTCTCCGCCTGTCGCGGACATCTGTTTCCCTACACAGTTTTTTCCTTTTTTTCACGCAAAATTTTTACTTATTTTTAACCTGGATTTTAAAAATTCCCCGTCATTTTTGTCTGTACGCACAAAAATGCACAAGTTATTTCTGCAATACTACACATAAATTGTGCGGACTATTGACTTGATTTTTATTTTGGTGGTAAAATCTTTACAGATTTACCGGGGATCGTTCCACAGCTTTTTTGCGGAAGAGATTCCCGGAATTTAATCAAAAAGGAGAAAAGAAGTACATGAAAAAGTTTTTTGCGCTGACCATGGCTCTCGTCATGGCCCTGTCTCTGATGGCTTGCGGCAGCAAGAAGGAAGAGGCCCCCGCGGCCCCCGCGGCTCCCGCCGAGACTCCCGCCGCCGAGCAGAGCGGTGAGCAGGAGTACAACATCTCCGTCATCCTGAAGACCACCTCCTCCGAGTATTGGGGCTATGTGGTCGCCGGCGCCGAGGCCTATGAAAAGGATCATCCCAACGTTCACGTTGAGGTGAAGGGCGCTACCTCCGAGACCGCTTATGACGAGCAGCAGAACATGATCGAGACCGACATGAACAATGCCGATATCGACGGTTATGTCATCGCTCCCCTGCAGGCCGACATGGTGGCCAACATGATCAAGGGCCAGACCAAGCCCATCGTGGCCGTTGACACCGACATTGACGCCCCCGAGGTCCTGTCCTTCGTCGGTACCGGCAACGAGGCCGCCGGCAAGCTGGGCGGCGAGGCCGCTGCCAACCTGGCCAAGGAGCGCGGCTGGGAAGAGATCAAGTGCATTGAGATCGCCGGCGTTCAGGGCGACTCCACCAACGAGGCCCGTATGAGAGGCTACGCTGCCGGCATCGAGGCCGCTGGCGGCACCTTCCTGTATGACGAGGTCCAGTACGCCAACGCCGTGGCTGACCAGGCCGTCACCTGCATGGAGGCTATCATGCAGAACCATCCCGAGGGCATCGCCGTCATCTGCGCCAACAACGACGATATGGCCATGGCCGCTGCCCGTGCCGCTGCCGGCAACGCCGCTTATGAGAACACCGTGTTCCTGGGCTTCGACGGCATCCAGTCCGCCTGCAAGTCCATCCTGGCCGGTGAAGAGACCATGTCTGTCTGCCAGCAGGGTTACAGCATGGGCTATGAGTCCGTTGACGCCGTGGTCCGCGCTCTGCAGGGCGAGACCCTGGACGAGTTCATCGACGCCGGTGCTTCCATCGTCGATCCCGACACCGCCCAGGCCCGTCTGGAGGAGCTGCAGGGCTATCTGGCCTGATTTGAAAGGGCACAGCATCTGATTTGAAGCAAAAGTGGGCCCCGCCCCGGTGGAACTAGGGCGGGGCCACCTTTCCATTATCCCTTTTCCAACCCGCGGCGGGCCGCTGTCCGCCTTTGACCGTCAGCCCGCACCGCAGCGGGCTTCTACCGCGCGTTTACCGCGCGTCCCTTCAATCGGGAGAAATTGAGGTGATATTCAGGTGAGCGAATACGTAGTTGAGCTGAAAAACATAACGAAGCGATTTCCGGGCGTAGTTGCATTGCACAACATGCAGCTTGCCGTTAAGCCGGGAGAGATCCATGGCCTGATCGGTGAAAACGGCGCAGGCAAGTCCACACTGATCAAGGTCCTCACCGGCGTTCATATGGCCGACGAGGGCGAAATCTATGTCAACGGCGAAAAGCGGGTCTTCAAAAACCCCAACGAGTCCGCGGCGGCGGGTATTGCCTGCGTGTATCAGGAGCTGAACATCGAAAAGCTGCTGAGCGTGACGGACAACATTTTCATCAACAAGTGGCTGAAAAAGGGCGCCCTGCTGGACTATGACACCATGCATAAGAAGGCCGAGGAGGTCATGAAATCCCTGGGCCAGGATGTGGACCCCCGCAAGGCGGCGGGCACTCTGGGCATGGGCGTCCAGCAGATGATCGAAATCGCCAAGGCCGTTTTGATCGACGCCAAGATGATCATCATGGACGAGCCCACCTCCTCTCTGGGCGAAAAAGAGGTTGAGCAGCTGATGAAGACCTGCCGGGAGCTGAAGGCCCGGGGCATCGGCATCCTGTTCGTCTCCCACAAGCTGGAGGAGCTCTTTGAGCTGTGCGACCGCGTGACCGTCATCCGCGACGGTGAGTACATCGAGACCCGCGACATCAAGGACTGGACCAATGACTCCCTCATCGCCTCCATGGTGGGCCGCACCCTGGAAAACCAGTTCCCCAAGGAATTCGGCGTCAAGGGCGACTGCATGCTGAAGGCGGAGAATCTGGAGATCGGCGGCGTGCTGCACGGCGTCAGCTTCGAAGCTTACGGCGGCCAGATCCTGGGCATGAGCGGCCTGGTGGGCGCCGGCCGGACAGAGACTGTCCGTGCCATCTTCGGTGCCGACCCTCTGGACGGCGGCAAGATCTATGTCAAGGGCAAGGAAGTCAAGATCAAAAGCCCCAAGCAGGCCATCGCGGCGGGCATCGCCCTGCTGACGGAGGACCGCAAGGGCTCCGGTCTGGTGCTGGGCGAGAGCATCCGCACCAACCTCATCATGTCCAGCTTCAAAAAGCACAGTGACGGTCCCTTCCTCAATGAAAAGCGCATTGAGGAGACCGGTCAGGGCCATATTGAGTCCCTGCGGATCAAGACGCCCTCCATTGACGAAATCGTCGGACAGCTGTCCGGCGGCAACCAGCAGAAGGTCGTCATCGGCAAGTGGATCAACTCCGACGCCGATATCTACATTTTCGACGAGCCGACCCGCGGCATCGACGTGGGCGCCAAGGTCGAGGTCTACAATGTTATGAACAGCCTGGTGAAGGCTGGTAAATGCGTCATCATGATCTCCTCGGAAATGCCGGAGATTCTGGGCATGAGCGACCGCGTGGTCGTTATGCGCGGAGGCAGAGTCATGGCCACTGTTGACCGTGACAGCAAGCATTTCAATCAGGAAGACATCATGAAAGCGGCATGGGGAGGAACTTTAGATGACTAAGAAGAAAAAAAGCGGCTCCGGCTTTCAGCTGGGCACGATCCTGGCACTGGTAATCATGTGCCTGTTCCTGGCGATCTCCAACAAGAACTTTTACAGCTACTCCAACCTGATGAGTATCCTGAAGCAGACGGCCTTCAACGCCTTCCTGGCTGTCGGTATGCTGCTGTGCCTGATCACCGCAGGTATTGACCTGTCCGTGGGCGCCAACGCCGTGTTCTGCGCCTGCTTGATGGGCGCCCTGTCCAAGGCCGGTATGTCCAGCGGCATTCTGCTGATGATCATCGGCATCCTGGCCGGCGGCCTGGTGGGCTTCATCAACGGCACCCTGCTGACCCGTCTGCACCTGCCTCATCCCTTCGTGTCCACCCTGGGCATGAAGAACGTGCTGTGGGGCCTTGCATTGCTGGTCACAGGCAGCCAGATGATCAATACGTTCCCCTCCTCTGTGCAGTGGCTGGGCCTGACCACCATCGGCGGCTTCCCCGTCAGCTTCATCGTGGTCATTGTGCTGTACGTGGTCATGCATATCTTCCTGAGCAAGACCGCTCTGGGCCGCTCTATCTACTGCGCCGGCGGCAACATGGAGGCCACCCGCCTGTCCGGTATCAACACCGCCAACGTGCTGACCTTCTGCTACACTATGTCCGGTATCATGGCCGCTCTGGCCGGTATCGTTTCCGTGGGCCGTTCCGGTATCTGCAACGGTGCCAACGCCACCCAGCCCTACGATACCGACGCCATCGCCGCCTGCATCATCGGCGGCGCCTCCTTCACCGGCGGCAAGGGCACCATGTTCGGCACCATGCTGGGCTGCCTCATCATCTCCGTCCTGCGCAACGGCTTCACCCTGCTGTCCATCGATTCCGCTGTTCAGAACATCGTCCTGGGCCTGGTCATCATCCTGGCCGTTCTGATGGACGTCATCCGTGCCCAGATGGAGGCCAAGCGCCGCCGCCTGGCTGCCGGAAAGTAATATCCCGCACATACCTGCTATTGAAATTGACATGGGGCGGAAACGCCCCATGTCAATTTATAAAAAACATTTTTGGGCCTTTTCTTTTCCGCGGCAGTCTGTTATAATCCAACGCGAATAGGCGCAAAGCCGCCCGCATCCCCAGCTTTGCGGGGCTCACTGGCAAAGCACACCTGGGGTCCACCCCAATATGGAGGAATGATTTATGAAAAAGCTTCGCATCGGCATTGTTGGCCTGGGCCGCCTTGGCAAGGTCCACGCCCAGAACATCGCCTACAAGATCCCCAACGCCGAACTGACCGCCGCCTGCTCCATCGTGCCCGCTGAGCTGGAATATGCCAAGCAGGAACTGGGCGTCACGGATGTCTACACCGATTACCGGGAGATGCTGGCCAAGGCCGACATCGACGCCGTGGTCATCGTCACCACCTCCTCCGAGCACTGCTGGCAGATTGAGGCGGCTCTGGACGCCGGCAAGCATGTGTTCTCCGAGAAGCCTCTGGGCGTGGATGTGGCCCAGTGCAAGCAGGCTGAGGCCGCTGTGGAGCGTCACCCCGACCTGACCTTCATGCTGGGCTTCATGCGCCGGTATGACAAGTCCTACGCCTATGCCAAGCAGAAGATCGAGGAAGGCGCCATCGGCACCCCCTACCTGGTGAAGGCCACCGGCATCGACCCCGAGGCTTTCGTGGACGGCGCCATCCGCTTTGCCAAGACCTCCGGCGGCATCTTCCTGGACATGGCCATCCACGACATCGACCTCATGCGCTGGTTCCTGGGCTGCGAGGCCACCGAGGTCTACGCCATGGGCGCCACCTTCAAGCATCCCGAGTTCAAGGAAGCCGGCGACGACGAGACCGGTGTGGCCGTGTACAAGTTTGAAAACGGCGCCATGGGCATGGTCCACGTGGGCCGTACCGCTCCCTATGGCTACCACGTGGAGACCGAGGTCGTGGGCACCGAGGGCACCATCCGCATCTCCGCCGTGCCCGAGAAGAACCAGGCCATGGTCTACAACGTCAACGGCGCCTGCACCGAGTGCGTGGGCTCCTTCCCCGAGCGCTTCGCCGAGTCCTACCTCACCGAGATGGAGGAGTTCGTCAACTGCGCACTGGAGGGCAAGCAGCCCGGCACCACTGTGTACGACGGCACCAAGTCCACTGTGATCGGCTACGCCACCACCGAGGCCTGGAAGACCGGCAAGATCGTGAAGATCGGCTGAGCCTTTTCCCATTACTGCATCAAAAAGCAGCCGCCCAGAGGGCGGCTGCTTTTTTGACGTTTATTCGATCTCTAGATGCACGGACTCGTGATACTCCGGCTGGACCAGGCCGGGGATGTCCACAGAATCGGTAAAATGCAGGTCCTGGGTGTATTCTCGAATCAGGGAGACGATATACGGATGGGGGCGTTCATCGGGCCGCCCGGCGGCCACGCTGACCACCGCGGTCTTGGGCTGGAGCATGGCCAGGAGCTTGCGGGTGGTGGAGGAAAGGGAGGCGTGGTGGGGGACCTTCAGAATGTCGCAGGGGGTGACGCTCTCCGTCTCCCACATATGGGCGTAGGCGTCGCCGCCCAGCATGATCTCCTTCCCGTGGTAAAACAGCCGCTGGCGCAGGCTGGATACGTTCATGGACTTGCCCCAATGGACCAAGTCATAGTGGTTGCGCTCTCCCCGGAAGGCCGCGTCGTAGACCGCCTTCTGCCGGGGATACAGGGCGGGCTCACCGCAGAGGATGTTCATTTTCAGCGACGGTGTCAGCTGGCGGACCTCCATATGGTCGCCGGGGATCTGCGTCATGGTGCGGATGCGGCCCGGATGTTCCCGCAGGGCCCTGGCATACATATCCACGCACCGCAGCAGGTTCCGGGCAGCCTTGGGCAGGCCATTGTCCCCGTCCGGCTCCAGGGGAACGCTGTCCGCCGGCGGGATGTAGCTGGCAATGAGCTCGTCCACCGTCACGGCGTCCAGCACCCGGCTCAGCCCGCCGATGTGGTCCCGGTGGAAGTGCGTCAGCAGCAGAACGTCCAAATGGGTCACGCCCTGCTTTTTCAAAAAGTCACCGGCGTAGATCCGGCAGGAACGTTGGTCATTCAGCGGCGGATGGTCATCCCGCACCAGACAGTCGTGGCCGCAGTCCACCAGCATGGCAAACACCTGCCGCCCTTCCTCCATCTCCCGGATCAGCGCGGAGTCGCCATTGCCCACGTTGATGAAATCCAATACCAGCATACAAAGGCCCCCTGTTATTTTGTGGTAATACCATACCACAAATTCGTTGCCCCCGGCAACCAAAACCACCCGCTCCGCCGTACAAATTTTAACTCAAATTTTTGGCACCCTGCCCAATTGAAATCCGAGGAAATTTCCGGCTTTTTTCGGGGAAGCTTGATTTGTTCATACTTTTCCTGTATCATGAAGAATCATTGCATTCCGCAACCGTGGAAAGGAGCTTTTTCATGCCGTTTTCTTTTCATTTTGATCCCAGCAGCTTCCAGGGCTTTCAGGGATTTCAGGGGTATGCCTCCAACGGCGGCACCGGTGACGCCCCGCCGCCCAAGCGGACCCGCAAGCCCCGCAAGCCCATCGGCAACGCCTTTACCCGCACCCTCATCAACCTGGGGGTCACACTGGTGTTCGCCCTGGTGTATTTCTACGCGGAGCTGCCGGCCATCAACCTCCATGCGGAGGAGTTTTATGTCTTTGCCTTCCTGGTGTGCGCCGTCTACTGCGTGTGCGCCGTGCTGACCTCCGGTTTTCAGGGGGACGGCGTCAAGGGCTATGTGGGCTTTGTCAAAAAGCAATGCACCGTGCCGTTTCTGGCTTTCATCGTGCTGATCGCCGTCATTGCCGTGGGCTCCATCACCTCCTGGGTGGTGCTGCGGGCCAACGCTTACAGCCAGCTGCTGACCATTGAGAGCGGCGACTTCACCGCGGAGATTGAGGAGATCTCCTACGACCAGATCCCCATGCTGGACGCCAGCTCCGCCTCCCGGCTGGGCAGCCGGAAGCTGGGCGAGCTCAGCGACATGGTGTCCCAATTTGAGATCCTGCCCACCTACAACCAGATCAACTACCAGGGCCGGCCCGTCCGGGTCACCTCCCTGGCCTACGGCGACCTCATCAAATGGTTCACCAACCGCTCCCAGGGCCTGCCGGCCTATATCGTCATCGACATGGTGACCCAGGAGGCCAATGTGGTCCGCCTGGAGGAGGGCATGAAATACACCACCGCCGAGCACTTTGGCCGGAACCTGTACCGCCACCTGCGGTTCCACTATCCCACCATGATGTTTGACGAGCCGGTGTTCGAGATCGACGAGTCTGGCACGCCCCACTGGGTCTGCTCCCGCATTGTCAAGACCATCGGCCTCTTCGGCGGCACGGACATCCAGGGCGCCGTTCTGGTGAATGCCATCACCGGCGAGAGCACTTACTATGAAGAAGTCCCCAGCTGGGTGGACCGGGTGTACTCCTCCGATATCATCATGGAGCAGTACGACTACTACGGCATGTACCACAACGGCTTCCTGAACTCCATCTTCGGCCAGCGGGATGTGACGCTGACCACCGACGGCTGGAACTACATCGCCATCAACGACGATGTGTATATGTACACCGGCGTCACCTCCGTCACCTCCGACCAGTCCAACATCGGCTTCATCCTCTCCAACCAGCGGACGAAGGAGACCCATTTCTACTCCATTGCCGGCGCCACGGAGACCTCCGCCATGGAATCCGCCCAGAGCCAGGTGCAGCAGATGCGCTATAACGCCACCTTCCCCCTGCTGCTGAACATCGCCGACCAGCCCACCTATTTCATGGCCCTGAAGGGCGATGACGGCCTGGTGAAGATGTACGCCATGGTGAACGTGGAGCAGTATCAGATCGTGGAGACCGGCCAGACCGTGGCCGCCTGCGAGAGCAATTACCGGCAGGCCCTGGCCAATGCCGGCCTCATCGGCGCCGGGCAGACCGGCGTTTCCGGCGGCGATGTCCGCACCCAGGACGGCATCATCGCCGAGATCCGCACCTCCGTCATCGACGGCAACACCCATTTCTATGTGCGGCTGGAAAACGGCATCGGCTTCCTGGACTTCAACGCCGCCCAGGTGCCCCGGGCAGTGCTGCTGGATGTGGGCGACCACATCTGGTATGACTACGCGCTGGAGGGCGCCGATTTCCCGGAAAACGGCATCGTCGCCGCCAGCGGCTTCCGGTTCGAGGGAGAAGAAGCCGCCCCCGCCGCCTGAGCTCCGGCACAACAAAAGAGACCTTCCCGGCGGGAAGGTCTCTTTTTCTGCATATTCATGCATTGACATTCGTTTTTCATCCGCCTATACTATTGCCAAATCTCACCCAGCGAGGAGCGTGGACTTATGAAGCTGACCTTGAACAACGCCGTGACCCAGGTGGAGATCTCCGGCATCCGCCAGTTTTCCTACCTGGTGCGGGACACCCCTGGCGCCTGCGCCCTGACCATCGGCGAGCCGGACCTGAACACGCCTGACGCCGTGAAGGAGGCCGCCAAGGCTGCCCTGGACGATAACGACACCCACTATCCCCCCGGCAACGGCTACGCCTACCTGCTGGAGGCCATCTCTCGCTTTGAGGAAACGGCCCACGGCCTCGTATACGCGCCGGAGGAGATCGTCACCACCGTGGGCGCCACAGAGGCACTGTCCATCGCCCTCTCCGCCATATTGAACCCCGGTGACGAGGTCATCATCCCCACCCCCGCCTTCGGCCTGTACGAGGCCCTGGTGCGGCTGCGGGACGGAGTGCCGGTGTTCCTGCCCACAGAGCACAGCCGCTTCCAGATCGTTCCGGAGGAGCTGGCGGCGGCCATCACTCCCAGAACCAAGGCCATCGTCCTTACCTCCCCCAACAACCCCACCGGCTGCGTGTACACCCGGGAGACGCTGGAGGGCATCCACCAAGTACTGCGGGACAAGCCCATTTTCGTCCTGTGCGATGATGTGTACCGGGCGCTGTGCTACACAGAGGACTATCACAGCTTTGCCGAATACGCGGATATGCGGGACCGGAGCATCGTGGTTCAGAGCTTTTCCAAGCCCTACGCCATGACCGGCTGGCGGCTGGGCTACTGCATGGCGGACGGTCCGGTCATGAGCCGCATCCAGGTGCTCCACCAGTACGCCGTCACCTCCATTCCCTCCTTTGTCCAGCGGGCCTGTGTCACGGCCCTGGGCCTGCCCACTGACGGCGTGGCGGAGCTTTTCCGCAAGCGGCGGGACTATGTGTACCGGCGGCTGCGGGACATGGGTCTGGAGGTAGAGGAGCCCCAGGGGGCCTTTTACATGTTCATCGACATCCGGAAGTTCGGCATGGATTCCGTCACCTTCTGCACCCGGATGCTGAAGGAGGGGCTGGTGGGTCTGATCCCCGGCATCTACTTCGGCACGGAGGGCTTCATGCGCCTTTCCTACTGCTACGCCGACCAGGACCTGAAGGAGGGCCTGGACCGGGTGGAGCGGTTCATCCGGAGCCTGTAACCGCAAAGCCGCCGCACGACTGTGCGGCGGCTTTTTTCATTTTCGCTTTACGGCAGCATCAGCAGCTTTTTCAAAAACTCCACGCCATTGGGCAGCACAGTCTCGTCATCAAAGTTGAAATCCGGGGCATGGAGCTCCGGCGTCCGCCCCGTGCCCAGAAAGAAGAACACACCGGGGACGGCCCGCTGGTAAAAGGCAAAGTCCTCCGCCGCCAGAGCGGGCGCATCCAACAGGGCGGGAGCCGCATCTCCCAAGGCGGCGCAGACCTCAGCGTACAGTCCCTCGTGGTTCCATACCGCCGGGTAACCCTCGTTCAGGTACACCTCCACGCCGCAGCCGGTCATAGCGGCGATGTCCCGGCCGATGGCTTCCAGCTGTTCCCTGCAATAGCGGTATGTCTCCTCCCGGTAGGTGCGCAGGCTCCCCTCCAGCACGGTCTTTCCACTGACGGCGTTGCGAACGGTGCCGGAGGTCATCTTGCCGAACAGGAAGGCTCTCGGCTCCTCAGGCGGCAGGGCGTCCACCATGGCGTAGGCCCGGCGGAGATATTCCACCCCCGCCGCCAGGGCGTCCCGCCCCTCGCTGGCCCGGGAGACATGGACGCTTTTTCCGGTGACCGTCACCGTCACCTCGTTGGCCCGGGCCATCAGGGGGCCGGGGCGGGTATAGACCGTCCCCTCCGGCAGGCCCGGCCACAGGTGCAGGCCGAAGATTCGCGTCACGCCGTGGTCCGCCAGCACACCGGCCTCGCACAGCCGCTGGGCGCCGCCGGTGGTCTCCTCCGCCGGCTGGAACACAAAAAGCACGTTCCGGGGCAGCTCCGCCAGGTGGGCGGACACGTATTCCGCCAAAGCCAGCGCCATGGCGGTGTGGCCGTCATGGCCGCAGGCGTGCATGATGCCGCTGTGGGTGGAGGCATAGGGAGCGCCGGTGGTCTCTATGCCCGGCAGAGCGTCCATATCCGCCCGGAAGGCCACGGTCTCCGGCTTTCCGGCATCAAACCAGGCGCAGACGCTGCTGGGGATGGGTTCGGACAACCGGCACCCCAGCGGCTCCAGTACGGAGCGGACATATGCCACCGTTTCCGGCAGCTGGTCAATCAGTTCGGGAATGGTATGCAGGTTTCGGCGATGGTCTACCACAGACATGAAAGGCTCCTCCTTCGAGTCATCAGTTTCCGCCATTATAACACACTTGTTTCCCCAGGAGAGAAATTTTTTCATTTTCCTCTTGCATTTGCCAAAGTACGATGGTATGATAGCCAAAAATGAGATAGAGGCGCGGATGCGATGAGCCCATGGGAGCCGGCAGGCTGGGAACATGGGGGAGGCAAGTCCGCCGAACTGTCCGTCTGGGTGCAGGCGGGCGGTGGGTCCGCGGGGAATACCCGCGGGACTGTCCGCGGCATGGGCCGCGGGGGCGCTATCCGCTCACAGAACACTCCATGTTTTCAAAGCATGAAAGGCTGTCGGTAGGGGCGTGTCTCTACCGACTTTTTATTTTTGAAAGTATGGAGGACACCAAAATGAAGTTCGAA
>Ga0129309_1000387_pt1 | contig 35159 bp, 33 predicted proteins | sample L1105metagenome_FD_94439 | JGI IMG/M metagenome (GOLD analysis project Ga0129309, IMG submission 94439) | Ring-tailed lemur group fecal microbial communities from Wisconsin, USA - L1105 metagenome | ecosystem: Host-associated > Mammals > Digestive system > Large intestine > Fecal | place: USA...
GAGAATGTATGTAAATAGAGCCTGGTAAGGTGACTCTGAATTACCGGAATATGTGGCTCTCATTCTCCGGAATGGTGGCTCTCAAAGTCCGGACAGGTGACTCAAAGAGTTCCGGAATAATCACATAAAAAGCAGGCGGTGTATGAGACCGAGCTTTTGTATGTGCAGGACAGCGGCCGATTCGGGGAGGCTGCTGCTGCAGGATTCAGATGCCCGAACTGCGGCGCTCCGGTGAAAAGTCTGGGAATGAAGCGCTGCGAGTACTGTCAGTCAGCTTTAGAGCCGTTTAATGTCCGGGTCTGGAAGATAAATTTTGTGAAAGAAGCGTAAGGAGGCATGATCCTCCTTTTAACAAAATAAAATAGTACCAGCCCGCCTTTTTTGTAAAAGCACTTCACTGTCTTCTGACGCATAAGATAGAGTAACGTAGCTTTGAGGTGGCTTTCTTTGAAGACATTTCCGAAACCACTTACGGCCGGTGAAGAAAAGGAGTATTTAAAACGCTGCAAAGAGGGCGACGAAGAAGCCAAGGCGATACTGATTGAGCGGAATTTAAGGCTGGTAGCCCATATCATAAAAAAATACCAGTATACAGATTATGAAACGGAAGATCTTCTGTCTGTGGGTACCATCGGCTTAATCAAGGCGGTGAATACCTTTAAAATGGATCGGGGGTCCAGGCTGGCTACTTATGCGGCCAAATGTGTAGAAAATGAGATTCTCATGCTGTTTCGAACCGGTAAAAAATATTCCCGGGATGTCTCCCTTTATGATCCCATTGGTGTAGATAAAGACGGTGAAACCGTCAATTTAATTGATGTGCTGGAGGCAGACGAGAAGGCGGCGCTGGAAACCATTATTCTAGATCAGGATGTGGCTGCTCTTTATCAGGCATACGAAACCTGTCTAAAAGAGACCGAGCAGCTGGTTTTGCGGGAACGGTATGGTCTGTTTGGTGAGAAAGAGCATACGCAGAGGGAGATTGCGGGAAAAATGGGGATCTCGCGCTCCTATGTCAGCCGGATTGAAAAGAAGGCTCTGGAAAAACTGAGGCATGAGATGGAGAATCATGCATAACTGCCGGCGAAGCCGGAAGAAACCCGAAAGCAGTCTGAAAAAAGCATATCTGTCAAAAAGGCGTGTCGGCTCTGGAAAAGCAGGGTAATGCGCCTTTTATTTATGTCTGTCCGGTGCATTGCGGCGCAGTATTTCTTTGAACTTTACTATAATTTTTCAAACCTTTACAGAAAATCAATAAAAGATCATAGTTTTTTTGATTGTATTCTTTACCTGCTGTGTTTATAATGAAGAGGAAAGAGCAAGAAAGAGAAGTTCTATTGAAAGAAGGAGGAGAATTCGTATGGCAATTTTGGTTACAGGCGGCGCTGGTTACATCGGAAGCCACACATGTGTGGAGCTTTTAAACGCCGGTTATGAGGTAGTAGTAGTAGATAACCTTTACAATTCCAGTGAGGAGGCACTGAAGCGGGTAGAGAAGATTACAGGAAAGACTGTAACATTCTATGAGGCAGATTTACTGGACAAGCCGGCCATGGAGGCTATTTTTGATAAAGAAAGCATTGACAGTGTAATCCATTTCGCCGGATTAAAAGCGGTAGGAGAGTCTGTTGCCAAGCCTCTGGAATATTATCATAACAATATCACCGGAACTCTGATTCTCTGTGATGTAATGAGAAATCATGACGTGAAAAATATTATTTTCAGTTCTTCCGCAACAGTTTACGGCGATCCGGCCTTTATTCCGATTACCGAGGAATGCCCGAAGGGCCATATCACCAATCCATACGGTCAGACAAAAGGAATGCTGGAGCAGATTTTAACGGATCTTCATGTAGCGGATCCGGAGTGGAATGTTGTTCTTCTTCGCTATTTCAATCCCATCGGCGCTCATAAAAGCGGCTTAATCGGAGAGGATCCGAAGGGAATCCCGAACAATCTGGTGCCGTACATTGCACAGGTAGCGGTAGGCAAGCTGGAGTGCCTCGGCGTATTCGGAAATGATTATCCGACCCATGACGGTACCGGAGTACGCGACTACATTCATGTAGTAGATTTAGCTATCGGCCACGTAAAAGCTTTAAAGAAGATTGAGGAAAAGGCCGGCGTATGCATCTATAACCTGGGAACCGGCATCGGCTACAGCGTACTGGATGTGGTAAAGGCTTATGAGAAAGCCTGCGGCAAAGAAATCAAATATGCAATTAAAGACAGAAGACCGGGCGATATTGCCACCTGCTATTCTGATGCCACCAAGGCAAAGAATGAGCTGGGCTGGGTAGCAGAGCGAGGCATCGAGGAAATGTGCGAGGATTCCTGGAGATGGCAGTCCATGAATCCGGATGGATACAGAAGCTGATATTGGTATAAATGTCCTCATCCCATCGGCAGCCTTCGCATCATCCCGCCGAAGAGGAACACAAAATATATTTTCACACTTACCGCAGGGCAGACAGGAAAAACAACTTCCTTTCTGTCCTGCTTTTTTCTGTCACAGTAAAAATAAAACTCATCAAAGAGAGATCTCTGATGAGTTTTATGGAGATAACAATGAAGCGTTTCCGAAGAGAATTATTTGAGCTTTTCTCCGGTCAGCATCTCATAGCCCTGAAGATATTTGTCGATCGTCTTTTCTACAATTTCCTCCGGCAGAGTCCAGTCATTATCCGGATTGGCCTTCAGCCAGTCACGGGCAAACTGCTTATCGAAGGACGGCTGGCCGTGGCCCGGTTCATAGCCGTCTGCCGGCCAGAAACGTGAGCTGTCCGGTGTCAGCATCTCATCGCCGAGAACGATGTTGCCTTCCTCATCCAGACCGAATTCAAATTTAGTGTCTGCGATGATAATACCGCGGCTTAATGCATAATCTGCACATTTTTTATAAAGAGCGATGGTATAGTCGCGAAGCTTTGCAGCGTACTCCTCACCTTTTCCCGGGAAATATTTCTCCAGATGAGCGATGCTCTGCTCGTAAGAGATATTCTCATCATGCTCGCCGATTTCTGCCTTGGTAGAAGGTGTATAGATCGGCTCAGGCAACTTGTCAGACTCCTTCAGTCCCTCCGGGAGAGTGATGCCGCATACTGTGCCGTTCTTCTGATAGCTTGCCCAGCCGCTGCCGGTGATGTAACCGCGGACGATGCACTCGATAGGAAGCATGTTGAGCTTTCTGCACATCATGCTGTTGCCGTCAAACTGCGGCTGCTGGAAGAATTCCGGCATATCCTTTACATCTGCAGAAATCATGTGGTTTGGCAGGATATCTTCTGTCATATCAAACCAGAACTTGGACATCTGAGTCAGAACAGCTCCTTTTTTTGTTACATTATTTTTCAGAATCACATCAAAACAGCTGATACGGTCTGTCGCAACCATAATAAGATTGTCGCCGTTATCATAGATTTCACGTACTTTCCCTTCTTTGATAGGTTTCATCTTTACACTCCTCTGAAAATATTTTAATAATGAAGCAATTCCTTTTCGCTGCGGACGATCCGGCAGTAAAAACATGGAAATGACCGCAAACAAATGGATTGTAATTCTATCATACTACAAAACTGCGGGAAGTGGCAGTCTTTTTTTCAGATTATGGAAAAAAATTGTATTCCTTGGTCGGCTTGTCCGGGGGTTCTGTGCAGAAAGGCGGTTTTAATTTCATGAAAGACGAAAGGCGATAAGAAAGGTACTAAAAAAGGCCGGGCTGAACAAAAAGAGAAGAATAGGCAAACAAATGTTCGCATACACCTTGCAATGGATAGGAAGATGTGCTACAATACAGAAAAAGAACAAATGTTCCTGTTGTTTTCTTTATCATACTGCGAAAGGAACTGCCATGCTGATACAGGAAAATTTATCAATAGAAGAAAAACTGAAGATTTTAAGTGATGCAGCCAAGTATGATGTGGCCTGTACTTCCAGTGGAGTCGGGAGAGAAGGGAAGGATGGCAGCCTGGGGAACAGCCGTCTGGACGGACTCTGCCATAGCTTCGCTCCGGATGGGCGCTGTATTTCTCTGTTAAAGATTCTGTACACGAATCAGTGCATCCATGACTGCCGCTATTGTATTAACCGCAGAAGCAATGATACGGTGCGCACAGCCTTTACGCCGGAAGAGATTTGCCGGCTGACGATTGAGTTCTACCGGAGAAATTATATTGAGGGTCTTTTTTTAAGCTCGGGGATTCTGGATACGCCGGATCATACCATGGATCAGATTTACCAGGCTCTGTTCATGCTCCGCCGTCAATACCACTTTAATGGATATATTCATGTCAAGGCGATTCCGGGGGCGGATCCGGCTCTTATCGAGAGAGTGGGCTTTTTAGCGGATCGCATGAGTGTCAATCTGGAGCTTCCTACTGCAGAGGGGCTTCGAACCCTGGCCCCCGGAAAGACGAGAGAAAAGATTCTAAAACCCATGCGTCAGATACAGATCGGAATAGCCAGACAGATGGAGAGGGAAGGGCTTCTGGAGCAGAAGGGGGTTGTGCTGCCGCCTTCTGTTTCGACGGCTCTGGATTCTTCCCCCCGGCATATGCCGCTGCCCGGCGAGATATCTGCATCGGTTCCGTCTGCCGCTGCCGGCTCCGGTGCTGTATCTGCGTCATCCATCCGCTCAGCCCGGCCCAGGGTAATTCCCGGCCGTTCTATTTATGGGAATTACGGGCTGGGGCGTGTATCCAATCGGAAAGAATATTTTGTTCCGGCAGGTCAAAGCACCCAGATGATTGTGGGGGCAACGCCAGAGAGCGACTATCAGATGATGGCAGTGGCAGAGGCGCTTTATCAGAATTATGGATTGAAGCGCGTTTTTTACTCCGCTTTTGTGCGGGTGAATGATGACAGTCTTCTTCCGGATCTTCCGGGCGGTCCGCCGCTTTTGCGGGAGCACCGGCTCTATCAGGCGGACTGGCTGCTGCGCTACTACGGCTTTCAGGCCTCTGAGCTTTTGAGCAAAGACAGGCCGAACTTTAACATTTTTCTGGATCCCAAGTGTGACTGGGCCCTGCGTAATCTGGGGGAGTTCCCGGTAGAGATAAATCGCGCTCCTTATGGAACTCTGCTTCGGGTGCCGGGGATTGGGACTAAGTCTGCCATGCGGATTGTGTCTGCCAGAAGGCAGGCAATTCTCCGCTTTGAGGATCTGAAGAAGATGGGAGTGGTTTTGAAACGGGCGCTGTACTTCATCACCTGTTCCGGAAAGATGATGTACCCGATTCGTATTTCAGAGGATTCGATTGCAGCGCGGCTAATAGGAGAGGAAAGAAGGAAAAACTGGGAGCTGGGAGAAAGCGGACTATACAGGCAGATGTCTCTGTTTGATGATTTTCATATGGAGGCCTGTTCTGTCAGAGAGACAAGGCCCTCCGCAGCGGAGGCACAGGAAACGATAACGGGAGAATTTTGATGGTAATTTTTATATGCGATGACAGCTTTGAGGGGATCCTGTGCGGTGTTTATGATGCCTGGATGAGCCGGCTGGGTCATAAAAATGTAAAACTGGTGGTGGATGGCCAGTACAATATGGAACTGTTTGCCGAATACCGGGACAGCGTGATTTCACAGGAAAAAGCACGAAGCGTTATTCAGGCAGTCCGCCGGAAGATATCGGAGCATGCATATGCCTGGATTTATCGGGCTTCTTTAAGCTTTGAACCGGAAAAGGCGGATTGGATTTACCGCTTTTTGATTTATGGTTTTCATATCGGCAGTGAAATAACCACCTGCCTTCACATTCCGGCTGTACAGGAGATATTTCGCCTGAACCGTGCGGTGGGAAATGAGGCTCATCTGCTTACAGAGTTTCTTCGGTTTTCGGAATGGGAGGGCGGTATCCTGCTGGCAGTAATCGGACCGAAAAACGATGCCGTTTCTCTTTTGATGCCGCATTTTTCGGATCGGCTCCGCGGAGAGCGGTTTATTATCTATGACGAAAAAAGGAAAAAAGCAGCTGTTCACGTTTCAGGTACCGACTGGTATATGACAGAGGGAGAGGAGGCCGCCAGACTGGCTGAGCTTGCCGGTCAGACAGATTCCGGAGAGTATGCACAGCTATGGCGTGCCTTTTTTAATAGTATTGGAATCAAGGAGCGGGAAAACTATGTCTGCCAGCGGAGCCATTTGCCGCTGCGTTACCGGCCATATATGACAGAATTTCAGTAAGAAGGCTGGACGATAAGTTTTGAACGTTAAATTGTTAAGAAAACTGTAAGAAGCTCCAGGTTGACAAAGAGACGCTTCTTTTTTATACTAAGTGTATTAGATGAATTAATACACTTAGTTCAAATCATACAAGAAAGGAGGCGCCTATGATTCTGATTGATTATAAGGATCGCAGGCCAATCTATGAGCAGATTGTCGAGAAGCTGTCGGAGCTGATGATCCGGGGAATTTTGCCGCAGGACAGCCAGCTTCCTTCGGTTCGAAGCCTGGCCACGGATTTATCCATTAATCCTAATACGATTCAGCGGGCCTATGCAGAGCTGGAGCGGCAGGGATATATTTATTCTGTAAAAGGAAGAGGGAGCTTCGTGGCGGAAAATCAGCAGATTCTGAAGCAGAAGAGGATGGAAATTTTTTCTCAGATAAACAGTCTTGTAGAGGATGCAAAAGGCGTGGGAATCACGATGCTGGAATTTCAGGAGAGGGTGATTCAGTGCTATGGGAATGCCGCAGGCACGGCAGAGGAGAAAACAGATGCCGCGAAGCATCAGGAAGGAGGAAGCTCGCATGATTGAAGCCATTGGCCTGACAAAACGATTCGGTGATATCACAGCAGTGGATCATATCAATGCCCAGATTCGGGAGGGCAGCGTATTCGGTCTGATTGGAACCAACGGGGCCGGAAAAAGTACATTTCTTCGAATGGCAGCCGGAATCCTGAAGCCGGATGAGGGACGGATTCTGGTGGACGGAGAGGATGTATTTGAAAATGCGGCCGTGAAGGCAAAATTTTTCTATATCTCCGATGAGCAGTTCTTTTTGAACAATGCGACACCGGATGAGATGATGCAGTTTTACAGCAGTCTTTATCCGCAGTTTGATAAAAAGAGGTTTTACAGCCTTTTGAGCGGATTTGAGCTGGAACCGGGCCGGAAAATCAATACCTTTTCCAAAGGAATGAAAAAACAGCTTTCCGTGATTCTCGGGATCTGTGCCAATACCAGCTATATTTTTTGCGATGAGACATTTGACGGTCTGGATCCGGTGATGCGCCAGACAGTAAAGAGTCTTTTTGCCAATGACATGACGGAGCGGAACTTAACTCCGATTATTGCTTCTCATAACTTAAGGGAGCTGGAGGACATCTGCGATCATGTGGGTCTTCTCCACAAAGGCGGGATTTTGCTCTCCAGGGAACTGGATGATATGAAGCTGAACATCCATAAGGTACAGTGTGTTCTTCTGCCCGGAACAGAGGCCAAAGACTTAGAGGGGCTGGATATTATCGGAACCGAGCAGAGGGGAAGTCTTTTAACGCTGACGATTCGGGGAAAGAGAGAGGAGATTACGGCTATTTTACAATCCTATCATCCGGTCTTTTTCGAGATGATTCCGCTCTCCCTGGAAGAAATATTTATCAGTGAAACGGAGGTGGCAGGTTATGACATCAAAAAGCTTGTTTTTTAAGATGATGAAGGAGAATACAAAGCAGAGGCTCTGGATTGTTGCTCTAATTACACTGAGCTTTTTCTTTGCATTCCCTATCCAGACAGCCCTGGCCATCAACGGATATTTAGGGGCCGAAAATCTGGACAGCAGGTATGAGGCAGCCTATGCCCTTCAGCTGGCAAGAGAAAATCTGGCCAAACATTTCAGAAGCTGGTGTGCAGTGGATAACGGTATCCTGATGGGCGTTTTCATCATTTTGGCTGTAGTCTGCGGACTATCCGGCTTTTCCTATCTGCATTCCAGAAAAAAGACGGACTTTTACCACAGTCTTCCGATTCGCAGGGAGATGCTGTTCTTTGTGGTTCTGGTAAACGGCTTTTTATACACAGCCGTCCCTTATCTGGTGTGCCTGCTCCTTTCGGCAGTGATGCTTCAGGTAATGTCCGTTGAAGTATTATGGGGACAGCTGTTTGTAAACTTTTTGATTCATATGGCGTTTTATTTTCTCTTGTATGTGACTGCCGTTACGGCGGCTATTATGACGGGGAATATTGTGATAAGTGTTTTGGGAACTCTGGTATTTTTCCTGTGGGGACCATTAGTAACTGGTATCTGTGAGTCATATTTCGGAATCTACTTTAAAACCTGGTATGATAATGGAAAAAATATGGAGTGGTGGCTGACGCATACCTCTCCAGCCAGCTGGTATTTGTCCGCGGCCGGTTCCGAAACACCCGGCAGGATGGCGCTTTGGGCTGTGGCGGCAGGTGCTGTGATTATGGGAATTTCTGTTTTTCTGTATAGGAAAAGACCGTCAGAAGCGGCAGGCCGGGCTATGGCATTTGCGCTCAGCCAGCCGGTGATAAAATTCCTTCTGGTGGTTCCCTTTGGCCTTCTGGGAGGTCAAGTCTTTTATGCCACAACGCACCGGGATGCATGGGCGGTGTTCGGTCTGGTGTGCGGCCTGCTTATCAGCGGCTGTGTGATTGAAATCATTTATCATTTTGACTTTAAGAAGATGCTGGCTCATAAAGGGCAGCTTCTGGTCAGCGCTGCCTTTACAGGCGCTGTATTTGCTTTCTTTCGGTTCGATCTGGGGGGATTCGATTCCTATCTGCCTTCTGCCGGAAAGGTAGAGTCAGCCGGAATTTACTGCTATAGTCTGGAACCGAATGCAATAAACATTTATCATGTACAGCCGCTTTTTTCCAGCGATACCGGATGGAATCTGCGGTGGGAATATATAAGAGAAGGGGATTTGGCAGAAAAAATGCACCTTTCTGATACCGAACTGGTGCTGGAGATTGCAAGCCGCGGCGTAGCAGATGCAGCGGCAAGCCGGAAGGTCTCTTTGGGAGGAAATTGGCGTCTGGCATACGAATATGAAAATGCGAACCCGGAGGAACAGTGGGGAGATGTACTGGTAGCCTACCATTTAACAAGCGGAAAAACGGTGTATCGAAATTACAGGATGAACCTCACTTCTGTAGCGGATGCCCTGGATGGCGTGTATGATACAGAAGAATACAAGGAAACAACGTACCCGATTCTTGCCTGCGTTCCGGAGGAGATCGCCGGCATCAATTATCAGGAGGAGGGAGAATTTTCCCATGTGGCGCTGAAAACGGATGAGATGAAGGAAAAGCTTCTTTTAACCTATCAGAAAGAGCTGCGTGAGCTGACGGCACAGACAAGAAGACAGGAAAATCCTGTAGCGGCACTTCAGTTTAAGACTGTAAAAATGCAGGAGATTATTGATATCCTGAGAAAACAGGGGGGATATTACAGTGATTTTAACAACTATCTGTATTTCCCTGTTTATCCATCCTTTACCGAAACGATTTCTCTGCTGAATCAGTGCGGAATCGGGGTGGGAGAGATCCTGACCGGAGATACGGTGGAAAAGATTGTTCTGGAATATAAGGGAAGCAGCATGGAGAAGATGGAGAGCGGGGAAGAGGTGACAGAAACTTCCGGACTTCCGGAAGCGATTTCGGAAGAGGAGTGGACCTATGAGGACCGCAGAAGACATACAGTCATGATCACAGACAAAGCGCAGATCCGGGAGATCCTTGCAAGCACCTGGTCCGCCAGCCTGAATGTGTCCGACAGCCTGAATCCGATATATCGGGGAGTTTCGGTAACGGCGTATGTGCCCGTTGTGTCGGAGGAGGAGACGGATTTTGGCTCTGAGTTTTCACTGGATGGAGAGAATCTGGAAGTAGGCGTGGATGGAAAAGAATACCGTTCCTATCGGCTGAAATTTGATGCGGCTCAAGTACCGGAGTTTGTAAAGGAGGAGTTCCATCTGACAGAGGAACTCATGAAAGTGGACAGCATGAAGGCTTATTAACAGGCTTTTGACAGCTTAGCAGCAGTTATTCCTTTCGTATTCCTTTCCTTGTCATCCATGTTCTTGCAATCCATAGTCAAAGCCGATATAATAGAGGCAAATGCAATCGGTCCTTCCTGTAAAAAGGGAGGACCGATCAGACGCAGCACTCTGCAGAGAAAGAGCTTGAATGATGGAGGGACAGGAAATGAATAACAGACTTTGTGTAATCGGAGAGGCATTGATTGATTTCATCCCGGAAAGGAAGGGACAGAGGTTAAAGGATGTGGTCAGCTTTAAGCGTGTGGCAGGCGGTGCACCGGCCAATGTGGCGGGAGCCGTTACAAAGCTGGGAATTTCTTCCAAGATGCTGACGAAGCTTGGAGCGGATCCGTTTGGAGATTATATTGAAGAAGTCTTAAAGGATGCCGGAATTGATACGGCCAATATCAAGAGGGATGACCGCGGCGAGACGGCTCTGGCATTTGTTTCCCTGGCGGAGGACGGAAACCGGGACTTTAAGTTTTACAGAAGAAACAGTGCAGACCTTTTATATGCACCGGAGGAGATTCCGGCAGATGTGCTGGATGACTGCGGCATGATTCATTTCTGCAGCGTGGATTTGGTGGATTCTCCCATGAAGGAATCCCACCGGAAGCTGGTTTCCATGGCTCTGGAACAGGATGTCCTGATATCCTTTGACCCGAACCTGCGTCCATCCCTGTGGGGCGATGATGCGGCGATGAAAAAGGCGGTTCTGGAGTTCCTGCCATTTGCTGATATCATAAAGATTTCTGACGAAGAGTTGGAGTTCATTACCGGCGAAACAGAAATGGAAAAAGGGCTGGAGCATCTCTCAGGCGGCCGTGCCTGCTGCGTGGTATATACAAAGGGAGCCGACGGGGCAGAGGTGTACACCAGAGCCAAAGGCAGTAAAGGGAACACCTGGACCAAAGCGGAGGCTTCCGGTTTCCGGATAGAGGTGAGAGATACCACAGGAGCCGGGGATTCCTTTATCGGAGCCTTCCTGTTCTGCCTGTTAAGAGACGGCGTGAAGGATCCCGGCGCTCTGTCAGTGGAAACGCTTGCCGGATATCTGGAGTTTGCCAATGCCTATGCCGCTTATACCACCACCAAAGAGGGTGCGCTGGCAGCCATGGCAGATGCAGCGCAGATGGAAGAATGGCTTGTCATTTGTAAGAATATGTAGTAGAATGAGATACGGTAACGATCCGGCAGCATGGATCGTTACCGTATTTTTGTAAAAGGAGAGAGGGAATGGGAAGAGAAAAGTTTTCATCGCGTCTGGGATTCATCCTGATTTCCGCAGGCTGCGCCATCGGTCTTGGAAATGTATGGAGATTCCCTTATATTGTGGGACAGTACGGAGGGGCAGCATTTGTGTTGATTTATGCTGTTTTCCTGGTGCTTTTGGGCCTTCCTATCATTGTTATGGAGTTTGCTGTGGGAAGAGCGAGCCAGAAGAGTGCAGCTCTTTCATTCGATGTGCTGGAGCCGGAAGGCAGCAAGTGGCATATTGAAAAATGGTTTGCCATGGCAGGAAACTATATATTAATGATGTTTTATACAACCGTAGCCGGATGGCTGTTTTTGTACTTTGTGAAAATGGCGGCCGGAGATTTCGTCGGCCTGGATGCAGACGGTGTGGCGGGAGAATTTAACAGTATGCTGGGAAATCCTGCATTAATGATCGGCTTTATGGTGCTCTGTGTGGTACTGTGCTTTTCTGTCTGTGCCATGGGTCTGCAGGGCGGCGTGGAGAAGATTACCAAGGTGATGATGGTCAGCCTCCTGCTTTTGATGATTGTGCTGGCATTTAATTCTGTCCGCATGGAAGGCGGGCGTCCCGGCCTTGAGTTTTATTTAAAGCCGGATTTTTCAAAAATCCGGGAGGCCGGAATCGGTGAGGTCATATTTGCGGCTCTGGGGCAGTCTTTCTTTACGCTGAGTATCGGAATCGGCGCCTTGGCTATTTTCGGAAGCTATATCGGAAAAGAGCGCAGGCTGACAGGAGAGGCGATTAATGTAATGGTTCTGGATACTATGGTTGCATTTATGGCTGGACTGATTATTTTCCCATCCTGTTTTGCGTACGGAATCGAGCCGGGACAGGGGCCCAGCCTGATTTTTATCACGCTGCCCAATGTATTTAACCATATGGCAGGCGGACGGTTCTGGGGAACCTTATTCTTCCTCTTTATGTCTTTTGCGGCAGCATCCACAGTCATTGCAGTATTTCAGAACATTGTATCCTTTGCGACTGATTTGACCGGATGTTCCGTAAGAAAAGCCGTTGTGGTCAATATGATAGCTGTTACCCTGTTATCTCTGCCCTGCGTGCTCGGTTTTAATCTGTGGAGCTTTGTGACTCCCTTTGGGGAGGGCTCTACGATTCTGGATTTCGAGGATTTTCTGGTAAGCAATAACCTGCTTCCTCTGGGAAGTCTGGTATATCTTTTATTCTGTACCAGCCGCTACGGATGGGGCTTTAAGAATTTCCTGAAGGAAGCCAACAGCGGAGAGGGGATCAAATTCCCTACCTGGGCCAGAGCGTATGTTTCCTATGTGATTCCGCTGATTGTTCTGTTCATCTTTGTGCAGGGCTACTGGGCAAAATTTTTCTAAGCGGCAGGATAAATATAGTTTACGGATTCACTGAAAATTTGCTGAGATTGTGAAAAAGACAGCAGAAGAAAGAGAGCAGCTTTCCATATTCGGGGGCTGCTCTTTTTATGCATGTAGATCAAACAGAGAACGGAAAAAATAAATTTTGTATTAATTTTTATACAAAAATCCGTCGGATATCTTAAAATTGCCAATTGTTAAAAACTTTTACGTATGATATACTATACGCGATAGCTTCTACCCCTTTAATGTGACAAATTTTTCACACAAAAGTGACAATATATTCACAAAAAATGGGGAAGAAAATCAAACTAGAGAAAGAGGGTTTAATTGATGGGTTTGGCTACATTTATAGGCGGCATTCATCCATACGAGGGAAAAGAACTGTCTGAGGATAAACCGATCCAGGTACTCGCTCCGGTCAAGGGCGAAGAGATGGTTTACCCGCTGTCCCAGCACATTGGCGCACCTGCAAAACCACTGGTTGCAAAGGGAGATCGCGTGCTGAGAGGCCAGATCATTGCAGAGGCGGGAGGATTTATCTCTGCCAATGTACTGAGTTCTGTTTCCGGTACCGTAAAGGGAATTGAGCCGAGACTGGTTGCCAATGGAGCAATGGTTCAGTCTATCATCGTAGAAAACGATGGGGAAGAAGAAGCAATTGAAGGCTTTGGCGTAGAGAGAGATTACACCAAGCTTTCCAAAGAGGAAATCCGCGGTATTATCAAGGCCGCCGGCATCGTAGGCTTGGGCGGTGCAGGTTTCCCGACACATGTAAAGCTGACTCCCAAGGATGAAGCAGCGATTGATCATGTGATTGTCAACGGCGCAGAGTGTGAGCCGTATCTGACCAGCGACTACCGTATGATGATGGAGCGGCCGGAGGAGATTATCGGCGGCCTGAAGGTAATCTTACAGCTCTTTGATAATGCAAAGGGTATCATCGGTATCGAGAATAACAAGCCGGAGGCAATTAAAAAGCTGACGGAAATGGTAAAGGACGAGCCCAGAATTGAGGTATGTCCGCTGCTTACCAAATATCCGCAGGGTGGTGAGCGTACCCTGATTTATGCAGTAACAAAACGGGAGATCAATTCCTCCATGCTGCCGGCAGATGCAGGCTGCGTAGTGGACAATATTGATACCGTTGCAGCGATTTACAATGCAGTATGCAAGTCTGTTCCTCTGCAGCGTAAGATCATCACTGTGACAGGTGATGCCATCGCTAATCCGCAGAACTTTGAGGTAAGACTCGGAACAGATTACAAGAGACTTTTAGAGGCAGCAGGCGGCTTCAAAGACGGCAAAGAGCCGGAGAAGATGATTTCCGGCGGACCGATGATGGGCCAGGCTCTGTTCAGCCTTGATTTCCCGGTGGCAAAGACATCCTCTGCCCTGACCACCTTTACCAAGGATCAGGTGGCAGCCATGGAGCCGACTCCGTGTATCCGCTGCGGCAAGTGTGTCGAAGTATGTCCGGAGCATCTCGTACCGCAGCTGATGATGGATGCAGCAGAGCGTCATGATATGGAGAAATTCCAGGCGTTAAACGGTATGGAATGTGTGGAGTGCGGATGCTGTGCCTATACATGTCCGGCCAAGAGACCGCTGACGCAGGCATTCAAGGAGCAGCGTAAGGCAGTGGCAGCCAGCCGCAGAAAGTAGGAGGTGTGAAGAAATGGGAAAATTATTTAACGTATCGTCATCACCTCATGTAAGAAGCAAACACACCACGCAGGCGATTATGTTTGATGTGGCAATTGCGATGCTTCCTGCAAGTATTTACGGTGTATGGCAGTTTGGTATGCACGCGCTTCTGGTTCTGATTGCAACCGTATTATCCTGCGTGCTTTCTGAGTATGTTTTTGAAAAATGCATGAAAAAACCGATTACTATTTATGATGGCAGTGCTGTGGTAACCGGTATGATTCTGGCACTGAATATGCCGCCGCAGATTCCGGTATGGATGCCTGTGCTTGGCGGTGTGTTCGCTATTATCATTGTAAAACAGATGTACGGCGGTCTTGGACAGAACTGGATGAACCCGGCTCTGGCTGCAAGATGCTTCCTGTTAATTTCCTTTGCAGGCAAGATGACCACCTTCAGCGAGCCGTTCTCCGATGCAGTAGCCAGCGCAACTCCGATGGCTATGTTAAAGGCAGGAGAGCAGGTAGATGTAGCAGCCATGTTTATCGGACGCATTCCGGGAACCATTGGTGAGGTTTCTGTGATTGCACTGTTAATCGGAGCCGCTTATCTGGTAGTCCGCAAAGTAATCTCCCTGCGCATTCCGCTTACATATATCGCAACAGTTGCTGTATTTGCAGCTATCTACAGCGGATTCGATATGACTTATGTAGCAGCTCATATCTGCGGCGGCGGTTTAATCTTCGGTGCCTTCTTTATGGCAACAGACTATGTTACCAGCCCGATTACACCAAAGGGACAGTTTGTATTCGGTATTGCATTAGGACTTCTGACAGCACTTTTCCGTATCTTCGGCGGTTCTGCAGAGGGCGTTTCCTATGCAATTATCTTCTGCAACATCCTGGTTCCGTTAATCGAGAAGTACACCCTTCCGATTGCTTTCGGTAAGAAGGGAGGTAAAAAATAATGGCAGGTAAATCTGGATTTGTAAAAGACGCCCTGATCCTGTTTGCAATCACTCTCATCTCGGGTATTGCGCTGGGCGGCGTATATGAAGTAACAAAAGGCCCGATCGAGCAGGCTACTATCGCAGCAAACAATGCGACATACAAAGAGGTATTCGCTGAGGCTGATTCCTTTGAGGAGCTGACCGATGCTGATCTGGAAACCTTAAACGGACAGCTTATGGGCGGTGAGTTCGGAAATGTCGGAATCGAGTCTGTAATGGCAGCAAAGGATGCATCCGGCGCAGAGCTGGGCTTTGTTGTAAACTCCTTCTCCAATGACAGTTACGGCGGAAAGGTCGGAATCTCTGTCGGAATCAAGGATGACGGAAGCATCACAGCCATCGGCTTCAGAGAGACAAGCGATACACCTGGTCTGGGCTTAAAGGCGAAAGATGCCCCCTTTAAGGATCAGTATATCGGCAAGAATGCAGAGAAGCTTTCCGTAACCAAATCCGGTAATGCCGGCGACACTGAGATCAATGCGATCAGCGGCGCTACCATTACATCCAGTGCGGTTACTAACGCAGTCAATGCTGCTCTGTATTTTACGCAGAACTATGCAAATTAACAGGAGGTGGGAAACATGAGTAAATGTATGGAACGTTTATATAACGGTATTATCAAAGAAAACCCAACCTTCGTGTTAATGTTAGGTATGTGTCCGACCCTGGCGGTTACAACCTCCGCTATCAATGGTGTCGGCATGGGGCTTTCCACGACAGCCGTTTTGGTATTTTCTAACTTGATTATTTCTCTGCTGCGCAATATCATCCCGGATCGTGTTCGTATTCCGGCTTACATCGTAGTTATTGCCAGCCTTGTAACGGTTGTACAGCTTTTAATTCAGGGATTTGTACCGGCTCTGTATACAGCGCTTGGTATCTATATCCCGCTGATCGTAGTTAACTGTATTATCCTTGGCCGTGCCGAGTCCTATGCAGCAAAGAACGATCCGCTTTCTTCCGCATTCGACGGTATCGGTATGGGTCTTGGATTTACTATCGCTCTGACCTGTATCGGCTTCTGCCGTGAGCTGATCGGTGCCGGTGCAGTATTCGGCCACCAGATTATTCCGGAAGATTACCATATCTCCATTTTTGTATTGGCTCCGGGTGCTTTCTTCGTACTTTCTATCCTGCAGGCTCTGCAGAATAAGTTCAAAGCCCCGTCTGCAACCAACGGTTCCGCACCGAAGTCCAGCGCACTGGTTTGCGGCGGAAACTGTGCATCCTGTATGGGTTCTGCCTGTGCAGAGAACCATGTAAAGCTTGCTGAGAAGGCAGCAGAAGAGGCAGCAAAGGCCGCAGCAGCTAAGAAGGCTGCAGCTGAGAAGGCTCTGGCAGCCAAGAAAGCCGCTGAGGCAGCTAAAGCAGCAGAAGCAGCCAAAGCAGCTGAGAAGACAGAATAAGGAGGAATGGAAAAATGAAAGAATTGCTTTTAATTGCCATTGGTTCCGCCCTGGTAAATAACGTCGTATTAAGCCAGTTCCTCGGTCTGTGTCCGTTCCTTGGTGTATCTAAGAAGGTAGAGACGTCAGCCGGTATGGGCGCTGCCGTAATCTTCGTTATTACGATTGCATCTGCAGTAGCCAGCCTGATCTATGATCACATTCTGGTGAGATTCGGCATGGAATATCTTCAGACCATCGTATTCATCCTTGTTATCGCCGGTCTGGTACAGTTCGTAGAGATGTTCCTCAAGAAGAACATGGTATCTCTGTATCAGTCCCTGGGTGTATACCTTCCGCTGATCACAACCAACTGTGCCGTTCTGGGTGTGGCTTTAACCAACGTAACCAAGGCATATAACTTTGCACAGAGTGTTATCAATGGTGTCGGTATTTCCGTTGGATTTACGATTGCCATCATCCTGCTTGCAGGTGTGCGTGAGCGCATCGAGCACAATGATGTTCCCTATAACTTCCAGGGTTCCCCCATCGTGCTGATTACCGCAGGTCTTATGTCAATTGCATTTTTCGGATTTTCCGGATTAATTTAAAGGGGGAAACGAAGGATGAATATTTTTGGTATTGTTATCGCGGCCGTTATCGTTGGTGTAACCGGTATTATCGTCGGTATGCTCCTCGGTGTCGCCAGTGAGAAATTTAAAGTAGAAGTAGATGAAAAAGAAATCCTCGTAAGAGCAGAGCTTCCCGGCAACAACTGCGGTGGCTGCGGTTTCCCGGGATGTGACGGTCTGGCAAAGGCCATCGCAGAGGGAAAAGCAGCAGTAGATGCCTGCCCGGTGGGCGGCGCTCCTGTTGGTGCCAAGATTGCGGCTATCATGGGTGTAGAGGCCGGAAGCAGTGAGAAGAAGGTGGCCTTTGTAAAATGTAAAGGTACCTGCGACAAGACCAGATCCCAGTACAACTACTATGGAATCAAAGATTGTAAGATGGCAACCGTGGTTCCGGGTACCGGCGACAAGGCCTGCTCCTACGGATGTATGGGATTCGGTTCCTGTGTAAGCGCATGTCAGTTTGATGCGATTCATATTGTAGATGGTATTGCAGTAGTTGATAAAGAGAAATGTGTGGCCTGCGGCAAGTGTGTCGCTGCCTGCCCGCAGCACTTAATCGACTTAGTACCTTATAAGGCAGAGCATCTGGTACAGTGTAACTCCCACGACAAGGGACCGGCTGTCAAAGCAAAATGTGACAACGGATGTATTGGATGTACGCTGTGTACCAAACAGTGTGAGTTTGATGCGATCCATATGGATAATAATGTAGCTGTGATTGATTATGAGAAGTGCACCAACTGCGGCAAATGCGCCGCCAAGTGCCCGGCTAAAGTCATTCAGTAAGCTATGCTCCATGCGAACAATTGTGTTTCTTTCCTTTTATATCCGAAACAATAGGATATAAGGGAGATTGATACAAGAAAAGAAAAGGTACTGTTTAGTTTTCGTATTTGAGAACTGGACAGTACCTTTTTTGTTAATTTATAAGATAAAATACGTGTTTCTTAAATGCCGCGAGAAATGATAATATCATACAGCTCTGTGTGAAGTGTTTTTATTAATGGCAAAGAATCATAAGCCCCAGGTATGGGGCAATAAGCAGGATTCTGATTTTTCTCTGATTGTTCGTTCCTAAGCGTCCTCTCTATATGAGTTCATTGGTAAGGTTGATTATACAGATAAAATATTAATATAATATTTATTAAGGCGAAGCTGTTCTTCCTGCGAAAATACACGGTCTGTGATGACTGCAGTAAAATCAGACAGATTGGCATAGCGGTTCAAGGCGTAGCTGTTAAATTTGCTACTGTCAACCATAAGGTAGGATTTTTGCGATACATCCATGGCTACTTTTTTTAAATAGGCTTTATCAGGGGTGGGAGTCAGTACATCATAATTAGAAGAGATGGCGTTGGCCCCTAAAAAGGCAGTGGTTGCCTGGTAATGACGCAGATTTTCTACACTGATCGGACCAATTGTGGATAGGGTGGAATTCTGCAGAACACCGCCCAGAGAAAGAACTTGAATATCTTTTTTGGCAAGTTCAAGCATAATAGCCAAATCATTGGTGATGATTGTCAGATTCTGTTTCTTTTGTAATAAACATGCTAATTCAAAGGTGGTTGTACCGGCGTCTAAAAAAAGTATGTCATTGTCGTGGATGAGAGAAAGGGCAATTTGCGCCAGATGTTGTTTACTGGATAAATTTTGTTCTTTTTTAAAATAATAGTCATTCTCGGCGCTGATATTAGCCACCAGCATCGCACCGCCGTATTTTCTCCGAATAATCCCCCTTTCGCTAAGCTTTTGTAAATCGCGCCGTATAGTCATGGCGCTTACATTTAATCGTTCGGATAAGTCACTTATTTCTACGAACCCCTGCTCTGATATTATCTGAAGAATTTTGCTTAATCGTTGTTCTGCAATCATTCAAGCTTCTCCTTTGTAAAATCTATAATTACATAATAAGTCATAGAAAAAGAAAAGTCAATGGGATATGTTCGAATTTGATAAAAAATGTTGACATGATTGGGAAAATGTGATAATAATTATAACAGAAAATAACAAAAACGAACAAGTTAGATTTGAGGTGAAATAATATGAGAAAAGTAGTCATCTTTGCAGATGATTTGACAGGCGCAAATGATACTGCGGCAGTGATTGCCGGAATGGGATGGAAAACCGTATCCCTGGTTCGTCCGCAATCCAGACCAGAAATTTTAAAAGAATTTGAGTGTATCAGTATCAACATGGATAGCCGGGATATGGATTCCAGAGATGCTTATGGAACGGTTTTTGAAACTTCCAGGGAATTTGTAACAGATACTAGTACATTGTATTCAAAACGCATAGACTCTACCCTGCGAGGGAATTTAGGAGCTGAGAGTGATGCGCTGCTTGACAGCTTTGAAAGCATGGGTGAAATGCGGATTGCGTTGATCGTTCCGGCGGCTCCGGATGCAGGAAGAATTTATGAAAAAGATACGATTCGAGTGAACGGTTTTCTACTGGAACAGACGGAGGCAGCAAAGGATCCGAAACGGCCAGTCAGAACTTCTTCTGCCTTGACGCTTTTTTCACAGCAATCGAAATATCAGACAGAGGTGATTGGGCTTGAGACTGTCCGCACCGGGGAAAATGCGGTGAAACAAGCAATACAGCGCTGTGTAAAAAGGAATGTGCGGAATGTTTTGATAGAGGCAGTTACAGAGAGAGATATTCATGTGATTGCCAGAGCCGCGGTTCTTTATGGAAATCAGATTATCGCAGTGGATCCCGGCGCTTTTACTGCAGCATTGTTGGAAGAAAGATTTGGAAGAAAAGACGGTGTTTCCAGGAAACAGAAAACAGAAGATGGCGTACCAAAGATATTGGCAGTGATTGGCAGTGTAAATCCTGTGACAAAACGACAGGCGGAATATACTTTGGAACAGAGCAATGCGGCATGTGTGATCTTAAATGTGGAGGAAATATTGGAAGCGGAAGAAGGGAATGAAAATTTTGCTGAGCAGATAATGAAAAAGAGTCAGCAGATTTGTGAGAACAATCATACGATTTTATTGATGTTCTCCAGCTCCGTTGAAAAGGAGCACATAGATTTAAAGCTTTGGGCGGAATCCGGGGGAACCTCTGTGGAAGAACTTTGCAGACGATTAAATGCTGCGATTGCCTCTGTGGCTGCCGACATGCTGAAACAATATGAATACAAAGCTGTGTTTACAACCGGAGGAGATATTACCATGGCAGTTTGTGAAGCCCTTCATGCAGATCATATTGTGGTTAAGGAGGAGATTCTTCCGATGGCAGTAGGCGGAGAAATTACGCTTGTCGGTGGAAGGAAGATTGGTCTGGCTACCAAGGGTGGTATGATAGGCGGCGCAGATGCTATTTGTAAATGCCTGGATTACTTGAAACTACAATAAAAATAATTTAGAAAGGGAACGAATATATGAGAAAGCCAATTATTGCAATTCCAATGGGAGACCCGGCTGGAGTAGGAGCAGAGATCGTTATGAAAGCGATGATGAGAGAGGAGGTTATTCAGAAGGCCTGCTGCGTGGTAGTAGGAGACCGCAGAGTTTTAGAGCAAGCGCGTAGATTTCCAGGTATGCCGGATGTTCAGATTAAAACCGTGGAGGATCCTGGCGAGGGAGAATACCGGTTAGGAATTGTAAATGTGATCGATCTGGGAAATATATCTCCGGAAATGTTTGAAATGGGAAAGGTAAGCGGGGCGTGCGGCCAGGCAGCTTATGAATACATAGAATATGCCGTTAAGATGGCGATGGAAGGGACTGCAGACGCAGTAGCAACAACACCAATCAATAAAGAATCGCTTCATGCAGCCGGAGTTCCCTACATTGGTCACACGGAGATTTTTGGAGCGCTAACAAACTCAGAGGATCCATTGACGATATTTGAAGTGAGAAATATGAGGGTGTTTTTCCTGACAAGGCATATGAGCCTGCAAAACGCCTGTAAAAGTATTACAAAAGAACGGATTGTAGATTATGTAAAGCGCAGTCAGACTGTTTTAAGGCAGATGGGGGTGGAGGATGGCGTGATGGCAGTAGCCGGATTGAATCCTCACAGCGGAGAACATGGATTGTTTGGCGATGAAGAAGTGAGGGAGATTATTCCGGCAATTGAGGAACTGAAAAATTCAGGGTATCGGGTAGAAGGACCGATTGGCGCAGATTCTGTATTTCATCTGGCCCTTCAGGGAAAATATAACAGTGTTCTTTCGCTGTATCACGATCAGGGACATATTGCAACCAAAACTCTGGATTTTTACCGAACGATTTCGATTACAGGAGGAATGCCGATCCTGCGAACCTCTGTGGATCATGGAACCGCATTTGACCTTGCCGGTCAGGGCATTGTAAACAGCATCAGCATGGAAGAGGCCATTTTGGTTGGAGCAAAATATGCATTTGGCTGGTCGAAAGCAGATATAAATAAAAAAATATAACAAAGTGAATCAAAATAATACAAAATCGAACAAATGATAGATTGACCTGTATGAAAAAATAACAGATAATAGAAGCAGAAACAACCAGATATTCCATGAATACGAGGAGGAGCGCTATGAAAGCACCAGAATTGCCTAGGAGCTGCGGAATGAATGCGGGATACGCTCCATTGACTGGAAATTAGAAGAACGGAGGTAAAAATGTCCAGAATGAAGATGATAATAAGATGGTTAGATGAACATTTTGAAGAGATGGTTTTAATTATACTGCTTTTGATGATTGCAGGATTATCAGGAATGCAGGTGGTAATGAGAAAAGTCTTTCATAATCCCCTGACCTGGAGCGAAGAACTGTGCAGATTTTGCTTTGTGTGGTCTGGCTTTTTAGGAATCGGCTATTCTATACGGAACGGAAGTATTATTCGGATCAATACCGTGGTGGGGATGGTTCCGGCAATGGTGCAGAAAATTATGAATCTGGCTGCAAATATCATTTCTTTGATATTTTTCCTCTTTTTCTTTTTGACAAGCATCGAGACGATCAAGAAGGTTGCAGCCAGCGGTCAGATAAGCCCGGCACTTGAAATTCCAATCAGCATTTTGTATATGGGGGCAATGATTGGATTTCTACTTGCTATTATCCGAGTATTACAGTCGATTTATAAAGAAATACGCAGGAAAGCAGGAGCAGAAGAGAATATAAAGAAAACCAGTGATCTATTGGGAGGGGGGAATTAAATCATGGTAGTAGGCGTAATTGTGTTGCTTTTTGTAGTGGCTTTGATGGTAGGAACTCCTATGGGTGTGGCGATAGCAGGATGCAGTATTCTGCCGAATTTATTTGCTCCATCCGTTCCTTATAATGTAGATTCTGCGATGCGCAGTATGGTGGGAGGATTAGATAGTTTTGTGCTTTTAGCCATTCCTCTTTTTATGTTTTCCGGTGTAATTATGGCGCGAGGCGGAATTTCGGAAAAGCTGTTTAACCTATTTGCATACTTTTGTGGAAATCTGACATCCGGTTTTCCCACGGCAGTGATCATCACCTGTCTGTTCTATGGCGCAATTTCCGGCTCAGGCCCCGCCACTACTGCAGCAGTAGGGGCAATGACGATTCCGTTTATGACAAAGCTGGGCTACAATCCGGTTTTTTCCACCTCACTGGTTGCGGTGGCAGGCGGTTTGGGCGTTATCATTCCGCCGAGCATTCCGGTAATTTCGTATAGTACGATCAGTGGAGCATCCGTAGCTGATTTATTTGTAGCCGGAATTCTTCCTGGATTTTTGGTAGCCTTGTTTCTGATTGCATACTCGTTTATGGTATGTAAAAGGAATGGAGAAGACAAGGAAAAGCTGCGGGCGTATTATAAGGAAGTTCATGACCGAGGATGGAAAAACGTACTTATGGATGGTTTTTGGGCGTTGCTTGCTCCGGTTATTGTGCTTGGAAGTATTTATGGAGGAATTGCAACACCGACGGAAGCAGCAGCAATTTCTGTTTATTATGCTTTGTTTGTAAGTGTATTTATTTATAAAAACCTTCGCTGGAAAGAACTTTTAGAGGTTTTACAGGAAAGTGTCAGAACCTATGCTTCTCTGTTGTTTGTTATCAGCAGTGCAGTTGCTTTGAGTCGAGTAATTACACTATTGCAGGTATCTGTCGTGGTAGAACAGGCAGTTTTGGCAAAGGTATCCTCAAAGATTGGTGTTTTATTGCTGATTAATGTGATTATGCTGTTTGCCGGAATGATCATGGATGCAGTTCCTGCATTGATGATTTTCACACCGATTCTCCTTCCGATTGCAACTAGCGTTGGAATTGATCCGATTCATCTGGGAATTATTATGATAGCTAACTTAGCAGTAGGATTTGTTACACCGCCTGTAGGAATTAATCTGTATGTATCCAGTAATATGACAGGTATTCCGGTTCTTCGTATTGCGAAAAGTGCCGTTCCTTTTATTATAGCGTTTTTCTTAGCACTTATGCTCATTACATTTGTACCGGAAATAAGCTTGATGCTGGTAAAATAATTATTGTGCTCTTAGAAGGATTATCAGAATCAGAATTTTAAAATCAATGGACAGTGGGATCCGGATAATATTTACGAAGATTTTCAAGTACAAAAGTTTGACAGGCGGTATAACCGCCGGGATTAACAGGTAACATAAAAATCGCCCTCCAGTCGAAAAAAAATATATTCGATCGGCTTCGCTGCAAATTTTGAGCGATTTGTCAAGTCTTTTTTGACAAAAAAGTGGGGGATTTTAATAAAAATGGAATCTGAAAACCTTGATTTTACTGGGCTGGCGATTCCGAGAGATTATTATTAATTAATTATTAAAGGAGGAAAGATTATGAAACAGATGAAACCTATTTTTTTGACCATGGCAGCTGCTGCAGTAATTGCTCTAGGCGGATGCTCAAATGCAGAAAATCAAAACAGTTCACCAGAAGTATCGGGAAGTCAGACCGAAGCGGAGAAACTGGAGTTGGAAGATGCAGAGTATACTTTTGTGGCTGCAACTCCCGTTTCTGTAGATAGTGTGAATCACTATATTGTTCATAAAGCCAAGGAATTGATGGAAGAAAAAAGCAACGGACGGGTTACGATCAATATTTTTGAAGCAGGTCAGTTGGGAAATGACAGAGAAGTAATTGAAGGAATGCAGAGCGGAACGATTGACTTTTATATCACCAACAGCGCTACTTTCGTACCGTTTGTTCCAAGATCTGGAATTTTTGATATGCCCAATATTTTCCCCAATTTAGAGATTGCAAGGAAGGTGCTGGATGGTCCGATCGTTCAGGAAGTCGTTCCCGATTATGAGGCGGCAGGGTTTAAAATGTTTGGATTTTCTGATGGAGGATTTCGGCAGACCACATCCAATAAAATCTTTGAAACATTAGAGGATTTTAAAGGACTTAAGATTCGTACTATGCAGAATCCATATCATCTGGCTTATTGGAATGCATTGGGAACAGCGCCGACTCCGATGGATATGAGTGAGGTGTATATTGGCCTTCAGCAGGGAGCTATTGATGCACAGGAAAACCCATATGATATTATTGTTGGCAATAAGCTTTATGAGACACAGAAATATATTACGGAAACCAACCACTTTATTCATGCGCTTACAATGATGACCAGTAAAACCAAATATGATTCTCTGCCGGACGATATTAAGGTTATTGTTGAAGAAAGCGTGAAAGAAGCCCTTCTGTACGGAAGACAGATTGCAGATGAGCGTATGGAAAGCCGTAAGGAGATTGTATTGGATTCTGGTGTGGAGATTCGCCAGATGTCACCGGAATTATATGAAGAAATTATAAATTCTATTCAGCCAGTGTACGATATGATGCGGGAAGAAATCGGGGCTGATCTGGTAGATATGATGCTTGAGGAGGTTGAAAAAGCAGAAAAGGAGATGGAATAGATGGATGCCATAAACTATTCTTATCATATTAAAAATGGATGGGTAATTGATCCTTTAAGAGGGATTGACCGGATTGAAGATGTTTTTATTAAAGGCAGTAAGATCGTGGAAGCTCCGCAGTGTTATTCAGAGGTAAAACAGGTTATTGACGCAGAGGGATGTCTTGTACTTCCGGGACTCATTGATTTTCATACCCATTTAAATTATGGTCATTCGGATTTTGGAATTCATCCGGATTTGATGACAATGCCAAATGGAATTACATCTGCAGTGGATGCAGGATCAGCGGGAAGTGCAAATTTTGCAGGATTTTTTAAAGATGTTGTTTGCTCCAGTGATCTTACCATAAAAAGCTTCCTCAATATTTCACCGGTTGGTGTTATTACGGAACGGCATGTGGAAGAGCCGGATCCGGTATATCACGATATTCCTCGGTTAGCCTATCTTTTTGAACGCTATTCGGATCAAATTTTGGGATTGAAAGTCAGAATTGGAAAGAATTTTTCTAAACAGTTTGGTCTGACAACCCTGAAAGCCACCAAAACTCTGGCAAAAGAACTAGGAACTATTATGTGTGTTCATGCGGTAGAGCCGGAAAGTCCCTATGAGGAAATTCTGTCCTGCTTTGAAAAGGGCGATATTCTCTGTCATTGCTTCCAGGGAAAAGGGGAGTACAATATTTTAGATGAAAATGGGAAGGTTTTGGAATGTGTTCGCGAAGCACGCAGGCGAGGGGTGATTTTTGACGGTGCAGCGGGACGAGCCAATTATCGTTTTGAGGTGATTCAAAAGGCATTGGCAGATGGATTTATGCCAGATGTGATCAGTACAGATGTGGTCGCTGAGACGATTTATGATCCTCGGGTATTCACATTATTGTATACGATGTCGGCTTATATTGCCTTGGGAATGCCGATACATGAAATTGTCCGGGCAGTAACTGCAACACCGGCCCATCTGATGCATTTGGATGGGGTAATCGGAACCTTGAAACCGGGCGCTTTGGCAGATGTGGCAATTTTAAAGATACGAGAAAAGCCATTTGAGTTTGCAGATCCTTTTGGAACTAGGATTCCTGCAACAAAGCTTCTTGTGCCTCAGATGACGATCAAGGCAGGGCGGACAGCTTATATGAAAATTGATTTTGCATTCTGAATAAAAGTTTGGGTGGCTGAGGCGGGAAAATTCGATGAATTGGCAGGGACAGGCAGCGACGGATTTGAGGGAATGACCCTCTTGAAAGCATTTCCATGATATGATCCCGTCTTTGACAGTTGATAAGCCGGAAATCCTGTATTTAGAAAAGAAAGAGGATATCGTCCTTGGCACTGTAAAACGTTGGAATGCTGCCTTCGATGCTTGTTGAAGGAAAACGGGATTCATGGCAGAATAGGAGTAATCGAATCATGAATGGCCGCTTTTGCAGCCGGAAGGCTACTATGCTCTGGTGTTTATGGATATCCAGATGCCGGTGATGAACGGCCACGAGGCCGCCGGAGCCATTCGCGGCTCCGGCCGCCCCGCCCTTGCCCGTATCCCCATTATCGCCACGACGGCGGATGCATTTGCGGACGATATCGAAAAGTCTGCACGGGCTGGAATGAACGGACATATTTCAAAACCGGTGGATACCGGGAAGCTGGAGAAAGCACTGAAGAAGTGGATTTAAAATCCATCATTTCCTGGCTGCATTTTTTTAGTGCGCCTCTGCCTTTCCCAGTGCGGTTTTAATGGCTGTCACCAGTGCGCGGGAAGTATATTGACTTCCCTCCGGAACATGCAGGTTTTCCAGAGACTGTGTGCTGCAAATCTGAGCGGAAAGCTCGGCCATGGAAGGCGCCATCAGCGGATACATGGTAGCCACAGAGTCACTGAGAGGTGTGCAGGCAATGGAATTAATGTGATTGGCATCTACCGCCACCTCCACATTTACATTCTGACTGCCGAGCACGAGGCAGGTGCTGTAAACGCCTGGTATGTAAGAAACGGCATCCGAAGAAGAAGCAGCAGCCTCCTTTTTGGGACGGAACATGATGAGGAATAAGGTAATCAAAAGGATTCCCAGACCGATGAAAATGGCAGTATAGATAATTTCCTTCATGCGCAGCACGACGATTTTTGTTTTCGAGCTCATAAAAAAGCCCCCCGGTTTTGTTTATTACAATCTATTACCGGCGGGGCTTTCTTATACCTTATTTATCTATGCTTTTTTGAATAAAGACACAGCCGTCTTATACATTGAAACGGAAGAGTACTACATCTCCGTCCTTTACCACGTACTCTTTTCCTTCCATACGTACCAGGCCTTTCTCCTTGGCAGCGGTGTAGGTGCCGCAGTCCAGCAGGTCCTGATAATTGACAACCTCAGCCTTGATAAAGCCTCTCTCGAAATCGGAGTGGATTTTTCCGGCAGCCTGCGGCGCTTTTGTGCCAACCTTAATCGTCCATGCACGGGTTTCCTTTTCACCGGCCGTTAAGTAACTGATAAGGCCAAGGAGACGGTAGCTGGCAGCGATCAGCTTCTCGAGGCCGGATTCAGTCAGTCCCAGATCCTCTAAAAACATCTTTTTCTCATCCTCATCCAGTTCTGCGATTTCCTGCTCGATCTGGGCACAGATAACAAAAACCTCGCTGTCATTTTCTGCTGCAAAAGCACGTACCTGCTTCACCAACTCATTGTTTGCGGCATCATCGGCCAGATCGTCCTCGGCTACATTGGCAGCAAAGATGACCGGCTTTCCGGTTAAAAGATTCAGGGAATTTATGAACTCCATTTCATCCTCATCCTCGGTTGTATAGCTTTTGGCAAGCTTTCCGTCCTCGAGATGCGCGTAAAGGGCCTTTAAGATCTCCAGTTCCTTGGCCAGAGCCTTATTTCCCATGGCGCTCTTGGTGGTTTTGGCAATCCGGCGCTCCAGAATCTCCATATCAGAGAAAATCAGCTCCAGATTAATGGTTTCAATATCACGCAGCGGATTGATGCTTCCGTCTACATGGATTACATTGGGATCCTCAAAACAGCGTACGACATGGACAATGGCATCCACCTCACGGATATTGGAGAGGAACTGATTGCCCAGGCCTTCTCCCTTGGAAGCGCCTTTTACCAGACCGGCAATATCGACAAATTCAATCACAGCCGGAGTGATCTTCTCAGAATTGTAGAGAGCGGCCAGCTGGCCGAGTCTGGCATCCGGAACAGGAACTACGCCGATGTTGGGATCAATGGTACAGAACGGATAATTGGCTGATTCCGCTCCGGCTTTGGTAAGAGAATTAAAAAGCGTACTTTTGCCTACATTGGGGAGGCCTACAATACCTAATTTCATAGTGATAAATCCTTTCTGCTTCTATATTTCATTATAATTGCGTACAAAATATGGTCAACTCTATAAGAATACCATAGAATCGAAGGAAAGAAAAGAGATTCGATGCGATTTTTGCGGTTTATGCCTGCGATTCGGCCCTTCTGTTATGTATAGAAGGCAGAAGATGAATCGGCTGATGCGTCGTTTCTTGTCGAATATTATCGGCCGAATTAGTTTGATTTTTGGTGAATCAGGAATTAAAATGGAGATATACAACTGAGATGGGTACACACAGGAGTCCGGGCAAGTGTGCCGTACTCGGCGGTATAAAACAGAAGGCGGGGAACCGAAAGGGTGTATTGGGGGAAAAGCGATAATAGAGGCATGATGAACGGGGGCTCCCGCAGAGTAATGAAAAAGCAAAAACAAGAAGGAGAGCATGGATATGACAAACGCAAGAGAAGAATTAATCCAGAAAATTGAGATGGCAAGAGAACGGTTAAACACGAGCATTGAAAAGAGAGAATCTTACAAAACCATTTATCAGATCAGTATAGAGCTGGATCAGCTTCTGAATCAATATGTTGTGGCTGGTTATTAAATGGCACTACATATGAAAAAAAGCAAAAGGATGGGAAACGTACCAGTTTTTCCCATCTTTTTTTGTGCTTTTTTTCATAAATATTTCTTGCTATTTCCTTACATCTGTACTAAAATTAGATTACAAGTGGAGGAAAGTGGTAGAAAGTGGGGCCAAATGGTTCTAAATGGAATCAAAGTGGCGTACAATGGATACAGGTGATTGCTATGTTCATGGGTGAATACAATCATACAATTGATGCGAAAGGACGTTTGATCGTCCCTTCCAAGTTCCGGGAACAGCTGGGTGACGAATTTGTGGTGACAAAGGGGTTAGATGGCTGTCTCTTTGTGTATGATAATTCCGAATGGACGAACTTTGAAGAAAAGCTCCGCATGCTGCCTCTTACCAACCCGAATGCCAGAAAGTTCTCCCGTTTCTTCCTGGCCGGTGCCTCAGCCTGTGAGGTGGACAAGCAGGGAAGGATCCTGCTTCCGTCCGTTTTGAGAGAATTTGCAGGCCTGGAAAAAGAGGTTGTGCTGGTAGGTGTGGGAAGCCGAATTGAGATCTGGAATAAGGCAGCCTGGACCGAAAAGAATGTATATGATGACATGGATGAAATTGCAGAGAATATGGAAGGCCTTGGAATATGATATTTAAACACAAATCCGTACTTCTTACGGAAACGATAGACAGTCTGAATATAAAACCGGATGGTATCTATGTAGACGGAACCCTGGGAGGCGGCGGTCATGCCGGCGAGGTTTTAAAACGCCTGGGAGAGAAGGGACGTCTCATTGGGATCGATCAGGATGCAGATGCCATTGCCGCCGCATCAGAGAGACTTTCCGAATTCGGTGACAGGGTAACCATCGTAAGAAGCAATTATGAGAATATTGCAGCAGTGCTTGCGGATTTGGGAATTGAAAAGGCAGACGGCATTTATCTGGATCTGGGAGTTTCTTCCTATCAGCTGGATACCGCGGAGCGGGGCTTCACCTACCGGGAGGACGCACCCTTAGATATGCGGATGGATCAGAGAAGAACAGAAACTGCCAAAGATATTGTAAATACCTACAGTGAATCGGAGCTTTACCGTATCATCCGTGATTACGGCGAGGATCGGTTTGCAAAAAATATAGCAAAGCACATCGTGCGTGCAAGGGCAGAAAAGGAGATCGAAACCACCGGAGAGCTGATTGAAATCATAAAGGCAGCCATTCCGGCCAAGGTGAGAGCCACCGGCGGACATCCGGCCAAGCGTACCTTTCAGGCTATCCGGATTGAGTTAAACCGGGAACTTGAGGTTTTGGAGGATACGCTGGATACCATGATTGATCTTTTGGCCCCGGGCGGAAGGCTATCCATCATTACCTTCCATTCCCTGGAGGATCGGATTGTAAAGAATCGGTTCCGCACCAACGAAAATCCCTGCACCTGTCCGCCGGATTTTCCGGTCTGCATGTGCGGCAAAAAGAGCAAGGGACGCGTGGTGACACGAAAGCCCATTTTACCGACAGAGGAAGAGCTTTCAGAAAATAAGCGTTCGAAAAGCGCGAAACTGAGAGTGTTTGAACGAATATAGGAGGTGACTGCTATGGCTGCCAGAAGAAGGAGAATGGAAACCGGAACGTCCAGAGCTTATGTGGACGGCAATACAGTGAGAAAAACGGAGCAGCATACATATGAAGAGAGACCCGAAAGAAGTGTGCGGGAGGGCTATCGGCACAGCCATAGAGTACGCAGAAATCAGGAGAAAGCCCTTTATGTGGACGGGCCCTATGTGTTTGCCCTGACTATCGCGGCCGTTGTCACTTTATTTTTATGCATGAATTATCTGCGGATCCAGTCGTCGATTACGACCCGCATTGATCATATTGAAGAGCTGGAGCTTAAGCTGGAACACTTAAAATCAGAAAATGATGCCCTTCAGACCCGGATTGACACTTTTGTGGACTTGGACCATGTATTTAAGGTGGCTACAGAAGAGCTTGGCATGGTTTATGCCAATAAGGATCAGATTCTTTTGTATGACAAGACGGAAAGTGAGTATGTACGGCAGTATGAAGACATCCCAGAACACTAACGGCAGGCAGCCTTTTCGGAAATATATGCAGGAAAAGCTGGCGATTACCGTCCTGGTAATTACGCTGGCTTTATTTGCGCTGGTCATGGTTTTATATCGGATTGTGAACACCAAGGGAGAGGCTTACAATCAGATTGTACTGGGCCACCAAAATTATGAGAGCAAGACCATTCCCTACAAGCGGGGAAGTATTGTAGATCGAAACGGAACCTATCTTGCCATCAGCGAGAAGGTCTATAACCTGATTCTGGATCCCAAGCTGATTCTGGAAGAGGACGATCAGTATGAGTATGTGGAGGCAACGCTGGACGCCCTGGTAGAATGCTTTGGATACAGTCGGGAAGAACTGCGGACTCTAATGAATGAAAAAAAAGAGAGCCATTACGTGATTTATGCAAAGCAGCTCTCTGCAGAAGATAAGGAAACCTTCGAAAACTACGAACAGGAAAAGAATAAAGAATATCGGCAGCTGCCTGCAGAGGAGGGCGGAAAACGGAGAATCACCGGAGTCTGGTTTGAAGATGAGTATAAACGTGTCTACCCATACAATGAGCTTGCCTGCAATGTGATCGGTTTTGCCCTGAAGGACGGAAACGGATCCGGCGGTGTAGAACAGTATTATAACAGTGTCCTGACCGGAACAAACGGCCGGGAATACGGCTATTTAAATGATGATGCCAATCTGGAACGGACCGTAAAATCAGCCAGAAACGGTCAGACTCTGGAGCTGACCATTGATACCAATATTCAGAAGATATGCCAGAAGTATATTGATGAGTGGCAGGCAGGGATTGGCAGCAATGTGGCGGCAGTCATTGTTATGGATCCGAATACATCGGAGATTCTGGCAATGGATACCAGTACCCGCTTCAATTTAAATGACCCGTATAATTTAAGCGGCTATTATACAGAGGAAGAGATTGCAGCCATGGATGATACCGCCAGAGCGGATGCATGGTACAAGATGTGGCGTAATTTCTGTGTCAATGATACCTTTGAGCCCGGTTCTCCTCAGAAGGCTTTTACCGTGGCAGGGGCTATCGAAGAGGGCGCTATTACCGGAAATGAGACCTTCGAGTGCGGCGGCATGCTGAATTTCGGAGGCTGGGATATCCACTGCGTGGCCAGACGGGGACACGGTCCCTTAACGATTACCCAGGGCCTTATGAAGTCCTGCAACGTGGTTATGATGCGGATCGTGCAGCTGGAAGGAAAAGAAAACTTCGTCAAATATCAGAGCATGTTCGGCTTTGGCTCTAAGACCGGAATCGATCTTCCCGGTGAGGCGGAGACAGCCGGATTAGTCTACCGGGCAGAAAATATGGATGCCGCATCCCTGGCAACCAATGCATTCGGCCAGAACTACAACTGTACCATGGTTCAGATGGCAGCGGCTTACTGCTCGCTGATCAATGGCGGTTCGTACTACGAGCCCCATGTGGTGCGCCGAATCCTGAACGATCAGGGCGCCGTAGTCCAGAAAAAGGAGCCTCAGCTGGTGCGGGAGACCGTGTCAGAGAGCACCTCGGCATTTATCCGAAACGCCCTCTATCAGACCGTATCCGGAGTGGGCGGAACAGCAGGTGCGGCGGCCGTTGTGGGCTATGAGGTGGGCGGAAAGACAGGAACGGCAGAGAAGCTGCCGCGTTCCGCTAAAAACTATCTGGTGTCCTTTATCGGTTTTGCACCGGCCTATGATCCGCAGGTACTGGTTTATGTTGTGCTTGATACACCGCACCTGGTGGGAAAGGAACAGGCCCACTCTACCTTTGCCAGCGAGATTTTCAGTAAAATCATGGGTGAGATTCTTCCTTATATGAATGTATTCCCCAGCGGAGATACCGGACAGCCGGAGAATGAAGGTCTGGCAGAACAGGAAGAAGGAATTATAAACGGAGGAAATGCTCCGGAGGGCACCGAAGAGGCAGGCGGTGAAAAAACCAATGTACCGGAAGAAACATGGGAATCCTTTGACGAGGAATTCATCGATCCGGGTGAGGAGGACTACCATTATCCCGAAGTAATGCCGGAGGGGGCAGCCGTGCCCCCGGAGTCATTGCCGGAGGAAGACGGAGGTCCGGAGACAGGCACAGTGCCTGAGACGGCCCCCGCATAGACAGAATAAATTTCTGATTTCCTAAATATACTGTACCAACGAGAAAACCGGGGGACGGGTATGAGCCGGAATCAGACACACCACAGAGGAAGAATCGCGTTCGTATGCATCGCGCTGTGCCTGTGCATGGCGGGGCTTACGGGAAGGCTGTTCTTCCTCATGGTTTATCGGGCGGATTATTACAGCCAGATGGCAGAGGACCTACACCAGCGTGAGAGGACCATCAAGGCAGCCAGAGGCCGAATCTTAGACCGAAATGGAGTGGTTATTGCGGATAACCGGACCGTATGTACCATTTCTGTAGTACATAACCAGATCGAGGAGCCGGAGGAGGTGATCCGGGTCCTAAGCGGAGAACTGGGAGTGGACGAGGCGGTGGTCCGAAAGAAGGTAGAAAAATACTCAGCCCGGGAAATCATAAAGACCAATGTAGACAAAAGGCAGGGCGATCAGATCCGTTTAAAAAAGCTGGCCGGCGTCAAGGTGGATGAGGATTACAAACGGTATTATCCGTATGACAGCCTGGCGTCGCGTGTTTTGGGCTTTACCGGAGGGGACAATCAGGGGATCATCGGCCTGGAGGTACAGTATGAGTCCTTTCTGAAAGGGCAGGATGGAACGATTCTGACTCTGTCGGATGCCGCCGGCGTGGAAATCGAAAACGCCGCCGAGGATCGGATTGAGCCGGTGGCCGGAAATGATCTGGTGACCAGCCTGGATGTGAATATACAGAAATATGCAGAGCAGGCGGCCTATCAGGTAATGGAAAAAAAACATGCGGGGAGCGTTTCCATCATTGTGATGAATCCCCAAAACGGCGAAATTCTGGCCATGGTCAATGTGCCTGAATTTAATTTGAACGAGCCCTTTACCCTGATTCCGGGAATAGCGGCGGATGGGGAAGGGAAAAATACTCAGGATCTCTTGAACCGGATGTGGCGGAATAAATGCATCAATGATACCTATGAGCCCGGTTCCACCTTTAAAATTATTACGGCAGCCGCCGGTCTGGAGGCAGGAGTGGTGACGCTTCAGGACAATTTTTCCTGCCCGGGCTTCCGCATTGTAGAGGACCGGAAGATTCGGTGTCACAAAGTAGGAGGCCATGGCGGAGAAAGCTTCCTGCAGGGAATGATGAATTCCTGCAATCCGGTGCTTATTGATGTGGGGCAGCGGCTGGGAGTCGAGAATTACTACCGGTATTTCAGCCAGTTCGGCCTTCTTGGGAAGACAGGGATTGATCTGCCGGGCGAAGCAGCTACCATTATGCATAAAAAAGAAAATATGGGGCTGGTGGAGCTGGCTACGGTTTCCTTTGGCCAGTCCTTTCAGATTACACCGCTGCAGCTGATTACGACGGCTTCTTCTATTATAAACGGAGGCTGCCGGGTGACGCCGCACCTGGGTGTAAAAGCTGTAAATCCCTCCTCCGGTTCGGTCCGGGTCTTTTCTTATCCGGAAGGAGATCGGATTTTATCAGAAGAGACCAGCGGTACCATGCGTTATATTTTAGAACAGGTGGTGGCAGAGGGAAGCGGAAAGAATGCAAAGGTGGAAGGCTATCGCATCGGAGGAAAGACGGCTACCTCAGAAAAACTGCCGAGAAGCTTAAAAAAATATATTTCCTCCTTTTTGGGCTTTGCCCCGGCAGACGATCCGCAGGTGATTGCCCTGATTACCATTGATGAACCGGAAGGCGTCTATTACGGCGGTACCATTGCGGACCCGGTCATCGGCGGGATTTTTGAGACAATCCTGCCGTATCTGGGATTGGAAACCGGGCAGTAAAACGCGGCTGCAGGCCGCCGTGCGGACCGTGACCACAGCTTTAAAGAATAAAAACTTTTCGCAATAAAATAGCCAGATTTTAAGCAGAATTCCTCCCGCTGCGTTATAATGAAGAAAAGAAATTTTACGCACAGGAGGATATTTTGAAA
>Ga0129309_1000388_pt1 | contig 35142 bp, 38 predicted proteins | sample L1105metagenome_FD_94439 | JGI IMG/M metagenome (GOLD analysis project Ga0129309, IMG submission 94439) | Ring-tailed lemur group fecal microbial communities from Wisconsin, USA - L1105 metagenome | ecosystem: Host-associated > Mammals > Digestive system > Large intestine > Fecal | place: USA...
CGGGCTCGATGTAGGGGGACACGTCGGTGTCGATCACCCGGGTCTCGCCCTTTTCAGTCAGAGTGATCTGGTTCTTGCCGATGGTCAGGGCGATGGTGGTGTCGCCCTTGGTGGCGGTGACGGTGCTGGTCTCGCCATTCCAGGTCATGTCCTTCTTGGCGAAGCCAAGCTGCTCGAAGGTGGCCACGAAGGGCAGGCAGGAGCGGTCGTTCTTGATCTTGGGCACCGCGTCGGTGAAGGTGACGTACTCCCCGTTGGCCAGAACGTAGAAGTCACCCTGTTTTGCGGGGACCTGTGTGTCGGCGGCAAAAGCGGGGATACTCACGGCCGCAGTCAGTAGGGCGGCGCAGAGCATGGTGCGAAACAGCTTTTTCATTTTCACGACTCCTTCATTTAAATAGCGATTTCCAACAAATTTTCTGTCAAAAGAAGAGGGAAATCCTTCCACAATGTATTATAGCACAGCACACGCAGAGTTTAAATGAAGATTTCATTAAGATTTATACAAAAGTTGAAAAATGGAAAACGGATCTGTGATTTTCCCGGCCCAGCCCTTGCAATCAAGGGCACCATCATATATAATATTACGGAATCGTTTGAAATATGAGCCGGGACCCGGCCAAACAATACAGGAGAGCGTGATAACATTGAAGTACGATTTCACCGCCATCGAAAAAAAGTGGCAGACCAAGTGGAAGGAAGAGAAGACCTTTGCCTGCCAGACCGGCGACACCAGCAAGCCCAAGTTCTACGGCCTGGTGGAGTTCCCCTACCCCTCCGGCAACGGCCTGCACGTGGGCCACGCCCGGCCCTACACCGCTATGGATGTGGTGGCCCGAAAGAAGCGCATGGACGGCTATAACGTCCTGTTCCCCATCGGCTACGACGCCTTCGGCCTGCCTACCGAGAACTTTGCCATCAAGAACCACATCCACCCCGCCAAGGTGACCCACGACAACATCCAGAATTTCTCCAATCAGCTGCATATGCTGGGTTACTCCTTCGACTGGGACCGCACCGTCAACACCACTGACCCCACCTACTACAAGTGGACCCAGTGGATTTTCCTCCAGCTGTGGAAGAAGGGCCTGGCCTATAAGACCACCATGCCTGTCAACTGGTGTACCTCCTGCAAGTGCGTGCTGGCCAACGAGGAGGTTATGGAGGGCGTCTGCGAGCGCTGCGGCGCCCCCGTGGTCCGCAAGGAGAAGAGCCAGTGGATGCTGAAGATTACCGCCTACGCCCAGCGCCTCATTGACGATCTGGACGACCTGGACTTCATCGACCGAGTCAAGATCCAGCAGAAGAACTGGATCGGCCGCTCCACCGGCGCCGAGGTCACCTTCAAGGCCACCACCGGCGAGGACATCGTGGTCTTTACCACCCGCCCCGACACCCTGTTCGGCGCCACCTACATGGTCCTGTCCCCCGAGCATGAGCTGGTTAAGGGCTGGTTGGAGAGCGGCAAGCTCCGGAATGCCGACGAGGTCACCGCTTATCAGAAGGTCGCCGCCTCCAAGTCCGATCTGGAGCGCACGGAGCTGAATAAAGAGAAGACTGGCGTTGAACTGAACGGCGTCAAGGGTATCAACCCCGTCAACGGCAAGGAGATTCCCATCTTCATCTCCGACTACGTCCTGGCTACCTACGGCACCGGCGCCATCATGGCCGTTCCCGCCCATGATGACCGTGACTGGGAATTCGCCAAGAAGTTTGGCTGTGAGATCATCGAGGTGGTCTCCGGCGGCGAGGATGTCCAGCAGGCCGCCTTTACCGCCAAGGACGACACCGGCATCATGGTCAACTCCGAGTTCCTGAACGGCCTGACCGTCAAGGACGCCATCCCCGTCATCACCAAGTGGCTGGAGGAGAAGGGCATCGGCCAGTCCAAGGTCAACTATAAGCTGCGCGACTGGGTCTTCTCCCGCCAGCGCTACTGGGGCGAGCCCATCCCCATGATCTACTGTGAGAAGTGCGGCTGGCAGCCCCTGAGCGAGGATCAGCTGCCCCTGCTGCTGCCCGAGGTGGAGTCCTACGAGCCCACCGACGACGGGGAGTCCCCCATCTCCAAGATGACCGACTGGGTCAACACCACCTGCCCCTGCTGCGGCGGCCCCGCCAAGCGGGAGACCGACACCATGCCCCAGTGGGCCGGTTCCTCCTGGTACTTCCTGCGCTATATGGACCCCCACAACCCCGACGCCTTGGCCTCCAAGGAGGCTCTGGAGTACTGGAGCCCTGTGGATTGGTACAACGGCGGCATGGAGCATACCACCCTGCACCTGCTGTACAGCCGGTTCTGGCACAAGTTCCTGTATGACATCGGCGTGGTGCCCACCAAGGAGCCCTATCAGAAGCGCACCTCCCACGGTATGATCCTGGGCGAGGGCGGCGAGAAGATGTCCAAGTCCCGCGGCAACGTGGTCAATCCCAACGACATCATTGACGCCTACGGCGCCGACACCATGCGCACCTATATCATGTTCATCGGCGACTTCGAGAAGGCTGCCGCCTGGTCCGCCAACGGCGTGAAGGGCTGCAAGCGCTTCCTGGACCGGGTGTGGAACCTGGCCACCGAGCAGGAGCACACCGGCGAGGCCTACTCCGAGGCCAACGAGGCCGCCGTCCACAAGGCCATCAAGAAGGTGTCCGAGGACATCGAGGCCATGAAGTTCAACACCGCCATCGCCGCCCTGATGGCTCTGGTCAACGACTTCTACGCTAACGGCGCCAGCCGGGGCGATATGAAGGCTCTGCTGCTGATGCTGTCCCCCTTCGCACCCCATATGTGCGAGGAGCTGTGGGAGATGGCCGGTTACGGCGGTCAGGTCTGCCTCCAGCCCTGGCCCGAGTACGACGCGTCCAAGACCGTGTCTGCCACCGTCCAGATGGCCGTCCAGGTCAGCGGCAAGGTGAAGGCCAATATCATCGTGCCCGCCGATGCCAGCGACGAGGACATCGTGGCTGCCGCTCTGGCCGAGCCCAAGATCGCCAAGCTGGCCGAGGGTATGACCCTGGTGAAGACCATCGTGGTCAAGGGCAAACTGGTCAGCTTGATTCTGAAGCCCAAGGCCTAAATTTGCCCTTGAGCACGACCGCGCGCAAGCGTGGCGCGCCAAATGGCGCGTGAATCTCGGCGCAGCCGAGTTCCCGCAGGGCGAATTTACTTCGCCCAAGGATTTTAAAATCAACGGGGCCCCACGAAATCAAATTTCGTGGGGAACAAGGGCAAACTGGTCAGCCTGATTCTGAAGCCCAAGGCCTGAAAAGAAGGTTTACACTCCGTTCATAAAATCACCTCTTGACAGGATAGCTGGAAACGAATATAATACTACTGTTAAAGCCATAGAAATGGCCCTTACGTGGATGGGGGACGCCCCACCGCGCCGGAGGGAGGGAAATATAAATGTCGGAAGTCCGTGTGAGAGAGAACGAGTCTCTGGAGAGTGCTCTGAAGCGCTTCAAGCGCAGCTGTGCCAAGTCTGGCGTGCTGGCTGAGGTCCGTAAGCGTGAGCATTACGAGAGCCCCAGCGTCAAGCGCCGCAAGAAGTCTGAGGCCGCTCGCAAGAACCGTAAGAAGTTCTACTAAGCAACTAGACCGCCGCAGCAGATGCTGCGGCGGTTTTTTGCGCCATCTGGCGGGCGAGGGGGCGTCTCAAACCGGACAAAAAGGACCCTTGCGAAAAAAGTTGAAAAAACTTTGAAAATATCATTGACAGATCATCGGGTTTCTGGTAAGATACCACTTGCGCTGAACGCGACAGTTACTTCGGCGCGACATAAATGGGGGTATAGCTCAGCTGGGAGAGCGCTTGAATGGCATTCAAGAGGTCAGCGGTTCGATCCCGCTTATCTCCACCATTTACAACTTCATAGCGAACCACCCTTCAAGTTCTGCTTGGAGGGATATGTGGGGGTATAGCTCAGCTGGGAGAGCGCTTGAATGGCATTCAAGAGGTCAGCGGTTCGATCCCGCTTATCTCCACCACTTACAACTTCATAGCGAACCACCCTTCAAGCACTGCTTGGAGGGACATGTGGGGGTATAGCTCAGCTGGGAGAGCGCTTGAATGGCATTCAAGAGGTCAGCGGTTCGATCCCGCTTATCTCCACCATCTCATACGGGAGAGAGCAGAAAACCATTGAAATCACAAGATTTCAATGGTTTTTTCTTTTGTTTTGTTCAAAAATCGTTTTTTCACCGTCGTGTGCCTGTGCGCTTGATTTTTGATTAAAAAATCGAAAGTTAAGGTGACAGGAAATGAAGAAAATCAAGATGTGTCAGACGGCAAAAATTAGGGACGTTTACAAGGATTTCTTGACCTCCCGCAAGGTCAGGGGCGTTTCAGAAAAAACGCTTGAAACCTACTCCACCCACCTACACGCCATGTCAAAGCACCTGGACATTGACCTGGATATTGCAGACTTGAAAAAGCGCGACCTGGAAAACATGATTGCCTCCATGCGAGAAAGCGGCCTTGCCTCCAACACCATCAACAGCTACACCAGGACGCTCAAAACCTTTCTCTCCTGGTGCAACGGGGAAGGGCTTACAAGCCTGAATATCCCGCTTTACAAGGCCGAGGAAACCATCAAAGAAACTTACACCGACGGGGAATTGAAAGCCCTCTTGAAAAAGCCTGATGTGCGCAAATGCACCTTTGCCGAATTTCGGAATTGGGCAATCATCAACTTTCTGCTCAACAGCGGTTGCCGTGCCGCGACGGTCAGGGGAATACAAATCCGCGACCTGGATTTAGATAACGGTATCGTCTACTACCGCCACACGAAAAACAAAAAGGCCCAGGTCATTCCCCTTTGTAGCCCCATGACGGCCATTCTGCGGGAGTATTTGCGGGTACGCGGCGGGCCGTCTGATTACCTGTTTTGCACGGAGAGCGGCGAACAGCTTACAGAAAACGGCTTGCGGCAAAGCATAGCGAGATACAACGAGCGGCGCGGCGTACTGAAAACGAGCATTCATCTTTTCCGCCACACCTTCGCCCGGAAATATCTGATTGACTGCGGCGGCGACGCATTCACCCTCCAGCGGCTTTTGGGTCACTCCACGCTGAACATGACAAAGCACTATTGCGCGATATTCGACGCAGACATAACAAAGAACTTTGACAGTCTTTCCCCGCTGGCCCAGATGAAGGGCGCGGACACAAGGATTAGAATGGAGCGGTGAGAATGTGCGACAATACAAATCTCCCTCTTGCCCTTATCATGGAAGAAATCTTGAAATGGGAGAAACCAGCGGAGCGGAACACGGAAAACGAGCGGGAGCGCGAGGAGCGGCCCGATAAATAGACAAAGGCGGCGGGAAATCTCCCGCCGCCTTTGTCGGTCTATCAGATCGGAGCGGGACACCCCGCGTCGTTTATTTCAAATGCCGCTCAATGGCGTTTGCGGCCTCCTGTACCGCCTTTTCTGCGGCGGGGCGCAACATTTCTTGTATCTGTCCATCGGACGGGAAAACGCGGCGCAGGGCGCGGCGTAGCGCCGCCCGTTGCTCATGGCTTGCCATGTCCTGGCGCGTCTGACGGGCGTAGGCTTGCATGGGTGGCGGCGGATTGCCGCCGAAAATCTCCGTCCAAATCTGCCCCCGTTCTGCGTCGCTCATTTCATCGTCGAAAGCGGAAATGATTTGTTCAATCATTCTTTCTTGCTCGGTCATTCCTTCACCTTCTTTCTCTGGTGTGGTCATTTCCCGTGTGCCGTCAGCGGATTTTCACCCGGCCCCGGTCGTCTTAGATTACCCCCAATTAAAGACGGTCGGGGTTAGGTGATTAGCGCCAGCGGTCACACGGATTTTCTCACATAATGGCCCCGCTTGACGCGCTCAATCAATCCATGCTCCACAAACTTGTCAAGCGTCTTGCGGCTGAAACCCTGGGCATAAATTTCTTGCGTTGTCCATGCGTCGCCCTCCAACTGTTCAAAGCGTTTTTCAGTCTGGCGGCGGCCCATATCTTTGTTGTGGGCGGCGTTGTTCTCTGCGTTGTATTGTCTCATTTCCTCTTTGAGATAGGGAGCGGCGACGATTTCAACATCTTTCTCAAAATCAATGGTGAACTCGTAATTGCCGTCTGGTATTTCGCCGCTGTACGGGAGCGGCGCGGCCCCGGTGCGGAAATACTGATAAACCCATTCCTTGAGCGTTCTGTATTCCTCCCCTGGGAGCGTCATGTATTTTCCGCCCTGGTAGGATAACATCATCATGGCATTGTCGTATGTATTGCCCTTGAAATGGGCGCGTTCTCCCTGGCTCATTGTCCTGGACATTTCCAGCGTGGCGCGGCGGTCGTCCAGGTAGTCCATGATTGGCTGCGTCCATTCCTCCCAGGTCATGGGAATGCCGCGATAAGTGGCGCTGTGTTCCTCCATCTGGCCCGTGTAGCACCACGCGCCTTTGACCGTGCCGCGCACTTCCAGGGACACCCCGAAAGTCACCATTTTCTCCAGGCCGTCGGGCCACTGCATACGGTTGAGCCACCGCTGGGAAGTCTCCGATTTGTGGGAGCGGCAGAATGCCGCCAGCTCCCGTTTGTCCTACTCGGAAACATGGACGAGCGGAAAGCGCTGTGCGAGGATGTGATATTGCAGTTTAGACCGCTGATTGCCGCCCAGGCGGAACACATCATCGGTCAGAAACTTCACCTTGTAGGGGTGCATTCTGTATTCGTCAAATTCGGATTTCATAAAATCCCTCCTTGTTTTGGTATTGCCCTTGTAGGCTATCAAATGATTTCTATTTTCAACATCTCTTGTATCGTCGTCGCCGTCAAAGGCGCATTCCGACACAAGGACGGTTTTCGTTTTAGCGACCGACACCCACGCAATCGGCAAGCCGCGAAAGAGAAGCGGCGCGGCGGCGGTCTGGCCCTGTTCGGCCTCTACACCTTCGAGCGGGAGCGGGAACACATTTTCAAACTCAATCAATGGTTACTCCTTCGCTGTCAGCGTTTCTCTGTCCTTAAAGAGAAGGTCAAAGGTCATCTTGCCCTGGTCGATGGGTGCGTCCTTGTAGTCCAGCCAAAAGCCCGTTTTGTCACAAACGCGGCTGACGGCCACATGAGCGCCCACGCGATCGGCAAGGCCCTTTGTTTTCATCTCAAACAATTCCCACTCCTTGCTCTTGCAATCTTCGTATTGCTTGTCAAAGGCAAGAATGATTTCCTTTGCGCCTGCCTGCATGAGCATGGCGATGTGGTTTGTATGCGCTCCAAAGGTGTGCGTGGCGACGGCGTATGGATAGCCGTAGGCGTGGGCCAGCATGACGGATTTCGCGCCCTCAAAGATGATGGCCTTTCCCGTTTCTCTGATGGCCTCCTTTGCCTTGTGCAAGCCGTAGAGATTTTGACTGTTGGGGAAACTCCAACAGGGCTTGCCGCTCTTGCGGTATTTCTCGCCCTTGAACAGCGGAAAATACTTCGCCGTCGGGAACTGCACCAGATCCTTGGGAGAGAAATCGGGAAACCGTTCCTTTGCCTCCTGGCGGAGCATGGCAAAATTGCGCTCATACAGGCCCACGATTTCGCCGTTGGCGTTGTGGTGCGGCAGAATGATGGTTTTCCGCTTGGGATTATAGGCCACCTGGAACGCCTCCAACTGCTCCACGGGAATACCGTCGCCGCCCTGTTCCTTGTTCTTGCACCACACCAGCCGGGACAGCGTTTCCCGTGTGGTATCAAAGCCCGAATAGAGGTCACGAATGATTGTCGGGTCAATGCCCTTTACCATTTCGATTTCCACATTTGGGTCAAAGGGCTTTTCATAGTAGGAAAAATCGAGGCCACCGCGCGGCGCTCTGTGTGCAAGGTCAAGGCCCTGGCCGTCAATCCATTTTTCGATGGCCTTGCGCGAATAATACGGACTACTCAAATCCAGCGCACGCATGACCCAGGTGTGCAACATCATTCCGCCGCCGCACGCGCTGAAGCAATTCACCTTCAGCGTTTCCGGGTCAAACAATGCGCTGTGACTTTCGCCGTGGTGACACAGGCCCAGGATTTGAATGGCCCTTTTCCCGTTGCTGTTCACCCAGCGCGGCGCGGCGTTCAAGTGTTCAAAGAGGGAGAAGAACTCCTCCTTGCTCAGTCGTGCAACTTTATCTTCATATTCTGGCTCATAAGCCAGCACAAAAGGCAATTCCATGTTGCTCATGGCAAAACTCCTTTTCATCAAAATTGAAAGTCTCTCGGAAAGATTTTTACATCTCTCTCACTTTCTATAATAATTATACATCAAAAATTTTTTTGACGCGACCAGCGCCATTTCCGCCCCGATACCAAGGGAAAACGCAACATTTTCGCCCGGTTGGTGCAAGCGCGGAGCGGGACACCACCCCACCGCCCAGGTCACGGCCCAGGGAGGCCGGGGGGATGGTTTTGGGAAATCTGAAACGGAACGCGCGGGCCTTGCTTTTTTCGGGGATTTTCCCGACCGCTGAACAATCACGGGAAACACGGGCGAACACGGCGGAGGCGGCGCAAAATACATGTGTGAACGGGTGAAAACAAGGAAAAACGGCGCGGATTTCTGCAAATCCACACCGTTTTCCATTCAAAATGCTCTGTATCGCTCTGTATTCACATGAAAACAGAGAAAAACGCGATGATTTCCTGCGTTTCCGCAGTGATACGGATTGTTTTTGTATGTGTTTACCCTGTTTTGCTCTGATTTTTGGCGTTTTCGATGAATTTCGAGGAAATACTTGACAGAATATATATATATATATAATTATTTGTACGATTTCCTGTGCATTTCGCCGGATTTCGTACATTTTTCTTTTATAGGAGGCGTATATCATGCGTATCATTCTGGACACCGAAAAAGGCCGTATCATTCTGCCCAAGTCTTTCTTTCCCCAGCTCGACAAGATGAACAAAATCCTTGCCGACGGCGGCGTGGAAAAGAAGTGGACGGCAGAGACCTATGTTAAAGACCAGTTTGAAAAGGCCATGAAGGAGACCATGCTCCGGGCCGAGGATAAGGTCGTAAAGTGACATGGGCGCACCAAGAGTGACCCCGACGGAAATCGTCGAAATGCACCGCTTGTATGCCAAGCTGGGCAACTATGCGGCGGTAGGCCGTGAGATGGGCCGAAGCGGGTCAACGGTTGCAAAGTACATCAAAATGAAAGGAGTACCCCAAATCGTCAAGCACACCTTTACGGAGGTCGTGCGGGGTAAGTAAAAAGCTATGAAAAAGATTTTGTCCCTTATGCTGGCGGCGGTTATGTGCCTGTCCCTGACGGCCTGCGGCGGGAACGGTCAAGCCGAAGTATCTGCCGATACAGATACCGCAGAAAACCCTTATACGGATATGGAGTTCTGTGCCGAATATGCGATTGACAAGCTGAAGAGCATCCTCAAGAACCCGAACAGTCTGGCCGTCAATAACCTGTATGCGGTCGAAACGGACGATTGCTATATCTTCGCCATCGACTATTCCGCCGAAAACGGATTCGGCGGCACGAACAGAGATGACTTTTTTCTTTCTGTGAACAGCGTTGAAAACGGTTTTGCCGTCCGCACATACGGCAGTGGCGCATTTTCGGAAGCTGAAAATCAGAACTACACCTCTCAGGCTTTTGCAAAAGCCAATAAAGCTTCCGGGGCCTATATCCTCGACCCGGAAACCTTCGAGGTGATCGGAATTGATGAGAGCGGCGTGGATTCGACCCTCGATCAAAGAGTGACACTGGTCGGCAAGATGAAAGGCGAAAAAAAGGATAGCACCGGCTTCGGCGGCGCATGGGATTTTGAATTGGAAGGCGATTCGCTCTTAAAGGTGGTTTATTTCACCGAGGGCACTGATTTGAGCTGGTATGAACAATTCACAGGAGCGCCCTATGAGATCACCATTTCGGCCGTCAAGGAGTCCGACAGCGTTTACCGAGAAGCCGAGATCGTGGAAGATCCGATCCTGGATGCCACAGACGATCAGCGCTTTGCGCGTTTTAACTATTACGACAGAGCATACTACGGCTATCAGGCTGCATCCATGACCCCCATGAGCAGTGATGCCATTGAAGCCTTGCTTACAGACGCAACATTTTCCGTATGTAGTGGCTACTTCGGTGGCGAGCTCACGATCACTTTCCAGGCTGACGGCACTGCGACATATATGGGTTCTGATGGAAAGGAAGACTCCATGTATCAGTCGTGGAGAGTGGAAAATGGCAGTGTCGTTTGTACCAGGAGTTTTACCGACACGTATGGCGAGGCCAAAACTGTGGTCTTCACCTTTACGCCGTATAAACTCGATGAAACGAGATATTTGCTGATTGACCAAAACGGCGATAAGTCTATGGCGCTTACAACACTTGAAGGATAGATCAATGGGGCGGGAGCAATCCCGCCCTTTCTCTATCTGTGTCATTAGGGTATACCCAAATGACACATTGAAACAGTCTTAATTTTTGTGTCACACAAGTTACTTTCTGCGTTTTGAAATATTTCAAAATATTTTGATGCTCTATTGACATACTTTCGTTTTTGTGGTAAGATAATGACAGATAAAACGAAAGGGCGTGGCACAATGCGGGTCGGATATGTACGGTGTTCCACCATTGAACAGAACGAGGCGCGGCAACTCAAAATGATGGAGGAACAGAAGGCCGAAAAGCTGTTCATTGACAAGGCCAGCGGCAAGAATACAGACCGGACGGCGTTCAAAGAAATGATGGCCTTTGTCCGTGCGGGTGACATGGTTATCGTGGAGAGCATTTCCCGTATTGCCCGAAACACCCGCGACCTCCTCTCCATTGTGTCAGAACTGACGGAAAAGGGCGTGGAGTTTGTCAGCTTGAAAGAGAGCATTGACACCACCACCCCGCAAGGCCGCTTCATGCTGACGGTATTCGGCGCTCTGGCAGAGCTGGAACGGGAGAACATTTTGGAACGCCAGCGCGAGGGCATAGAGATTGCAAAGGGCGAGGGTAAGTACAAAGGCCGCAAGCCCCTTGACCTGGACGAAACCCAATTCAAAGCGGTTTGCGCCAGATGGAGGGCCGGGGAGATTACCGCCACCGCCGCCATGCAGGAGGTCGGCTTGAAGCCCAATACCTTTTATCGGAGGGTGAAAGACCTGGGCCTCTGATGGCCCAGGCAGAAACAAAAAGGGCTTGCGCCGCAAGCCCCCAAATGGTACAATACTTGTAGAGAAATCAAGCGCACATGACACGGAAAAATCAAGTGACTTGAAGAAGTCGAGGCCCGAAAAAGCCTGTGATTTCAACGGTTTTCCTATACTTCCCCAGGCCGGAGCCGCGTAGCGGCGTGAGGTCTGAATGGCATTCAAGAGGTCAGCGGTTCGATCCCGCTTATCTCCACCAGAAGGATACGGAAAACTCGACTTGGAAACAAGCCGAGTTTTTTCGTTCTCAAAAAAGATTCAAAACTGGGATTGGACAGCGTCCTTAAATTTGTGCTATGATATTATATGTAAAAATTTAGACTTGAGCCGAAAGGGGATGGAGCATGGAAGAAAAACGGAGGAGGCCGGCAGCCATTCTGCTGATCCTGGCGGCAATATTGGCGCTGGCGATTCTGCTGTCTCTGATGTTCGGTTCCACCCGGCTGTCCTTGGAGGAGGTCCTCCGGGCCGCTCAGGCAGGGGATATGACCAGTCCAGACCTGCGGATATTTCTCTACGCGCGGCTGCCCAGAACTTTGGGGGGCATACTGTGCGGCTGCGGGCTGGCGGTATCGGGTGCGGTGCTCCAAGTGGTGCTGAACAATTCCCTGGCCGGGCCCAACGTCATCGGCGTCAATGCCGGGGCGGGTTTTGCTTCCCTGCTGGTTATGGCTCTCTTTCCATGGTCCGCCGCCCTTCTGCCCGCGGCGGCCTTTCTGGGGGCCCTGGCCTGTACCCTGCTGATTTACGGAGTGGCCCGATGTACCGGGGCATCCCGTATGACCATCGTGCTGGCCGGTGTGGCGGTGGGCAGCATCGTGAACGCCGCGTCCAGCTGCCTGAAGATTCTGTTCCCGGACATCCTGGCCGCCTATAACAGCTTCTCGGTGGGCACCCTCAGCGGCATCACCATGACGGAGGTGCGGGCCGCCGCCCCCTATCTGCTGGTGGGGCTGCTGGCTGCCCTGGTCCTCAGCGGAGACATGAACGTTCTGGCCCTGGGCGAGGAGACGGCCCAGTCCCTGGGGCTGAAGGTGGAGCGCTGCCGGATGCTCCTCATCGCCATCGCCTCGGTGCTGGCCGGTGCAGCGGTGAGCTTCGCCGGTCTGGTGGGCTTTGTAGGCCTGCTGGTGCCCCACATGGCCCGAATGATGGTTGGGGCCGACAACCGGGCCGTGGTGGCCGCCTCGGCCCTTCTGGGAGCCGCGGGGGTGCTGCTGTGCGATCTGCTGGGGCGGACCCTCTTCGCTCCCTTTGAGATCCATGTGGGCATCATCCTGTCCCTGGTGGGCGGCGTGTACTTTGTGGCCCTGCTGCTCCGGCGGAGAGGGGGGAAGCTGAATGATTGAGTGCAGAAATCTGTCCACCGGCTACCCTGGGGCCCTGGTATCGGAGCATATCGATCTGGCCGTAAAAGAGGGGGAGCTCGTTTCCCTCATCGGCCCCAACGGCTGCGGCAAGACCACCCTGCTCAAGACCATGGCCGGTCTGTTGCCCCCGAAGTCAGGTCAAGTGGTTTTGGAGGGTGATGTGGTGAGCCAGACCCCCGAGCGGGCACTGGCCCGTCGCAGGGCTTATTTGCCCCAGCTGCGGGAGGTCCCCGACATCACCGTGGCCGCGCTGGTAGCCCACGGTCGGTTCCCGCACCTGGGCTTCTCCCGAAAGATGACCGCCCATGACCGGGACTGCGTGGAACAGGCCATGGAGCTGACCGGGGTGGTACGGTGGCGGGGGCGGCGTCTAAAGGAACTGTCCGGCGGCCAGCGCCAGCGGGTTTATCTGGCCATGTCGGTGGCCCAGGAGACCCCTTTGCTGCTGTGGGACGAGCCCACTACCTACCTGGACATCAACAATCGCCTGACTATTATGGGGTTGGCCAGGAAGCTGAACCATGCGGGCAGGACCGTGATCATGACGCTCCACGACCTGGCCGACGCCCTGACCGTGTCCGACCGGGTGTGCCTGATGGACGCAGACGGCGCGGTCCGGATTGCCGCCGCGCCGGAAGAGGTCTTTGGCTCCCGGCAGATCGACCAGGTCTTTGGAGTCCATTCCGAGCAGGTCACCCTGCACGACGGAACCATCTCTTATGTATTTACATCGAAACGGAACGACATATAGGAGGAAAGAATTATGCTGAACATCACTGCGGAAGAGAAAAAGACCCTGAAGGGCCGCGGCATCATCCTGAGCCGGGACGGGGAGACCTTTGTGGCCCGGATCATCACCGAGGACGGCACCCTGACCTCGGAGCAGCTGGAGGCCATGGCCGAGGCCGCCCGGCGCTTCGGCAGCGGCAGCGCCGCCCTGACCGTCCGCATGACCATGGAGATCCAGGGCATTTCCTACGAGAACATCGAGCCCATGTGCCAGTTCCTGGCCCCCTATGGCCTCTACACTGGCGGCACTGGCCCCAAGATCCGGCCCATCGTCCCCTGCAAAGGCACCGTCTGCACCCACGGCCTTATCGACACCCAGGGTCTGGCCCGGGAGCTGCACCAGAAGTTCTATCTGGGCTGGCACGACGTCACCCTGCCCCACAAGTTCAAAATCGGCATCGGCGGCTGTCCCAACAACTGCATCAAGCCCGGTCTGAACGACTTCGGCATCATGGGCCAGCGGGTGCCCAAGTACGACCCCGAGAAGTGCAAAGCCTGCGGCAAGTGCAATGTGGCCGCTACCTGCCCCATGAAGATCTGCGCCAAGGGCGAGGACGGAAAGATGGTGTGCCAGCGGGAAAAGTGCACCAACTGCGGCAAATGCATCGATGCCTGCCCCTTCGGCGCTGTGGAAGAGGTCACTGTGGGCTATAAGATTCTGCTGGGCGGCATCTGGGGCAAACGCCAGCGGCTGGCTACTCCTCTGGAGGGAGTGTACACCAAGGAGCAGGTGGTCTCTATTCTGGAAAAGACCCTGACCCTGTGGAAGGAGCAGGGAGCTGCCGGCGAGCGGTTCGGCCTGTTCCTGGAGCGGACCGGTGTGGAGAACTTCACCAAGCAGCTGCTGGAGGACAAGTAAGTGGCCCTGTTTTTCCGTAAAAAAGCGATTTTATTTACCACTTTGTGTTTGCTGCTAACCCTGGCGGGCTGTGGTGAACAGGAGGCGGGGCGGCAGGACACCGTTCTTGTTTCTGGCGCCGGTGTGACACTCACCGACTGGACGGGCCATGAGGCTGTTTTTGAGGAAATCCCACAGCGGGTGGTGGCGGTGAGCGGATCTCTGGGCGAGGTGTGGCTCAACGCCGGGGGGACTCTGATCGGGACCACCCAGGACGCCATCACCGAGCGAAATCTGGACCTGGGCGGCGATGTGGCCGTGGTGGGCACCATCAAGGAGCCCGACCTGGAGACCATCCTGTCCCTGGAGCCCGACTTTGTCATTCTGTCGGCGGACATCGGCAGCCACCAGGACCTGACGAAGACGTTGGCAGAGCTGTCCATCCCATATGGTCTGTTCCATGAGGAGTATTTTGAGGACTACCTGGCTCTGCTGGAGCAGTTCACCAGCCTGACCGGCCGGACCGACCTCTATGAGGAGAAGGGCCTCCAGGTGGAGCGGGACATCCAGACCACCCTGGCCGCCACTCCCAATGTGAAGGGGCGCACTGTCCTGCTCCTGCGGGCGTACAGCACCGGCTTCAAGGCCAAGAATTCCGAAAATCTGGCGGGTACCATGCTGAAGGACTTCGGGCTGGAAAACGTGCTGGACAAGTACGACTCCATCCTGGAGGACATCAGCATGGAGGAGATCATCCGGGTGGACCCGGACTACATCTGCGTCACCACCATGGGCGCCGACACCGACGCAGCCATTCGGAATCTGGAGGAGCAGCTGTGCTCCGACCCGGCCTGGGCCTCCCTCACCGCCGTCCAGGAGGGGCGGTACCACATCCTGCCAAAGGACCTGTTCCACTATAAGCCCAACGCCCGGTGGGCGGAGTCCTACGCCTATCTGGCCAAGCTATTGAAAGGAAACTGAACAAAAAGGGCCATGACCAACCTATTCGGACGGTCATGGCCCTTTTTCAGCTTTTCGGCTTGGGCTTACACACCAAGGCCACCAGAAAACCAAAGAAGATAGCGGCGGTGATCCCGCCGGCCGCGGCGGTAGAGCCGCCGGTAAAGGCGCCCAGGACGCCCTGTTCCTCCACGGCTTTTTTCACCCCCTTGGCCAGCAGATGACCAAAGCCGGTGAGAGGCACTGTGGCCCCAGCCCCGCCCCATTCCGCCAGGGGCTGGTACAGCCCCACGCCGCTGAGGATGACGCCTGTTGTGACGTAGCAGACCAGAATTTTAGCCGGGGTAAGCGGCGTCTTGTCAATCAAAATTTGCCCGACGACGCAGAAAAGACCGCCGCATAAGAACGCTTTGAGATATTCCATGGTTCATACCGCCTTTCATTTCGTCACCGAGATGGCGACGGCGTGGCAGATGCCGGGGATGGACTCGCCCTGGAGGGAGGCGGTGGGGGAGTGGAGGGCTCCGGTAGGGCAGAAGAGGATGTTCTTCCACCGTCCCGCCCGCATGCCGTTGAGGAGGTAGCCGGTGAGCACCGAGGCGGCACAGCCGCAGCCGGAGCCGCCGCAGTGGACGTCCTGGTCCTGGGCATCGAAGATGAGCATGCCGCAGTCGGCGTGGTTGGGAAGCGTGTAGCCCTCCTTCTCCAGCAGCTCGACCAACAGCTCGCTGCCCAGAGAGCCCAGGTCGCCGGTGACCACCAGGTCATAAAAGTCTGGGGTCCGCCCAGTGTCCCGGAAGTGGGCGGCGATGGTGTCGGCGGCGGCGGGGGCCATAGCGGCCCCCATGTTGTTGGCGTCCTTGATGCCCTTGTCCACGATCCTGCCCGCTGTCACATGGGTGATATAGGGACCGGGGCCCTCTCGAGCCAGAATAGCGGCTCCTGAAGCGGTCACCGTCCACTGGGCAGTGGGAGTGCGTTGACCGCCGTACTCCAGAGGGGTGCGGTACTGCCGCTCCGCCGAGCAGAAGTGGGAGGAAACAACGACTCCGGCGAACTCTCCGAAGCCGCCGTCCAGAGTCATGGAGGCCAGAACTAACCCTTCGCCCATGGTGGAGCAGGCCCCATACAGGCCGAAGAAGGGGACGCTCTGGCCCCGGGCGGCGTAGGAGGACCCGATGCACTGGTTGAGCAGGTCGCCGGCAAAGAGCCAGTCCAGATTGGCGGCGGCCTGTCCGGCCTTGTCCAGAGCCAGGGTCAGGGCCTGCTTCTGCATGGCGCTCTCCGACTTCTCCCAGGTGGCCTCCCCAAAGGTGTCGTCCTCGGCAATATAGTCGAAGGAATCGGCCAGGGGGCCCTCGCCTTCCTTTTTGCCAACCACGTTGGCGTGGCCGGCGAAGGAGGGCGGATTGGCCAGAGCCGCCGTCTGAGAACCTAATTTTTTCGTGGCCATGTGTGACACACCTCGCAGTTATGAAAATCAATGCTAGGTTGCCGCAAAACCAGAAAAATATGCCTGAGGAAAAAATAAGGGAGGCGGCGCATTTGCGCCGCCTCCCTAAATTATTCAGGCAGGGGGAAATTACATACCCTTGAGCTGCTCCTCCAGCTTGGCCACCAGTTCGGCCAGCTTGACGGCGCGCTCACGCTCGGCGGCGACAACATGCTCGGGGGCCTTGTTGACGAAGCTGGGGTTATTGAGCTTGGTGTTGAGCTTATCCAGCTCGGCGGAGTTCTTCTTCAGTTCCTTCTCCACGCGGGCCTTCTCCTTCTCCAGGTCCACCAGCTCGGCCAGAGGCATGGACACCTGAGCCGCATGGGTGACCACGGTGACGGCGCCGGCCTCAGGGGCCTGGCCGGCGGGGACCAGAGTGACCTCGCTGGCGTAAGCCATCTTCTTCAGGAAGGGCACGCCCAGCTGGAACACCTTGTCCTGGTTGGTGGAAACGGTCAGGTGGGCCTTCTTGCTGGGGGGCACGTTCATCTCGGAGCGGCGGGTGCGGACAGCGCGGATGGCATCCATAATGAGCTCCATGGCCTGCTCCTCCTCGGGGAAGGACAGGGCGGGGTCGGCCTGGGGCCAGCTATCCAGCATCAAGAACTGAGCCTCGCAGCCCTCCTCACGGGGCAGGGCCTGCCAGATCTCCTCGGTGATGAAGGGCATGAAGGGGTGCAGCAGCTTGAGCATCTGGGTCAGCACATGGCACAGCACCTGCTGGGCACGGACCTTGCTGTCCTCGTCGTCGCCCTGGAGGCGGGTCTTGGTCAGCTCGATATACCAGTCGCAGTAGTCGTCCCAGATGAAGTCGTAGATCTTCTGCGCGGCCACGCCCAGCTCGTAGCGGTCCATGTTCTCGGTGATCTCGGGGATGACCCGGTTCAGCTTGGACAGGATCCACTTGTCCTCCAGCTCCAGCTGCTCGGGCAGCTTGCAGCTGTCGATGGTCATGTTCATCTTCAGGAAACGGCTGGCGTTCCAGATCTTGTTGGCGAAGTTGCGCATGGCCTCGCATCGCTCGGTGTAGAAGCGCATGTCGTTGCCGGGGCTGTTGCCGGTGACCAGGTTGAAGCGCAGGGCGTCGGCGCCGTACTTGTCGGCGATCTCCAGGGGGTCGATGCCGTTGCCCAGGGATTTACTCATCTTGCGGCCCTTGTCGTCCCGGACCAGGCCGTGGATGAAGACGGTGTGGAAGGGGGGCATCTTGGTCTGCTCGCAGGCGGAGAAGATCATGCGGGCCACCCAGAAGAAGATGATGTCGTAGCCGGTGACCAGCACGTCGGTGGGGTAGAAGTACTCCAGGTCCTCGGTCTTGTCGGGCCAGCCCAGGGTGGAGAAGGGCCACAGAGCGGAGGAGAACCAGGTGTCCAGCACGTCGGGGTCCCGGTGGATGTTCTTGGAGTGGCAGTGCTGACACTCGGTGGCGTCCTCGCGGCTGACGGTCATCTTGCCGCAGTCGTCGCAGTACCACACGGGGATCTGGTGGCCCCACCACAGCTGACGGGAGATGCACCAGTCGTGGACGTTCTCCATCCAGTTGGTGTAGGTCTTGGCGAAGCGCTCGGGGACGAACTTGGTCTCGCCCTCGTTGACCACCCGGAGGGCCTCCTTGGCCAGAGGCTCCATCTTGACGAACCACTGGGCGGAGATGATGGGCTCCACATCGCTGTGGCAGCGGTAGCAGGTGCCCACATTGTGGGAGTAGGGCTCGATCTTTTCCATCAGGCCCAGCTCCTCCAGGTCGGCCACCACGGCCTTGCGGCACTCGTAGCGGTCCATACCCTCGTACTTGCCGCCGTTGGCGTTGACCTTGCCGTTGTCGTCCAGGACCCGGATGGTGTCCAGGTTGTGGCGCAGGCCCACCTCGAAGTCGTTGGGGTCGTGGGCGGGGGTCATCTTGACGCAGCCGGTGCCGAAGTCCATCTCCACGTACTCGTCGGCCACAATGGGGATCTCACGGTTCATCAGGGGAAGAATGCAGGTCTTGCCCACCAGGTGCTTGTAACGCTCGTCGTTGGGGTTGACGGCCACGCCGGTGTCGCCCATCATGGTCTCGGGGCGGGTGGTGGCCACCACCAGATAGCCGGAGCCGTCGGTCAGGGGATAGCGCATGTGCCACAGGTGACCGGGCTTGTCCTGGTACTCCACCTCGGCGTCGGACAGAGCGGTGACGCAGTGGGGGCACCAATTGATGATGCGGCTGCCCTTATAGATGAGACCCTTCTCGTAGAGGTTGCAGAAGGTCTCGCGGACGGCCTTGGAGCAGCCCTCGTCCATGGTGAAGCGGGCGCGGTCCCAGTCGCAGGAAATACCCATCTTCTTCTGCTGCTGGACGATGCGGTCGCCGAAGCGGTTTTTCCAGTCCCACACCCGGTCCAGGAACTTGTCCCGGCCCAGGTCGTAGCGGGTCAGGCCCTCCTTGACTCGCAGCTCCTCCTCCACCTTGATCTGGGTGGCGATACCGGCGTGGTCGATGCCGGGGACCCAGAGGGCGGAGTAACCCTCCATGCGCTTGAAGCGGATCAGGATGTCCTGGAGGGCGCAGTCCATGGCGTGGCCCATGTGGAGCTGGCCGGTGACATTGGGAGGGGGCATGACGATGGTGAAGGGCTTCTTTTTGGGGTCCCGGTGGCCCTTAAAGCAGCCGGATTTCTCCCACTTCTCGTAGATGCGGGCCTCGGCCTCCTGGGGCTCGTAGACCTTGGGCAGTTCAATGCTCATAGTGTTAACTCCTATCTTTTGAAAGTCCTATTGTTGCAACAGGCTTGTTGAAACGCTGATTGAAAGACCCACGAAAATGATCGGGGCTTCCGCAGGTAAAATCCGTCTTTCTCAGTACGTCGGAAACGGCGTGTTCCGTCAGGCAGAGGTAGAACCAATTCCGGTCCTCCAGCACCTGATACAGGAAATCGGATCGGCCTTCCATCTCCCTGAGCGCTAAAAAAGCCCTGAGCCGTCTGGCTCAGGGCGAAATAAACTCCGCGGTACCACCTGAATTTCCCCGGATGGGGACGCTCTTGCCTCTGTAACGGGAGGACCCGCCGCCCCCTACTGTCGTTCAGGGACAGGGCGCGAAAGCCACCTTCTCCGCTCCACGGCAGGGACTTGCACCGTCCGTCCCCTCTCTGAAGCCGATTTGACCGGATACTCCTCTTTCACATTGCCTTTGACTTGATTCAGCAAAGCATATTATATGGATTTCGGGCTCTTCTGTCAAGAGATTTGGCCGTTACTCGCCCTTGCGTTTTTCCTGGACATTCTTCTTGTACAGAATGTTCAGCCCCTTGAGCAGCAGGTCCTTCTCCAGCTTGATCTCACGACGGCACAGGGGTACCACAAACTGGGCCATGCCACCGGTGGCCACCACGGTGGTAGCGTAGCCAAGCTCCTCCTCCACCCGGTCCAGCATACCGTCTACCATGGCGGCGGTGCCGTACATGATGCCGCTGCGCATGCAGTCCACGGTGTTCTTGCCGATGACCTTCTTGGGCTTGTCCAGCCGGATGCCGGGCAGCTGGGCCGTCCGGGAGGTCAGGGCCTCCAGGGAGATCCGCACGCCGGGGATGATACAGCCGCCCATGTAGGTGCTGCCCTTGCCCACTACCTCGATGGTGGTGGCGGTGCCCAGGTCCAGCAAGATCAGCGGGGGTTCATACTCCGCCAGAGCGGCCACCGCGATGACGATGCGGTCGCTGCCCACCTGGGAGGGGGTGTCCATCTGGATGTTCAGCCCGGTCTTAATGCCGGGGCCCACCACCATGGGCTGCTTGCCGATGACCTTGATTACGCCGGTGCGCACCGAGTTAAAGACAGGGGGCACCACCGAGGAGATAATGCAGTCCTGGATGTCCCCGGGTCGTACCTCAAACAGGGAGAGGATGTTCTTGATATCCACGCCGTACTGGTCAGAGGTCTTGATATGGTCGGTGGCCACCCGGGCTTCAAAGACGATCTTGTCGTCCTGAATGCCGCCGATGACGATATTCGTATTGCCGATGTCAATGGCTAAAAGCATAGATGTTCACCTCTGGGGAAATGTCCCCCTCTTTATTTCTGCGCCCCGGGCTTGTGAATGCCGGTGGGCTGACTCATCACTGTGCGCATCAGGGCCTTGCCGATGGCGGTGACCAGAAGGGCCGCCGCGATGGCCTCGGGAATGCCGGAGGCCGTAACCGTCGCCATGACCAGACCGAACACGGCCTCAATGCCCACAGCCTTTGCCTCGGCGTACTGCTCGGCCAGCAGCACATAGATGCTGCCCATGACCAGAACGGTGTTGGTCATGGAGCCCAGAGCGCCCACCACGGGCAGAGCGATCAGATCATTGACCTTCAGCTTTTTCAGCCCGATCCACAGCCAGCCGGACACCACGCCGATCAGAATACGGCAGCCCAGGGCAATCCACACGGCATCAATGGCGCCGGACAGGCCGGTCATGCTCAGAAAGGGGGAGAAGGCGAAGGAGAGCAGGTTGGGGGCCGTGGTGGCGTTCCACATGGAGCACAGGCCGAATACGCCGCCCAGGATTCCGCCGGCCAAGGGGCCCAGCAAAACCGCGCCCAGGATTACGGGAATATGCATCGTGGTTGCTTTGATTACGGGAAGCGGGATAAAGCCGATGCCGGTGGCCTGCAAAAGCAGTTCAATGGCGGCCATCATGGCCAGTCCCGCCATCCAGCGGGTGTCGTGTTTCCGGGTTTTCATATTCAATTACCTCCTGCTGCCGCTCTCCCACGGGGAGATGCAGCGCAATTTTGTCGGGATAGAAGAAAAAATATTCTTTTCCCGCTCATTCGATGTATTATACAGGATGACGGGCCGGTAAGCAAGAAAAAATTTACTTTTTATAAGCGCGGCTGGGGAAATTCAAACCTGTTTTCCAATTCAGAGATTTCCCAGGGCCTTCGGAGATATTCCAGGCGGCTACCCGCGGCGGAAAAAGTTTACCCATATCCACGGCGGAAAGGGAAGAAAAGCCCTGGTATCCCATTGGGATACCAGGGCTTAGAATCAGCGCAGCATCTGGACGGCCTGAGAGATGATCTGGCTGGCGGCCTCCTCCTTGGACATAAGGGGCAGCTCCCGGATGTCGTCGGCGGTGATGAGAGTGAGCACATTGGTGTCCACCCCGAAGCCAGCGCCCGCCACCTTCAGGTTGTTGGCGCAGATCATATCCACTTTTTTCTTGGCCAGCTTGGCTCGGCTGTTTTCCACCATGTCCCGGGTCTCCATGGAGAAGCCGCAGATGACTTGATTTTCCCGGCGGTGCTCGCCCAGGTACTTCAGAATGTCCCGGGTCCGCTGGAGGGGGATGGACAGGTCGGCGTCCTTCTTCTTCATCTTGTCGTCGCTGTAACTGGCGGGGGTGTAGTCGGCCACGGCGGCGGCCTTGAAGATGAGGTCGGAGCTCTCACACCGGGCGGCCACCGCCTCGAACATGTCCTGGGCGGAGACCACGTCCACCACCTCCACAAAGGGGGGCTTGTCCAGAGCGGTGGGGCCGGAGATCAGCGTCACGTCGGCTCCCCGGAGCATGGCCATGCGGGCGATGGCGTAGCCCATCTTGCCGGTAGAGTGATTGGTTAAATAGCGCACCGGGTCCAGAGATTCCTGGGTGGGACCGGCGGTGACCAGCACCTTTTTACCCGCCAGATCGTGGGGCAGAGCGATGGCCCGCAGAATGTGCTGGAGCAGGTCCTGGGGTTCGGGCAGCTTGCCGGCCCCGGTGGCGCCGCAGGCCAGACGGCCGGAGGCGGGGGTGATGACCTCCCAGCCGTAGCGCTCCAGGGTGGCCAGGTTATCCTGGGTCACCGGATTTTCGTACATGTTGGTGTTCATGGAGGGGGCGGCCAGCTTGGGGCAGCGGCAGGCCAGCACGGTGGTGGTCAGCATGTCGTCGGCCAGACCGTGGGCCAGCTTGGCGCACACATTGGCGGTGGCCGGGGCGATCATCACCAGGTCGGCCCGGTCGGCCAGAGCGATGTGCTCCACCTGGTGGGAGAAGTTCCGGTCGAAGGTGTCCACCATGCAGCGGTTGCCCGTCAGCTGCTCAAAGGTGAGGGGAGCGATGAACTTGGTGGCGTGTTCGGTCATGATCACCTCCACGCTGGCATGGAGCTTGACCAGAGCGGAGGCCAGCATGGCGGCCTTGTAGCAGGCGATTCCCCCGGAGATTCCCAGCAGAACGGTTTTTCCTTTGAGCACGACGATTCCTCCTTGGAGAGCAAATCCCTCCATTTTTTAATCATTATACAAAGTTCTGCCCCCGCTGTAAAGAAGAGCGTGTGAAATTTATTGCGCCTCTGCCTTTTCAAAGGGGATGGCTTTTAGTATAATAAAATTTAACTTATATCAATCAAAGGAGAACTCCAATATGCCTATGTTCGATCCTCAGAAATATACATATGCCTCTCACCGGAACGTGGTCTACGGCCGCCATGCCATGGCCTGCACCTCCCAGCCCCTGGGGGCCCAGATCGGTCTGGACGTGATGAAGGCCGGCGGCAACGCCGTGGATGCGGCCGTGGCCATGGCCTCGGCCATGCCCCTGCTGGAGCCCACGGGCAACGGTCTGGGCTCCGACTGCTTCGCGCTGGTGTGGATCGAGGCGGAGAAGAAGCTCTATGGCCTCAACGCCAGCGGCGTGGCCCCCATGGCCCTCAGCGCCGAGACGGTTCGGAGCCTGGGCTTTCGCGAGATGCCCCAGGCGGGCTGGATTCCCACCATGGTCCCCGGTGCTCCCGGCGGCTGGGCGGAGCTGAACCGCCGTTTCGGAACAAAGCCCCTGACTGAACTCCTCGCTCCCGCGATCTCCTACGCCCGGGAGGGCTGCCCCGTGTCAGTGAATCTGACAGTCCAGTGGGAGCGTGATTCCAAACGCATCGCCGCGGCTATGGAACAAAACCCAGCCCCCCACTCCTACTGGTGGAAATCCTTCATGAAGGGGGACGGGACCCCCTACAAGGCCGGGGACATTTTCCGCTGGGAGGAGTACGCCCGGACCCTGGAGGAGCTGGCGGCCACCAACTGCGAGAGCTACTACCGCGGTCCTCTGATGGAGAAAATCGTTGCCTTCAGCAAGGAGACCGGCGGTTACTTCTGCGAGGACGACTTCAAAAACTACCACCCCGAGTGGGTGGAGCCCATTTCCGCCGATTACAAGGGGTACACGGTCTGTGAGATTCCGCCCAACGGGCACGGCATCACAGTGCTCATGGCCCTGAACATCCTGAAGGGGCTGGAGCTGTCGGGGGAGAAAGACTGCGCCGACACCTATCATAAGATCATCGAGGCCATCAAGCTGGCCTTTGCCGACACCAAGACCTATGTGGCCGACCCCCGGTACATGAAGACCCGGGTGGCCGACCTGCTGTCCGAGGAGTACGCCGCCCGCCGCCGGGCCCTCATCACCGACAGGGCCCTGACCCCCGAGGCGGGAGACCCGTCCTGCGGAGGCACCATCTACCTATGCACCGCCGATCCCCAGGGAAATATGGTGTCCTTTATCCAGAGCAATTACACCACCTTCGGTGCGGGCGTGGCTATCCCGGGCACCGGTATCTCCCTCCAGAACCGGGGAGCCAACTTCTCCCTGGACCCCACCAGCGACAACTGCCTGGCCGGGGGCAAAAAGTCCTACCACACCATCATCCCCGGCTTTCTGCTGAAAGACAGCGAGGCGGTGGGCCCCTTCGGCGTTATGGGCGCCTTCATGCAGCCCCAGGGCCACGTGCTGGTGGCGGTGAACACCATCGACTACCACATGAACCCCCAGGAGGCCCTGGACGCGCCCCGGATGCAGTGGATCGGCGGAAAGAAGGTCCAGCTGGAGCGGGAGGTCCCCGCCCATATCGCCCGGGAGCTGGCGGACATGGGCCACGAGATCGAGATTGCGGAGGAGACCTTGAACATGGGCCGGGGCCAGATCATCTGGCGGACGGAAAACGGCCTGCTGGCGGGTGGCACCGAGCCCCGGTGCGACGGGACCGTGGCGGCATGGTAAACGAAATGTTATGTATCAGAAAGACAAAGGGGGATCATCATGGATCACGAGATCATGTTTGACGCGGAGGTCGAAGTACCGGACGGGGTACAGGAGCGCATCCAGTCGGTTATTACGGCGGCGCTGGCGGCGGAACGGGTAGCGCTGCCCTGTGAGATCAGCGTCCTGCTCACCGACGACGAGGGCATTCACCAGATCAACCTGGACATGCGGGAAATCGACCGGGCGACCGACGTGCTATCCTTTCCCATGTTTGATCTGGAGGCGGGCACGCCGCCCGAGGGAGAGGACTATCTGGACCCGGAGACGGAGCGGTGCCCCCTGGGCGACATGGTCATCTCCCTGGAGCGGGCCGAGGAGCAGGCCAAGGAGTTCGGCCACAGCCTGGAGCGGGAGCTGTGCTACCTGACCGTCCACTCGGTCCTTCATCTGCTGGGCTATGACCACATGGACGAGGGCCCCATGAAGGCCCAGATGCGGGAGCGGGAGGAGGCCATCCTGGGCGAGCTAGGCATTACCCGGGAGGGATGACCATGAAAAAACAGGTGCTGCTGGTGATGTCTGCTCTGCTGAGCCTGACTCTGCTGTGCGGCTGCCGGGGACAGAGCGGGCCGGAAACGTCCGGTTCCGGTGCGTCTTCCTCGGTTCCACGCTCCAAGACTCCGCAGGAGATCCTGGCAGAGCAGACTGTGGACGAGAGCCACGACGCCTTCCTGGTGGATACCGGGGGGAGCCTGGGTACTCTGCTGGTGACGGTGGAGCGGGGGGAGCAAAGTCTGAAAAGTGAGCTTGGCGGATATTACGTTGCTATTTCCGTCTGGAATCCCCAGAACCTGGAGAGCCCCATCCAAAGGATGGAGACGGAAGCGGAGTCGGTGGCCTTCGGGCACCACGAGGTGGTGGATGCCAACTTTGACGGCCATCCGGACTTCGGCTGTATGTGGTTCCAGGGGAACCAGCCCACCTACTGGCACTACTGGATATGGGATGAGCAGGCGGGGCAGTTTGCGGCTGAACCTGGCTTTGATGAAATTTCCGCCCCTGTGTTTGATCCTGAGACCGGTGTGATCTCCGGCTGGGCCCGGGACAGTGCCGCCGATACGGGAGTCAACACCTTCCACAAGTGGATCGATGGAGAATTGGTCTGTATGCGTAGGATCGAAGCGTTTTTCTCAGACGAGGGAGATTGGAGCGACATTCTATTGACGGTGGAAGACCGGATTGACGGGGAAATGATCGAGGTATTCCACGAAGAATATCCAATGGACCCGATGGAATGGTACGAACAGCGGGAGAAGTGGATAAATTTGGACTATCACGGAGAAAATAGTAGAATTGCGGACTGAGGTAGTGTAAAATAAAACGTCATAAATTTTGACGGCGGAAAAGTGCTCAAATCCGCCCAATACAAGGAAGTTGAGGATTAGTCTATGTCTGAAATCAAAAAATCCGGTATCATCACCATCTGCGGCCGGCCCAATGTGGGCAAGTCCACCCTGACCAACGCCCTGGTGGGGGAGAAGGTGGCCATCGTCACCAACAAGCCCCAGACCACCCGAAACCGCATCTGCGGTATCAAGAACCGGGGGGAGAGCCAGTTCGTCTTTGTGGACACCCCGGGCCTCCACAAGGCCCGCACCCGCCTGGGCGACTTTATGGTCAACGTGGTCAAGGAGTCCGTGTCCGACGTGGACGCCGTCATGCTGCTGGTGGAGCCAATTCCCAACATCGGCGCCCCGGAGCAGCAGCTCATCGACCGGATCAAGACCCTGGGCTGCCCCTCCGTTCTGGTTATCAACAAGGTGGACACCCTGGAGCAGAAGGAGGCCCTGCTGGAGGTCATCCAGACCTACACCCAGGCCCACGACTTTACCGCCGTGGTGCCCATCTCCGCCAAGAAGGGCGAGGGCGTGGACGAGCTGCTGGACGTGCTGGAGAAGTTCCTGCCCGAGGGGCCCCAGCTGTTCCCCGAGGATATGACCTCCGACCAGCCCGAGCGCCAGATGATGGCCGAAATCGTGCGGGAGAAGCTGCTGCTGTGCCTGGACAAGGAGATCCCCCACGGTACCGCCGTGGAGATCACCCGCTTCGTGGAGCGGGACGACGAGGTCATCGAGTGCGACGCCACCATCTACTGCGAGAAGAACAGCCACAAGGGCATCATCATCGGCAAGGGCGGTTCCATGCTGAAAAAGGTGTCCACCCTGGCCCGCCACGACATGGAGCGGTTTATGGGCACCAAGGTATTTCTCCAGACCTGGGTAAAGGTGAAGGAGAACTGGCGGGACAACCCTGCCGCCATCCAAAACTTCGGGTATAAGGGCGAATAAACTAAAATTTCCCGCTCATAAAATTCGACCCAACCTGCCAGCCTAATGTCAGGAAACGACGGGAGGCGCGGGTATGGATCGGGACGGACTGTGGAATTTATTTTTTGCCACCGGGCTGCCGAAGGTCTATTTGGCCCTCCGGGGTGCGGAGAACGAAAAAAACGCCCCCTGGGCGGAGCCGGCCATGACGGCCTTCCTTCCTGAGGGTGAACACCGGGAACAAAGCTGAATTTCGGGGCTTGGGGCTCGGCTCCAGGCCCCGCTACATAGGGGAGAAACGCCCATGCACATGACCACCAAGGCTCTGGTCCTCCGGTCGGTGGACTACAAGGAATCCGATAAGATCCTGACCCTGCTGACCCAGGAGCAGGGCAAGCTGACCGCCTCGGCCCGGGGCTGCCGGAAGAAGGGCAGCGCTATCGCCGCCGGCTGTCAGCTGCTGTGCTGGTCGGAGCTGGTGCTCTACGACCGCCAGGGCCGCTGGTCGGTGAAGGAGGCGGCCACCGAGCGGCAGTTCCGGGGCGTGCGGGACGACCTGGACAAGTTTTCCTTGGCCTGCTACTTCGGCGAGGTCATCGAGCTGCTGGCGGTGGAGGGAATACCAAGTCCCGAGCTGCTGTCTCTCATTTTGAACAGTCTCCACGCGTTGGACAAGCTGGACAAGCCCCTTGCTCTGGTCAAGGCGGCCTTCGAACTGAAGGCACTGTGCCTGGCGGGGTACGAGCCCCTGCTGGACGGCTGCGCCGTCTGCGGGACGGAGCTCCCGGAGGAGCCGCGGTTTCATCTGAAGGAGGGTATGCTCCACTGCGCCAAATGCCGGGGCGAGGTGGGGGACGGCATCTCCATGCCCCTAAACGGCCAAGTCTTGGCCGCCATGCGCCACATCGCCTACGGCGACCCCAAGCGCCTGTTCTCCTTCCGGGCGGAAGGGGAGGGGCTCCAGCAGCTGGCTGACCTGACCGAGGCCTACCTCCACACTCAGCTGGAACGGGGCTTCCGGACCCTGGATTTTTATAAGCAGATGCAGGCGGGAAGTCTGATTTTAGGAGGATAACATGAACGAAGTATATCAGCAGATCAAAAACGAGTGCCTAAAGGCGGAGACCAAGGACCCCCTTGAACTGCTTTTTACCCTCATGAAGAAAGATTACATCCGCATCCACGGTCCGGAACACCATGTGCTGGACGGCGCCTGTTTTTTGAGCGCCATGCGCAGCGCGGGGGTGGAATTCGACCTGGAGGCCGCTCTGGACGAGATGATCGCCCGGGGGCAGAAGATGCCGGGGGCCACCTGCGGACAGTGGGGTATGTGCGGCTCAGCGGCCTCCGTTGGAGCGGCCTTGGCCATTATTCATGAGACGGGCCCTCTGAGCGGCGATCAGTATTATAAAGACAACCTCCATTATGTGTCGGAGGCCCTGCATAGGATCGGTGACGTGGGCGGCCCCCGCTGCTGCAAACGGAACGCCTGCCTGTCCATCCTGACCGCCATCGACTTTGTCCGAGCGCATTACGGGGTGGTTTTGCCCAAACGGGAAGTGAAATGTGAGTTTTCAGAGAAAAATATGCAGTGTATTGGTCCGCACTGTCCGTTTTTTAAGGGGTAAACATGGAACATAATGTGAAAGTGGCCTTCATTTGTGTCCATAATTCCTGCCGGAGTCAAATTGCCGAGGCGTTGGGCAGAGCATTGGCCTCCGATGTGTTTGAGAGCTATTCGGCGGGGACGGAGCTGAAATCTGAAATTAACCGAGATGCGGTACGGCTGATGAGGGAGCGGTACGGAGTCGATATGGACCGGGCCCAGCGCCCAAAACTCCTGGAGAACATCCCAGCCGTGGACATCGTTGTCACCATGGGGTGCAACGTCCAATGCCCTAACCTGCCCTGCCAATACCGTGAGGACTGGGGGCTTGACGACCCCTCAGGGAAGGGGGACGAATGCTTCCTGGCGGTCATGAAAACGATCGAGGAGAAGGTCCTAGATCTGAAGGAGCGGGTCCTGAGGGGCGAAGGATGAAATAAAAAAGACCGCCGTGGAATCCACAGCGGTCTTTTTTCGCAATTCAATTACTCCTCGACCTTGCCGAAAGTACGGCCGTTGTAGGTCAGGCAATTTTTGCACATCCGGTGAGGCAGCCGGAACGCCCCGCACTTGGGGCAGGTCACGATACCGGGAGTCTCCAGCTTCCAAACGGAGCTGCGCCGCTTATCGCGCCGGGCCTTGGACACTTTTCTCTTAGGAACCGCCATGGGTGACACCTCCTTCGGTTTGCGTGCCAATCAAGGCACTTCGACTACTCACTCAGTTTCTTTATCCAACAGCTGCGCAAGGGCCGCCAATCTTGGATCTACTTCAGGTTTGCACCGGCAGGGCTCCTCGTTGAGGTTGGCTCCGCATCCGGCACACAGCCCTTTGCAGTCGTCTGAGCAAAGGTTTTTGGTATCCATCGCGAGGACGAAGGCCTCGGTCACCACCTCGTCCAGGTCCAGCTCTGTGCCTTCCAGAAGGATGATCTCGTCGTTTTCCTCATCCTCCAGCTCTTGGGCCACCAGACTGTCCAGTTGGACCACCTTTTCCCGGGAAAATTCCTTCCCGCAGCGGTCGCAGGTCAAATCCAACTCAGAGCGGATCGTTCCCTCCAGGACCAGAGCGCCGGCGTGGTTGGTCACGCTGCCCTCGGCCAGGACGGGCCGGGTGATGGGTCTGCTCCCAAAGAAATCCAGCTCGGACAAGTCCAGCTGGAGCCGGAAGGGTTTCGCTGCGTCGGGCGTATGGATGATATCTCGCAGGTCCAGGCGCATGGTATTCCTCCCCAGGGGTTGACCCTCTACTCGCATAATGGTACGGAAAGTATTATAAGGAAAAGATCTCGACTTGTCAAACCTTTTTTTGCTATTGACAAAAACATTTTTTTGTGTTGGAATCATGTTACTTATGACAGAAGTGACAAAGGACGGTTTCCGCCATGAAGGAATTTACCATCGGGAAGAATGACGCGGGTCAGCGGCTGGACCGCTGGCTGGCCAAAACGCTGCCTGTACTGCCCGCCCCCCTGGCCCAGAAGTACATCCGCCTGAAGCGGGTGAAGGTCAACGGCAAGGGCTCAAAGCGGGATGTTCGCCTCAATGTGGGCGATGTTCTGCAATTATACATCAACGACGAGTTCTTTGACAAGCCAACCCCGGAGAACGCGTTTTTGTCCCTGTACCAGCCCAAGCTGAACATCCTGTACGAGGACGAGCATATCATGCTGTTGGATAAGCGGCCCGGCATGGTGGTCCACCCCGACGAGAACGAGCGGATCAACACCCTGCTGACCCACATCCAGGCCTACCTGTACCAGAAGAAGGAGTGGTCCCCCTATTGGGAGAACTCCTTTGCTCCCGCCCTGTGCAACCGTATTGACCGGAACACCGGCGGCATCGTCATCGCCGCCAAGACCGCCGAGGGACTGCGGATCATGAACCAGAAGATCAAGGACCGGGAGCTGAGCAAATATTATTTGTGTGTGGTCCAGGGAAAAATGCGCCCGCCCGAGGGCAAGCTGGAGGGATTCCTCTTCAAAGATGAGGTGAAGAAGCAGGTCTACGTCAGTTCCCGTCCCCAGCCCGGCGCCAAGACCGCCATTACCTTATATAAAACTTTGGATGTGCGCAACGGTCTGTCTCTGGTGGAGTGTGACCTCATCACGGGCCGGACCCACCAGATTCGGGCCCAGTTTGCCCATGCCGGACATCCCCTCATCGGGGACGGCAAGTATGGCAGCGAACGGGAGAACCGGAAGTACGGACGCCACGGTCAGGCTCTGTACTCCTACAAGCTCCATTTTCAGTTCACCACCGACGCCGGGCCCCTGGAGCCCTTGAACGGTCGGACCTTCCAGGTGGAGGATGTGGAATTTGTCCAGGAGTTTTTCCCCGACCACGACTGGAAGGTCGGGGAGCGGTAAGGGGAGGTTTCCATGAAAGAAAAGCGGCCTTGGTATGTGTGGCTGTCCGTGTTCGGGCTGATCTATCTGATTATGAAGGCCTGGGAAGCCCTTGGGTACAGCCGAGCGGGTGGGAGAGTCTGGCTGTCCTACTTGGGGTGGGCGGCCTACCTGCTGGCGGGGCAGTTCCTTCTGCCGGCGGTGGTGATCCTGGAGTTCTGGCGGCGGGTCTCCTGGACCAGTCCGGTGGCCTGTCTGCTAGGACTGGCCGTGGCCCTATTGCTGATCTATGGAATCGGCGTGCTGGCGGCTGTGCGGCTGGACCGGACTATCCGGGAATCTGAGCGATAAAAAAAGAGGCCTTCGGGCCTCTTTTTTGCGGGTAAAAATTATTGACAAACGATAATTGCTATGCTACCATGATGATAGAATTATTGAAAAACGATAATTTGGAGGCGCGATGGAGATGAAACGAAAAGGCATGATCGTATTTGGCGCGGCGGCCCTGGGGGCCGCCCTGGCCCTGCTGGGCGGGGCCGTGGAGCGCACCAACAGCTGGATCGGGCTGACCGCTCCGCTGCGGGCGGCGGGGGAGGGGCTGCGGAGCCTGTCTCTGTCCGGAACCGCGGGTAATCTGGCCGCCTGGGCCATGGTATTAGCGGTCAGCGCTCTGCCGCTGCTGCTGGCCTGGACCCGCCGCCACTGGGGCCAGAGCCGGGGTCGGGAGGACTGGCTGCCGGCCCTGGGTTGTCCGGTGCTGTTTTATGGCCTCTATTATCTGGTTAACCCCACTCTGCTGGGGGGAGCGGCGCTTGACGCGCTGAAGGGCGGGGACCTGGACGGGACCATGTCCGCCCTCTTCCTGCTGGGGGCTGTGGGGACGCTGCTGTCCCTGGCGGTAGCTTGGTTGGTGCTGAAGCTGCTGCGGGGAATGAACGAGGCCCCTACGGACCGGCTGACTGCCTCCTTCCGCGCTCTGCTGGTGGGCGGCGCGGCTCTGCTGGCTTTCTCCTCGGCCTATGTGCGGCTGGCGGATTTTCTGACCCTCAGCCGGAGCGTGATTGAGGGCAACACCGCCGCCCGCGCCAGTGCGGTCTTTACCAATGTGGTGCTGTTCCTGCTGGCTCTGCTGGAGCTGGCCCCCGATCTGCTGGCCGCCCTGACCCTGCTGTGGGGGGCCGATCTGGCTGTGGCACTGGGGGATCGGACCTTCGGTCAGGAGACTCTGGACCTTTGCGGCCGGACGGCGGAGAGCTGCCGCCGGGTGGCCCAGGCCACTGTCCTGCTGGCGGTGGGGGCCAATCTCCTCCAACTGCTGATGATGAGCAGTCTGCTCAACAGTCACTTTTCCATCAGTCTGCCTCTGTTTCACCTGCTCCTGTCTGCCGCCCTGTTTCTGCTGTGCCGCTGTCTCCAGCGGGGCAAGGAGCTCCAGGACGACAGCGACTCCATCATCTGAGGTGGAGCCATGGCCATCAAGATAACCCTCAGCGATGTGCTGAAGGAGCGGGGCATGACCTCCAAGGAGCTGTGCGCCAAGGTGGGCATCACCGAGGCCAACCTGTCCATTCTGCGCTCGGGGAAGGCCAGCGGCGTCCGGTTCCACACCATCAACAAAATCTGCTACTACCTGGACTGCGACGTGGGGGATATCCTCCACTTCGACGGGAAATTGGAGGACGAAGATGAAAACGCTGAGACGTAAATGGTCGGTTCTTATAGCGGCGGCTCTGGCTTTCCTGATGACGGGTTGCTCCCTGGCCCGGCCCGAGGTCCAGGACCCGAAAGAAGACAAATTTGTAGGCTTCCACCTGGTCTATGAGCAACTGCCCCCCAGTATGGAGGAGCTTGAGGCCCACCCGGAGCTCTATCCCCCGGAGGACCGCTCCCAGTGGGTGGAGTACGGCAGCGAGGATATGGAGATCAAGGGCCTGGGAAAGGTGGCCTTCCCCAGAGAAATCCTCATTGGTCGGTTTGACTGGGGGACCGGAGACTACACCTTCCCCGGCCTGGAGGGGCGCAACTGCTTCCTGACCGTCGAGGAGGCGGAGGGAGGAGGGAACCGGTACGCCGGATACAACGGCCTGTCTAATGTCAGCATCGCGGAGGGCGGCGAGGAGGAGTCCCTCAGCGGCGCCATCTACATCGGCCTGCCCCTGGGCCAGACCGAATGGGACCTGAGCGAGGATGAGCCGGAATACTGTTGGACCGCCTACCGGGTGTACCAGATGGCCGACGGCACGGTCTATCTGGACGGTACCGGCAACAGCTACGCCGGGCAGGGGGGCATGTCCTTCTCAGAGAAGGTGGAGCGTACCGAGACTGTGGACGGGGAGGAGACCGGCCGGCACTCCTTCGAAGTCAAAGTGGAGATGAAGGAGGTCCCAAGGCTGGAGAGTGTCACCATCACCCAGTTCGGCCCGGAGAACAAGGCCCTGCTGGAGACTGCGTTCACAACGGCGGAGCTGGCCGGGGCGGCGGAGCTGACCCTGGAAGAGGATACCCTTTGGCTGCTGGTGGAGGAACAGAATATCGACGGCACGGTGAAGCGCACCGCCTACGATCGGGAAGAGATCGGGGAGGAGGGCCTGTCCCACTTCCTGGTCCTGCTGGACGAGCAGGGCATGGGGAACCCTGCCTATTTGAAGATCAAAGGGTGATCGGGAAGAAGGAGGACAGCCATGAAACAGAAAGGGTTCCGAATTTACGCGATCCTGGTGGGCCTGGTGCTGATCCTGGCTCTGACCAGCGGAAAGCTGGCCCAGCCCGAGCGGAACAGTCCGGAGCGGGACCGGTTCGTGGGCTTTCAGCTGTGCTATGAGAGCGCCCACTCGGCGGGAGACGGAATGTTCCAGGACCGCTCGGACTGGACGGTATACGGCAATGAAGAATTGGCGATTCCCGGGATGGGAAAGACCACCGTGGAGCGGCGGGTGCTTGTCGGGCAGTACGATGAGGAAAATGACCGCTACATCTTCCCGGGAATGGAGGGCCTCAACTGCCTCATCACCCGGCAGACCAGCCCCGACGGGACGGAGCACGTCAACTTCCAGACGGACCTGGCGGACGCCGACAAGGTCACCCATGTGAACCGGGTGGACGGGGACCGGACGGAGAACACCTGGTCCCTCTCTGGTACCGCCTTCTTCGGCCCGCCCCTGGACGACCGGAAGTGGAACACCGAGGATTCGGATTTTATATGGACGCCCTATGAGGTGTACCAGATGGCCGACGGCACCGTCTATCTGACGGGCACTCCCCTTGGCTCCTATGGCGGCGTGGGCGGCTTCACCATCTCTCAGGAGGAGTCCTATGACCTGGACCTGGGCGGCGGTCCCGAGGGCCACAGCATCCAGATCGAGGCGAAGCTGGAGTCGGTGGAGCGGGTCGTCTCGGTGGAGGTGAAGGCCTTTGACGAAAACGACCGGGAGCTGTCCACCCGGACCCTCACCATGGACGAGATCGGGGACGGCCTGGACCTGGAGCTGGAGGAACATGCTGCCTGGGCCCTGGTCACCGAGACCGACCGGAACGGCCGGGTAAAGCGGACCGCCCACTCCCTGGACAATGCGGACCAGAAGGCCAGCCACCGCCTGGTCCGTCTGGACGACGACGGCTTGGGCCATGTGGTCTACTTGGAACTGCGCCGCTGAAAACAGAAATTCCGGCCCTCCGAAGCGTGACTTTGGAGGGCTTCTTTTCGCTGGCGGAGGGCAGGTGCGCTCAAGTTTATCAAAGGCATGTAAATAAGTGAAAACTTTGGGGAAAATGATTGACAATCAGGACTTTTACAGATATAGTGTAAATCGCTATCCGTGAAAGCCCGGCCCCCCGGATGTCCACCAGAGATGGACACCGAACCGGGCGAATAAATCGAGGGAGCTGACAACCAGTTTTATAGAAATGGGGGAGGATATATGTCCAAAGAGCTGATCCGCCTGAAGGACTGTTCCATGGCCTTCGACGAAGAGGTCGTACTCGACAACATCAATCTGTATATCAAAGATAAGGAATTCCTCACACTGCTCGGACCCAGTGGGTGCGGCAAGACCACCACGCTCAGAATCATCGGTGGTTTTCAGACGCCCACCTCGGGAGATGTTTTATTCGACGGGGTGAGGATTAATGATGTTCCGCCCTATAAGCGGGCCATCAATACCGTATTCCAGAAGTACGCGCTGTTTCCGCACCTCAACGTGTATGAGAACATCGCTTTCGGCTTGCGCATCCCCAAGACCGGTCCCGACGGCAAGAAGGAAAAGCTGTCCGAGGAGGAGA
>Ga0129309_1000389_pt1 | contig 34945 bp, 33 predicted proteins | sample L1105metagenome_FD_94439 | JGI IMG/M metagenome (GOLD analysis project Ga0129309, IMG submission 94439) | Ring-tailed lemur group fecal microbial communities from Wisconsin, USA - L1105 metagenome | ecosystem: Host-associated > Mammals > Digestive system > Large intestine > Fecal | place: USA...
CGCTGCCAGATGCTTTTTCACTACACGCTTTCCAATAGAAGCGCCTATGAACGCTGTAACAATAATACCGGCAAGCAAAGCGATCCAGCCCCAGGACTGAAGCATCCCGGCGGCCGCATTGATGTTATCCTGCCGCCCATCCGTAACCGCCATATCTGCCATAGCCTTGGCAGCAATCACGTAAGGATATATGGTGCTGCCAATTCCGGCAAGCAGCTGATTGATGATATAGCTTGCCGTAAGTCCCTTGGGATTTCCATAGCCGGTCTTCCACAAAATCAGCTCCCCAACGACGCCAGCCGCCAGAACAAGCAGTATGTAAGGCAGATAGCCGCCCAGAGCCGCACGCACAATGCTGTAGATCAGGATCGCGCCGGGCTTTCTCACCTTTGTCCCGATGATGAAATACACGATTCCTTCCAGCAGGGAGAAAAAGATGGGCATCAGCATAATGGTGTAGGGCGTCACATACAGCAGGGAGCTGGCAAAGAACAGCACCACATTGATCATAGCCAGCAGGACGACCGTGATAATGTCCTTTACTTTCAGTTTCTTGTTTCCGTTTCCATTCATAATACATATCTCCTTTTTTGAATTTTTACAGCACTCCAGACCTGTCGGTCTGTCGTTAGCTTACGAAGTTCGCCCTTGCAAGCAAGCGAACTTCTTGTAAGCTATATAGTTAATCCAACCGCCGCCGCGGCAATCAGCAGAAGAAAGAAGAGCAAGTCCCACACTCCATAGTAAAGCGACACATAAGAACTTCGCTTTCCCTTGAGAGCAATCCCCCTTGTCTCAGCGGAGGCGGAAAGCGTTTCGGCAATCCGGATCACCCGCAGCGCCATGGGTACGGTCAAAATCTCTATGTATTCCGGCAATGACCGCAGCTTCCGGCTAAGGGTTACAAAGGCCCCGCGGGTCCGGATGGACTGTCGCATCAGCTTCATGTCCTCCGAAAGGACCGGGAAAAACCGGAACATCACGGAGAGAATCAGAATCAGCCTTTCCGGAATATGGATCGCACGCAGGGCGGCAATCGTTCGTGAGGCCTCGTTCCTGCCGATCAGCGCGTTCATGGAAAGCCAGATTGCCAAAGCTCTTGGAAAAAGCATCAATGCAAAAGAGACAACCGTATGAGAGAACAGGCCGTTCAGCCCGAGCAAAAGGGCTGCCAGGCCGCCTATTACCGCCATGCCGTACCATCCATCCACGAAAATCATAAGGATAAGCACCGTATAAACGGAAAACAGGAAAGCATTGTCTGCCGTTGAGATCGCTGCCAGGGTGACCAGCCAAAATACCAGCTTGAGGATTGGATGCAAGCGGCACGGCCGGCTCTCTGTTCTATAAACAGGATTGCTGTCTTCCATCCGGAGGTTGTTTTCCATGTACAGCATAAGTTCTTTCAGCTGCGTATCATTTGTCAGCCTGATCTCCCGATCCAGTTTTCCCTCTGATATGCAGATATAGCTTGTGCATACCTGCGCAATCAGCTCAATGTCATGTGTAATCACAAATACAAGCTTTTTCTTCTGCATTTCCCGGATCAGCTCCCCGCAGCTTTGCAGGCTTTTCGCGTCCAGTCCCGCCGTAGGCTCATCCAGGACGACGATCGGTTTCGGAGAAAAATAAGCAATCATCAGGGAAAGCTTCTGCATCTGGCCTCCGGAAAGGGAAAACGGATGCCGGCTGCGGCACTCCCACATCCCGAACTTTTTAAGCAGCTGCTCCGCTTCCGCCTCAAATTCCGGGGTAATGCTGTGGCCGTATTTCAGCTCATTCAGGACGGAGTTGGTAAAAAACTGAAACTCTGCTTCCTGCATCACAAACAGCCCGCATTTCTGCAATTCCTTCACTTTCAGCTTTTTGCCATTGTAAAGAATGCTTCCGGCTGATGGCCGCAAAAGGCCGGCCAAAAGCTTGCCCAGCGTGGTTTTCCCGCAGCCATTGGAACCAACCACCCCTACTGCTTCTCCGCAGCGCATCTCGAAAGAAACGCCCTGGAGCAGCGCTTCTTTCTTCCGCCGATAACCAAAGCACAGGTTCGATGCGCCAAAAGTAAATGGCGCCGGATCGGAAGTCTCCGGCAAAGGCGGTCTCCGCAGCGTAATGCTCCCTAAGTCCAACGTCCGAAGTGATAATGCCGCAGTCTCCTCTATCGGCAGCTTCCTCATCTGCTCCGCGGTATAGCGCTGTCTAAGCTGCCCGTCCGCCATCAACCAGAATTCATCGGCAATCCCAGAAAGATAGTGCAGCCGGTGTTCGCTTAAAATCAGTGTCTTCCCTTGCTTTTTCAGCTCCAGCAGAAGATTTTTAAGCTGCATCGTCGCTGCGTAATCCAAATTGGCAGTGGGTTCGTCCAGAAGCAGGATATCCGTGTCCATGGTCCAGGCAGAGAGGATGGAAATGAACTGCCGTTCTCCACTGGACATCTCATAGACATTACGATCCTTCAGCCGCTCCAGAGAAAAACGCGCAAAGGCTTCCTCCACACGCTGTATGATCGCATCCTTTGGAACGCCGTGGTTCTCCATGCCAAAAGCGACCTCTACATTGCTGTTGGTAGTAAAAAACTGGCTGCGGGGATCCTGGAATACAGATGCCGCCAGTTTCCCCACCTGACCAATGGAGAGCCCAGCCATATCCCTGCCGTCTATGTAACAAAAGCCTTCCAGCTCGCCTTCATAAAACTGAGGCGCAAGATGATTGAGGCAGCGCAGCAGACTCGACTTTCCGCAGCCGCTGCTACCGCAGAGGACAATACAGGTTCCTCTATGTATTTGCCCCGCGGCATTTTTCAAAGCAGGGGCTTTCTCTCCTTCATATCGAAAATCAAATTTAAAATCTAACATCACATGTCTCCTTTTGAGTTAGATATTGCTAACTCATTGACCAAAAGCTGCGGATCAAACCCGTGGGAAGATCCGCTACTTTTTATGCGCACGCCGATGCAGATGTAATATGCCGCTAAAGCGGTGCATCGGCGGCGCGCGAGCAGGGGAAAAAACCTCCCCTACTCGATTGTAGGATGAAGCTGCTCATACAGCTCCTTCCATCCGGCATGTAAAAAGGGCTGTACCCCCTTCATGCAGGATACCGCTTCTGTTTTCCCATATCCAGCCTCGATGATCTTCCGGTAAATATGGAAATTCGCCTCCATCAGCAGACGCACGGCTTCCCGGTTTACCGGATGCGCTGCTGTTTTTTCCAGAAAATCTACCGTGGCCGTAACCTTATAGCTGATCATTGCGCTCAAAGACTCTTCCGCCGAACTTCCATGACTCCTGCAAAAGAGCAGGACGCAGGCTTCATAATGCTCAAAAAGGAGATTCAGATACATCTGCTCCTCAAATTCCATGGCAGTTAGGAAATCAGCAGCGCTCCCGCTTTCTTCCGCCTCATAATACTTCTGTGCAACAGGCTCCGAACAGGCCTGAATGGCGGAAAAAAGCTCCCTCAAAAGGCTGCCAAAAAGCGCGTCCTTGTTCTTGTATCTTGTATATAAAGCGCCCGTTGTGACGCCTGCACGGTCCGCTATTTTATGCATGGATGCCGCCACAAACCCATGCTCTAAAAATTCATCCCAAGCGGCATGAATAATTTTATCATCAAGTGAATGATCTTTCACTGCCATATCCCACCCGGCCCGCAACTTCCGCCACACTCATTTTTCGCTGTGTTTTCAGAAGAACTGCCGCCTGATTCATCCGGTACTGTAAGAGCCAGTTGCCGATGGTAGCGCCAAAGACAGACTTAAAGCAGTTCTTCATGGTCGTCATAGGGATATCGAACCGCTTTGACAATTCCTCCTGGGTAACATTCTCGTCGATATGCTGGGTCAAAAACTGCTGGATTGCCTTGGTCTTCTCAACCTGGGTCTTATAAAAGTACGGGCGCTCCTTGGCTTTTTCCGGCAGCTACAGCGCATCCAGATACAGCAGAAGCTCCAGAATCTTGATCTTAAAATAGGGTCGTTTGATCTTCTCCGGCACTGCGTACAGCTCGCTGAAAATGTGCAGGGTGGCGGGACTTCCATGAAGCACCATGGGATAAATATCCCGGCAATACTTTTTCTGCAAGGCAGTAAGGTCTACAGGTAAGTCCCGGATCTGCTCATGCAGGGATCTGCCGGCCACCTTCATATCAAAGGAGATCATTGCCCCATGATAATGGGACAGCGGCATCTCAAATCTTCCGGTATGGGTCAGCCTCCGGTCCAGCTTCAGGTCGCCGGCTTCCACATAGGAATACGCATCGTCACCAGCGGCATATTCCAGCCTGCCCTCCCGGCAATGGTCAATGCAGAACACATCGGTTTCCGGCCTAAAAGAAGAGTCATAATACCGCATATGAAAATCATTATAGGCCAGCGTCACACCGGGAAACACTTCATAGATCGTAATTGTGCCTTCTCCGGTTTCATTGCGCAGCTGGTATACACCGCTGCCGTCATTTCCCATAAACAGCGTCGCTTCGCCGCACTTTTTTGTAAAATCCAGCATATCCCGATGCACCTCCTCTTCTATAACGCCAATACCTGATCGCAGGCTTCCGACATGATCTCTCCCATACCGGATAGCAACTGTCATTTAAGTTTCCGCCGCTTTCAGCTGCCAGCCGATGGCTTCCTTTCGGCCCAATACAAAGTCCGCATAAATGCCTTCCTGGCCGATCAACTCTTCATGCCTGCCTTGCTGGACGATCTGCCCGTCGTCTATCACCAGAATCTGATCGGCATTCCGCACCGTCTTTAACCGATGGGCGATCATGATAATGGTCTTATCCTGGGTCAAGGCCTCGATGGCCTTTTGCAGCCGGTCTTCGTTCTCGGGGTCAACATTGGCTGTCGCCTCATCCAGAATAACAATGGGTGCATCTTTAAGCATAGCGCGGGCAATGCTGATCCGCTGCTTCTCCCCACCGGAGAGAGATGCGCCGCCCTCGCCGATCACGGTCTGATAACCGTCCGGAAGCGCTTCAATAAAGTCATCACAGCAGGCCTTTCTTGCTGCCTCCACAACCTCCGCATGAGTTGCCTCCGGCTTTCCAAACTTGATGTTATTCTCAATGGTATCCGCAAAGAGATACACATTCTGGAACACCATACTGATCTGGTCCATCAGCGATTCCAGCGTGTACGCCCGGACATCCTGCCCGCCGATCTTCACACTGCCGCTGTCCACATCCCAGAAGCGGGCAATCAGGTTGCAGAGGGTGCTTTTGCCTGAGCCGGAAGGGCCGATGACCGCCGTGGTGGTCTTATCTGGCAGCATGACCGAGATCCCATGGAGGATCTCCCGGTTCTCATAAGAGAAATGGACATTCTCAAAAGCGATATCATGGCTGCCCGGCGTCAGCGTCTTTCCGCCCTCATCCATCTGCTCCATGCGCTCTGTCTCCAGCGTCCGGTCAATGCTGGCCGCCGCCAGCCGCAGCATGGTAATGCCCATCCCGAACAGCTTAATTTGCCCGAATACCAGGAAGGACATGACAATGCTCATCAGTGCATTCGCCACAGTCATCGTTTCCTGAATCCACAACAGGATTGCTGCCAGCATCATTCCAATACCTGCGATCTGAAGCGTCAGCTCCTGCAGGATGCTGTAGGGCGTCAGAAGCTTTTCCATATCCAGATTACTCTTCCGGTTATACTCCAAAGCGTCCTGCACCTTTTTGTCCCCTTTGCCGCTCAGGTTAAAGGACTTCACCACACTCATACCCTGCACATACTCCAGCACCGCCGATGTCAGAGCTGTCTGGGACTTCTGAGAGTCCGGCGCAAGAACAGCAGACTTCCGTTCCATGGAGGAAAGAACCATGCAGTACAGAAGGATCCCTGCCGCTGTGATCAGGCCGATGCGCCAGTCAAAAATCAGGATCATGACAGTAAATACCACCGTTCCCACCAGTCCGCTTAAAATATCTACCAGCACCATAGGAACCATTGTCTCGATATTCCCCAGCACCGTGGTGCAGACGCCGGTCACTTCCCCCAGACTGTTTTCGTTGAAGAATCCCATGGGGACACCCTTTAAGAGGTTGCCGATTTTGATTCTCTCGTTTGCTGCCATGAAATACCCCGCATGGGTCTGCTGCATCTTGGATATGCTGGTGGTGATACCGTTTCCAATCACACTTGCCAGCATAAAGCCCAGGGCGATCCATGCAGGCCAGAAGCTACCGTCCCCATCCGTGAGAGCCACAATGATAAAATAAACGGCGCTGACCTCCAGCATATGAAACAAGGCTTTTAAGAAACTGACTGCCACAGATTTGTTGATATTCTTTCTCTCTACGCCGGCAAACTGCCAGATTTTTTTGAACGCGCTGATCATGCTACATCACCATCCTTTGCTCCAATATGGGCCTGCCACATGGTTTCATACAACGGGCAGGTCTTTCTCAGGGTTTCATGGGTTCCTTTTGCTTCGATCCTGCCATCCTTCACCACCACGATCTGCTCTGCGTCCTTAATGGTCGAGAGCCGGTGGGCAATGACGATCACCGTTTTCCCTTTTACCAGCTTTGCGATGGCCTTCTGAATGACTGCTTCATTCTCGGGGTCGATATAGGCCGTGGCCTCGTCAAGAATGACAATGGGCGCGTCCTTCAGCATTGCTCTGGCAATGGCGATCCGCTGCCGCTCGCCGCCGGACAGATGGGCGCCTCCGCCGCCGACCTTTGTATCATAGCCCTTTTCCAGACTGCGGATAAACCCGTCGCAGCCTGCGGCCTTTGCCGCCTCTTCCACTTCTCTGTCTGTGGCGGAAAGCCGGCCCATGCGGATATTCTCCCGGACACTTTCATCAAACAGGTAATTGTCCTGGGACACAAAAGCCACCTGGTCGTATAGCTGAGAAAGCGGAATGTCTCGCTCATCCACGCCGCCCATAGATACGCTTCCTTCTTCTACATCCCAGAAGCCTGCGATCAGCTTGGCGATGGTGGATTTGCCGGACCCGGAAGGGCCCACAAGCGCCGTCATGCTGCCCGCCGGAATGGAAAGGCTCACATCCTTCAGAATATTCTGGCCCTCATGATAGCCGAAGGACACATGGGAAAGATCAATGTCATAGCCGGAAAGCGCTGCCTGCCTTTCCCCATGATCCTGCTCTTTCGCCGCCAGCAGCTCATCCACGGTTGCTACCGTGGTCCCCACCTGGGCAAGGGTATCCACAAAGTTCATCGCCGCAAGCAAGGGGCCTGCAATCCCCATAGACAAAAGGACCGTCGTAATAAAGGTCTCTACAGGCAGGCTCCCGCCCCGGTACAAAAGCCACCCTACAGGCAGGATCGTAATCAGGGTAGCCGGAGAAACCGCATATCCCATGGATGTACCAAACAGGCACTTTTTCATCCAGTTATAATAATAGGACGCATTAGCTGTTACCCGGTCGGTAAACTTAGCGTAAGACGCTTTTCCCTGATTAAAGGCCTTGATCACTTCAATACCGCCGATGTACTCCACAATGGTTCCGTTCATGGCCTGCGTCGTTTTGACCGCGCCTTCATAATCTTTCCCATAGGAACCCATGACCGACATCATAAAAATCATGCCCACCGGGATCGACACCAGAGACAAAAGCGCCATGCGCCAATCCAGAACAAATAAGTAAATCAGGATCAGAACCGGCCCCGCAATGTTGGCGGTCATCTCCGGGAGAAGGTGAGCCAGTGTGGTCTCCATCCCATCAACCTGATCCACGACGATCTGCTTGATTTTGCCGCTGGGTGTATCAAGAACCGTTCCAAGGGGGAGCTTTGGCAACTTCGCAAGGATCTTCTGTCGGATGGTCTTCAAAATTGAAAAGGTTGCCTTGTGAGATCCGGACAGAGCCAGGTTATAGAGCAGGGTACGAGCTGCATAACCGGCTAACCCCGCCGCAAGCCATGCCATGTAGGCAGAAAGCTCCCGGTTTCCGGACAGCAGACCAATGATGATCTGTGCTGCGCTGATGTAGGGAAGCATCCCCAGCGCCACGCCCAGAAAGGCGCTGCCCATGGCAAAGATCAATCCGCCGTGTTCCGTTTCGCCCAGCTCCCAGATGCGGAGCAGGGGACTTTGTTTCTTCATATGGTTTCCTCCTTTTGGGTTAGCTCTCGCTAACCGATTGATTTATTTCCGCGGGCAACGAGCCAAGCGGACATGCTTGTATGTCCATTTGGCGACTGCCGCGAGAGTCCCAAAATCCGTTGCGTGCAATGGATTTTGGGACCTTAAGGCTGCCTGTTCTACGCTCTGCTTCGGTCCGTCCTAAACAAGCGCCACCGGCGCTTAGGACCTGTCCCCAGTTCTGCAGCCTTATAAACGATTTCTATAGTTCTGCAATAGCCATAAATCCGGCATGATGATATTTTCCCATCAGGGAAATATACTTTCTGGCGTTTTCCCGACTCATTCCGTGCCGCACCGTTTCAAAAACGCCCTCATAGTATGCAGTGACCATCATATGGTACAGTTCCCTTGTCATCGTATCCGAAAACTCTGGCCCAACGCCTGTGACCTCCATCCATTTCCATGTATACGCCTCTTCTATGGATACCAGCTCATCCACAAAATGCTGAAATTTCGTACCATAGGAAGCATCCAGCAAAAGCCGGAAAGCGTCAAAGTGATCGTACATGTAATCCACCAGCTTCAGCATTTCATCTGCGGAATACTTCCCCACTTCCCGGCGCTGCGTCTCCGGGTCAAATGCGTGGAAGGTCTCCTGCACCTTACAAAACTGCTCTTTAAATGCCGCAGCAGCCGGTTCCACAATAGCGGAGAACAACCCTGCCTTATCCTGAAAACGCACATAGATAGATTGGGTGCTGGTATCTGCATTTGCGGCGATCATCCGAAGCGATGCATCGGAATAACCCTTCTCTAAGAATTCTTTCTTTGCGCATTCCATAATCCTCTCATATACGCCCTCAATCTGCTTTGCCATTCCTTCACCTCCAATCTAAAACGCTGTTATATAACGATGTTTCATATTATACTCACTTTTTCAAAAATGTCAAGAGGGAGAACTGAAGTCAATAACCACGCTGTCTGCATCGTGGTTATTGGCTCTCGCGGCATTCGTCAAATGCTCATGCAAGCATGGCACTTGACTCATTGCTCGCGGAAATAAATCCCGGCATTCAGATCATCACACCTGAATGTCGGGACTTTTGTCATTTATACTTTAAGAACGGGCAGCCATTTTATATATTTAATTCTTTTGGACTATGCTTTTTGTAAGGAGAATCTTCTACAAATGTTCTGAGCCGGCCTCGCCCCCTTTGTAGGCTTCTTTCAGTTTCTGAAAGCTTTCCTCACTGATAACATGCTCAATCCGGCAGGCGTCCTCCTCGGCCTGGGCCGGATCAACACCCATTCCAATCAAACTGTCCGTAAAGAACTGATGCTTTTCGTAGATGCGCTCCGCTACTTCACGCCCTGTATCAGTCAGATGCAGGAAGCCATCCTCATCAACCGTCAGAAAACCGCCATTCCTCAGGACACCTACCGCATGGCTGATACTCGGTTTACTAAAGCCCATGTGCCGGGCAAGGTCAACAGAGCGTACCATGCCGGTTTTCTTTTGGAGCATCAATATGGCTTCTAAGTAATCCTCCCCCGACGCATATATTTTCATCTGTTCCTCCCTTATGTAAGGCTCCAGCCAGAGGACTTCTTTCGGATATTTACAAAATCCTGATAAATTCCGGCCTTTGCCATAAGCTGGTCATGGGTTCCCTGGTCGCTGATCCACCCATCGGAGATCACCAAAATCTGATCTGCCTGCCGGATGGTATTCAGCCGATGTGCAATCACAAGCAATGTTTTCCCCTTTACCAGCTCATTGATTGCCTCCTGAATGTAGCTTTCATTATCGGTATCGACACTGGCTGTTGCTTCGTCCAAAATTACAATCGGGGCATCTTTCAGGATACAGCGGGCAATAGAAATACGCTGTTTCTCGCCGCCGGACAAAGTAGCGCCGCCCTCGCCAACAACAGTCTGAAATCCGTCCGGCAGAGCCATGATAAAATCATAACACCGAGCTTTCTTAGCTGCCTCATAGACTTCCTGTTCAGTGGCGTCAGGTTTGCCCATGCTGATATTGTTATAAATTGTGTCTTGGAATAAGTACACGCGCTGGAATACCATGCTAATTTGTTCCATCAACTCAGCAAGCGGCACATCCCGAATATCCGTCCCGCGAACCTTTACCGTTCCAGATTTTACATCCCACAAGCGGGCCAGCAGGTTTGCAATCGTAGATTTGCCGCCGCCGGACGGCCCAACAAGTGCGGTCATCGTGTTTTTCTTCACGGAGAAGCTGATGTTGTGAAGCACTTCCTTGTCCTGATAGGCAAAGGTTACATCATTAAAGCAAACCTCTGGAATACCAGGAGCTGCTTTTCCGATACGCTGTGTACCTTTGTCCGGTAATTCTTCTTCATTCAGAACCGCTTCAATCCGGTCTAAGGCAGCGTTCATAACTGTAAGCCGGGACGCTTCGCCGTATAATGCCTTGAGCGGCCCAAACAGATCAAAAACGAAAAGCAATACTCCGAGCAAATAGGGCAAAGAAAGCGCACCATTTTGTTCAAGCCAAACAGAAAGCGCAAAGATCGCTGCAATTCCGATGGCATACAGGATATTCAGTCCTCTTGTCCACGGTGTCATTTTGCGTTCAAAGACTGCCTGAGTATCTCTGGAGCGTCTGAAATTTTCAGTCAATTCTTCGGATTTCTCACCAATCAGGTTATAACTCTTGATAACGCCGATCCCCTCGGCAAAGGAAAGCACCGCGTCTGTCAAATGTTCGCTCTGCTCCTGCCTTGTTGCCGCTTCTTTCAAAGAAACCTTATTCATCCCTTTTGCGACAAACGAAGCAATCAGCGTTACAATAGCAGCAATCAGCCCAAGACGCCAATCCAGGAAAAACATAAATACGAGCAAAATGAGAGCGGATAGCATATAACTCATCATGTTGCCAAGCGTACTCATGGCAACTTCCTCAATGAACACCATATCCGTACTGAGTACAGAGCTGATTTTTCCAATATTGCCGGAAGTAAAATAACCCATAGGCAGCTTGCGAAGATGGCTGCCAAGCTCCATCCGCTTATCTGTAAAAATCATATATCCGGCGGCGCTTTGCAGTCTGTCACAAGAGTAATGGACAATAGCTTGTGCAATTAAAACGGCAACAAGACTAAGTCCAATGTGCAGGCAGTCTGCACCTGTCAGAGTTTTCTGATAGAATCCAGACAATACGAGGAACGCAAGAAAGATCGGCATTTTCGCAAGAATGGTTTCGAGAAATGCGCACACAAACGCCCCTTGAATCCGGCCCTTATATTTGCCGGAAAGCTTCAAAATTCTTGAAAATAGTGCAAGCATTTAATCTCCCTCCTTTGCAGTATTTACTTTCCATTCAGCACTATCCTGTGCAGCTTTCCACAGTTTTTGATATTCCTTACAGGTTTGCAGAAGTTCATTGTGAGTGCCGGTTGCAACAAGTGAGCCATGCGCCACAACGCAAATCCGGTCTGCGTTCATAATAGCGGGAAGTTTATGGGCAATGACAAATAATGTTTTTCCTTTTACCAGCTCCGCAATCGCAGCCTCCATTTTTTCTTCGTTCTCTGGATCGGCGTATGCAGTTGCTTCATCCAAAACGATGATAGGCGCATTTTTTAGAATTGCGCGGGCCAAAGAAATACGCTGACGCTGCCCGCCGGATAACATTTTTCCTGCGTCACCTGCCATTGACTGGATTCCTTGTGGCAGCTTTTCAAGAAATTCCATACATTGCGCTTTTTTCGCGGCTTCAAGCACTTCCTCATCCGTGGCGTCAGGCCGTCCCATACGGATATTTTCAAGCAGGGAAGTATTAAACAAATATTGATCCTGCGCCACATAGGAAATCTGGCTATTCAATGCCTCTAAACTCATTTCTGTAATTTTCTGCCCACCGATAGAAATACTTCCTTGCTGCGGGTCATAGTAGTGGATTAGCAGCTTTGCCAGTGTACTTTTTCCAGAACCGGATTCCCCAACCAAAGCTGTTTTTTGTCCGGCTCTTGCAGTAAAACTGACATCATGGATAACTTCATCCATTGTTACCATCGGTTTCCCGTCCGGTCCTGGCTGGGTTTTCTCACACCCCAGAGTGCCTTCCCGGCCTGTCGGCCTCCCCTTGTATCCAAAAGTGACATGATCGAAACAAATATCGTGGTTCTTCCCATGAAAATCGGCCTTTGTCTGCTGAAGCGGCGCTGTTTCCAATACCTGCTCCAAAGCAGCAATTTTATAATTAAGTTGCGGCATGGTCGGCAAAAAGCCCAACGACTTCAAGAGCGGAATCCCAATACTAAGTGACAGGCACAGAACCAGAATCAGATCTGGCAGAGAGGAAAAACCAAGAAGGACAAACCATGCGCCAACAGGTAAGGTGAGGATAATCGTGCAAGGTAAAAGACTGCTGTAAATTGCCATCCACGGCCACGCTGCTTTATACCACTCCAGCGTGTAATCCCGATAGTCGGAAATATCCTTACGGAAACGCTCGTAGGATTCAGCATCTTTATTGAATACCTTTACAAGCTCCATGCCGTTGATGTATTCAATGATGGTATTGTTCATTTTCTGCCCCGCCATATAGTACGGTCCCATTTTCTTCATGCCGACAGAATACATAATCATCATAGCTGCAAAACTGGCGGGGATTGACGCAAGCGATAACAGTGCCAGCTTCCAGTCAATAAAAAACATGGCGACATAGATTGCCAGAGGAATCATAAGGTTTGCAATTCCCTCCGGCAGAGAGTGGGCCAGCAGTACCTCCAGACTGTCCACATCATCTACAAACAGCTTTTTAACTGTGCCTGTTCCCTTGTCTTGGATAAATCCAAGCGGCAGAGATTCAAAGCGTTTCTGCAAGGCTGTACGCAGCCTGAACAGGGTATTGTAAGCTGCCTTATGGGAAACATTCAATCCCCATCCATAAAGGACAGCCTGCAAGACCAGACAAACCAAAACGCCAATTACCCGTGACGACACATACCCACTTCCCACGGTCTCACCCATAATGAGCGGTGAAATCACCTGATAAGCCAGCACAAAGGGCAGAACACCCATAAGGACACTAAGCAGCACAATGAATGTTGCACTGTATAAATCCTTTTTGTGCGGCCCGGCATACTCAAATACCTTTCTGAACATCGCGCAAACCTCCTTTAGTTGAAATACTTTTCTGATAACGACTCCAAAACAGAAGAAGTCAAATGTCTATTGTGGATAGCTCCCTTATCATCAAGCTGCAAGACCTCTGTGCAGGTTCTTACAATAAACTCAAAATCGTGGGAAACTACAAATATAATGATTCCTGCGTCAGAAAGCCGCTCTATCAGCCTACTGACACGCACCATTGAATCATAGTCCAACCCACTCGTAGGCTCATCAAAATAGATGACAGGACTATCCTTGACGATGGCAGCACCAATTGTAACCCGCTGTTTCTGTCCGCCGGAGAGAGCTGCCGGATGTTGCTCCCGGTATGCTGAAAGTTCCAAGGCCTCTAATGTCTCTGTCACTTTTTCACTCGGATCACCGCTGATTCCAAGCGACAATTCCTCCTCTACGCTGCTTCCAAACAACTGATAGTCGGTATCCTGCATGACAAGATAAGAGAGTGAACGCCGTTTCCGGGGCGATAACCTCTTTCCGTCATAGCGAATCTCACCTTTCTTTTCTTTCAGCAGCCCAGTAAGAACAGATAACAGCGTTGTTTTTCCAGCTCCGTTATGTCCCAAAATGCCAATCACATCTCCGGAATGGGCTTCAAAACTGACATTCTGCAATACTTCTGGCCCGTTCTTGTAATCAAATGAAAGGTTTTCAACAATGAATGAATGACCTGTTTCACGATGGCTTTTCTTCTCCTGATAAGCCTTTGCATCCTGCCCCGGCCATGAGGTACGCAGTCCATAGAGTACTCTTGTCTGCTCCGGCAGAGAACAAAACTCTCCTCTTGTAAAGGTCCGCTCTATCTGCCCGTTCTGGATTAAAAATGCCCTGTCTATCAGATCACGTAAATAATAGAAGCGATGTTCCACCACAAAGATGGTATATCCTTTCTGCTTTAATTTTGCCATGATCTGTGCCAGTCTCTTTGTAGCCTCATAATCCAAGTTAGCGGACGGTTCATCAAAAATATAGACTTTAGGCTGCAATGCATACACAGAGCCAATCGCCACCTGTTGTTTTTCACCACTTGACAGGGCAAAAATGCTCCGGTTCAGATAATCCGACAGTTCCATGTCAGCAACCGCCTTTGCTATCCGGTCTACTGTTTCTTCCCTCCGATAGCCCATATTTTCACAGCCAAATGCCAGTTCCCGCGTTGTGTCCGTCATAAAAAACTGAGAGCGTGGATCCTGAAATACCGTACCCACCCTTCCCGCCAGCTGCGATGACTTCATGTCTAACAAAGAGGCTCCATCCATCCGTATGTCACCTTTCATTTCTCCCGGATAAAAATGCGGTATCAATCCGTTCAAGGAGCGTATCAGTGTTGTTTTTCCACATCCGCTGCGCCCCGTCAGCAGGATAAATTCCCCCGTTTCCACTGTGACATTTATGTTCTTCAACGTAAATTCTTTGCTTTCTTCATATCGGAAAGAGAAGTTTTCAAATTCAATCATCTTTATAACCTCCACAAAATGATTTTTCCAATGGAGGTATGGTCAAGAAACAACAGCATACCCAAAAAGGTCAAACCTGCGATGGTCACAAGATACTCCGGTAATGAAAACCGAATTTCCCGGAGAGCATACCTTTTTTTCTCCAGTTCCAAGCCTCTGGTTGTCCCGGAAGCCGCCAGCTCATCCGTCACTTTCAGACAGCGCATGAGCAGGGGAATTAAAATATATTCTATCGTCGCAATCGGGCGGGTGATCCGTTTCCAGAGCGTATCGCTGATCCCTCGAATATCCATCGTATTGCGGATCATACGGTATTCGATTCCCAACGTAGGAATATACCGGAACATAACAACCAATGGGATCGTAACCGCCTGCGGCAGCCTCATTCTTTGAAGTGCCACCATAAGGTCATCCATGTGCGTTGTCCGCAAGATCCAATTTCCTACCATCACAATGGGGATGAACTTCAAAATCGTCACCCCAAACACGCTCATCATGACACTTAGGACAGGAATGGATACATATTTGAGCAGTGTACTCAGAACTGAAATCACTACATAGATCACCACCATTTTCGCCGCCCATTTTATTCCGTTTCCAAGACTGACAAATAATGCAAATCCAAGCACCAAGATCAGACTGACAACCTCTCCATTTACAAAATAGCTTACAAATCCAAGTAAAATCAGCAGCAGACTTTTACAGCGTGGATCTAACAGTGCGGTTCCCCTGAATGGCTGCTCCATGATTTGTTGCTTTGTTTTATCTTCCATATTGCCTCCAAAAAATAAGCGGAGCCACCGATTGCAGCCCCGCTCTCTGATTTGAACCAGCCAGTCCACTGACAAATCTTATCGTTTTCAATTTAGGGCTATGTAATTTACTTTGCAGAAACAAGCCCCGCTTTGATAAAATGCTTTTTCAGTGCTTTTTGTCCAATATATCCACCGAGCAGACCGCCGATCAATCCCGCTATGATAATCACTACTGGCATAAAACCAGAGGTAATGTCAATCATTCCCTGAATATACTCCGGTGCAATATTGTTTTTCTCCATTGCCCCAACAAAAGCACTCTGCAGGAAACGCATGGGAATCACGATTGCTCCAATGGAAAAGATACCATTCCAGATGGTGTATGCCACGACCATTGACTTCATGCTGATATCACCCCTGCTCATAATAGCAAAGTCGCAGAGCAGGCCGCCGATAATCAGCGCAATTGGAATCGTCCAAAAACCACCGACCAACAGGAACAAAATGCCCTGTATCGCCGCGCTGATGGCAAACACTCCTTTCTTTGGCACTTTGGCGAGCAGGAGCATCATAACAACTCCGCAGGGAATTGCAGCAACTGCCGGATAAAAAACATTTGTTACGGGGCCTGCCACGCTCATTACGGTACTGATAATCATGCAAATGATCCACATGAGCGCAGTCAGAACACCAATCAGGATGAAATCCTTTGCATTCAACTTCTTATTCATGTTTGGCCTCCTATGATAAAATATGGCGTGGTTAGCAACATCTAACCACGCCACTCATTGTACCAATTTCCTATAAGGAATCCAACCCAAAACCGATTTCGTTCTACCCAAAATCAGTATTTTTTCAGAATCAGCCAATCATATTTTCTGTTTTATAGTTTTTAGGGATTACTCCATATTTCTTTTTGAATGCAGCTGCAAAGTTGCTCGGTTTGGAATATCCGACTAAAGCTGCAATCTGGCTCACATTCAAGCTGCTTTCCAGAAGCAGGCTTGCCGCCTTTTCCAATCGTTGATCTATAATATATGCATGAACCGATGTTCCAAACATAGAAGAAAACCCCTTTGTTAGTTTGGAAGTGCTGATACTGACTTTCCTTGCCAATTCTTCACAGCTCGGTGCAAAGGCAAGCTGGCTATCTATAATCCGCTTTGCTTCAATAATTGCATCACGATCACTCTTTGAAATGCTAACGTAGTTTGACGCAAGAATACTTAACTCCAACACTTCGCTCAAATACACCGACAGCAGTTCAAAAATCTTACTCTCAAGAAACAGATAGCCCAACCCACCCCGATATTGTGCAAAGTCTTGCAGCTCTGCAAAGATATGTTCCATATACGGGGTAATGCCTATCTTTGATATTCCGGTCAGCAGTTTCCCCTTATATGTGTCAATCTCACTTTCTTCAAAGTAATCATTCAGGATTTTGTAAAAATAGCGCAGGGGTATTTTTATATTCTTGAATAGAAAATCGCTCTTTCCGGAATAGCACAGATACTCCATTTTTCCATGTCCCCGGTAAATACAGGATTCGCCCTTTTGTATGCTGGCACTCTGGCGATTGTCTGCGATATTCCATGATACACCGTCATTAAAGCAAAATAAAATCTGAATATATTCCTCGCTGTTCACACCCTGAACATTAACATCTGAAAAATAATTCATCTTCCAGTCTGAAACAACAGCACCTTGCTTTGTGACAATCTGCGAAATCTGACCGGTTCCCATATCAGCAGGAATGTCTATGGTCACTGTCTGCGGAGAGTTGGACAGTAAATCACGGTACAAGTTATTCATGTATTGATTTGTCACTTGAGTGTCCTCCTTTCCGAGTTAGCTTTCACTACATCTTATCAGCTCTTTTCTTTCCGGCAGCCAAATAACACAATGGTGCAACGCTGCCGCCCAGCGTTTCCTGATGGATCACCTCAAAGCCAGCCGCCGCAATAAACGCCGCAAATTCTTCCGCATTCCATTTGTGGTATGTATGAAAGCCTGCCAGCTCCATGAGCTTCACCCGCAGGCGGAAGCCCGTACTTTCCCCATGAACAAAGGTGGGGGCGAACAGCACCCCGCCCGGCTTCAAAATCCGCCGGATCTCCGAAAGCGCCTTTTCCGGGTACGGCATAATGTGCAGCGCATTGGAAATCACCACGGCGTCAAAGCTCCCCGGGGCATAGGGCAGCGCCGTTGCGTCCTGGACTGAGAAGTGAAGACGGGAAGAGTTGTTTTTCTTCTTCGCCTCTGTAATCATGGCCGGTGAGAAATCGGTGGCCTCCCACAGCCGCACCCGGCTGGCGAGAGGATAGGATAGTTGTCCTGTGCCGCAGGCCAGCTCCAGCACATTCATCTCCCGCTTGAGGTAGGGACTGATTCGCTCACAGATATCCCGGTAGAGCTTCGCACCGCTTTTCTCCATCACAGGGCCGTAAAGCTTGGCAAACCGCTGCCAGAATCGTTTGTTATCCTTCTCCATCATCACAATCCTCCAAAGCCGTATTCTGATGCAACAGAAGATACATGAACCATACGATTAGCCCACCGTTCATGCAGAAGGTTGACAGCCCGTAGGCAAAAGGCGACGCAGGAAGAACCCCCGAGACGACGGCAATGATCCCCATCGGAATGGCAGGAGTAAACAGCGCCGCCGTCCGCTTCAGGCGGGTTTTCCCGCAAAGGATCAGGACGATCAGCGTAACCAGAGCCGCCGCCACAAACACGTAAGCGCAGTAGAGGAAAAGCAGACAGGCACTGTTTAGTCCGTGGGAAAGCGTGACCGCCAGTTCTCGGCCACCGGCTCTCTCCGCCAAGGAAAACACCAATACATTGACTGCCACACCAAAGTGAATCACAATCCAGCCCACAGCGCAAAGCGCAAAGAGATACCGGAGAAGTCTCCTCGCTCCAGACTTCCGAGCAACATCCGCAATACATGTCATACCCGGGATCAGAAAGCACATTCCGATCATTGCCATAACCAGAGTAACAACGATTTTCCACGGGGCATAGCTCGCGCCGTGTCCTGCACTGATAAAGTAGAAGATAGTCTCACCGATGGGTGTAGGATCCACATAGCCTAAGAGCCAGTCTCCTACGCCAAAGCAGAGGCTTCCTATAATCCCGCATAGCAGAACCAAATTCATTTTTCGTTTTGTCTTCATGGTTTTCCCAACCTTTCTTTTCGCCTTCCCAGCCAAATCAGCATACTGCCAAACCACAACGCCATGGCCTCGCTCATGAGACCATTGGTAAAGGCCAGCCGAAAAGCACCGTCAGGCATGAACAAGGTAAACGCCTTCAAAATCCCGTAAAAAACAAGCGGGTTGGAAAGCGCCATCCATTTGGGAAGATGGCTCTTGCCTCGGAGCAGCAGATACGCCCAGTAAAAATACGGTGGGAGCATCAGCGCCTCGCTGACCGGCACGATCCATGACAAATGTACAAACACCGCTTCTGATACCGGCAGCGCTGCCATATCAAAACCGTTTACATTCATCCACGCAAAGCCGTACAGAATCATGATGTAGTAGAGATGCAGCGCCAGCCAGGGAGTCAAGCTAAACGTAGTAAGATGCCAATAAACGTGCTTGCGCTGTTCTCCTCTCAGGAAATTTCCAAGAGCAAGCAGGGCAACTCCATATAAGAGAATCCCCGGAAACGACAGTGCCATGGCAAGACCATTCCGCCATGCGGGGATTGTTGCCGCTCCCTCGGTGAGCCAGGAAATACTTCCTTGATATGCCGTATTCCCATACAGCATCAGCCAGTCTCCACCGCCAAAACACAAGCAGCCCAGCATGCCGCACAGCAGAGCAATTCCCATTCTATGTTTTACTTTCTGATCCATCCTTCTCACTCCTTTGCCGCTTTTTCAGAGCCTTTTCGGCGCTTTTATTTTTTCACTGCTTTTATAAAAAACAGAATTGCAGTTACAAAAAAGATGATTGCCAAAATAAACAAAGCGGTCCCGCCATACGCGATACTTCCTGTTGTCGGCTGAACAGGATTCATATATACCGCAATCCACCATAGTTTGTCACATATTTGATGCGTACAGAAACAAATGATAGATAATGCCAGGAAAACAACTCCTCTTACTTCGTTCTTCATGTCTTCATACTCCTCCTTTTCGATATCCCACCATTGCCAACTTAGTGCTCCGGGCCTTTTCTTCCGTGTCGCCGGATTCGTCATAGCCGTCATAGGGAGCCTCCGGATCGTGGGGCTTCTGCTTTGCATAGGCGTTGCACACCTTGTCCCGCCGGGCAAAGGCAAAGTCTAGATCATCCGTCCAACCGGTGTGTCCGGTGACGATTTTCGGATGAAGTCCCCGGGTACGAAGCTTTTCTTCCAGCGCCGCCATCAGCACAAGCGAGTAAATCAATGTCACCTTCATATTATCCCGCCTCTCTGCCTGTAGGCTTCCGACCGATTACCGCGATCCACGGCTTGCTTTTTACCTGATGTATTTTAACATCTGCAAATCCCGCCGCTTCCAGCAACTCCTTCAGCCCCTCCGGCGTGTAGAGATTCATGCCGTCAATGATTTTCGCAAACTTCACAGCCGCCGGATCGGTCCCCGTGGATTCGTTGACGATTAGGAACCGGCCGCCCGGTTTCAACGCTCGGAACACATTTTCAAAACTTTGCTGAATCGACCGCCAGAAGTAGACCGTTTCAAAGGCGGTCGCCAAATCGTATTGATTCTCCGGTAGATTCAGATTAGACACATCTGCCTGAAGGATCTCGCAGCGCCCGGCCCGAATCGCCGCTTTGTTTCGCTTGCGGGCGCTTTCTACGCTGACCGCGGAATAGTCCACTCCTGTCACATGGGCCTGCGCATAGCGGTTCAGAAAACGCTTCACATTGGCCCCGCCGCCGCAGCCAATATCCAGAACTTGACCGGGTATTTCCTCGCCCAGAAAGCGGCATCCCCAGCCTGACAGCCCAGCATGGCAGGCATTCATTCCCGCCACCATGACCTGGCCCAGCACGCCCTCCGGATTCCCGGCGTTCCCAACAATTTTTTGATACAATCCCACAACTGCCCTCCTATTTCCTGCAAACAAAACTCGCCATAGCTTCTACAGTCTCCACTGCCGCCTGCACATATAGTTTCCAAAGCCGGGAACGCAGGCTGTCTAATGTCTCATAGGGCGGGGTAAAGAAGCCCTTTGGCGTATAGAGCCTGTCTATGAACCAGTCCGTCCGCCGATTCTGCCCTTGTATGTAAAAGCAGCCGCAGAATACGCCGCCCTTTTTCAGCACCCGGCAGGTCTCCCGGTAGGCAGCCTCCTTGTCCGGGAAGGCATGAAAGCCGTTGAGGGACAGCACGATGTCAAAGCTTTCATCAGGGAAAGGCAGCTTTCCCACGTCCCCCTGAACAAATTTTACATTTTCCGATGCCCGGCGTTTTGCCCGAGCCATCATATCCGGGGAGTAGTCCAGACAGGTGATGTCCGCCTTGGGAAGGGCCCGGTATACCGGCATGGTCAATATTCCGGTACCCACCGGCACCTCTAAAAGCTTCCCGGCAAAATCCTCCGGGATGCCGGACAGCGCCCGTTCCAGATACAGGGTGTTTTCCGCCTTGCCCATATTCCACACCAGGCGGCACACCGCCTTTCCCGGCAACGTGGAACAGGTGATCATCCCATCATAAAAGGTAGCTTCATTTCCTAAATATTTGTAAGCGTTCTTGATCTCTTCATGTCTGCTCATACTGATTTTCCTCCTACTGCTTCTGATTTTCTGATCTCTCCTATCGCTGATCGTGCTCCTCATGAAGGCTCTTAAAACAAAGCGCCAATCCTGCCACAAACAAAGCCACACATATAAGGAACGGCAGCATCAAATCCAATCCCAAAATATCGCCAAGGATGCCGGTAATCCCTTGATAATCCCAATCATGAGGAGCGGCGGAACATAAAATCATGATCGCCCCTAAAAAGCCCATTACCTGCCATGCAGCGCCCAGTATTACTTTTTTCATTATCTTTTCTCCTTCATTTTATAGACACATTGTGGAATGTGTATAATATTATACTGTTTTCCTTCTATGGACTGACTGTTTTGCCTCTCGGATTGTTTTGACACCAAACAGAAAATACACCATATGGCCGACCCAGACTATGGCAAGAATCACGCAAGGTATGGTCAGCCCTTTTCTCCACATCATGAAGAAGCCAAAGCCCATGACAAGGGTCACCGGGATAATAATTCCACCCTTTGTCCGAACCGTCATGCCCTTTTTCTGCACAAAGGATTCCAGGTTCTTTTTTCCGTTTCAGTTTCATGTGGTTTTCTCCAATCTTCTCTTTTCTTTCTTCGTTTCGATCACATGGCGGATCGCTGCCACCGGATGATGAAAGATCATCCGCGGCCCGGAAAAGCGCATGACCGCCCGGATCTTTTCCCGCATCTCCGGCTTGTAGCAGTGAACCTTGCAGTTGGAGCAAAAGGTCTTGGTCTCCATGAAGGGGCATTTGTCGCTGCGCTGACGGGCATATAGGTTCAGCGCGGCGCATTCCGGGCAGAGCGTGCCCTTCGTCCCATGATTTTTCCTGCAATATAGGGCGATCATCTGGGAGACCATTTTCTTCTCCCGCTCACGCTTGCTTTCGATGGATTTCATCAGCTCATCCTCCCGTTCTCCACAGAATACACCGTATCCGCAATGCACATGGTAGACTGCCGGTGGGATACCAGCAGCACCGTCTTATCCTCTTTTTCTTCTTTGAGCGCTTTCAAAATCACTGCTTCATTCAGGCTGTCCAGATTGCTGGTGGGCTCGTCCAGCAGCAGAAAGGGCGCGTTATGGAGAAATGCCCGTGCAAGGCCCAACCGCTGCCGTTCCCCGCCGGAGAGAGTATCTCCCAGCTCACCTACCGGGCTGTCGTAGCCCTGAGGCAGCGTCATGATAAAATCATGGATGGATGCCTTCTTGCAGGCGGCAATGATCTCCTCGTCGGTGGCATCCAGCCTGGCAATGCGAAGATTGTTCCGGATGCTGTCATGGAACAGGTGGGTCTCCTGGGTCACAAAGCTTTCCATGTTTCTCAGATTGACTGTATTGATGGAGGAAATATCCCGGCCGGAAATATTGACGCAGCCCTTCTGCACCTCCCAAAATCGCATGAATAGCTTCAGAAGGGTAGACTTTCCGCTGCCGCTTCTGCCAACAATGCCGACGATTTTCTGCTTGGGAACGGTAATGGACAGGTGATCCAGAATGGTTTCATTTCCATAGGAGAAGGTGACCTGTTCCGCCGCCGCACCCTGGAAAATGATTGGCGCCTGCCCGGCCACTTCCTCCACCACCGGGCTTTCTTCCAAAATATCCAGCACCCGGTTCCCGGCGGCGAAGGTATTTTGCAGGGTGCTGCCCAAAGCCGCCAGAGCCGAAACCGGCCCAAAGGAGGAAAACATCGCCAACGTGGGGATCAGCACGCCGTCAAAGCTCACAGCGCCCTTCCCATACAGCCCCGCCGATGTAAACAGCATGGCAAGGTCGCAGAGAAGAATGATCATGCCGGTGACAGCGGAGTTTCTTCCGGAAATTCGCTTCATCCGCTCCTCGTCCCCGGAAAGGGCATCGGTCTGGGCATTCAACGCCGCCAACCGTTTTTCTCCCTGCCCATATTGCAGCAACTCCGGCAGTCCCCGCAGGGAGTCCAGCAGGAACGCGGACAGTTCCCCGGACCTGGTGCGAAACCGCAGCCCATCGTCCCTGCTGGCTTTGGAAACCGCCAACGGGACGGCGATCCCTACTACGAGATACGCCGCCAGCGCCAGAAGTCCCAGCGCCCAGTGGTAGCTGCCGATAAACAGGCACATCAAAATCGTAAATAAAAATGCAATGGCCGCCGGGGAAATGGTGTGGGCATAAAACACCTCCAACAACTCAATGTCCGAGGTGATGACGCTGATCAGGTCGCCCTTGTCCCGGCCCTCCAGCTTGGCGGGGCACAGCCGCCGCAGGGCAAGAAACACCTTGTCCCGGATCAACGCCAGCAGCTTAAAGGCGATAAAGTGATTGCAGGCCTGCTCCCCATAGCGAAGCCCGGAGCGCAGCAGGGCAAAGGCCAGCACGCAGGCGAATACCGCTCCCAGGGAAAGGGGCGCATCCAGATCCAGTAGATCCAACACCGCAAAGCCACCGAAAATCGTAATGAAGGAGGCGCACAGATGCCCGGTCAGGCCCATGAAAATCGCCAACACCATGAAGCCCGCCAATGGCCGCACCAGCCCGATCAGGCGAGCCATAACGGTAAAACCGCTCCGTTTTTTCATTGCGCGTCACCGTCCTTTCCGAAGTTCTCCAGCGTCTGTTGGGCATTCCACAACTTTTCGTATACGCCGTGATTGTTTCGCAGTGCTTCATGGCTGCCGCTTTCCGCAACACAGCCCTGATCCATCACATAAATCCGATCCGCTGCTGTTACATTGGCCAGACGGTGGGAAATGAGGATCACCGTTTTCTCCTTTGCCAGAGTATGTATCCTCTCCATAATGTCATTTTCGCTTTCCACATCAATGTTGGAGGTGGCTTCGTCAAAGACGTAGACCGGACTGTCATGAAGCAGCGCCCGGGCCAGCGCCAGCCGCTGGCACTGGCCGCCGGAGAGGTTGCCGCCTTTTTCTGTCAAGTGTGTATCTAGCCCCTGCTCGCTTCGCAGGAAGTCCGCCAAGCGAACCTGTTCCAGCGCCGCCCATAGGGCTGCATCGTCCGCGCCCGGCCTGCCCATTTGCAAGTTATCCCGCACGGTGCCCTTAAACAGGTAGCTTTGATGGCCGATATATGTAATCTCTTGCATTAAACTGTTTTCGTCGATCTCCCGCAGTTCTGTACCGCTGACGGTCACAGAGCCGGAATAGCCCTTGTTCCGCCCCATCAGGATGGAGGCAACCGTGGATTTTCCGCAGCCGGATTCTCCCACAATGGCGGTAAAGCTGCCAATGGGGAAGCGCAGGTCGATCCCGTGGAGGATCTCCCGCTCCGACTCGTAGGAATAGGAGAGGTTTTCGCACACGATGTCCCCCTGAGGACAGGCAAGACTTTTCTTCTCCGGCACCGGCAGATCCAGTAACCGGAAAATCTTGTCACTGGCCGCCATGCCGTTCATAGCGATATGGAAGAAGGAACCAAGCTGCCGCATGGGCAGGAAGAAATCCGCTGCCAGAAGGATGATCAGCAGGCAGCCTGTCAGGCTCACATTCCCCGCCCGGTACTGAGTCGCCGCCAGAATGATTCCCAGAGCCGCGCCGCCGTAGGCGATGAAATCCATAATGGTGATGGAATTGAGCTGCATGGTCAGCACTTTCATGGTGATTTTGCGGAATTTCTCCGCTTCTGCGTTCATTTCCTTATGCTTAAATTTATCCGCCTGATAGATTTTCAAGGTGGTCAATCCCTGCAGATTTTCCATGAAGGTGTCTCCCAGAGCGGTATACTGCCCCCAATATTTACCCAGAAGCTTTTTCGCCCAGGTCTGCACCGCCGCAATGGCAACAGGAATCAGCGGCACGCAGATCAGGAGTACGATAGCAGAGGGCAGATTCACAAAGCTCAGATAAGCAAACAGCGTTAAAGGCGCCAGCATGGCATAGAAAAACTGGGGAAGGTATGCTCCGAAGTAGGTTTCCAGCTGATCCACCCCTTCCACAGCCACCTGAATGATCTCTGAGGTTTTCACATTTTCTTGGTAAGTGTTGCCTAACTCCAGAAGTTTAAAAAAGATCTTCTCCCGCAGCGTCTTTTTCACCGCCTTGGAAGAAAGATACCCCATTCGGGACGCCCCCAGCGTGCAGGCAAAGCGCACCCCGAGACAAACTGCCGCCACAGTTGCCGTCATTGCCGACTGTCCGGAATCAAATTTTCCCAAAAACAAGCCTGCCAGCAGGGAAGCGATACCCGTCATCAGAACCATATTAGCCGCCAGAGAGCACCATTGCAGCGCCACATTCCCGGCAATGTATTTTTTACTCTCGCTGACCGTACCGATCAGCCGCTTGTTGATCATCATTTTATTCGTCTCCTTTATTTCCAAAAGCCGAGCTTTGTTAGCTGTTGCTAACTATTGTTTTTGAAGAAAACCGCTCAGCCCGAGCGGCTTTTATGCATTTCTTCTCTCATTTACTCAGGAAACAGGCGCCGACAGGCACCGCAAACCAGTGTTTCCAGGACCTGCGGATACAGCGGGCCAATATTATCCCGATGGGATACTGTCAAAAACAGCCCCCGCACCGTGGCCGCCGCCAGTTCCATACCGCATTCTGGTGTCAGTCCGGCATCCTCCAAAAGCGCCTTGATATGAACCTCGTCCCCATGGTAATGCGCTTCCAGCACCTCTGCCGGAATCCTGCGAAGCAAAAACGGCACGTCCTGCTCCATAAAATCCAGCATCCCCGACTGCTCCATGAGTCTGCAGGCTGCGAGCACCGCTTCGGCTGTTCTCTGATATGCCGGCTTTCCCTGATTCTGCACCAGAATACCGGTACAGGTTTCGTATATCTCTTTGTGAAGCTCCTCAAGAAGTTCAAAAAACAGCATCTCCTTGGTAGGATAGAACTTGTAAAAAGCGCCTTTGGATATGCCCGCTTCTTTTGCTAATTCCTCCACCGTAATCTTACGCATCCCGCAGGAGACAGCGTACTTCCGGGCAGAAGCCTTCAGGTCTTTCAAAATCATATCCGTTTCCTGCTGCGAAAATGCTTTTGCCATTGCTGTCACCTCCGTTTGACTATTTTTCTGTTTTGGTCATATTGTATCAAACACATCACCTGCTGTCAAGATATCTTCCGCTTTTTTGTAAAACAGCGGTCTTTGGTATGAAGCGTTCAAAAATTTCCGAAACTTCCGCTTTCGCACCTTTTTCAAGGAGCATAAACGGATCATCGCAGAGTGCCCTGGAAGGGAATTTTTCGCAGTTTGCAAGTCTGTGATTTTCCGGGATAATTGCCATCAGTTTGTCCTGCTCCAAAAAGATTGTTTCAAATTCGGTGTATGTTGGCAATCGTAAAAATCCGCAGTCCACCCGTCCTTCTAAAATCCATTCCTCAATTTCTGTGTAATCGCCCAACAGCAGTTCGTAATCAATATTCGGATAAGCCTAGAAACGCTCTTATTTCAAGTATATTCCTGCGCTGTTGCTTTTCGGCTCGAACGGCATTGCAGCAAGTTTTATAAGTATGAACAGTTATGAAATTGTACTGATGCGAACGCTGTTCGGCAGTCTGCTTTTATTAACAATCTATTATGGATATTCCCACTGAAAGCATTTTGCCGTTATTAATACTTGGTTTTATAAATACGGGAATCGGCTGCTATTTTTATTTTTCTTCTATTGGTAACTTGCCTGTTCAGAGCATTGCAATCTGCGGATATTTAGAGCCGCTTTCAGCCGTTTTGTTTTCAGTGTTGCTTTTGAAAAAAGTTATGCCGCCTATACAGATTATCGGTGCTGTGTTGATATTGGGCGGAGCAATTTTGGGAGAATGTATGAAAAGACAAGGGTAAGCACATTCTATACAAAATTGCACGTTTTGTAAAACTTGTTATACCGAAAATAGGATTATCCCGAATTCGGGACAAAATTCGCAAGCAATGCATCTTTACGTAAAATATGCTTACCCAGCAGGAAATTCATTCCTGAAATTCTCGCCGTTTTATTTTTTAGGTGTTGTGTCTATATTTTCTTTTTGAAAGCGTCTTAAGATGACTCCTCAGCATTTCTTTTTTCTAACTTTTGATGAATCCGGTTTATCTTCTTGCCATATGATAGATTTTTTCCATATCGTCTTCGTATAAAACTCTGGCAGAACCCTTTTTTCCGCCGCAGGCAGCCGCAGCGCTCACTGCCATTTCATGAATTTCTTCATCTGTGGGATAAATTCCCAGCTCGCTCATACTTGTCGGCATGCCGATGCTGCGGTAGAAACCTTCCATCGCTTCGATTCCCTTGAGCGCCGTTTCCTCGTCGTTTCCGGTATGTTCCACTTCCATGACGTTCACTGCATACCGTACAAACCGGGGAAGACAGTCTTTATAAACATATCTTGCCCAGCTTCCCCAGATCGCGGTCAGGCCGGCTCCGTGCGTGACATTAAACATGCCGCCCATTTCATGCTCCAGCGTATGGCTTGAAAAATCCCCGCCGTCATTCCCGCAGCCGGTCAGCCCGTTATGCGCAAGAGAACCGGCCCACATTACTTCTGCCCGCGCCTCATAATCTGACGGGTCATGATGCAAGATCAGCGCATTTTTCATAACTGTCCGCAGCAGCCCCTCTGCGATACTGTCCGTGATCTCCATATTTCCGCCATTTGTAAAATAGCGCTCCATCGTATGCATCATCATGTCCGCGCATCCGCTTTCGGTCTGGTAATCCGGCAGAGTCATTGTAAATTCCGGATTCATGATGGCAAACCGCGGCCGGGCAATGTCATCATTGTAAGAGCGTTTTTTCCCGTTTTCCCCATTGGTGATGACACAACTGTTGCTTGTCTCGCTTCCTGCTGCCGCGATCGTAAGCACAGCGCCTACCGGCATACACGCCGACGCCTTCCTCGTGTGTTCAAATAAATCCCATACGTCGCCCTCATCCGCCAGCCCGTAAGCGATCGCTTTCGAGGAATCTATCACGCTTCCCCCGCCAACTGCCAGGATAAAATCAACGCTTTCCGCCCTGCAGAGTTCAATTCCTTCATACACTTTGGAAAGAAGCGGGTTCGGCACTACGCCGCCAAGCTCCGTATATGGGATTTCCGCCCTGTCAAGCTCTGCTTTTATACGGTCGATCAGCCCGGATTTTAACGCACTTTTCCCACCGTAGTGAATCAGTACCTTTGTCCCGCCGGATTCCCTGATGAGCTTTCCTGTCTGTGCCTCCGCGCCTTTTCCGAATATAACCTTCGTCGGTGTATAATATACAAAATTATTTGCCATGATATTCCTCCCTTTCCTCGTTACAAAGCCTGTATCGCTTTCCTTCTTCCACAACTATAACAGAAAAAAATGCGCTTATCAACAGATTTGCCAGTAACACTTCAGCAGGCTTTGAAGCACGAAGTGCGGGACCCGGAATGGCGCGACTGAACTGTTACATTTGCCAAAGGAAACGCCGCCCTTTTCCCTTGACATCCGCCCGCCAAAATGCTAAGATTATATCGCTAAAACATGATGTGGATTTTTCTGGAGCAATCTATTTTTCGCCACACAATTATCATTTGATAGTTGTGTGGCGTTTGTTTGTTAGGGGAAACTCTTAAATAAGCTCACTTTTCACTTCATAAGAAAGAGAGGAAATTTAGAAAATGGAACAGACATTTATGAAAGACCGCCCGATATTCCCCCTGCTGCTATCAATGTCACTGCCGATGGTGCTCTCTATGATGGTGCATGCACTCTACAATATTGTTGACAGCTTCTTCGTTGCCAAAATCAGCGAAAATGCCATGACCGCTCTTTCCCTGGTTTTTCCCATTCAGAATTTTATCAATGCCGTCGCGATCGGATTCGGCATCGGCATCAACGCCGTCATTGCCTTCCACCTCGGAGCAAATAACCAGAAGATCGCCGATCTTGCCGCTACTTTAGGCTTGCTGCTCAATATGCTGCACGGCATTATCACAACGATCGTCAGTATCATTATCATTCCGCATTTTCTCCGCATGTTTACCTCTGATGCGGAAGTGATTGCTCTCGGCAAGCAGTACGCATATATTGCATTCAGTTTTTCAACCGTGATCGCAGCGGAGCTTTGTTTTGAAAAGTTCTTTCAGGCTGTAGGTAAAATGACCGTCAGTATGGGAGCGATGATGGCCGGATGTGTTGCCAATATTATTCTGGACCCTGTCCTCATCTTCGGAGCCGGCCCCTTCCCTGAAATGGGAATTACCGGCGCGGCTCTGGCTACAGCGATCGGACAGATACTGACTCTGATCATCTATATCGTTATTTATTTTGTGCGTCCTATTCCGGTAAAAATCCGTTTTAAAAACCTGACCGTACCGAAAGGCCTCATCCCTAAACTGTATTCCATCGGCATTCCTGCCACATTGAACATGGCTCTTCCGTCCCTGCTGGTCTCTTCACTGAATGCGATACTGGCCACTTTCTCCCAGGAATATGTGCTGGTTCTGGGCGTATATTATAAATTGCAGACGTTCCTGTATCTGCCCGCCAATGGTATCATACAGGGTATGCGTCCTTTGATCGGATATAATTACGGAGCCAAAGAAACTAAAAGGGTTCGTAAGCTCTACTCGCTTACACTTTTACTGAGCGCATCCATTATGATATTCGGCACGGTTCTCTGTCTGGCAATACCGGAACGGCTGATCGGCCTGTTTACCTCCAACAGCCAGACCGTCCGGGCCGGTGCTTCCGCGCTTCGTATCATAAGCGCCGGTTTTATTGTATCTTCCGTCTCCGTCACTTCTGCCGGAGCACTGGAAGGACTTGGAAAGGGAGCTCCCTCTCTGCTGATCTCGCTCCTCCGGTATGTCATTATCATTATCCCCGGAGCGTTTATCCTCAGCCGGATCATGGGTGTAAACGGCGTATGGAATGCTTTCTGGATCGCGGAGCTTCTGACAGCGGCAATCGCATATCTTATCTATAAACGTGCAAGCAAAATATGACAACCGTCTTTCATGATCGGACAGGGAAGGTTTCCTTCCCTGTCCGTTACCCGGCAAATGTCTGCTCGTACGAACACGGCAGCCGCTTGCCGGGCTTATCGCGCAGAACGGCGCTCCCTCTGTCAAAAGAGGAGAGCGCCATTTTCATGATCATTATTCAGCCTGTTTCAGGATCTCTGCCAGATCCTGCTCCGGAGTGGAAACAGGATGGATCTCATAATTTTTCACCAGAAATTCCAGTACGTTTGGGGACAGAAACGCGGGTAAGGTCGGTCCAAGATAGATGTTCTTCATTCCTAAATACAGCAGCGTCAGCAAAATGCAGACGGCTTTCTGCTCATACCAGGACAATACCAGAGTCAGGGGCAGATCATTGACACCGCATTCAAACGCTTCCGCCAGTGCGACTGCCACCCTGATCGCACTGTAAGCATCGTTGCATTGTCCCATATCCATGATCCTCGGCAATCCGCCGATGGTTCCCAAATCCAGATCGTTAAAACGGAACTTTCCGCAGGCCAGTGTCAACACTGCCGTATCCGCCGGCGTCTGCTTCACAAACTCTGTATAATAATTTCTTCCCGAACGGGCCCCGTCGCATCCTCCTACAAGGAAAATATGCTTTAAGTCTCCGGCTTTTACCGCGCTTATCACTGTCTCTGCCACAGACAGAACCGTATGATGCGCAAACCCGGTAAGGACCTTTTTTCCGCCGTTTATGCCGGTGAACTCCCTGTCTGTATCAAATCCGCCCAGTTCCATCGCTTTTTCAATAACAGGCGTAAAATCCTTCTCTTCTCCAATATGCGCCATGCCCGGATAAGATACGACTTCTGTCGTAAATACACGGTCTGCATAACTGGCCTTTGGCGGCATTAAACAGTTTGTGGTAAACAGAACCGGAGCGGGAATATCTGCAAACTCCTTCTGCTGGTTCTGCCATGCCGTTCCGAAGTTCCCCCTTAAATGGGAATACTTTTTCAGCTCCGGATATGCGTGTGCCGGAAGCATTTCCCCGTGGGTATAGATATTGATTCCCTTCCCCTCCGTCTGCTCCAGCAATAACTGAAGATCGCGCAGGTCATGTCCGGAAATAACGATGAAGGGACCCTTTTCCACCTGCAGCGTTACCTCAGTCGGGACCGGATTTCCGTAAGTTTCCGTATTTGCCTTATCCAGAAGCGCCATGCACTTAAGGTTTATTTCCCCTGCTTTCATCACCACCGGCAAAAGCTGTTCCATGGTCCGGTCTTCTCCTACGGCAAACAGTCCTTCATAGAAAAAGCTGTTCACTTCTTCATCAGAATAACCAAGTACCAGTGCATGATATGCATAGGCAGCCACACCCTTCAGCCCGAACAGGATCAGAGACTTAAGAGAACGGATATCTTCATCATCTGTCCAAAGCCCTTTCATATCATACTCGTCCCTTCTGCCGCAGGGAGAACCACAGGCAGAACATCCTGAGACCAGCGAATCTTTTTCACGGCGGACCGTTTCAATCTGCTGAAGAATCGTCTCCCTGTTGAAATTCACATTCGTCAAAGTTGTAAACAGTCCCTCTATCATCACCCGGTGGGTTGACGGCGCCGGCTGATGTCCGTCTGCCGCTCTCGCCAGTCCGATCAGCGCCCCTGTCAGTTCATCCTGAAGGTTTGCTATGTCAGCACTCTTTCCGCATACCCCTCTCATCCCTGAACATCCGCCGCATCCTGCCGTCTGCTCACACTGAAAACAAAACATTTTATTATCCATCATATTCTCCTCCTGTTTTTTATATTTTTCTGTCCACGATCGTTCCGTCGGCCGCAAGTGTTACCACATTCCACGGAATAAATTTCCCGCTGTTCTGCAGCGCTGTTTTCACAGCGTTTTCTATCCCGCCGCAGCAGGGTACTTCCATCCGTACCACAGTCACGCTCCGGATGTCATTATCTTTCATGATATCCGTAAGCTTATCGGAATAATCTGCCGCATCCAGCTTAGGACAGCCAATCAACGTAACATGCCCTTTGATAAAATCCTGATGAAAATCCGCATATGCATAAGCTGTGCAGTCGGCCGCGATAAGCAGCTTTGCCCCGTCAAAATACGGCGCATTCATCGGCACCAGTTTTATCTGTACCGGCCATTGCCGAAGCTGGGATTCCTGTTTTACAACTGCTGCAGGCCGCGTTTCCCGCCGCACAATTTCCTTTGACGCAGAACCCGGACAGCCGCAGGGCAGCGGCTGTTTCTTATTCGCCCTGGCAGCCAGCACCGCCGCCTCATCATACGCAGCCGCTTCCCTCTCTACAAACGTGATCGCACCTGCCGGGCAGGCGGGAAGACAATCCCCAAGACCGTCACAGTAATCATCCCGCAGCAGTTTTGCCTTTCCGTCCACCATACCGATAGCCCCTTCATGGCAGGCTTCTGCGCAGATTCCGCAGCCATTGCATTTTTGTTCATTTATTTCAATAATTTTGCGAATCATACCGTTTCCTCCTTATGTCTGTCCCCTTGACTTTACGGGCTCATTTTACTATACTGATGAAAATTTGTATGTTGTAAATCCAACAAAGGAGGATTTTTATGAAAAAATATTTGGAAGCGCTGTCCCAGTGTCTTTTGTTTCATGACATTGAAACTTCTGATTTAGAAACTATGCTGAACTGTCTTGATGCTAAGACGATTGAAATTCCCAAAGGCTCTCCCGTCTTTATGGAAGGTTCCCCCGCCGAATTTGTAGGGGTTGTCCTCTCCGGTAAAGTACAGATCGTCCGGGATGATTATTACGGAAACCGAAGTGTATTGACTGTTCTGGAGCCCGGCGAGTTATTCGCAGAAGTCTTTTCCTGTGCGGAACTTAAAACCATGCCAGTGAGCGCTATTGCACTGAAAATCAGCACTGTCCTGCTTTTAGATTGCCGGCGTGTACTTACATCATGCTCCAACGCCTGCGTTTTCCACAGTCAGTTAATGAAAAATCTGTTAAAAGAAATGGCAGAAAAAAATCTGGCCATGAACCGGAAGATCAGATATATGTCGCAGCGGACAACAAAAGAGAAATTAATGTCGTATCTTCTGGATCAGGCAAAACAGAAAAAAAGCCCTGAATTTACAATTCCTTATGACCGGCAGGCGCTGGCTGATTACCTTGGTGTAGAGCGCAGCGCCATGTCGGCGGAAATCAGCAAATTGAAAAAAGCAGGGCAGATCGATACCAGAGGTTCCTGGTTCTGTATTATAAAAAACGACAAATAAATTTGCCGTTTCCTATAAACAGGATTATTCCTTTGAATAATTAACCGTGAAAATCCCAATGCAGACCAGAAGCAGCGCAAGCAGTCCCTGCAATGTAAAGGCCTGATTTTTTTCACCGAGCAGGATTGCCGAGAGGATCACACCGATCACCGGATTGCTGAATCCAAATATGGCTACTTTCCCGACAGGATTGTATTTCAGCAAAACGCTCCAGAGCGAATAGGCGACCGCCGAAATCAATCCCATATAGACCAGCAGCAGTGTGGAAGGTCCTGTAAACCCGGTCACTCTTCCGCCGCACGCCAGCCCGATCATCGCCAGCACAATTCCTCCGAAAAAGAACTGATAGCCGCACAGGGTAAAGGTATCCTCGTGTCCGGAATACCGTTTTATCATTACAGACGAGAATGCCGATGCAAATGCAGATACAAGCATTGCTCCTTCTCCGGCCAGGGACAGTCCCGTATCCCCCGCGCCGCCACCGGCCACATTTATAAGAACAACCCCGGCAAAACCTGCAAGGCATCCCAGAAGTTTCCCCGCAGACAGTTTTTCACGAAATACCGCGGCCGACAGGAATATGGCAAAAAACACATTCGAGGCTGTAATAATAGAAGACTTCACCCCTGTCGTATGGGCCAGTCCCGTATAAAAGAACACATACTGAAAAATCGTCTGCACGCATCCCAGTTTCACCACCATAAACCATGAAGATTTTTTCGGCCATAAAAACTTTTTCTTAAAAAAGCTGCCGATAAGTATAACTAGGATTCCGGCCAGCGTAAAGCGGTATCCTGCAAACAGCATCTGGGACATCGTATCTTCTCCCTGTATGGAAAAAAGCCTGTACCCTATCTTGATGCTCGGAAATGCGCTTCCCCAAAGTGTACAGCACAAAAGCGCAATGCCGCATACAACCAGCGGCCTTGTAAGTATACGCGTATCTTTATTCATAATCTCTCCCGTCCTCTTAAAATTTCAGGTATGTACCCATCATCGTTCCTCCCGAAATAATAACAGACCGGTTTTTTATCTGACGTCAGCCAATTCCGGAAGTTCCTACCGTATTATACAGACTGCGGCCCGTTCTGTCAATTTCCGGATTCCTTTTAATCTGGCAGGAACTCTTGACACCGTTCTTCGGAAGAGTTGAAATAGCAGGCCTGCCGGCCTGCTATCGATTCTTTTTAACGATATCCTGATCATTTCACAATTACGGAGACGCCGTCCGGTATGCACAAAATATCCGGCTTCTCTCCTGTTTTTCCGGAAAGTATCCTGTCCGCCTTTTCCACTGCGTCTTCGATGCTTTTTGCGGGAATCATCTGAAAATCCTCCACCATCTGAGGCGGGGCATCCGAAACAAATATTACCTTATGCCGGCTCAATATCCTTGCAAGTATCTGTGACTGCCACTGATCGGGAATCGTTTTCTCCGGTAAAGTTGCCAGAAAGTCCTTTTGCATTTTATCCAGATCCTTCTCCTTCGCAAACGTCCGGTAAAAGCGTTCTCCTCCATGTCCGTCATCCGCCTTTGCGATCATTATGATCACACCGTTCTTTTTTACTGTGGCCTCCGCCGCAGTCATTCCCTTTAC
>Ga0129309_1000390_pt1 | contig 34912 bp, 35 predicted proteins | sample L1105metagenome_FD_94439 | JGI IMG/M metagenome (GOLD analysis project Ga0129309, IMG submission 94439) | Ring-tailed lemur group fecal microbial communities from Wisconsin, USA - L1105 metagenome | ecosystem: Host-associated > Mammals > Digestive system > Large intestine > Fecal | place: USA...
AACGGTCGCCGATCACCCGCAGCCGGACATTCTCCCGACGGTATTGATCCGCAGAATGCAGCATCTCCCGCAGCAGGTTCATAATCGCATCGACTTCCGAGGCGGGCCGGCTCCAGTTTTCAGTGGAAAATGCATAGAGGCTCAACGAAGAAACCCCCAGCTCCAGACAGCGGCGGATAATCGGTTCCACCGCCTTCGCCCCCTGCCGGTGGCCCATCGTGCGGGGCAGACCCCGGCGCTTTGCCCACCTGCCGTTGCCGTCAAGGATGATGGCGATATGCGACGGAATCTGTTCCCCGCCGTTAGACTGCTGCATGATGACTCCCCCAGACGTCACGAAGGCGTTCAGACCTCCATGATCTCCTTTTCCTTGGCGGCCGAAATCTTATCGGCTTCCTTGCAGTACTTGTCGGTCAGATCCTGAACCTTCTTTTCGAGATCCTTGACGGTATCTTCCGGCAGTTCTTTTTTCTTGGCCTTGAGCTTCTCGTTGGCATCCCGGCGAATGGAACGCAGGGCAACCTTTGACTCCTCGCCCATCTTGGAAATCTGCTTGCAGAGTTCACGGCGGCGTTCCTCGTTGAGCGGCGGGAAATTCAGGCGCACGGCAGCGCCGTCGTTCTGAGGGTTGATGCCGATATCCGAGGCGAGAATCGCCTTTTCAATCGCCTTGAGGGTGCTGCGGTCCCAAGGGGTGATCAGCAGCGAGCGTGCCTCCGGCACCGAAATCGTAGCAACCTGGTTGAGCGGGGTGGGCACGTCGTAGTAGACGACCGTAATTTTGTCGAGCAGCGCCGGATTGGCGCGTCCCGCGCGGATGGCGGCATAGTCCTGCTTGAGGACCGAAAGGGTCTTGGTCATCTTGACCTCGTAGTCCTTGACAAAGGTATCCATCTCCATTATGCTTCCTCCCTCAAAATTGTTCCTATTGGCTCTCCCTGCACCGCCCGCACGATATTCTGCGGGTCCTCGAGGGAGAAAATCAAAACAGGGGTATGGTTGTCGCGGCAGAGCGACGCGGCGGTGGAATCGATCACCGCCAGCTCCTTGGCGAGAATCTCCGAGAAGGAGACCGTCTCAAACCGCTTGGCATCGGGATTCTTTTTGGGGTCGGAATCATAGACCCCATCGACCATCTTGGCCATCATGATGATGTCGGCCCCGATCTCCGCCGAGCGCAGCGCCGCGGCCGTGTCGGTGGAGAAAAATGGATTTCCGGTGCCGCAGCCGAAGATGACCACCCGTCCCTTTTCGAGGTGCCGCACCGCCTTGTTGCGGATGTAGGGCTCGGCGATCGACTGCATCGGAATCGCCGTCTGCACCCGGGTTTCGACCCCGAGCGACTCCAGCGCGTCGGCCAGAGAAAGGGAATTCATGACGGTGGCAAGCATCCCGATGTGATCGGCGCGGGTGCGGTCCATGCTGCCGTTCTGGCGGCCCCGCCAGAAATTCCCACCGCCGACCACGATGGCGATCTCCGCCCCGAGTTCATGGCAGGCCTTAATGCTCTCGCAGATTCTCTGTACAGTGGGGTAATCCAGTCCGAAATGCTTTTCCCCCGCCATCGCCTCGCCCGAAAGCTTGAGCAGAATCCGCTTATATTGTAGTCCCATGCGATCCTTCCTATCCTGTTTTTTCATATTTTTACCGATCCGCCCGGACGGATCGGCTTCTTTTCGCGCATAGCCAGTCCTCGGCTGCGATATCATTCATTTTACATGAAATGGCGGGATGTGTAAAGCTTTATCCAATAAATTCTCAGCCTGTTCAAAGGCGCGAAAGCATTTTTCACTTCATCTGCTTGACAGCCGCTCCGCCCCCGCTATGATGTTCAGCAGAGGGCACCGGCGCGCGCCGGATCACGAAAGGAATCAGATATGGAGCATCACGAGCATTCCTGCGGCTGCGGGTGTCGCCACCATCGCGAGCATGACGGCGGCGGACAGAACCGCTCTGCTTCGCAAGCGGGCGGAGAGCGTCCGCCTCTCACCGAAACACAGGCCGCCTTTCTCGATTATCTGTCCTATTACCGATGCCTGCCGGCCGCCCGCTTTGTCACCGCCAGCAGCCGCGAAGAGGAGTTTGCGGTTGTCTCCCTCGCGCCGGTTTTTATCCAGACCCGCGGGGACACGATGGAGCGGGTCCGCGAGATGGGGACGCTGCTCACTTCGCTCGAGGAAGGCGGCTATCTTTCGGTCGACTATGATCTTCCCCTCTCGGGCTACGGCTATGAGGAATTTAAGGAAAGCGAACTCTATGCTTATTTCTGCCGGACGGTAGAGGAGGCTTCCCGCCGGAAGGGCTTTCTTGGGGATCTTCCGGTTCTTGAACTCGGCAGCATCGCCCCGCTTTGACCCGCATCGCAAAGGGGACGGGTCCCGATGGCCGCATTTGAGCCGCGTCGCGAAGGGGACGGGTCCCGATGACCGCATTTGAGCCGCGTCGCGAAGGGGACGGATTCCAGCAGGAATCCGTCCCCCTTTGTGCGCCTGTTTTAATTGGGCCTCTCTCCGACCTGTCCGATGAGACGGGCAACCGCCTGTGAAAGAGGGATGTGCTGCGGCGCATCCAGAGCCGGGTCCTCCCGCAGCAGGGCCGCCGCCGCCCTCTGGGCCGCTTCGAGCAGCGGGGCACCGGCGGAAAAATCCGCATATTCCAATCCGGGAACGCCGTGCTGCCGCAGGCCGAGCAAATCGCCGGGTCCCCGCAGCCGCAGATCCTCCTCGGCAATCCGGAAGCCGTCATTCGTCCCCTTGATCGCCCGCAGGCGTTCGGCGGCCGTCTGCCCTTTCGCATCGGTGATGAGGATACAGCTGGAGGGATACCTTCCCCGGCCGACCCGCCCGCGGAGCTGATGCAGCTGCGAAAGCCCAAAACGCTCGGCGTTCTCAATCATCATGACAGTGGCGTTGGGCACGTCCACCCCGACCTCGACAACGGTGGTAGCCACCAGAAGCTGAATCTCCCCGGAAAGGAAGCGGGCCATCACCGCCTCCTTCTCGGCGGGGCGGAGCCTGCCGTGCAGCAGCCCCACCGAATAGCCGCGAAAAGCGCCTTCCCCCAACCGTCTGGCATATTCGACCGCGGAGATCAGTCCCCCGGTCCCAGGGGTTTCTTCCCCGGCCTCTTCGACCAGCGGGCAGACCAGATAGGCCTGCCGCCCTTCGTCGAGGCGGTCGCGCACGAAGCGAAACGCCCGCTCCCGCTTCTTTGAGTCGATGCAGTAGGTGGAGACCGGCGTGCGCCCGGGCGGAAGCTCCCGGATCAGCGAAATGTCGAGATCGCCGTAGAGGATCAGCGACAGGGTTCGTGGAATTGGAGTAGCGCTCATCACCAGAGTATGCACCGCCCGCCCCTTGGACGAAAGGGCCGAACGCTGCGCCACTCCAAAGCGGTGCTGCTCGTCGGTAATGACAAGCCCAAGGGAGGAAAAACGGGTGGTGCCGGTCAGCAGGGCGTGGGTGCCGACAATCAGATCGATCTCGCCGGCCTCCAGCCTGCGTTCAATCTCCCGCCGTCCGGCAGCTTTCACCGAGCCGGTCAGCAGCTCCACCCTCATACCCAGAGGCGCGAGGAATTCCCGCATAGTCCGCAGGTGCTGCTCGGCCAGCAGCTCGGTCGGAGCCATCATCGCACTCTGAAGGCCCCCTTTCCAGACGGCATAGGCGGCCGCGGCCGCCACGAGCGTCTTACCGGACCCGACGTCACCCTGCACCAGCCGGTTCATCACCCGGCCGGAGGAGAGATCCGAAAAAATCTCTTCGATCGCCCCGCGCTGCCCTGCGGTCGGAAGGAAGGGCAGCACGCCAAGAAAGGGGGCCAGCGAAACAGGACCAATGGGTTCGGTCCTGCGCAGATCCCGCGCTCCGCGCAGCCGCAGCATGGCGGCGGAAAAGATCAAAAGCTCCTCAAACGCAATCCGGTCCCGCGCTTTCTCGCGCTCCGCCAAATTTTGCGGACGGTGTACATGGCGCAGTGCCCAGTCCAGCGTGGGCAGGGCCTGCTGTTGAAGAAGATCACTGGGCAGAATCTCCGGAATCGGTCCGTCGAGGGAGGAGAGCGCCGCTTCAATATCCCGGGCAATTGTTTTGCTGGGAAGTCCCGCACAGGCAGGATAGATGGGAAGAAATTCACCGGCCCGCGCGGAGTCGATCACCATGGGAGACTCCATCTCCCGGTGCAGAAGTGTGCCTTTGACCTCTCCGTAGAGCAGGTAGCTCTGCCCAATTCGCAGCGCCTCGGCGGCGTAGCGGGCGTTATAGAAGGTGATGGTCAGACGCAGGCCATCCGCCCCGGCCTCCACCTTGAAAATCGAAAATCCCTTGCGAATCCGCTGCTCGCCGGATTTCCCGACGATCTCCGCCCGGACCAGCTGCCGCTCCCCCATGACAGACTCCGCGAGATCACAGACGCGGGTCAGGTCGATATAGTCCCGGGGAAGATGACGGACCAGCTCCTCTACCCGTGTGATGCCGAGGCGGCGATAAAGGGATGCTTTCTTTTCCCCTATTCCGCGCACCGCGGTCACCGGATCATTCCAATGCAGCGCCATCCTGCCGCCTCCCTTCATCTCATCTATTGTAACGCAAACGAGAAGCTCTGTCATCCCGATTTTTTCGCGGCGTTGTATTCCTTTTGAAGCGCCTGCAAATTTTTCCTGGCTTCCGAGACGTCCAGCTTCAGCGTTGCGCGATTTTTATTGATCGCATTGAGTTGCGCCTGCATCTCTTCGAGATTCTTGTTAAACCGTATCCCGGAGTTGTTCATTTTGTTGACTGCATCGCTGAAATTATCCTTTGCGGAAATGGCAATAGAAACGTTTCTGCCCATGAATATCCCTCCTTTCGGGCATAGAAAAGCCCCGCTTTCCGCGGGACCTCCTTATTCTGATATAAGATAGGATATCAAATAAACAGCCAAAAAAATTCCCAAGCAGCTATGCAGCCGAGCCAAGTCCATAGCGTCTTTGGTTCCATTTCCTCCATACGCGGTATGATATAATACATTGGGAGCATTCCTAATGCGGCAAAAAAAGCCCCCCCAAACGTCTCTGTTGCTCTCATTTTTGCCCCTCCGTTTCCAACGTTTTCACCGCCCGCCGGACCCCTTCAGCCCGGCTGATGCCCTCCCGCTCGCAAAAGCGGTCGAGAATCGCCAGCGTCTTCTCATCAAAACGAACCGCAATCTGCACCCGCTTGGGCGCGTCGGTTGGTCTGCCTGTCTTCAATGGATCACTTCCTTTGCATACCATAATTATAACCAATCGGTATGCAAAAGTCAAGACCTTTTTCGCCCTTCCAGCTCCTTCTGGCAAAAGGCCGTCAGCAGCAGCCGTTCTCCCGGCGGCATCCGATAAAACTCCCCCGGCGTGATATTCTTCTCCAAAAACAGGAAATACAACAGCCTTTGCCGCCTGTTATCTCGAAAACAGCGGGGATATCTACGCTTTACAGCAAATCCTTGGTCACACCTCGCTTGAAATGGTCAAGCGTTATGTCCATTCTACACATCAAAAAACAGTGTCTAAATTCTCGGAATACAGCCCGTTAGACCATCTGCTTTAGGGAAGGGATGACCGGGGTTGCTGGACGTCGCCAACCTCGAAAGCGCCCAGAGGCTCAATTCAGCCGCTTGCCGGCTGTATTGAGTAAGGGCGCGTCCTTCGTGCGGAAAACGGCTAACAAATGGGGGTAGGGGGAGCGTCAGCGTCCCCCATTTGTCCGTTTTCTGTGCGGAGGTGAGAGGCAGCGCCCCGGCCATCCCGGCTGACAGGCAATGCAAAAGGCCGCCCATTTCCGGACGGCCTATGCCTGGTGAGCCACCGGGGATTCGAACCCCGGACCCTTTGATTAAAAGTCAAATGCTCTGCCAACTGAGCTAGTGGCTCAAGACGCTCAATCAGTATATCAATCATTTGCGGGATTGTCAAGAAAAGACGCGGGAAATCTTTCAAATCTTTCAAAAAGGTGAAAGAAATCCAAATCCGGACGTCGGGCGAGCCGGTGTGTCCTCAAGCAGGAACGCCCGCCCCGACGGGCCGGATGCAATGCGCCAAAGCCAGAAGGCAATCAGCAGCACGCCCAGAACGGCCGCCCAGCGTCTCATCCGCCATTCAGGAATCCCCAGCGGTTCTCGGTTGAGAAGCAGCCAGAAGGTCAGCGCAAACGGAACGGTCAGCGGATGGTAGCGCAGAGACGCGCGCCAGTCGAGACGGAGCAGCGCGCGCAGAGAACGGGTCATCCCGCAGGTCAGGCAGGGCAGATGAAAGATCCGCAGCAGAAAGCAATCATGCCACCATCCGAGCATCATGGCAGACGCGGCAAGCAGAAGAATGGCTGTACGCAGAAGTACCGCCCGGATTTTCCGTCCTCCCGTCACCACAGTTTCCCCCCTCAAATATTCAGAGAGCCGGCGCGCCCCATCCGGCGCGCCGGCCCCCTGAATATTTCACCGCAGCCGGTTCCCTCTTATTCCGCCGAAAGGATAAAGTAGTAAACTGGCTGCCCGCCGTTGATCACCGCAACCTCGAGATCGTCGCCGAATTTGGCATGGATGTACTTCTCCACCTCACCGGCCTGTTCCTCAGTAGCCCCTTCTCCATAAAGGATGGTCACGAAGGTGCTGTCCTTGCGGATGATCGCCTTTGCCAGCTTATTGGCCGCTTTGACGAGATCCTTTTCGACAAAAGCGACCTTGCCTTCCTCCAGCGCGAGGATCTCGCCCTGCTTAATCTTATGACCGTCAAAATCGCTGTCACGTGCAGCGAAGGTAATCTGTCCGGTGGCGACACGCCCGGCGGCGCGGGACATCGCCAGGAAGTTCTGATCGGCATCCTGCTCGGCGTCAAAGGCGAGCATCGCCGAAAGGCCCTGCGGAATTGTCTTGGTCTGGAGCACAATGACCTGCCGGTCAGCGAGGCTGACCGACTGTTCCGCGGCCATAATAATGTTCTTGTTGTTGGGCAGCACAAAAACAGTTTGCGCGCCGACCGACTGTACCGCTGAAAGGATATCGTCTGTCGAGGGGTTCATTGTCTGCCCGCCCGAAACGACCTGATCCACCCCGAGATCGAGGAACAGCTGGCGCACCCCTTCTCCGGCGGCAACAGCGACAAAGCCGAACAGGCGGTCGGGATCGGGCGCCGCATAGGGCAGATTTCCGCGCTGCGCCTCGGCCTTGGCCGCTTTCTGCGCGTTGGAAACCTTGTCGGCAAACTGCAGGCGCATATTGTCCACCTTGAGCTTGGTCAGCATGCCGTAGGCAAGAGCCTCCTCCATCGCTTTGCCGGGATGGTCGGTATGGACGTGCACCTTGATGATCTCGTCGTCATCGACCACCACAACGCAGTCCCCGATCGTTTCAAGAAACGCGCGCAGCGCCAGAGGGCTTTTTTCGCTCTCCCCGCGCAGAATGATGAATTCGGTGCAGTAGGTAAAGGTGATTTCGCCCGAGAACCCGTCGTCATCCTCAAAGAAGGCGGCGGCCGATTCCTGCTGGGCCGGAGCGGAAACCGCGCCCGCGAGAGGAATGATGACATCATCGCGGATCACCGAGGCCATGCCCTCAAAGACGACCAGCAGACCCTTGCCGCCCGCATCAACCACTCCCGCCTTTTTCAGCACCGGCAGCATCTCAGGGGTCTTTTCCAGCATTTCAGAGGCGGCCTGCGTCAGCTCGCACCAGAGTTTGGCGACATCTTTTCCGGCCTCGCCCGCGGCCTCTCTCGCTTTTTCGGCGGCAGCGCGCGAAACGGTGAGGATGGTCCCCTCGGTCGGCTTCATCACCGCCTTGTAGGCGGCCTCCACGCCCAGCGAAAGCGCATTGGCGATATCGGCGGGGGCGGCGGTGCTCTTGCCTGCCAGCCCCTTAGAGAATCCGCGGAAAAGCAGGGAAAGGATGACGCCGGAATTTCCCCTGGCCCCGCGCAGCAGCGCGGAAGCGGCAGTCTTGGAAACCTCTTCGATCGTGGCATCGTCGTCCAGACGCTCAAGCTCCCGCTTGGCCGCCGAGATAGTCATCGACATATTGGTTCCCGTATCGCCGTCCGGCACCGGGAAGACATTGAGCGCATCAACCTGCTGGCGATTGTTCGCAATATGGTTCGCCCCCGAAATGATTGCATCCCGGAGGGTTTTCCCCTTTAAGAAATTCAAACGATTCACTCTCCTAAATCCTATTTTCCGGTCCTTCTGCCGTTGTGCAGACCGGAAAGCTGCGCCTTGATACAGCGCCGCCCGACGGTGCGCCCCGTCTCCTACTCACATTTCATTGCGTCCACAAAAACATTGACGCAGTCAACCCGCAGGCCGGTCACCGTTTCGACCGCATAGCGGACCTCGGAAACGAGGCTGCGGACCACCGCCGCAATATTGACGCCGTAGGCCACCTCGATGTGCAGCTCGACCTCAAGCCTGCCGTCTTTGGCGCGCACCAGCACCCCCTTGTCGGGAAGGGCGCCGCCCGCCATGCTGCGCAGTCCCTGCGAAGCGCCCGAGACAACCATCCCGGCTACTCCAAAGCAGTTCGCTGCCGCGTGGCTGACAAGCTGGGCAAAAAAGTTGGTGGAGATGCCGACCGTTCCCAAACGATTCTCAATTCGGATCATGCGGATTCCTCCTTTGCAAAACGGCTGCCGCGGCTGCAGTGCGCCCCGGCGCCGTATTTCCAATCTGTTTTACTATTATAAAGAAAAGTCTCTGCCGTTGCAATAAAAAGATGCGATATTTTCATAATCCCCGCTGAAACGAAACAATTCCTTCACAAAGCGAAGGGGATTTCCCCCGCGTTTCATCGCGGTTCGACAATGCGGGAAATCCGCTCGACGGCGGCTGCGCGCCCGGTGCGTTCGTCGAGGGTGACGGCAAGACCGCAGACATACTGCGGGCCGCCTGCGGGATTTTCAAAGCGGGTCGGCATCGCATTGCGGAACCGAGCGATCACCTGCTCCGGCTTGACCCCGAGCACCGAGTGCACCGGTCCGCACATGCCCAGATCGGTGAGGTAGGCGGTGCCGCCCGGCAGGATCTGTTCGTCGGCGGTCTGCACATGGGTATGGGTGCCCGCCACCACGCTCACCCTGCCATCCAGATAAAAGCCCATCGCCCGTTTTTCCGAGGTGGTTTCCGCATGGAAGTCGAGCACCACAAACGGTGTATCCAGCGTTTTCAGAATCCGGTCGGCGGTGTCGAAGGGATTGGCGAGCGGCTCCATTCCGGCCGTCCCCATCAGATTGACCACCGCGATGCTGCAGCGCAGCAGGTCGAGCCGGAACACCCCCGTCCCGGGGCATTCGGGTGAGAAATTCGCTGGACGGATAACGCCCTCCTCCGCCTCAAGCAGATCGTAAATTTCCCGGCGCCGGAACACATGGTTCCCGGTTGTAATAACGTTGGCGCCCGAGTCGAACAGATGCTTTGCGGAGGAGGGGAGAATTCCGTTTCCCTGCGCCGAATTTTCCCCGTTGACGATCACCGCGTCGGCGCGGTAGTCCCGCCGCAGCCCCGGCAGGAGGGCGCGGACCGCCTCGCAGCCACTCTGCCCGACCACATCGCCCAGCATGATGATTACCATAGTTTCTTTCCTTCTTCCTTTGTGTCAAGCACGGACAGCACCGCAGAACCGAACAACGCGGACAGCGCCGCAGAAAGATCCGCGGGCAGCGGCGCAAGGGCCGAAACCGTCTGCCCCGCCGGGCCGGTCAGGAGCATCCTCCAACAGTGCAGCGCCTGTCGTGTAATGGGCCCGCAGTCCCCGCCGTAGAGCGCATCCCCCGCCAGCGGGCAGCCGAGCCATGCCATATGCGCCCGGATCTGATGGGTCCGCCCCGTCTCCAGCCGCAGCGCGGCAAGGCTGAAACGCTCTGCGCGCAGCAGGATGCGGCAGTGAGTGACGGCGGGCAGTCCGCCGGAGCGCACCAGCCTGCGGTGATCGTCCCCCTCCCCGTCGCGGGTAAGAGGCGCATCGATCGTAACAAAATCCTCACCGGGAGCGCCGCAGAGCAGCGCGAGATAGGTCTTTTCCGGCCGGTGGCCGGGAAGCCCCATCCAGCAGGCGCTGTGCGGATGCTTCGCACAAAGCACCGCCCCCGACGTATCGCGGTCAAGCCTGCCGATCGGGCGGAACGCCCGTCCCGCCATCGCCGGAAGCCCCGCGCAGAGATTGGCCAGCGTATCGTTCGGATGCCCCTTGGAGGGATGACACGGCATTCCCGCAGGCTTATTCAGGATCAGGAGATCACTGTCTTCATAGAGGACCGGAGCCTCCAACGACCCGGCATAGGGCCGGTATCCGCGCTCGCTGTCGGGCAGACACACCGCAACGGTCGCGCCCGCGCGCACCGGATCGACGGTGCGAATGAAGGCGCCGTCGAGGGTCAGCCCGCCCTCGATGCGCCGGGCCGCGCGCAGCGTTGTCCCCGAGAGCTGGTGTGCTCCGCGCAGGAAGGCCGAAAGAGGCTTCTGATCCCATTCGGGCGGCACCACAAAATGCAGAACCGGCATACTCTCCCCCCTGATTCATGCAGCGCACCTTGACGCCGCGCCGGCCGTCTCCAAAAGCGGAGCGGCCCGGTGCGGCGTCCCGTCGGGGCTATCATACCACAGATGGGGGAAATCTTCAACCGGCGGTCCGCTCTGATTGACATCTTCCCCGTTCTTACGGTAAAATATAAAATTAGAGTTAAAAAAATTTCCCGGCGGGAGGAACGCTCGTTATGTATTTTGGAACCGAGGCAGCCGGTATGCGCCGGGTTGCCTATTACAGCAGCAATTTCGTCAAATGGAGTCTGCTTGCCACCTTTGTGGGGCTCTTCGTCGGCGGCATTTCCACCCTGTTCGGCCACCTGCTGCTTTTTGTCAACAGTTACCGCTATGCTCACGAACAGGTGGTGTGGCTGCTGCCCTTCGCGGGACTGGCGATCGTTTTCCTCTACCGCATCTCCGACAGCGCGAACCCGCGCGGCACCAACCTCGTCATCGAAGCGGCGCGTTCGGAGGAGAAGCTGCCCGCCCGGATGGCCCCGCTGATCTTCGTCTCGACCATTCTCACCCATCTCTGCGGCGGCTCCGCCGGACGGGAGGGCGCTGCCCTCCAGCTTGGCGGGAGTCTGGGGCAGCTTTTGGGGGACAAGCTGCGCATTGAAGAGGAAAACCGCAATATCATGGTGATGTGCGGAATGAGTGCGGGTTTTTCCGCCCTCTTCGGCACCCCCATTGCCGCCGCCATCTTCCCACTGGGACTGGCGAGCATCGGCATGATCTACTATACCGCACTGGTGCCCTGCACCATCTCCTCCCTCGTCTCCTACTGGGTCGCGCTCTATTTTGGGCTTTCCCCCGAACGCTTCCGCCTCGCCGCCTTTGAAACGACCCCTATCCTCGCGCTGCGGGTCGTCCTGCTGGCGGTTCTCTGCGCAGTGGTCAGCATCCTGATGTGCGCCGTCCTGCACCAGACGGGGAAGCTCTTCCAGAGCATCTTTCCGAACCAGTATCTGCGGATCGTCGTCGGCGGCAGCCTGATCTGCCTGGCCGCCGCACTGTTCGGACGTGACTATCTCGGTGCCGGGATGCATATCATCGAACGCGCCATAGAAGGCGAGGCCATGCCCGCCGCCTTTCTGCTCAAGCTGCTTTTTACCGCTGTCACCCTCGGTGCCGGCTATAAAGGCGGAGAAATTGTACCCACCCTCTTTGTCGGCGCAACTTTCGGCTGCACAGCGGGCGGGCTTCTTGGAATTCCTTCCTCTCTTGCCGCCGCCCTTGCCATGATTGCCGTCTTCTGCGGCGTAACCAACTGCCCTCTTGTTTCACTGCTGCTTGCGTTTGAGCTGTTCGATTTCACCTGTCCTGAGCTTTTCCTGCTGGCGGCAGCAGTCAGCTATATGCTTTCCGGCTACCGCAGCCTCTACAGCGCCCAAAAGATTCTCCATCCCAAGACAGAGTTCCGGCAGCTTCACCGCTCCACCCACTGACACCTCCGCCGCCCGCGCGGCACGAAAGGAAGCGGACTCATGCGTACAATTTTATGGTTCCTGTATTTTTGGCTCTATCTGCTTGCCGTCGAGCCATGGCTCTGGAAGGTCCGCGCCCTGAAACGGCAGGGTCGGACCGAGGAGCACGATATTCTGGCAGGCCGGATCATCCACAACTGGGCGCGGCGCCTGCTCGCTGCCGCCGGAGCGCGGGTGACGGTCGAAGGACTCGAAAACCTTCCGGAGGGAACCGCCGTCTTCGTCTCGAACCACCAAAGCTATTTCGATATTCCGCTGGCGCTCGGCTACCTCGGAGATCCGAAGGGGCTGGTTTCGAAAAAGGAGATCGACCGAATTCCTTTTATCCGCCAGTGGATGCGCGAACTTGGCTGTGTTTTCCTTGACCGCGAAAATCTACGCGCCTCGGTCGCCGCGCTGGGCGATGCCTCCGACCGGGTGGCCGCCGGCTATTCGATGGTGGTCTTTCCGGAGGGAACCCGTACCGAAACCGGCGAGGTCGGGGAATTCAAGGCGGGCGCTTTTAAGATCGCCCAGAAAAACAAAGTTCCGGTTGTGCCGTTTGTTCTCGAAGGAAGCAGCCGTCTCATGGGCAAGCACAGTCTCTGGATCCACCCGGCTTCGGTCACTGTCAAAATACTGGAGCCGATCGACACCTCCGGCTACGGCAAGGAGGAGTGGCGGGCACTGCCCGCGCTGGCCGGGCAGCGGGTGAAGGACGGCCTCGCTTTGCTGCGGGCCGGGGGACGCTGAGAGATGGCACCGGAACAAGAGGGCGGGCGCCGCTTCGACCGGCACTATCTGCTGCCGATCACTTATGCACTGACGCTGACAGCATCTTATCCTGTTCTTCTGTGGCTTGGCAGGCATGCATTGGCGGCACTGGCTGTGGCGGAAAGCCTTCCGTTCTGGGAGCCCGCTCTTTTCCGCCTGCTGTTGGCGGGGGGGTTGCTCTATGCGCTGTTTCTCCTGCTTCTTGGCGCCGCAAACGCCATCTGCTCCTTTCGGATGGCGCAGCGCGGGGAAATTCGTTTTTGCATCAACGCGATGCTGATTTTGAAATACGGGTTGATTCCGTTTTTCCTTTTGAATTGCCTGTTCGGGCTGCTGGTTTGCCTTGCTTTTTTCGTCGGTACCCGGGGCACGATCCTTTTTGCCTTTCCAGTCACAGTTCCGTTTCTTCTTCTCGCCGTTTTCAGCGTCTGGGCAACGCTGCTTCCCGGCTCATTCTACGGGCTGCAGGTGGTACGTCTGGGAATCCGGCAGGGAAAGCTCGCGTTCCCCGCGGCGATTTTTCACCTGCTGCTGCAATTTACCTTTATTGCCGATGTGTTTGATGCAATGTATCTTTCCACGAAAAAATGGGGGATGGGAAAAAAGAGCGCAGCAGCAGTCTGCATGGTTTTCCTTTTGGGCGCGGCGGCTGTCGTGCCGGCCGCCCTGCATCGCCTGTGAACGAAGAAGAGCGGTTCGGTTTCCGCAGGGCCATCTTGCCGACTGCTCTGCGCCTCCTGTGAACGAAGAAGAGCGGTTCGGTTTCCACAGGACCATCTTGCCGACTGCTCTGCGCCTCCTGTGAACGAAGAAGAGCGGTTCGGTTTCCGCAGGGCCATCTTGCCGACTGCTCTGCGCCTCCTGTGAACGAAGAAGAGCGGTTCGGCCCTTTGAAAAGGGCCGAACCGCTCTTTCTGCCTGCGGCGGACACTTTCTCGCTTCAGACGAGGCAGATGACCCGCAGCAGCAGCATTCCGATCACACCAGGGAGGCCAAGCAGAAGTGCGACGCAGACGGTAAACCCGTTCAGGCCAAGCATCGCCGCCGCGCCGACCGGTGTAAAGTGGGCGGCGAGCAGTCCTGTAATCCCCACCGCTGCCGAGGGAATCATTGTATGCAGCGCATTGATCCGCCCCAGTGACCGCACGATCACTAGTGCCGCCGCTCCCAGCACAATCCAGAGATAAGGCTCCATTCCACCCGCCTCCTTTGGTCAGGGCACCATCATCAGCGCCGTGCTTTCGCGTTCCGGCGGACGATGCGCCCGGTCATATTCACGGATTTTGTTGAGATAATACCGGTAGCGCATCTGCAGCGCGTTGCGCTCATGAATATTGGCCTCAGTCATATCAAAATCGCAGATCATATTAAAATATCGTTCGTTTTGTTCCAATCTGGCCTGCAGCCTTTTGAGCTCGGCCATCCACTCCTTTCGCATCTGCGCGCCTTTGTCAACCGCCGGCGCTGTCTCCCTGCGCAGCAACATGCGTGCACCACCCTTTCTCTGTTATGTTATGCGGGTAGTATGGGACGATATTCCGCCGACTATTCCCACGAATATACATTCGAAAGGAAAAACGCCCCGCAAAACCGAAGTCCTGCGGGGCGCTTTCTGCGACCAGACATATAAGCCGGGTTCTGTATTTGACAACGATCTATCTTGGCTGTGGGTCGCCCCAACAGCTCCAGCCACGCTTTCGAAGGCACGACGGGCCGCCGTATCGCCTTCTGTCGGTGTTGCTCCGGATAGGGTTTACAGGGCCGCTTTGTCTCCAAAACGCCGGTGAGCTCTTACCTCGCCTTTCCACCCTTACCCGCCGGGACGGCGGGCGGTATCTCTCTGTTGCACTTTCCCTAAGGTCGCCCTCGGCTGCCGTTAGCAGCTATCCCGCCCTGTGGAGCCCGGACTTTCCTCATGCGCGCCTTTCGGCCGCACGCCGCTGTCTTGTCTGCTCGCGGTGACCATCATAACACAAAAAGACGGCGAAGGCAACCGCGCGCCGGAAGAAAAGGCTCCATAAAAATTCCCGCCAAAGGACTGCCATTTTGTTCGAAAATCAAGTATAATAAAAACTATTCGAAAAGAGGTGATCCCCATGTGGAGTTCCAAAACAAAAGAGGAATTTTATACCTGCATTGCCGATCTGATTGAAGAGCCTGCAGTACAGGCGATGGACGATATTCCGCAGCACGCGGGCGGAGTGAGCTGTCTCGACCACTGTATCTTTGTTTCCTATCTGAGCTTTGCACTCTGCCGCCGCTGGAGGCTCGATTATGTCGCCGCCGCCCGTGCTGGGCTGCTGCATGATCTCTATCTCTGTGACTGGAAAAAGGTCCGGGTGAGCCCCTGGCAGCGCCTGCTGGTCCACCCGCAGATGGCTCTCGAAAATGCCGAGCAGTTCGGCCTTTCGGAACTGGAACGGGATATCATCCTCAAGCATATGTGGCCGGTTACCCTCCGCCACATCCCACGCCACCGGGAATCGGTTGTGGTCAACCTGGCGGATAAGCTCTGCGCCTCGGCGGAATTCCTGCGGATTTATAACCTCGCTCACGCGGGGGAACGTCTGATTGAATTTAACCGCCGCCGTCTGCTGCGGCAGCGCCGCTGCCTTTTCGGCAGATGATCGCCTCTCTGGTTTCGGCCTGCCCTTCGGGCGGGCCGTTTTTTGTCTGTATCACATTTTCTATAGATGCAATTTTTGAATTTTTTATATCAATTCTCCTTCTCTCCTTCGTACAAACTTTGTCAACGTTTAAAAAATAGAAAATTTTGTATATTTTATAGTCTAAAATCACAAAAAAATATTTTTCGGTTGATTGTAAAATGAAGTTGGACACCTAAGAAAAAATCCATAGTGATTTTCCCCACATGGTAGAATGAAGTTTGCACACAACTTCTTCCAAGGGAGGGCAATCACTATGGACTGCCAAGATTATATCACAGAATCGGTAGAACGCAAGAAGGGACAGCACTTACAGCGAGAGGAACGAGGCGCGATCCAGCATCTCAAGAACGCAGGCTACACGAACAGAGCCATTGCCAGAGCAATCGGATGTTCACCAACCACCGTTGGAAACGAGCTAAAGCGCGGCACACCGCCCCGAAAGAGCAGCAAGGGCAGGAAGCCCGGATACTCGGCAAGGCGTGGAGAAGCGGTCTACAAGGCGAACAGAAAGCGTTCTCGGAAACCACACCGAATCTGTCACTGCACTCGTTTCATTCGCTGGATAATGGAACAGGTCAAAGAACACAAGTGGTCTTTGGATGCCTGCGTCGGATATGCTCGTCTGCACAAGCTGTTTTCAGCAGAGGAGATGGTCTGCACCCACACGCTTTACAATGAGGTCTGGGCAGGCAGCCTTGACTTGTCTGTGACAGAACTGCCCGAAGCCATGAAACGCAAGCAGCACAAGGATTCCAAGCCCCGTGAACACAAGAAGAACTTCGGCACAGACATTTCTCAGAGGCCTGAGATCGCAGCTCTGCGCATCGAGGAAGGTCATTGGGAGGGTGACACCGTGGTCGGCAAGAGGGGCAGTAAGGAGGCTGTTGTCCTCTCCCTGTTGGAGAAGAAAACGGAGAACTATATTGCCATTCGAATTCCCGGCAAGGATGCAGACTCCGTTCTGAACGCCATGCAGTCACTCAGGGAAGGATTCGGAGAAAAGTTCTCACAGGTCTTCAAGACCATTACCGTGGACAACGGCTCGGAGTTCTCTGCGTTCAGTCAGGTCGAGAACTGGGGCTGTGCAGTCTACTTTGCGCATCCCTACACCTCGTGGGAACGTCCCCAAAACGAACGTCACAACGGGCTGTTTCGAGCCTTCGTTCCGAAGGGCGTGTCCATTGAGGCTTTCTCTGCTGAGTATATCTTGGCTGCAGCTGATGAATTGAACGGACGGCCTCGCAAGAAGCTTGGCTACCGCACCCCGGAGGAGCTGTTTGACGAGTTCCTCGACTCTGTTTACGCAGCCGAAGGCTGCGGCAGCATCGCCCAGGACGGAAGCCAGCGGCTTCCATCCTGACCGACGCTCTGATTCACTAAGTTCTACCGTGCAGGTGTCCAACTTACACTTGCAATTTGCGAAAAATATTTTTCATTCGTTTTCTATTGTTAAAATTTTAGAAATATAGTATTCTTTTGTCGTGATGATCGCAATATGATAAAGCGATTTATTCACAATCGAGCCATCTAGCCATCAATCAAACATCTTGACAAAAGAGAGGAAGCAAAACTATGAAGAGAATATTTGCGATCCTGTTGGCAACGGCGATGCTCATTTCAGCAGCAGGCTGCGGCGGAACATCGAGTTCGGGCGCCTCAGCTCCGGCGGCATCGGGCGACAGCTCCACGGCATCCGAAAGCGCCTCCCCGCGCGGGAACGTTATCATGACCTTCGGTACCGGCGATACCGGCGGTTCTCTTTATCCTGCCGGCGCGGCTCTGTCTCAGGTATGGACCAACAACGTTCAGGGGGTAAAGTGCAATACCCAGACCTCCACAGGATCTTTCCAGAATGTGCAGGATGTCGCTAACGGAGAAGTGGACGTAGCCGTCGCCACCGCCGACGTGGTTCTCAACGGCTATTCCGGAACCGGGAAATTTACTCAGGCGCTCGATAACGTCCGCGTGATCGGGGCGGTATACACCTCTGTATCCAGCGGCGTCGCGCTCAAGAGCTCCGGCTTGGAATATGTCCACGATCTGCTGGGCAAGCGCGTGGCCGTCGGCCCCGCCGCTTCCGCAACCGAAAACTCCACATTGGATGCCTTTAACGTCATGGGCATCAGCAAAGACAACACCAGTCTGGAAAATCTGGGTCTGGGTGACGGCGCCGACTCGGTAGGCGACGGAATTCTGGACGCGGCGTTCGGATTCGCCGGTCTTCCCATCGGAGGCCAGCTGAATCTGGCGGCTACTAAGGAAATTGTGGTCCTCGATTATACGCAGGAAGAGATCGACAAGATTCTTGCCGGAAATTCCGCTTATATCCAGTCGAAGATCCCTGCCAATACCTACACAGGTCAGGACAAGGAAACCAAAACCTTTGGTGTAAAGTGCCTGATTATCGTCAGCGCCGATATGGATGAAGCTCTGGTTTACGATCTTTGCAAGGCCATGAACGAACATACCGCCGAGATGGCCGCGGGCAATGCACTGCTCAGCGAAATGACCGATCCCTCCTTCCTGTGCACCAATATGCCGATTCCCCTGCATGACGGCGCTGCTAAATACTACAGCGAACAGGGTCTTCTCTAAGTCTAAGAAGGGACAACCCTCCGTCAAGCGTCAAAGAAATACGACAGATGGGCCGGAACTGAGAATTTCTCGGCGCCGGCCCTCTTCTCTTCAAAATCAAACCGTTACTTTAAAAAGGGGGCTCATTTGTGGCAAAAAAGGAACCGAAGGAAATTGATGTCACTTCACTTGACAGCGAACTTGCTGCTGCCAAGGCTGTTGAAGAGGGCCGCTCAGACAAGTTTATTCGACTTGCTTTTTTTGTGGCGATCTTGATGACGTCGTTCCACATCTTTACCGGTCTCAACGGCTTGGGCGATTATGTGACCCAGCGCGGCATCCATCTCAGCTTTGCGCTGACTCTGGTGCTGCTGACCCAGCCCCTGCACAAGCATATCTGCAAGGATAAATATGCCGGTATCAAGCCCTTCCGCATTTTGTGCCGCTGCGTGGATCTTCTTCTGATCGCCCTGACCTGGATTTCATGGTGGATGGCGCAGGATGAAGTTCATCATCTGGCGGAGCGCCTGAGCCAGACCACATGGATGGCAACCTTTGCCGGCGCCTGTCTGGCGGTCATCACCCTGGAGTGCGCCCGGCGCGTATTGGGTTATATCATGCCCGTACTGGCCCTGATCTTTGTCGCGTATGCGTTAGCCGGCCCCCACCTGCCACTGGCGATTGCCCATCGCGGCTACTCCCTGCAGCGCATCTGCAAATTCCTTGCAACCGATCTGGACGGCCTGTTCGGCACAACCATGAGCGTTTCCGCCACCGTAATCTTCATGTTTGTGATGTTCGGCGCTTTTCTGGAGGCGTCCGGCTGTTCGGATTTTATCAATGAGATCGCCATTTCCCTCACCGGCAAAATCAAGAGCGGTCCCGCCCTGTCCGCCGTGGTCGCGTCCGGCCTGATGGGCTCCATCAACGGCTCGGCGGTCGCCAATGTTGTCGGCACCGGAACCTTCACCATCCCTCTGATGAAATCCCGCGGCTATAAGCCCGCTTTTGCCGGCGGCGTGGAAGCGGTGGCCTCGACGGGCGGCCAGATTCTTCCCCCCGTTATGGGTTCCGGCGCATTTCTGATGGTCGCTTTTACTGAAACAAAATATATCAACATTGTCATCGCCGCCGTCATCCCCGCTCTCCTGTATTACTGGGGCTGTGCGGTCGCGGTCGTGTCTCAGTCGGAGCTGGCCGATATTCAGCTGATGGACCCCAAGGAGATTCCCAAAGCGAAAAATGTTCTCAAATCCGGCTGGATCTATCTGGTGATTATCGGTGTTCTGCTCTACTGTCTGTTGGTGGCGCAATATTCTCCCTTATATTCCGCTCTTTGGGCCACCTTCTCGGTACCTGTGGTGATGCTTTTTGACAAAAAAAAGCGCTTTACGCTAAAAAGCATCATCCCAGCCATGGCGAAATCCGCTTTCAGCTCGATGTCTATTGTCATCGGCTGCGCCTGCGCCGGTATTGTTGTCGGCATGGTTTCATTAACCGGCATCGGCGTTATTTTCGGCGACATGATGATTCAGGCCGCCCATTCGATGCTTTTCCCCTCCCTGCTGTTTACCGCGCTGACCTGCATCATTCTGGGCATGGGCCTGCCTACCACAGCGGCTTATGTCATCGCTGCTTCCATTCTGGCCCCCTCGCTGATTAAGCTGGGACTTACCCCGCTGACCTCGCATCTCTTTGTCTTCTATTTCGCCTGCCTTTCGGCAATCACGCCGCCTGTGGCTCTGGCCGCTTATGCCGGCGCGGGAATTGCAAAATGCAGTCCCATGACGACGGCTGTGGAGGCCTGCAAGCTGGGGTTCGCCGGATTCATGGTCCCGTTTGCTTTCTGTTATAATCCGGCAATGATGATGCAAGGCAACGTTGCGGAGATTCTCTCCGTTTTTATCAGCGCCTTCATTGGCGTTTCCATCATGTCCGCCGGCTTCCAGGGGTGGCTTTTGTGGAAGCTGCATCTTCTGGAACGCATCATCTTTATCTGCGCAGGCCTGCTCATGTTTATCCCCGGAACCCTGACCGATATCACTGGTCTTGCGATTGCAATTGTCCTGATCGCAATCAATATGAAAAAGTGGAAAAAGGTCCGGACCGCTTCCTGACGGAAGCAACCTCCCCTTCTTCCCGAGCGAAAAGAGGTCCGCTTACCGAGCGGACCTCTTTTCCTGTGCCAGCTTCTTCACAACATCCCGATCAGCGGGACAGAACTCATAGCGCCCCAGTTCACCGCGCGGCACCCACTGCGTCGCGCTGTGGACATCCATCTTCAGAACCCCCGAGCGGATCTTTGCCTTGAAGAAGAGAAGCCGTACCGAGTATTCGGGATAATCGTAATCGGTCCGCATAAAAAGTTCTCCGACTTCAATTTCAACTTCGAGTTCCTCGCGGCATTCCCGAATCAGGCAGTTTTCAAACGACTCTCCGGGTTCTCGCTTGCCGCCGGGGAACTCCCAGAGAAAGGCACAGTTTCCCCCCGGCCCGCGCCGGCAGATAAGGATTTCATCCCGCTCGTTCGAGAAGATCGCAGCCGAAACCTCGATCTGCCTGCCAGTTGTTTTTCTCAGATCCGGCATTCTTTATCCAGCTCCTTTTCTTCCATTCGCCGCATAGTTTCATCGGGATCTTCCGACGGACAGTGCCTCCATTCGGCTCAAAGGGTCCAATTTCTCTGTTCAGAGCGTTCATGCCAGCGAAGCACCTCGAGGTTCAGCACGCCGGTCTCTCCGGGCACCGGGCTGTGCACCGCCGCCGCTTTGAGCGGAAGCCCGTGCCGTCCCTCGCTGTGCTGCGGCTTCATCAAAAAAATCATACCGGATGCGCCTTCTCCGGAGGAGGGATCATGCGGCGTGTTGAGCCATTCCGTCTGGTAGAACTCCAGAGACACTTCATCCTCAGCCTCGTATTCGACCACCGGCAGAAACATGCCTTTGGGGCAGAATCCGGAGAGCATCCCAAAATACCGCTGCTTCAGCTCCTCCATCCCCTGTGCGTCCATCCGCTCGAGGAAGCGGGGATCTCGAAAAACTTTCTCTGTCTCTTCCCAGGGATCGCTCAGAAACAGGCTCTCGATATAAAACCGGCACCTGCTCCCGGACGATGCATCTGTCAGGACATAGGGCCGCGCAGAACCCTGCCCCACCGCAAGGCGCAGCCGTTTGCGGCAGCAATGAGTCCGGGAATCCGGAGCGGCGGTGACGGCCAGAGGCCGGTCCCCGATGCGCGGAAGCCTGCGATGCACCCCGCGCAGCTCGTATTCGGTGAGGGTAAGATCCGACAGCTCCCGGCAGGCGAGCGTCTCGCAGGGCCGGTAGCCGCAGCGGAGAAATTCCGAAAGAAGGACGAGCTTCTCCCAGTCCTCCTGTACGGCAAGGCTCTGCGAGCCTCCCGTTATCTCAAAGGACCTGCTCCCGATCCGAATCGAATTCAGCCGCCCAAAGGGAAAATGGGGAGCGGGCTCCCAGTTCTCCAGGTCATCCCGGCGCGTCCCTCTTTTGCGGCGCGGCGGATGGCAGAGCCGCTCCTCCTCGGCGCGAAGCTGCGCTTCACGGGCCGCGCCATCGAACTGCAGGGCATAGAGCCGCACTTCCCCGCCCTTTCTCGTCATGCCGACCAGCTCGGAAACCGCCTCCCCCTCGTCTTTTCCCCGACCGATCACAGCCAGTTCATCCCATTGCGTATGGGCATCCAGAAGCTGCACCAGATTCATGCCGCGGCCTCCTTCCCTGTCTTCTTTTGCCGTTCTGCCTTTTCCGTCTTCTTCTGCCATTCTACCGCAGGGCAGCCGGGAACGCAACGAAAAAATCAGCAAAAAATCCGGAGAGGCCGGCGAAGTGCCGGCCTCTTGCCAAACCGCGTACCCTTTCAGCCAAAGCTCCAGCCGCGTATAAATCGCCGCCTGCCGTATAACATCCCCTGACGTTGAACTCATCGAAGGAGTGAGCGGACCGCTTCCCGTTAAAAGACCGCGATACCGGCTCATCGCCCAGGAGACATCGAAAAATTTTTATTTGCATCGCACCCTTTGCCGCTGCCGGAGCAGCGGTTACGTCCTGTTTTATCCTGCCCTTTTCCGATCTGCGGCCTCTCACCGCGCCCAGCTCTGTCAGCAAAGGTATTTTCATTGCCTGCCACTCGGCAGCTTTCCCATGCACAAACGCCGAATCCCCTCGGGCCTTTCGGCCCGAGGGGATTCTCAGGAGGTCCCTGGAAGATGTTTACCGATGCTTTCTCGCCTCAAGGAAATCATTCAGTTCCGCATTTTTGATGTCGGTGATGAACATATGACCCGGGGAATGGGTGATGACAATCGGAGGCTTGGCATTCTCGATAGCCGCCTGCGGTGTTACGCCGCAGGGCCAGAATACCGGAATCTCCCCCTCGCGGATTTCCACCGATTCGCCGTATTCAGGCTGGTCAATATCACGCACGCCCAAAATCGCAGGGTCGCCCATATGCACAGGCGCGCCGTGAACGTTTGGGCACTGAACCGTGATCTCATAGGCCCGGCGGGCGTTTTCGGGTGTCATCGGACGCATGCTGCACACCATCGGTCCTTCGAACGGACCGACCTTGACAGTGCGGATGCCGGTCTTATACATCGGGACATTCCGCCCGGTGGCGATGTGGCGTACTTCGATGCCGGCGGCCATCAGAGCCTCCTCAAACGAGAAGCTGCACCCGATCAGGAATCCGACATAGCCCTCTTTCCAGAAGGCGGACGCATCGTTGACCTTTTCTGAAAGAACGCCGTTGCGATAAATGAAATATTCCGGAATATCGGTGGTAATATCCCCGCCCTCGCCCATCGCATGGGTTTCGGGGGTTCCCCTGATAATTTCAAGAACCGGGCAGGGGAAGGGATTGCGCCGGGTGTATTCCTCAAAATCAGCGGCATATTCGGGCGGCAGAATCACCAGATTAGCCTGTGCGTAGCCCCGGCACATCCCGGCGGTCGGGAAGGTGATCTCCCCCTTGCGGATGCGCTGCCGCACTTCTGCAGGAGACATATCGATATATGGGGTAATGTCAAAACGCATATGTCGTCTCCTCCCTATCTTTTGATTTCGCGTACAACGCAGCGGTAATCGTGCCCGTCCAGCCCGACGTGGAAAATACGCTCCTCCCCGCCGGAAAGCCCCAGCGCCGCAAGGGCAATTCCCGGTGCGACCGGCGCGCGGGAATCGCCGCGTTTCTCCTCGAAGGAGCGTCTCAGCTCTTCGAATCGTGCCCGCTGCGCGAGATAAAGTTCCTGTGCCGCCTCGATTGAGACCGCCTCAAAGCGAATGATGTCGCCCGGCTTGCTCTGGGTGATCCGGGGCAGATCCACAGTGATGACATTGGCGATCTTGGTGTAGCCGCCGGTTGTCTGACGGTCTGCCAGCATGATGATCGGCTTTCCCTCGCTCGGAATCTGAACCGCGCCGAAGGAGATGCCGTCCGAGATGATGTTGCCGTCCTTGACGTGCTCGACCGCCGGGCCTTCCAGCCGGCTTCCCATCCGGTCGGACTGGTTGGTTACAGTATAGGTCCCGCTGAGGAAAGTCCTGCGGCCATCCTCGGTGAACGCATCGTCCTGAGGCCCCAGCACCACCCTGAGAACCCGCTCGGAAGCGGAGAAATCCTCCGGGTCAACGGCGCGGATATCGAGGTTCGGCAGGGTGGCCGCCGGCGCGCGAAAGCCAAGAAAATCGTCCTTGCCGAGCTTACGTCCCTGCAATCCGCCGATCTTTGCCTTGAGATAGGTCGAGCGGCTGCCCATAACCGGCTCAATATCAAACCCGCCCGCCGCCGCCAGGTAGGCGCGGCAGCCGGATTTCTGCATTCCAAAAGCCAGCAGGTCGCCCGGTTTGACCAAAACCGCGCGGTAACGAGGCATCGGCACGCCGTTGAGGGTCGCCGAGAGGTCGGCGCCGGTCAGCGCAACCACATTGGCTGCGGTGAACTCAATCATCGGACCCATCAGGGTGATTTCCAGAGAGGCCTCCCCTTCGTCGTTGCCGACAAGCAGATTGCCCAGCACGAAGGAGCGGGGGTCCATCGCCCCCGATACGGGAACGCCGAACTGCTGATAACCGGTCCGCCCGGCATCCTGCACCGTCGTTAAGAATCCGCCGCTGCGAAATTTCATCCCCATCGTCAGCCCTCCTTTGCATAGGTGTGCAGGCGGTAGGTCCCCTGCTCCACCTCGCGGCCGATCGCTTCATATTCCTCCCGGCCAACTGCCCGGAATTTGATATACTGTCCTGCCTCCAGCAGAATCGGGCGTTCCCGCCCGGGGTCGTAGAGCTTCAGGGGGGTTCGCCCGATCAGCTGCCAGCCGCCGGGGGAATCAATGGGATAAACACCGGTTTGGGTGCCTGCGATTCCCACCGAACCGCCCGGAATCCGCACGCGCGGACTCTTGAGGCGCGGAGACGCGATCGAATCGTCCATCCCCCCGAGATAGGGGAAGCCGGGGGTAAAGCCCAGCATGTAAATCAGATATTCGGTGCCGGTATGGATTTTAACGACCTCGTCCTCTGTTTTGCCGTTGTGTTCCGCGACAAATGCGAGATCTGGTCCCTCCTCCCCACCGTAGAGCACCGGTATTTCCACCACCTCTGCGGGGGGAATTTCGATGTCATCGAGCTTTCCAAGCAGGCCGCGCATCTTTTCGCAAAGCTCGGCGTGCCGAATCTTTTCCGGGCGGTAGTGAACCATCAGAGAGCGGTAGGTTGGAACCGTCTCAACGATTCCGTCGATTCCGCTTTTGGAAAGTGCAATATTAAACGCGCGGATTGCGGCGTTGATCTCGCCGCTGATCTCGTTGCCGAACTCGACGGTCACCGAGGTATCGCCGGTCAGCAGAAAGCGCACATCGCGCATCAGATTTCCTCCTTTCTGGTGCAGGCCGCCGCCAAGTGCTGTCCAGGTCCTTTGACGGCATGTTTCATACGATCTCGGCATCGCCGCAAAAGCGGCACAGCTCTGCTGCACCGAGACCGGTATGCGGGTGCTGCGCGGCCGCGTCGGGAGGGACGCGGCCGGACAACAGACCGGAATCGAAAAGGTTATGCAAACAGTTTGAGCAGGTTGGGAACCGCCTTGATGCCGACGAATCCGGTCAGCAGCACGACGATGATGCCGATCACGATCAGGAAGGTCGGATGATGGTAATCCTCGCCGACGATCTTCTTATTGCGCGAAGCAAGCAGCATGGTACCCAGGGTGACCGGCAGGATCAATCCGTTAAGGGCGCCCGCCGCGATCAGGAGCTTGGCCGCTCCGCCCAGAACAACCATGATCAGGGTGGAAATCGAGATAAAGCCGACGATAAACCACTTCTCATTGGCCGCAATAAAGGGATGCAGCGTTTTGAGGAAGGAAACCGAGGTGAACGCCGCGCCGATGACGGAGGTGATACCGGCGGACATCAGCGCGATGCCGAACAGGCGGTAGCCAAGATCGCCGGCAGCCTGGCGGAACGCTTCGGCCGCAGGGTTGGAAGCCGAAGTAATCGCAGTGGAAGCCGCCGCACCGCCGGCGGTGCAGACGCCGAGAACGGCGAGGAAGAGCAGGATGCGGACGGTGCCGGAGACGCAGACGCCGCGCAGAACGCTGCCCTGAATCTGGCCGACCTTATCCTTGCCGGAGATGCCGGCATCGAGCAGGCGGTGGGCGCCCGAGAAGGTGATATAGCCGCCGCAGGAGCCGCCGAGCAGGGTAATCATCGGGAAGAGGAGGCCGGAGGGGTTCTCAGGGGTGAAGATGTGGGCAACCGCGTCGCCGACCGGCGGCTTGGAGCTGACCGCCACGATGAGGATGGCGCAGAGGATAATCGCGCCGAGAATGGTCGCCGCCTTATCCATCATCCGTTTTGCGTCTTTCGACAGGAAGATGCCGATGGCCGCGATGCCGACCACCACGCAGCCGGCCTTTTCCGGGACGCCGAGCAGCGCATTGAGTCCGAGAGAGGCCCCGCCGACGTTGCCGATATTAAAGGCAAGGCCGCCGAGCGCAACCAGAAATGCGATAAAAAATCCGAGGCCGGGCAGCACCTTGTTGGCGATATCCTGCCCGCGCATTCCGGAAACGCCGATAATCCGCCAGACGTTCACCTGCGTGGAGACATCCAGCAGGATGGCGCAGACAATCACCGCCGCAAAGGACGAAAGATACTGGGCGGTAAAGGTGGAGGTCTGGGTCAGAAAGCCGGGGCCGATCGCCGAGGTGGCCATCAGAAATGCTGCGCCGAGAAGGACTGAAGCATTTGCCTTATCCTTTTTCGGAGCGGTAACCTTGGTTTCTTCTTTGTTGCTCATGTTGTTCCTCCTGTTCGGTGTTGTCGTGTTGTAAGACGGTTTATGCGCCGCGGCCATGCCGCCCTTTCCGAGGCACCGTTGACAGCGCCGGGTTATCTGGCGGACAGGCTGCAGATTTTGACGTCCTTTGCCTCAAGGGCCGCCTTGATATTCTTGACAAATTCCAGGGCGCTGGGGTTGTCGCCATGGACGCAGATAGAGTCGGCTTTGATGGGAATCAGCTTACCGCTTGCCGTCTCGACCACCCCTTCGGTGACCATCCGCACGGTGCGGGCAATGGCAAGTTCCCTGTCGTGGATTACCGCACCCGGCAGCTTTCTGGAGACAAGGGTTCCGTCGTCGTTATAGGCGCGGTCAGCAAAAACCTCAGAAGCGGCGGGCAGGCCGATTTTTTCAGCGGAGGAGATCATCTTGCTGTTGGCAAGCCCGAGAAGGATCAGGCTGGGATCAACCTCATAAATTCCCTCGCAGATCGCATCTGCCAGCTTTTCATCGACGGCTGCCATGTTGTAAAAGGCGCCGTGCGGCTTGACATGCTGCATCTTGATTCCCCTGCTCTCGGTAAATGCAAGCAGCGCGCCGATCTGGTATTTGATGTAGGCCTTCGCCTCGGCCGGAGTGACCACCATGTTTCGCCTTCCGAAGCCCATTAAATCGGGATATCCCGGATGTGCGCCGACGGCAGTGCCCGCCTCGGCGGCCAGCGCCACCGTCTTTTCCATGACCATCGGGTCCCCGGCGTGCCAGCCGCAAGCCACATTGGCCGAGGAAACATACTTGAGAATTTCGGAATCCATACCGATGGTATAGGCGCCGAAGCTCTCGCCAAGGTCGCTGTTCAAATCCACCTGATACATCGTAAGTCCTCCTTTTGGTTTCAGGCCTGCCGGAATTTCTCCGCCAACGAGGTCCCGGCGTTTCTTCTTACCCGAATGATATTGCAAAATCTATGCCAGCCCCAAAACAGAAACCCGCACCCCCTATGAAAGCGCAGGTTCCTGTCGGAATTTTCACAAACTTTTGCCTTTACAGGTAGGCAATTTGTGCAGAAGCTATTTTTACATCCGTGCAGAATCGCTCACATGCCGCTGTGCGGAGCCACACACCGAGCGGTTTTGCACAGCATGGATTTCTCTCATCCGACCGGTGTGTAGGATTCCAGATCCGCCGGGAACTCGACGGAGACGAGTCCGCCGACATTCCGGTAACGGAAGACCCGTTCCGCAGCTGCTTCAAGCACCGGACCGCCGAGGTCAATCTGTACTGACATCCGCATGGTGTGGCTCTGAATCCGGTTGTCCGGTCCCACCGTCACCCGTCCGCTGACGGCTGTGACCTTCATCCCCTCGGCGGGGAACAGCCCGCTGCCGATCAGCAGAATGGCCTGATCGACATACTGCTCGAGGGACTCGGGACGGACGGCATAGGAAAAAGCGGTGCCGTTTCCCTCGCGGTCCATTTTGAGAAGGCTCAGCTCTGAGGCCGCCGGAGGCTGGGGAAATTCCACCCGAAGCTGTTCGAGCACCAGATTGCCGTCATAAGGCACCTGAAACGACTGCCCCATCACCGAGGTGTAAAAATGGCCGTCCCTGTAATAGCTCTCGCCGCTGATCTCCTGCCCCGGGTAACGGACGGTGCTCTTTACCGCCATTTCGACCGTTTCGCCGTCCCGGAACAGCTGAGCCGCCGTCTCCGAAGTCTGGTCAAGCACCTCCTGGCCGAGTGCCATCCTGATTCTTGTGTCGGCATCCACCTCCATCGAGGAAAGCTCGGCAGCCTGCTGCACAACAGCGCCAAACCGTTCCTCCGGAGAGGCGGCGCCGGAGCATCCGGCAGCGGTGAGCGCGAGCAGCAGCGCGAGACATCCAGTAATCCATCGTTTCATTGTCAGAATTCCTTTCCTATTTGGTTTTATCGTGACCGGACTCCCTCCGGCTGGGGTCATTCGTTGCGGGTGCCCGAACGTTCCCACGAATCGAGCTTGCGGCGCAGGGAAAAGCGTGTCAGGCCCAGCAGCTCCGCGGCCTTCGAGAGGTTGCCCTCCGCACGCCGCATCGCCTCTTCAATATAGCTGCGCTCGATCCGCGCGATCTCTCCGGGAAGGTCGATCCCCTTCTCCCCCCAGCCCGCAGGCATGGGGGCGGATTCAGACGGCCGTTCCTCGAGCAGCGCGCCGCGTTCCAGCAGGTCTCCCTCGCAGAACAGGGCGGAGCGTTCGATAATATTGCGCAGCTCACGGACATTTCCCTTCCAGGAGTAGGTGAGGAGCTCCCCCGCAAAGGCTGGGGAGAGGGCGCGGATATTCTTGCCGAACTTCCGGTTGCACCGCTCCAGAAAGTGGCGGGCCAGCGGCAGAATATCCTCCGGGCGCTCCCGCAGCGGAGGAATCTCGATCTGCATGACATTGAGCCGGTAGAAAAGGTCCTCCCGGAACTCCTTGCGGGCGATGGCCGCTTTGAGGTCCCGATTGGTCGCCGCAATGACCCGCACATTGACCTCGATATCCCGCAGGCCGCCGACCCGCTTGAACCTCCGGTCCTCCAGAAAGGTCAGGAGCTTGGCCTGCATCGAGAGGGGCATCTCCCCGATCTCGTCGAGGAATACCGTCGAGCCGTTGGCCAGTTCAAGCAGCCCCTTTTTCGTCTTGACCGCGCCGGTAAAGGCACCCCGCTCATAACCGAAAAGCTCTGATTCCAGCAGGTTTTCGGGGATTGCCCCGCAGTTGATCTTCACCATCGGCAGGCCGCAGCGCGCGCTCTGCCGGTGGACGAGGTTCGCCACGACCTCCTTGCCGGTACCGGTTTCTCCCCGGATCAGCAGATCCACGCTGTCGTTTTTGGCAATGACCCCGATCAGGCCCCGGATGCGGGAAACCGCGGTGCTTTCCCCGATCAGCTCATGGTGCGGCGCACCGGCCAGGCCGAGGCTGCGCCGGGTGTTGAGCTGCTCCATGCAGCGGCGGATCAGCAGATCGAGGGCGTCGAGGTCAAAGGGCTTCTGGATATAATCGTACGCCCCGCGTTTGACCGCCTCGACCGCCTGAGAAACCGACCCGTAGGCAGTCATCATGACGAGCTGGATATCATCATCGATCCGCTTGATCGCTTCAATGGAATCGATGCCCCGGTCCTCGCCGAGCCGGTTGTCAAGCAGCACAAAATGCGGGAAGAAACGTTCCGCCAACTCAAGCCCTTCCCGGATTCCCGCCGCCGTTTCGACCTCGTAGCCGAAGTCGGTCAGACCCTCCCGCAGCGAAAGGCGGATCAGCCGCTCATCGTCGATAACCAGAATCTTATACTTCATCGGGAAGCTCCCTTTCAAACAAAATCGTAATGACGGTTCCGCGTCCCGCCTCGCTTTCGATCGAGAAGCTGCCGCCGTTCTGCGCCAGCAGGCGGGATACGATCATCAGCCCGCGTCCGCGCCCTCCGGGAGTCTGCCGTCCGCGCTCCGAAAGCAGTGAGCGGAGCTCCTCGGGGGTCATTCCGGCCCCGTCGTCCGAAACGGTGAGGGCCAGCCCGTTTTCGCGGCGTCCGGCGGCAACCCGCACCGAACCGCCCGATCCGATCGCCTTGAAGCTGTTGTTGATCAGGTTGATGAGCACCTGCTTGATTTCCGCCTCGTCGGCGTAGAGGACCAGCCCCTCTTCCGCGGCGAAGGAGAGCACAATCCGGCTGTTTTCCGCCACCTTGGTATAGAGCAGCGAAATTTCGTCGAAGAGCCGCGCAGCCGGAAAGCTCGTTTTGTGGCTGACCCGCTGCCGGGCGAGATTGAGCAGATTTTCGATCAGGAGATTGATCCGGTCCACCTCTCCCACGATGCTGGAGCAGAGGGCGCGGTCCCCTTCGCCGCTCAGGCGGCGCGCAATCACCTGGATGCTCGCCCGAATGCCGGCGAGCGGGTTGCGGATTTCATGCGCCAGATCGGCGGCCAGCTGTCCGGTATAGGCAAGCTTCTCGCTTTCGCTGTATTTCTCTTCCATCATCTTTTTATAGGTAACATCGTCCAGCGTACAGAGAGCGCCCCACTCAAATCCGCCCGCGTCGGTCAGCCGCCAAAGGCCGACCTCCAGATCCACCGAACGGCCGGCGGCATCCTGAATGCGGATCGGATCGACCAGAAGCCTTCCGCTCGCCAGCCAGGAGGTCAGCAGTGCCGACAGCGCCTCCCCGGCCTCGCTGCGCCAGACACCCGGTTCGAGCAAAGCTTTGGCCTTGGAATTGATGCAAAGCTGTTCCCCTGCGGCGTCGAAGGCCGCAACACCGATGGGCAGGTTTTCCACGATGCTCTCGTTGAGCTGCTTGACCCGAAGGATCTCATCGGTGTGCCTCCGCAGGTCGGAAAGCATCCTCCCGAAGGCCTGGGAAAGCTCCCCGATCTCATCGCCGCGGTGGATATAATACCCGAGCAGCTCGACCTGGCCGGCCCGCTGCGGCTCGCGGCTGACCTCGGCGCAGACCGCTGAGAAGCGGCGGATCGGTTCCGAGATATTGGCCGCGACAAAAACACTCGCCTGCACCGTCACCACCAGCAGGGCGACGGTGGCAAGCAGCAGATATTTTTGAGCGTCGATCAGCGAGTCGTAGAAATTGCTGCGGTCGATGACATAGGAGAGCTTCCAGCCGAACGGGTTATCCCGGCGGGAGGAAAGCTCCCACGGGGATTCCATCGCGCCGCTTTCCGGGCCGAGCAGCAGTACTCCTGCTTCGTCGCGAATCACAAGGCTGACGTCTCCGCGCCGGCGGCAGGCGTTGAGAATCCCCTCCCGTCCGGAGGATTCTCCGTACTCCCGAATCTCCCCTGTAATCGTTTCCAGAGTCAGGTCGGCGACGGCGGTCTGCTGCCCGAGCAGCGAGCGGTAGCTGTTGTAATAGAGCACCGAGCCGAACAGCGCGGTAAACAGCAGAAAGATCAGCAGAAACGGGTAAAAGATCCTATTTTCGATGTTCATTCTAACGGGCAGCCGCATCTCGTCCCTCCTTTGGGCTGGTCAGCCTCGAAACAGCCAGAAAGGCCGCACAGCTCAGGATGGTCGCCGGGAAAGCGGCATGAAAAGGGAGAATCCCCCGCCAATACGCCGGATAGAAGGCGGCCAGCCCGGCCAGCCCCGCAAGGATTCCGGCCCAGACTCCCTTGGCGGTCGCCCTGCGGTAAAAGAGGCCCCCGTAAACGGTTGAAAAGAGGGTCGCGCCAAAGACGCCCCAGAGATCGCCGCCGTAGGTCAGCAGGCTCGCGGGCGGATGAATCGAGAGAAGCAGAGAAAGGGTTCCACCCACCAGCACGCTCACGCGGGAGAGGGAAAGGAGCGCCCGCTCGCCCAGCCGGTCCCCGCACAGCGTATTGACGATATCGTAGGAAAAGGATGAGGCGATGATCAGCAGCTGTGAGTTCGCAGTCGAAATGCAGGCTCCGATCACCGCAAAGAGGAAAAATCCGCTCCATGCCCCATACAGCAGGTTGTTGATGACATAGACGAAGATTTCGTCGGTCTCCCGCACCTCCTCAAGAGTGGGGAACATCACCCGCATTCCCAGTCCGATCTGCAGGAAGGCAAAATAAAGCAGCGCCAGCAGCGCAAGGGAGAGCAGAATCATCCTCCGGGAGGTGCGGGCGTCCTTCGCGGCGATGATCCGCACCATATACTGCGGGTTAGCCGCAAGGCCCAGTCCCCATCCGAAAAACATGGTGATACTCATCATCGGGGCAAATTTCCCCTTTCCGAAAAGGCGCAGGAGATCCCCCGGATCGGTCGCATACTGCATCGATGGGTAGGCCATTCCGCTGATCTGCGCCGCCTCCCGGTGGATCGCGCCGATTCCGCCCGCCTGAAAAACCACCATGATAAACACCATCGCGGTGCCGAGGAGAAGGGTAATCAGGTTGAAGGCGTCGGTCTGCGCAACCGTATGGAATCCGCCAAAGGTTGCGTAGAGGATAAAGAGGTAGATCAAAAGGATTGAGATTCCATAGGGAATATCAAAAAGCGAGGAGGCTACCAGTCCAAAGCCCCGAATCTGAATCACCAGATAAAAAATGTAGGTAAAAATCATAACCGCTGCGACGAGAACCTGAAGCCTCTTGGAACCAAAGCGCCTGCGGAACAGCTCCGGAATAGTCAGGATATCGTTGCGGTAAAGCTGCCTGCTGAGACAGACGAGAAAAATCGCTCCGATATACCATGGGATCACCGAATAGACCAGAGCGGCATATCCGCTCTCAAAGACACTGCCAGTGAAGCCCAGCACCGTCGCAGCCGAAATCCAGGTTCCGGCAAAGGTCATCATGCACCGGACAGTGCCAAGCTGACGTCCGCCGAGATAAAACTGCCCGGGGGTATCCCCCCGGTGGAAGCTTCTCTTGCCAATCCAGACGAGCACTGCCGAATAGGCCGTGAAGTAAATCAGGTAGACCAGCGTTTTATTCAAAGCGGCATTCCTCCCTGCTTAACTGGTTTTATCCTACCCTGAAAGAAGAAACTTGTCAATCAGAAGGAGGATATGCCCGCGGACCGAGGCAGCGGTGCAGTGCACCAAGTCATGACCGCCGGACTGGCAGGCGCTTGAGCATGCCCTGCCAGAGCCTGCTGCCGGCAAGCGTCTCAAGGAGCGTTGAGGTTTCCGCCCGCATCACTTGCCCCACAATCCATAGAGGGACGGCCGCCGCTCTGCCGGCAGCTGACCATCATCGAGAGTGCTGCCGGCGGCTCGCTTCGCCCGGCGCTGAAAGTAAAACTTTTTGTGAGACCCCTTCGCTGGCAAAGTCGGCAGCTTTCCTTTCTGATCAAGGCAGAGCCTTAAGGGCACACCATTTATGCGCCGGCTCTTTTCGCTCTTTCGCAGAGGAAAAAACGTGCCGCAAAATGCAGAAGTCCGCATTTTGCAGCACACCAATTCCGACCCGTCAGGATTTCTTCCCGGCCTTTTCTCCGATCCGCTCATTTGAGATCATAATTCGCAGGTGAGACCCTTCGCCGCACTTTCCCTTTTCGTCGTTCACTTCAATATCGAACCACATTTTACGCCGCTCGATGCTGCGCAGCTTCGCGGTTGCGCTCACCTTCATTCCAACAGGGGTCGGAGCAAGATGGCGGCAGTGAATCTCGGCGCCGACGGTGTTCATCCCTTCGTCGAGATAGGCCTTGGCCAGCTCCAGGGCGGCGGCCTCCATCAGGGCGACCATATTGGGAGTCGAAAGAATTTTCGAACCCGCGCCGCCGATCCGTTTGGCGGTCATTTCATCGGTCACGGTCCATGTCAGGGTGTACTCGGTTGGCTTTTCCATCAGGGATTCCTCCGATTCAGTTTGAAGTTTTGTTTAGAAGAAGCGCAGAATCAGCGCAAAAATCTGCGGAAAAACCGCCATTACCGTAATGAGGCGGCAGATTTGCAGCACAATGAGGTTCGGGCTGTTCACCCCCATATCGGCGGCGATAAAGGCCATTTCAGTCGCCCCGGCCGGCGAGGCGGAAAGCATTCCCTCCCGGTTGGAGAGGCCGAACAGCCGGTGAACCAGACGGCCCGTCAGCACACAGTTGAGGATGTACCCCGCCATCAGCAGGAAGGATGGCAGGACAAGATACCGCAGCTCGAAGACATCCTCCCGTGCGATGCTGCTGCCGATACAGCAGCCCGAAAGGAGCTGTGCAATCCTGCGCAGCCAGAGCGGGCAGTGCGCCCGGGGGTAAATCCCGATCTTGAAAAGCATGGCGAAGATCATCGAGAAGGTCAGCGTCCCCGCCGAAATACCGAGCCAGCGTCCAAAAATCCCCCCTGCGGCGGATACCGCCAAGGTGAGCAGCAGAGAAGACGCCGTCCCGGTATGGCCGTCAGAGGAAACCGGCTTGGAATCCGCCGTCTGTGCCGGCGCCGCTCCCATGTCATTCTTTCGGGCATCGGCGCGGTCGATCATGACGATAATCCCCGGCAGGGCGCCGATTCCAAAAACCATGCGCACAAACTGGAGGACTGCCACCTTCGGTACATCCGCGCCCATATCCATCGCGATCAGAGGCGTATCGCTGACTCCGCCCGGCATCGCGCAGAGCAGCGAGGTGAGCAGATCGAGGGGGGTCGTCCACCAGATCAGAAAGCCCATCAGCAGATTGGTGGCCAGGAAACAGCCGATCACCACCGCGAAGGGCCTGGCCACCTGCGGCAGATGATGAATGTCCTCCCGGGTGATACCGCATCCGAGAAAGGCGCCCGTCGTAATCTGCGCCGCCAGCTTGGCATTGGCAGGCATCAGCGCGCTGCCGAAGCATAAATTGAGCAGGGTTGAGCCGCAGATCGCACCCACCAAAATTCCTGCCGGCACCTTCTTTTTCAGCATCAGCCAGCCGCAGCAGCCCCCAGCCAAAAGGGTCAGCAGCACTTTACCCCACACAACCATGTCAAATTCCCCCGCCGCCGTCTCAAATTACTCAAATTACTTTTATTTTACACCATCTTAACCGGGCGTGCAAGAGATAGAAACGGCCGCAGAAGAAAGTTCAGCAGGTCCGGTGGAGGGCCGCTCCCACCGCGGAAAAAGCAGCAAAGGCAGCAAGATTCACCAGCACGACGCTCGCCCCCGCCGGGAGGGAGTAAAGATACGAA
>Ga0129309_1000395_pt1 | contig 34438 bp, 45 predicted proteins | sample L1105metagenome_FD_94439 | JGI IMG/M metagenome (GOLD analysis project Ga0129309, IMG submission 94439) | Ring-tailed lemur group fecal microbial communities from Wisconsin, USA - L1105 metagenome | ecosystem: Host-associated > Mammals > Digestive system > Large intestine > Fecal | place: USA...
GTTCTGCCAATGGCGGACTCCCTCCGATGGTTAAACGACAGCAATACTATGATTCCCTGAGAGAAGCAGCATAGGGTGCAAAATCCTTGAGGAAAATGTGTCTACTAATCTTGACAAAATCATCCCAGTGTCAGTCCCGCATGACCGCTGAGCGCCAGAACAGCCCCAATCACCGCACATAGAACAAAGCTTATATTCCCCAGGTTTCCATTCACGGGCATCATGATATTAGCAAAGCTGTTGGCCTGGCAGGTACTTTTCCGAAGTTCCTCATTCAGTTTCTTAAACTGATCCTTACATTGTCTTTCATGGCAGAATACTTTTACCACCTTCTGACCTTCCATCATCTCCTCAATGAAACCATTAACCCGTCCAAGACTTCTCTGCCGATCACGAAAGTATTTGGAAGACTGCCCGCCGATCACGGATGCCGCTGACAGCATCACTCCCACCATGATAAGCGAGATCACGGTCAATGGAATATTTAACACAAGCATGCTGAGCAATGTGACAGTCAGTGTGATAAAAGAATGAATAAGCTGAGGGATACTCTGGCTGATCAACTGACGCAGAGTATCGACATCATTGGTGTAAACCGACATGATATCTCCATGGGCATGAGTATCAAAATACCGGATAGGCAGAGATTCCATATGCGAAAATAGTTGAATTCTTAAATTTCTCATGGTGCCCTGCGTAATATTGATCATAATTCGGTTATAAAGGTATGCACATAAAATTCCCGCTGCATAGACTGCTGCCAGGCCGCTGAGGGCCTTTGCAAGCGGTCCGAAATCAGGCACCGCCGCCCCTGTCAGCGGCAGAATATAATCATCAATCAGACTCTGCATAAAAAGGGTTCCATACAAAGTTGCCAGAGCTGATCCCAGAATACAAGTCACAACGATAAAAAAGGATCCCCGGTAGTCCTTCAGCATATACCGAAAGATCCGCATCAAAACCGAAACGGGGCTCTTTTTCTGCTTGTCCTGTACGCTCATCTTCTCACACTTCCTTTCCTGTCTGTCCGTTTCCCGACGGAATATGATCAAAATCACCGCCGCCCTTCATCTGGGTATCATAAATTTCCCGGTAAATCTGATTGAACTGAAGTAAATTCTCATGTGTATCAAAACCGGAGATCTGCCCATCCTCCAAAACCAAAACCCTGTCTGCATCCCGGACGCTGGAAATTCTCTGGGAAATTATAATTTTGGTGGTTCCCGGTATCCGCTCCCGGAAGGCCTCCCGTATCTTTGCGTCTGTAGCTGTATCCACAGCACTGGTAGAATCATCCAGAATTAAAACCTTTGGTTTTTTCAGCAGGGCCCGTGCAATACACAGACGCTGCTTCTGGCCTCCGGAAACATTGGCGCCTCCCTGCTCAATCCAGGTCTCATATTTGTCCGGAAACTGCTCAATAAATTCATCTGCGCATGCCTGACGGCACGCTTCTTTACATTCCTCTTCCGTGGCATCCTCTTTTCCCCAGCGCAGGTTGTCGAGAATGGTTCCGGAGAACAGCACATTTTTCTGAAGCACCACTGCCACCTGATTTCTAAGCGCCTCCATATCATAGGCGCGCACATCCTTTCCTCCCACTAAAACCTTTCCCTCATCTGTGTCATAGAGGCGGCTGATCAGGTTCACCAGACTTGACTTTCCGCTGCCGGTGCCTCCGATGATTCCTATCGTTTCTCCTGCTTGAATATGCAGGTTAATATCCTTAAGAGTTTTCTCGCCGTTTCCCTGACTGTATGAGAAGGTCACATGCTCAAAATCGATACTGCCATCAGAAATTTCCTCCGCCGGATGCTCCGGACTGCTTAAATCTGCTTTTTCCTCCAAAACGTCCGCAATTCTCCTGCCGCTGGCAGCACTCATGGTCAGCATGACAAAGACCATAGACAGCATCATAAGGGACATCAGGACTCCCATCACATAGCTGAACATGGAGGTTAGTTCTCCGGTGGTCAAATCTCCGATTACAATGTAGTGAGCTCCAAACCAGGACAGGCCGATCATACAGCCATAGACCACCAGCATCATGACCGGATTATTGAGAGCCAGAAGTCCCTCTGCCTTTACAAAAAGCTGGTAAAGTTTCTCCGCAGCTCTCTTAAATTTATCATTTTCATAATCTTCTCGCACGAAAGCTTTCACCACCCGTATGGCGGAAACATTTTCCTGAATGCTGCCGTTTAATTCATCATATTTATCAAACACTTTCTCATAATAACGAATGGCACTGCCCATAATCAGGGCCAGAGCAGAGGTCAGTACTAAAATCGCCGCCAAGAAGATTAGACTCAGCTTTCGGTTAATAACAAAGCACATGCACAGGCTGCAGAGCAGCATTAACGGAGAGCGGACAGCAATCCGCAGGCACATTTGGTACGCGACCTGCATATTCGTAACATCCGTTGTCATACGCGTCACCAGGCCGGCCGTACTGAATCTGTCTATGTTTGAAAAAGAAAAGGTCTGGATATTCTCGTACATTCCTTCTCTTAAATTGGCGGCAAACCCTGATGAAGCCTGTGCGCCGTAACGTCCGGCCATAATGCCGAAATAGAGGCTGAGAAATGCCAGAAGCAGCATCCATGCGCCGTATCGGTAAACCATCCCGATATTTTCTGCTTCAATCCCCTTATCAATAATGGATGCCATGATAAATGGGATCAATACCTCCATAAGTACCTCAAGAGCAGTAAAGATCGGAGTCAGAATCGACACCCGCTTATACTCCCCCACTTGATTCAACAGTGTTTTTATCATATCGACTGATCCTCCTATCACTGGTTTTCTGTTTCAAATTTTCAAGCATCCGGCAAAGAACCTGTTCTGTGATCATAAGCTCCTCCTTTGAGATTCCCTTACACATACTCTCTCCCCGCTTTCGCAGGGCCGCTTCTATTTCCGGCTGCATTTCAAGGGCTTTCTCAGTCAATACCAGCCTTTTTCTTCTGTCATCCCGCGCGTCCTCTTCCATAATCAGGTATCCTTTTTTCTTTAAGCTTTTCAGAATTGCGGATATGGTTGCCTTTGATATTCCAAGCGTCATATGAATATCCGTAGCATATAAAACCCTAGGCTTTTGAGACAGCAAATAGTGAAGCATGATACATTGGCCGCAGGTGATGCCTAAATCCTGTACGTGGTATCGATCATATTGCTCAGATGCTGCTTTTAATTGCTTCAATAAATGATTCATTCTAATTTCTTCCACTGGTTCCGGCCTCCTTAAGAGATGCAGCAATCCGGCGGCTGTATCCCTCTTTGTTTACAGATAAATAATTTGTGTTCTAATCATTTGCTATATAACATTATACCCGTCTTCTTCCTTTCCGTGAATTGAAAATATCTTATTGTCAATAACTATCGGTTATTAATAATAAATCAGGCAGCCATCTTTCATCGATGACTGCCTGGTATCTTTTCAACTCCCTGGTCTTTATATCCGGTTCTTTTCAATCAAATGGCTGTAATGCTTATAAAGCGCAGAAAAACGTCCCCGATACTGAGGACTCCACGGCTTGCTTTTTCCACAGAAATGAAGAATCACCGTATTTTTCATCACCCAATCCATATTTTTTTCTCCCTGGCTGGTAAGCCGGTATTTTTCATACTGACGGACATCATAGTTCCAAATGCTTTCATCAAAAGAAAGGATTCTGTCACCATAAAGCCCATTTAGTATATCCTGATCCGGCAAAATCAAAGTTTTTCCGTATTTCTCTACAAATTGAAAGATATCATCCGGATGAACCTCACAGCGCATCTTCGGCAGATTCATAACTATGACTCCGGAATTAAAATACTGATCGGTTTCATAGTTTGGCAGGCGCAGTTTACTGACATAACCCGATATTCCGGTCAAACCATTATGCATGGCAGCCGCAAACAGTTCTCCAGAAAAGTCTATTTCATATAACGGACGGATTTTCCCAATTACCAGAATATCCGGATCAAGATAAAGCACCCGTTCCAGTGTCTCCGGCAGAAGCTCTGCTGCCAAAAGCCTGTAATACATGGCCTGCGAATAGTAGCGAATAACCGGAGCGTGTTCAAATACCGATGTCCGGATTTCCAGAAGATGTAATTCACTTCCATGATCCGCACAATAAACTGCCAATCCCTTTGCTGCTTCCTGAAGTGTTTCATCTCCGATCAGATAGATCTGAAAATTCTCGCCGGGATTATTAAAAAACAGGGATCCCAGCATAATCTGAAGATGGGAAAGGTATTTCCCGTCCGCGGTCACTAATATATTCACAATGTCACCTCCTGTTAGATAGATTCCAATCCGGCGCCGAAATAATTTCTTTACCCTGTTTAGACCTTTATTCGGGCCTGGAAAACATGGTCTTCCAATTTCGGGCCACCAGCGTGACTGACAGAACTGCCGCCAGGCCGTCCCCTACCGGACCTGCCCACAGAGCGCCTTCCACTCCCATAATTCCGGACAAAATCACAATTGATGGCAGAAGGAAGAGGATCTGACGCGACAGGGACAAAACTGCCGCGTGAAGCGGTTTTCCGATAGACTGAAATAGGGTGCTTGTGGAGAGATTCACTCCGATCACCGGACAAAGCATCAGGAAAATCCGAAAGCACTTAACAGCAAATTCCATATACAACTCTGACTCCTGCCCGAACAGTCTGATAATGTATTCCGGCACAAACTGAAAGATTAGAAAGGCTGCAGTCATAATCGCCGTTGAGAATATCACATCCAGCTTATACACTTTTTTAACTCTGTCATACTTCCTGCTTCCATAATTAAAACCGAGGATTGGCTGACAGCCTACAGCCAGTCCCAAAGCAATTCCGGAAATCAGTTGACTGACCTTCACCGTAATACCAAGTGCTGCAAGAGGAATCTCCGCTCCATACCTGGATGCTTCTCCATAGCTCACAAGAGTATGATTCATCACTGCCATAACCGCTGTGGAAGCGATCTGCGTGATAAAGCTGGAGATCCCCAGAGAGGCAACTTTTCTTACCAGCGGCATCTCCGGATCGAAATATTCCTTTTTAAACCGCAGGTTTTTACACCGGAACATGCAGATGATAAAGAATGCCGCGTTTAAAAACTGTCCGGTGATTGTCGCAATGGCAGCTCCCTTTACTCCCCAATGAAATACAAAGATATAAATCGGATCCAGGATCATGTTTGTAATACACCCGATCAGCAATCCTGCCATACTGATCCTCGGACGTCCGTCAGCCCGGATGATACTGCCAAATGCACAGGCTATCGCTGAAAAGGGGAAACCACAGATAATAATTTTCCCGTAATCAACCGCATACGGCAGCACACTTTCTGTTGCTCCAAAAAATCTGCAAAGCGGTTCCAGAAATACTTCAAAAAGCATCATCGTTAAAATACCGATCAGGATTGTCACTGTAACGGCATGCCCGGCGCCTCTTGACGCCTCTTCTGTCTTTCCCTGCCCCAGACGCAGGCTTATGTAGGCTGCCGCGCCGTCTCCCATCATCATGGCAAGCGCCATCATCATAGTTGTAAGCGGCATCACTACATTGGTGGCGGCATTTCCCAGATAGCCTACTCCCTGCCCGATAAAAACCTGATCCACCATATTATAAAGAGAATTCACCACGAGCGATATGATGCTCGGCACAGCAAAGCACACAATTAGCTTACCAATCCGCTCCGCTCCAAGCGGATTTACCACCTCTGTCTGTCCCTTCATGTTTTTTGTTCCTCCTGATTTCCTCCATTTTCTCTGCTGTCTCCGACTTCTGTTTCTGCTCCCTGACGAACCGGATGATTGGCCGCAACGGCGCAAAAGGGACAGCGGCAGCCGCCGCTATCCCTTTTGCGCCCAAACCGCTCTTTATCAATATGCTTCTATATCATCTGCCTCTTTTATTGCCTTATTGTCTTTTTTATCTGCAACTGCCGCCTCCGTTGTCAGCAGTGTAGATGCAACACTGACTGCATTTAATAATGCGTTCTTTGTTACTTTTACCGGATCAATAATTCCGGACTCTACCATATCCGTGTATTCCTCTTTGACTGCATCAAATCCCATACCCGCATTCAATTCTTTGACATGATTGATTACGACCGAACCCTCGAGTCCCGCATTTTCCACAATCGCCCTAAGAGGTGCTTCCAAGGCTTTCTTCACAACCTCAGCGCCTGTTTTCTCATCTCCGCTCAACCCGTTAATGACCTGTAATACTTTCTTTTGCGCGTGAATATAGGCAGAACCGCCTCCGGCTATAATTCCCTCTTCCACCGCCGCTCTCGTAGCGTTCAAAGCATCCTCAAGACGGTATTTTTCTTCCTTCATCTCAGTTTCGGTTGCTGCTCCAATCTTAATGACTGCAACTCCGCCGCCCAATTTTGCAACCCTGTCAAGGAGCTTACTCCTATCCGTTTCCGATGAAGTTTCTTCCGCCTGCTTTTTGATTGCGTCAATCCGCAGTTTAATCTTATTCTGATCTCCTGCACCTCCGACAATTACAGTATTGTCCTTTGTAACCTTTACGGAATCCGCACGGCCAAGCATATCTAATGTTACATCCTTAAGCTGCATGCCGAGATCATCTAAAATGGTACGTCCGCCTGTAAGGACCGCGATATCTTCCAGCATCTCTTTCCGGCTGTCTCCATATCCCGGCGCTTTCACCGCCACGACGTCCAATGTTCCTCGCAATTTATTGACAATCAGAGTAGTAAGAGCTTCCCCGGACACATCATCAGCAATCAAAAGCAGCCGGCTGCCGGCCTGTATAATCTGTTCCAGAACCGGAAGGATCTCATTGATATTGGAAATCTTTTTATCTGTAATCAGAATATACGGTTTTTCCATATTCGCAGCCATCTTTTCCTTGTCATTGCACATATATCCGGAAAGATATCCCTTATCAAACTGCATCCCCTCTACAATATCAATTTCTGTATGCATCGTTTTTGATTCTTCCACAGTAATGATGCCGTTCTCTCCCACTTTTTCCATAGCGTCTGCAATCATATGGCCAATTTCTTCGTTTCCGGCAGAGATGGAAGCCACTCTTGCGATATCTTCTTTCCCGGCAACCGGACGGCTCATCTCCATGATGGCATCTTCTGCCGCATCTGCCGCTTTCTTCATTCCGCGTCTTAAAACAATTGCATTCGCCCCGGCGGCGATATTCTTCATTCCTTCATGGACCATTGCCTGAGCAAGCACCGTTGCTGTCGTGGTACCGTCACCGGCTGCGTCATTGGTCTTTGTTGCCACTTCCTTTACTAACTGCGCGCCCATATTTTCATACCGATCCTCCAACTCAATTTCTTTTGCAATCGTCACTCCATCATTGGTAATCAGAGGGGTGCCATAAGAGCGGTCTAAAACTACATTTCTTCCCTTCGGTCCAAGTGTGACCTTCACAGTATCTGCAAGCTTATTCACACCTGACTCCATCTTTTTTCTGGCATCAACATGAAAACTTATGACCTTTGCCATATTATCTTCCTTCTTTCTTCTGTATTTATTCTACAATAGCAATAATATCCTTTTCCGATACAATCATATATTCCTCTTCATCATCCTTAAATTCAGTGCCGGCATACTTCGAATAAATTACGGTATCTCCTTCTTTTACATGAAACTCTGTTTTTTTTCCATCTAAGCATTCCCCGGTCCCCAATGCCTTTACAATAGCTGCCTGTGATTTTTCCTGTGCTCCCTCTGGAAGAAGAATTCCCGATTTTGTCCGTTCTTCTGCTTTTTTCTTTTGAAGAACCACTCTATCACCTAATGGTCTGATATTCATTTCGTTCTGGCTTCCTTTCTGTTTTCTGCGATAATTTTTTTTATCCGTAAATAAGAGGGCTATGCACAAATTGCTTCTGTGCACCAGCCCTTCTTCTCTCCCATATATCCATCTAAATCTGATTATCCTTCAATGGCAATGAAATTCCTTTCTGCTTCCGCTTTCTTCTCCTCCAATTTCGGAATCAGCAGTTTCAGTGTCCCATCCTCGAATTTTGCCTTGATTTCTTCCTGTTTTACTTCCTCACCGACATAAAAACTTCTGCTGCAGGAACCGTTGTACCGCTCTCTGCGGATATATTTGCCGGCCTGATCCTTTTCATCGTTTTCTGAATTGCCGGAAGCATGAACAGTCAAATAACCATCCTTCAGTTCTGCCTTCACATCTTCCTTTTTAATGCCCGGAAGGTTCATAGTCATTTCATATCCCTGAGGGGTTTCCTTTACATCCGTTTTCATCAGTTCATTTACGTTGGTACTGTAACCGTGTCCGCGGAATGGATATCCAAAAAAGTCATCTAATAAATTTTCTCTGAAAATACTTGGCATTAACATAAATCATCTCTCCTTTTCTTAAAATGTTTATTGCAAATCCAGAGATACTCAGAATGTCAGAAATAGAATGTTGTACTCTTCTTTTCTTTCTATTATATTTGTTATATAATATATATAACATTATCTATCAGCACTGTCAAGGGAAGAGTTCTAATGTCTTTATGAAAATTTTGTAAAACTTATATAAAAAACGGATTGCAGGTCTGATTTTTGCAAAACCTTTTCATTCATCTTTCAGTATATCAGACAGTTTTCCAAACTAGAATTGAAAATTTCCTATTATTAATAATATATAGTTATTAAAGTTCTCAGCGGCAGACTGCCCCAGCAGTTTTTACGGATGCCCGGCAGCAAAAAAGGGATATGCATGGCCGCCGGTCTCCGCCGGCCATGCATATCCCAATTCTTATCCCCGCTTCCTAACCAGAAAAATACGATTCATCCCCTGCTGCCATGTATATGGAAATTCCACATACCGTTCTACCTCCCCAAACCGGCTGAAAGCTTTCATCCAGTAATCGGTATCCTCCTGTTTCAGCCGAAGAACACCATGCTCCCCATACATATGAGGGCCGATTTCTTCATATTCCATGTTCTTTAACTCCTGAGAAGAATAAACGGGATTTATTTTTATAAACCAACAGCCATTATCCTTCAGCACACGGTTCAATTCCAACGCTATATGATACCCCTCTGCTTCCGGCATGACATCCAGTACATTTGACAGGATAATCCCGTCAAACTTTCCCGTTTCAAACGTCCCCAAAAAGAACTCATCGCCTTCAAAAAAATGAAGATTGCGGTATCCGCTTTTTTTTGCCGTTTCTTTTGCAAAATCAATCCCCTGTTTTGCGGGATCTACCCCAACTCCCCGTGCTTTTTTCTTATATTGGGCATATTGAAACAGGATGTCACCGGTTCCGCAGCCGAAATCCAGCACACGCTCAGTCTGGTCTGCAAACATCATCAGACATGTATCGAACAACGGATCTACACTTAATGTTTTCTCCCGTAAATCAAGGGGAACACTTTCCTTATAGACTTCATTCCACAAGTCTGCTCTTCTGTCATCTTCCATAATAACCTTCCTGACTAACATTCTGCCATCAGAGTTTTTCAATCATTTTCTCATAATAGCGGTCAACGTATCCTGCATAAATAATTCCTCCGGCAATATAAGCGATTGCTGTCACAGCAAATCCGGCCGAAAGCCCTATGGTTTCCTGAAATATGCCCATTGCAAAAGAGCCTATTCCAATACCGATATCATAAGACAAAAGATAGGTAGCATTCGCCGTCCCGCGCTTTGGCGCCGGGGTTGTCCCTGTTACAAAAGACTGAAAGAGCGGCTGCAGGATACCATATCCAAGCCCCAGTAAGAATCCGGCCCCCAGCAAATGGATCCCTGTCCCCATAACGGAATAGCTTCCCATGGTAAACATCAGCACAAGCAGGCTGATTACAACCAGTATCCTATGTTTTCCAGCATCAATCATCTTCTGGGTTGAGAATTTCGACACCAGCATGCCTGCCACCAGAAAAACATAAAAGTACGGAGTTGCTTTTGACAGTCCTTTTTCCTGTGCAAAAATGGAGGAATACGCCAGAACTGCTCCAAATGGAATCATAATAAACATCATGTTAAACATGAACGGCAGAGCCGGTTTATAAAATGCATCTGCCAGAATAAATTTTTTTCTTTCTGCCTTAGGATATTCGATCCCGCAAAATGATACGCAAATCAGTGCAATTACAGTCAACACAAATAATACGAAAAACGAAGCTTTACTGCTCAAATGGTTCTGAACCTGAACACCGATAAACGGCCCGGCAGCCATACCCAGAGAAATCGTGATCGCAAACCTGTTTACTCCTATCCTCACCTTATCCTGCGGAAGCACATCTCCGGCCAGTGTTGTTGTTGCGGAACCGCATACGGAATACACAGCCCCCATATACAGCCGGATTGCAACCAGTGCTGCAAAAAAAGGAAATGCAATGAATCCTAAAAACGGCAGGCAAAATAATGCCAAAAACAACATATACACATGATAGCGGTTAAAATTATCCAGAATATACCCGGCAAACGGCCGAAATACCACAGTAGTTACAGACATTGCAGTCAAAACTATACCGATTTTTGTCCCGGTAATTCCAATCTGCTGACAGTAAATCGGCAGGATCGGCACAGAGGCATAAAATGTTGCCATCATTAACAGATTCGTAATAAACAGTAAAACAAATTTTCTATTCCATATTTTACTCATATGTATTTGGGCTGTATTTCAAATGCTTCAACCCCTCCTCCTTTTACAGTTCTCAGATTATTAATATAACAGCCGGAAGGTTTTTTTTGAATTGAAACATTTTCATTTTTAATAACTCTTTATTATTAAATAGCTTTTGTCAATCCTGCCAGGTGAATTTGTCCGTAATGGTTTCCGTCATATTCCAGTGCTCTGCTATCCTACCATTCTCCACGCGGAACCAGTCATAATAAGCTGTGGACTCCGCCAAAGATATTCTCACTGACAGCCAGGCCATAATCACCATCCGGCAGCCAATATCCTGTTTCATAATATCGTGATGATCCCTTTCGATGACCCAACGCTGACTTACAGCATTGCTTTTACTTTTCAGGATTATGATAGGCTGGAAATACCTGCAAAGAAATTTATTGAATATATTTTTGAGAATGTGAAAGACAGTAAAGACAGAATGGCCTCTGCTGCAGAAGGAGGAAAGACCATCTGCACTGCTTTCCTCCTGTAATAATTCTGTTATTCGTCAGGCAGATCAAACAGCCTGCCGTCCATCTGGACGATATATTCCATTTCCAGTGCTGTCCCATCTGCCATTATCATCTTATGAGCATACATATCAATCTTTCTGACAATCCCTGTTACCGAACAGTATGTTCCTCCGGTCTTCTTCTCATCCGGCCGAAAGTACAGAATCGTCACCTCCGGCTTTTCATGCATATTCTCTTGAAGCAGTGCCAGTTTCCGATCCAGACCGTCTCTGCTCTCTTCATCTAAGTCGGCCCACTCGTCCGTCAGGCGGGCCGTCTCTTTCACTGCATCAGAATATCCGGTCAGCGCCTGAAACGGTGAAAACTGGGCCGCCCGGTCTGATAATGCCATCTGCGGATGCGTTTTTGACACATGATGCGGCAGATCCATAATGTCGTCATACTGATGGGTATCCTCATAACGGTTCTGCATTTTCATTTTTCCTGTTCTCCCTCCATTGATGTCTGCCTTACGCCTTATGGCCGCCAATCTGACGGTTTCTCTCTCTTGCCGTGGCGCCCTCCTCCAGATTCATCCCTTTCAGAATCGCATTCTTGCCGAATTTTTTCTTAATCTCCAGCATAGCGTACTGCATCTTTTTTTCCCTCTCCAGCGCCGCCTCTTCTTCTCTGCGTTCTTTCTCTATGGCCGCATAATCGGTAAACAGGTCCAGCTGCTCCGGCAGCGCTTCCTGCTGTATAGCTCCTTCATCCGCCACACGACAGGCCGTGATATAAATTCTTCTGACCTGAAGATCCGGATTTATGATCCGGTCAAACAGACCCATTACTGCGTCTGTGATTAGTCTCGTGGAAGAGGTCTGCCTATCCAGATTTACCGTCCCGTGCGCGTGCTTCGGCACTTTCCTTCCATAACGATCTGTTGTCACAGGGCCTTTATACTTCTTTCGTATCTCCGGATCTGTCAGATTATCAATATCATATCCTACTGTAAGCACCATCTGGTCTGTCACCAGCTTTTTATCTACCAGGTCAAGCACCAGAAGATCGGTCATCTCTCTGACGACCAGTCTGGCCTTTTCACAGGAATAGGGGCACTGCAGAACCTGACCGGAGCCGATACTGCTGGATTCCGGCTTATATGCCTTGATATCCGCCATCGCAGAAGGTTCCCAGCCCCAGGCGTGATCAATCAAAAGTTCTGCATTAATACCGAACAGCTTATAAAGCAGATCTTCGTTATAGTAATCCGTGCTTTTTCCGATGGAGCACCGGGCAATGTCGCCCATCGTGAACAGTCCCTGCTCTTCCAGCTTCCCCGCATAGCCTCTCCCTACACGCCAGAAATCTGTCAGCGGCCGATGCCCCCAAAGCTCACGCCGGTAAGACATCTCATCCAGTTCTGCTATCCTCACCCCGTTTTTATCCGGCAGAATATGCTTTGCAACAATATCCATGGCAACCTTGGCCAGATACAGGTTTGTTCCGATACCGGCCGTGGCAGTAATACCGGTGTCGGAAAGGACCGACCGGATTATGTTCATTGCCAGTTTTTTAGGTGTGAGCCGATAAGTATCCAGATAATCTGTAGCATCTATAAATACCTCATCAATTGAATATACATGAATATCTTCCGGAGCGACAAACTGCAGATAGATCCGGTAAATCCTGGTGCTCCATTCCATATAATGGGCCATGCGGGGCGGAGCTGTAATATAATCAACCGCCAGCCCCGGATTTGCCTGAAGCTCTCTGTCATCCGATGAGGCCCCCGTAAACCTCCCTCCCGGCGCTTTTGCCAGACGCAGTCCGTTGACCTCCTTTATTTTCTGCACTACCTCGAAAAGCCTGGCCCGGCCCGATATCCCATAAGCTTTCAGGGATGGGCTGACTGCAAGGCAGATGGTCTTTTCTGTCCGGCTCCTGTCAGCGACCACCAGGTTTGTAGTCAGCGGATCCAAACCGCGCTCCGTACATTCCACAGAAGCGTAAAACGATTTCAGATCGATAGCAATATAAATACGCCCGTTTCCCGGCATTTTCCTGCCTCCTTTCGTTTCGGCGGCTCTACATTCATATTCCATCCATTCTCCATCATCCCCCAAACCTCCGAATGCCATGCATACGCTTCCTTCTTTATCTCTCGAAAGAACATATGTTCTTTTTCTTCATTATAATACCGCACAGTCGGCTCTGTCAATAGCCTTCCAAATTTCTTTTCCGCCTTTCTTTGCAGCCAAACGCCTTTAAACCCGTAAAGAGATAGAAAAAAGAGGCTCCCTGCGTCTCAGAGCCTCTTTTCCATCATTCTGTCACTACAACATAACTGGCATTTCCGTAAAAACCCTTCTCCTCCAGTTTTTCTTCCGCCCACTCTGCCGCGATCTCATATACCCGTCCCGGCTTTAAATCAACTGCAAAAATTTCATCATATGATGTAATGGAAAGTGCCTCCGCATCGGCATTGCCCAAATCTGTGATACTGTATTCTTTCACCGTCATATGATCCGGCATTTCTGCCCATGTAACCATATAAGATACATAATCCAGCTTATTGTACCGGGGAAGCTCCAGTCTTTTCTTCTCCTTTGCCTCATCAAGAGGGCCGGCGCCGCAGGCAGCAATTCCTGCCATCTCATCTTCATTTTCTGTCCTGCAATACCACGTATAGCCTCCGGAGGATACTTCAAACTTACTATAGGTACTGGAAAGAGCATCCTGCAGATAAAGCACCGGCGGCTCTTTCATAATCGTTTTCTCCCTGCTGCCATTCGTCTCAGCCTCCGTTTCTCCAGATGCTTCCAACAGCTCAATGCTGATTTGATTTCCCAACTGGAGAGGGTAGCTTTCCATAACTCCGCCGCTGTAAATCACTCTCACCCGGTCTCCCGCCTGTGCTTCTTTTGTACCGTCATCCAGAGTCACGCTCACGAGGCTCCCATCCTCAAACAGGGAAGGGCCCTCTCTGCCAAACTCAGAAACGTCTCCTTCCGCCTCTACCACGGCACCGGAGCCATTCACCTCTTTTATGATCCCTTCAAAGCTTCGGCTGTTCCCTCCGAGCTTCACCGACTGAACCATACGATCATCTCCGTCATAATTTATAAGCGCCGTTGTTTCTTCGTTTAGAAGGAAGATTTCTCCATCCGCTCCAAATAACTCCCAAACCGGCTCTCCCCAAGCGGCATGAAGCTCGTCCGCACAAAATCCCGTCAATTCCTCCTGTAGCTGTTCCTCTGTCATCGTTCCGGCCTGTTCCAGCGGCACCGCCGTTTTCCTGCCGCACCCGGAAGCCAAAATTGCCATGGCTGCTATGATTATCACTGCTGCCAAAAAAATATTTCCTTTTCTCTTCTGTATCATGAATTCCTCCTGCTCCCTATTCGAACGCTTACCACTGCAAATAGGATCCATTTCTCGAATCATTTTTCCATTTCCTCATTTAACACTCTTTTCATTATTCTGTTCTTTTCACAGAAAACAACCGATAAAACTCCTCATTTCCGCCCGCATACTGATAATAAACGCCCTCTGACAGCCAGATCCCGCAGCTATCCGCTGCCATTGACAGGTTCAGCCGGGTCCCATCTTCAAGCTCCAGAGAAAGCCTCGCCGGGAAGGGGCAGGCCGCACCGCCTCGGAAAGCCCGGCTGCCTCTGCCGCCTCCAGACAGAGCGTGTAAAGCGCCTCTCCATCCTCCGCCTCATCATTCAGCGGCAGATAATCACCGAAAAAATCCGTGACCTCCTCGATGGAGATTCCGTCTAAGGTATACCGATTGGGATATCCCGGATCCTCTCCGTTCTCCCCAAAGAAAAATGTTGGGCTGTCACCAAAGCCGATGCCAAATACCTCGGTTTCCCAATCCGTTTCATAAACCTCAACCGTATAGGTTCCTTCATAATATCCTTTGGCGCTCCCGCAGTCCTTTCCTTTCACACCGGACAGAAAACCGCAGATATGTTCCACATCCTCCGCCTCATCCAGCCAAATCGAATGCCCGGTATGCATACTCTGCAGCCGGACTGCGGCCGCATCGGTAAAATCATATTCCGAAAAGTCTATCCTGTCCGCGGCCGCCGCCTCTTCCTTTTTCTGGCATCCCGTTCCTATGACCCCCGTGAGACTCACTGCAGCACCCATCGAAAACCATACCATCCATCGCTTCTTCCTGCTCAGCTTCCGCATGTCCAGTTTTCCCTCCCGTCCTGTCATCTCATTTTCTTATTTTACTATACCAGATTTTCGTCTCCCATACTTTAACCTTTGCTTACGGTTCTATGTTTTTTCCATAACAAAGCAGGCAGCCGTCGTTCCCGGATGACTGCCTGCTTTATTCAGAGGTAAAAATATCCTTTTTTGTTCCATTTAGTGCCATAAATGTCCCAAACACACTGCTGCCGCCAGTATTGCGGCCACATAAAGCCCGCCTACCAGAAGGGAGCTCCGTTTTCCCCTGCCCCATTTCCGGACGGCCAGATACAGCGCATCCAATACATCGGCCAGAAAGAGAAATTGAAGAAGCACATGAAGGAAACCCATTCCCCCTGAAATTTTCCCCTCTGCGTGACTGAAACGGATGACCTGAATGCCATAAAAGGAGCCGGGCAGCATAAGCAGCCAGGTAAGAAATGCATAAAATCCGGCTGCGGCCAATACCACCGGAAGCCAGGCCGGAAAGGCAAAAATAATCGTTCCCCGGCTGCCCATCAGCGCCACAAGCCCCACAGCCAGGAACCCGAACACAATCACCGCAAAATTTACGATAAAAAAGGTAACCAGGCCGTATTTTAAAATTAACATGGCGTTGACGCAGAAAACAGCATCCTTTTCTCTATGCTTCCGGAAGGACTGACGTATATTCCCCACTCCGAGAACAAACACGGCCAGCCAGTAACTGGCCGCCAGAATAAGAAAGATCCGCCAGGTCCAGATTCCATCGAGCGCGGCCCCGCTTATGCCTACGAGCGCTATATAGGCCGCGCAGAGCGGAAAACCCAAGGTCAGCAAGACGTCATACGCAATCTGAAGTCTGTATTTTCCCATTTCTTTTTTCTCCCCTTCCAATCAACAAATCGGCGTTTGATGAAGAAATTACGCTTTTTTTCTAAACAGGTTGGATATTATTTGAAAAATCAAACCTATTCCTATCCCAACAACCGCACCCGCTAATATAATTAAAAAAATTTCACTGAAACGAAATCTATTAGCTGCAAAAGACCATATCCCTGCTATGGTTGCGAATGTAATTGCAAATCCCAAATATAACGAATAAATGGTCTTTTTATTAGTTGTAGAAACAGGCTCTATGCCTTTGAGAATATAGTCTGTTGTAACTCCAAAAAGCTCACTCATAGTAATAATCTTGTCTAAATCTGGTGTGCTTTGCTCACTTTCCCATTTTGAAACTGCCTGCCTTGATACGCCTACTTTATCCGCGAGTTCTTCTTGGGAAAATCCTTTTTGCTTTCGTAAATATTGTATTCTGTCTGATATATTCATTTTCAGCACTCCTTTCTTTCATGATGTAATCATAGCAAAAACACTGGTTGCATAACCACCATTTAGACGTGGAAATGTGTAAACCAACAGTTGCAATCGTGTTTTTAGTAATTTTTATCACTCAAAACAATGTAAACACCTTTTTTCCAAATACTGATTTATCGAAATAATTCACGATATTATAACATACAGACAGGACTGGTTCAAGATTATAGTCAAACTGCTGAAAGTCTCCTGCCATGCTGTTTTTACCTGCTTCTTCTTTTCTTCTGTCTCCCTGTCAGAGAGAGCAGACTGTCCCCCTCTCAAAACTCTGTTCTCTGTTGCCATATTCCGGGATGCTTGCCGCAACACTTACTCCAACGCTTGCGAAGGGACTCGAACCCTTAACCCGGAGCATCTCCGAGCACTACATTAGCAGTGTAGCTGCTTACCATTCGCACACACAAGCAAATAGGTGGAGCAGGATTTGAACCTGCGATGTTTCCTTTGTAACGGAGTTACAGTCCGCCGCCTTCGCCCAGCTCGGCACATCCACCACCAGAATGTCATCAATTTTGCATCCGAATACCACTGCCAGCACGACCAGGTTATCCACCGTCGGAAGTGCGGTCCCATTCTGCCATTTGTAGATGGCCTGCGGCGTTCCAAATCCGAAAATATTCTGCAGATCTCTGACTGTCAGACCGGCATTCTTTCGCATTCTGGTAATATTATTTCCCGTAGCCGTAATATCGATTTTCGGCATTATGTGCTCCTCCTTTTTGCATATAAAAAACCGCCTGCCCATCAGGACAAGCGGTATGCAAAAATTCGGTTCCCTGTGAAACTGAGAATATCACGTCATGAAACCATTGCAATCCACACAAATGTCCCCGTATGAGCGCACAAAATCAAGTCCCTCGTATTCCAATTCGAGTGACAGGCTGCTATGACTATACTGATATGATAATGCAATGACTCTTTTCCTCATGACGTTTCTCCTTTCCGAGCTCCTGCTCTGTTTTTTTCTTTCTGTGCCTATATTATCATAGAATGATGGGTTTGTCATTAAACTTGTAGTATAACAATGGAAATCCGAAATCCGCAGGAGTTTTAAAAGCTTTTGCGTCCTGCCGCCTGATATATTATAGTTAAGGTACAAAAAGGGAAAGCCAGAGACACACGGCCTACCCTCACAACAGCAAAGTTACAACCCTAATGGGTCGCCGTCACTATTGGCAGTAGTGGCGGCTATTTTCTTCCCCTGAATATCTCGTAAATGAGACTTACAAGGGCGACAATGAAGATACCCATCTGGATCAGATCCGCTTCTCAATCCTATCTTCTACTGATTCTCAAGGTTGCTCTCAGTCTCCCGGATACGGCAATGACACCCTATCACATGGTCATTAACCATCCCTACGGCCTGCATGAAGGAGTAGATGATGGTCGAGCCGACAAACTGAAAGCCCAGCTTCTTCAAATCCCTGCTGATTTGATCGGAAAGGGGTGTCGTCGCAGGCAGCTCGGCAATGCTTTTCGGATGGTTGATAACCGGCGTATGATCCACATAGCTCCAAATAAACCGATCAAAGCTTCCGTACTGTTTCTGAACCTCCAGGAAAAGTTTGGCATTCCGTACCGCGGCATGGATCTTTCTTCGGTTCCGGATAATCCCCTTGTCTCCCATCAGTTTTTCTATCTTCTCTTCCTGATAAAGAGCTACTTTTTCCGGATCGAATCCATCAAATGCAGCTCGAAACGCCCCCCGTTTTTTCAAAACCGTGATCCAGGACAGGCCCGCCTGCATTCCTTCCAATATCAGCATCTCAAACAGCTTCTTATCCTCATGCACCGGTTTCCCCCATTCGTTGTCATGGTAAGCAATATAGACCGGATCGTTTCCCGCCCATTCACATCTGCATATTTGCTCCATCGTATTCTCCTTTATCCTCAAAAAAGTTTCATAATCTCCCGGTTATTTGCTCCTTCCGGTTATTTGCTCCTTCCGGCAGTATACTCGATCCCCGCCTTGAAGGCCTGCGCCATCTGATCCTTCCGTTCAATGTGATAGATGCGATTTCCCTTACGGAAATTGGCTCCGGTCTGCTTAAAATGAAATGAGACATCGGCTTCCACACACTGTCTCCGGGAATCCAGCACCCATGCGAAGTCGCATACTCTGGCATTCTCTCCGGATTCTCCGCCGCAGGTAACCTGCCGGATCTGCCCGGATTCCAAATATTTCCGAATGTCAATCGGACCGAGCATAGGTTCATGAATAATCTGCTTTTGACGAATCGGAAGCTCCAGAAACAGGGGCAGCCGGCTGTCTGCCCTGGCCTGATCCTCGCAGGTGCATATGATCGTCACATTCCGATAGCCTTCGCCCCAGTCACTGGGAATACAGTCCAGAAAACGGTGAATCCGCTTTGTAATAATGACAAAATCGAGATCCTGCCGCTCCCTTATCATATTCCAGGCCTCCGGGCGCCACTCGTCCGCCTCTTCGAGAAAGAAATCGGAGGTCATACAGGCATAAACCGGCTCCCCGTCCGGCTGCAGCTTGTATTCCTTCTTCCGGTTCTGCTTTACCGGAAGGTGAAACGCAGCAGTTTTCGTTATAATACTGCTGTCCTTGCCAAATTCTGCATCGCGCCGGTATACATAACAATTCAAGCATCCGGGACTCAGCTTGCGGCAGCCATGCCATGGATTCCAGATTGCCATACTCTCCTCCTCTCCAACACGAACATTTGTTCTGTCTTGATTATAATACGATTTGTTCAGGACGTCAATACCGCAAAGGCAAAAAAAGCCCGGAGCCGGTCAGTCTTTCCCCTGCGCTCCGAGCGTGCCGTGCCGAATGATTTCTATGTGGTGCTGCTGCCCCATTTTATCCCTTACTCTTAACGAACCCTAAGGAAAAAACTCCGTATTCTTTGAACGGACCACAAAGCCATTTTCATTCTTTTCCGGAGAAATAACAAACGTTACCGTCCCCACATTGCTTTCCCCTTCAAAATCCATCGTATATGTTACGACAGTATCCGTTTCCGATTCCTCCTCTTTCGCAGCCTCTGAAAATGTATATTGATAATCCGGGAAATCGGAAACGCCGATATAATAATATCCATCCTTATAATAGAATGCCGTCTGTCCTTCCTCCATATCTTCAAAAGCCGCAGGAATCTCCCCGGCTGTGCAATCGGGACATGCTGAATGCCATCCTCTCCCGATACCAGCGGCAATGCCGGCAGAAACAGATCGCTTTCTATGCCGATATCCGAAGCAAAATCGTGGATTTTATCACAGATGCTGAGCTTACCTCCCTTTTTTGCAACTTGCTGGACAATGCCGTCGAAGCGGCAGAGAATATCCCGGATTCTTTTATCGAGATCCGTGCCTGCAGGCGGGAGAAAACACCCTTTGTTGTGATAACCGTTGTAAATTCCTGCCGGCAAAATCCATTTTCAGAACAGGGCAGCAAACTGAACACCAGTAAGCCCGACAGAGACAAACACGGCTTCGGGATAAAAAGCATCCGCAAAATCATCCGCAAATATCAGGGCGAGATGCAGATGTATTATGATTGTGAGTCGCTGACCTTCCATGTTATTCTCACATTAAAGCAGCCGTCTTCCGCCGAGATCAAGACATCATGATTCCATTACCTTTTTCCAGTAATTGAGCTTTGGCAATTGTGCCTCTAAATAAGCGCGCACCTGCTCCGGGGGCCAGCTTTCATTCGCCATATGCCCTACACAAAATTCAATCAACTCATCCAGACTTTTGTATACAAATTTTCCGTCGGCATAACACCATTTGCAAAATTCCTCATTGAATGTACCATCCGATTCTTTACTAATACTGGAATCGTCAAGCGGCATGCCGCAGCATTGGCAAATCAGCTTTCTTGGGGATCCCAGGAGAGTATTGATTGATACATCAAACAGCTTTGATAACAATTTCAAGGTTTCTGTATTTGGTATTGTCTCACCGTTTTCCCAGCGAGATACCGCCTGCCGGGTAACAAATACCTTTTTTGCAAGCTCATCCTGCGATAATCCATGGGCTGTTCGCAGTTCAAAAATAACGTTCTTCGTTTCTATCGTAATCGCCTCCTTACTGATACTATAGCATTGCGGTTTCAGTTCGGCAAGCAACCCGCTGTTGCCGGAAGTCATCCAACCGGAAGTTACAACTCTGTTTCAATAAACTTACTTGCTAACTTATAGACCTGCCTCACCCGCTTCGATGACAAATCCCATGTTTTTAACTCTTGGATAATCCGTTCCGGATATTTTTTGCTAATATCTCTTAAACAATTTCCTGCCGACTTTCTAACATATTCGCTCTCATCATCCTTATGCGACGATAGCAGGCTAACCGCCACATCCGGATGCTCCTTAAAGTATTTTCGGCTTGTCCATACTCTTAATCCTTCGGAAGCTGCTCTTCTTACATTTGCACACTCATCTGCAAACCACATTCTAATAACCGGCAATGCTTCTTCGTATCCTATTTTGCTGCAATAGTTGTCAAAGGACATTGCGAGTGTTTCCTGCACTTTCCAACTTTCATGACGGCTTACAGTGTCATGTAGAAAAGCTAACGCATCCGGATATTCATCAGCAATATATCCTGCCAAAAACACCCCCACTTCTTGTATCTGGAAATTTTCAGAGCGGTACAAAATCGGAACTATTTCATAGCATTCTTGTGCCGTATGTTCCTTGTAAAATGTTTTAGCTTCCGTTTTGACAATCTTTAGGCTATCTTTTTCGGGTATTATTTTGGAAAGATATTCTATATATTCATGCATTGATTATTTCCCTCACAAATTCCATATTGATTTCTCTGTCCAGCTTCGTACGCCTGACTGCACGTTTCCTGGCTTCTTCTTTCGACGCTCTTCATACAAAATAATACACTTCGTAATGTTCCCGCACGATTTTTATCCAGGGTTCTAAAAACCAGGGAGCTTGGATTCTTTCGCAATCATAGATGATACGGCCGTTTTGCCAGTTCCGAAAGCTCCGGTAATTATTACGATTCTTCCTTGTCCCATATAAATATTATCCTTTAAAGTTTCGATTTTGTCCCTTTCTCCGCAAAACGAATCGGCTCGCTGTCCCACCGGACTAATGTTCCAGCAGCTCAAGCGTCCGCAGATCCCGTTTCCCGCCAAAATATTTGTCCAAAACCGCCTGAAAAGCGGTTTCCTCCGGCGCTGCCTCGGCAAATAAGGTCATGGAGGACCGAAGCTTTACGTCGTCCGGATATCCCATTATCTGTCCCGGATCGCTGGATTCAAGCGCCAGCAATGCCTCCGATATTTCTAAAAGATGCCCCCGTAAATACGCATTCTCCATATATGCCCTCGCCTCCTCCATGGATGCAATCGCATAATATTTGGAAATGGAGCTGAAGCCAAGCCCCGCAATCTGGGGAAATATGTACCAGATCCAGTGACTTCTCTTACGCCCCTGCCGGATTTCCTTTAAGGCGGTTTCATAATCCATCTCCTGCGCCTTGATAAAACGGTCCAAATCAAAGTTCTTCATCCTGTGCCCCCTTTCCGGCCAAAGCCGCAGATGCTGCCGTTTCCATTCTTCCCAGCTTTGGTCATTCATCAGCAGCTTAGCATAAATATTCTGCGCAAAAATCCCTTTTCGCAGGTTTATTTATTACACGAACTTCATATCATAGAGGATCCCTTTTTCCATATCTTTGGGGAATGTCCCCTTCTTTTCCTTTAACGCTTTACAAATCTCATCCTTCTGCGCTTCTGACACTTTCGTATACATAAAACGGCAATGAATACCGCCCTTCACCAGCCATTTTTCCTGATCCGTCAGGTCTTCCCTGTAGATGCGGATCAGCCAAGGCAGACGGCTCCAAGAATTCTCCCTCAAAATCAGACGCAGCAGATATCTCTTTTGGTGTTCCTTTTCCGACGCGCAATAAGCATGATATAGTTTCTCAGCCCCCGGATAAAATCCCCGTCTCTGCATGGAGATGTAGGCGGCCTTGGAAATATCCACCTGCTCGTCCAGCAGATATTTCCACAAAAGCTCTTCGTCCTCAAAATCTTCCTGCCGTCCCAGCGCCAGCAAGGTATACTTCTGCACTTTTCTTATGGGATGCTCAAGCCCCGGCAGCAGCGCGGCCACATTATCTCTATGGCTGTATTCTGACAGCCCCAGAATCGCATAGTCGGGCCGTTCATCTCCCAAATGGCTCAGATAATATTCTCTGATATCCAGATTGGTATGTTTCTCCAGAATATAGGATGCATAATCTCTCACGCCCCGTCCCGGATCAAGAAGCATGGAAGCAAGCCCAGGCCAGCTTTCCTTCAGATGTTCGTACCGATACTCCAACGCACACTTTCTTATCCGGGCATTGGGATAGGTAAGATAGGCTGCCGCCTGCTTAAGGGTACACTTCTGGTGGGCCAGAATTCCCCTTATAAGCATGGTCATTCCGAAGGAATTCTTTTCCTTTCGAAGCCATTCATCCATCTGCTCTATGCTCAAAATCCCCTGGCCTATGGTCATACGATACAGGGATTTTCGCACAGAGAAATCTTCCGGCCAGATATTCCGACAGCCTTCTCTCTTTAAGATCTGCTCCAGGCGCACAAATATCCGGTTCTCTAATCCCTGCAGCTGCTCATCGGAACGTCTGCCGGAACATTCCAGTTTTTCCAGCACCGGCATAGAAGACAGGAGCTCTTCCATGCTGCATGAAACGATATAACTGTCCAGAAGGAAAAAGGCTTTTTCCCGTACAGGCTTTGCCCAGTCGTTGGCCCGGAGCATCAGATAGGGAAGCGCTCCTTTTTCCTTCGCCAGTTCTTCCATACACCGCTCCCGGAAATATCCGTTGGGATGAAATGTCCCCAGAATCAGCACATATTTCCGGTCTTCCTTCCGTTCTTCCCCATCCAGCGTCTTCAGGATGGGCTTCAGCGATAAAGCAGACCAGTCAATGCTCCATTCCAGTGAAGTAAATGTGCGGAAACGCTCATAAAGCCGGATCATCTGCCCCAAAGTAAGACATTCCAATTGTTTCCGTATGGCATGTCCGGCCCGCCGCATCAGTTTCTTATCTCCCACCGCAAAGGCACAATAGACCGTCAAAAGCGCCCTCATGTCTCCCGATTCCAGTTTATCCAGCTCTTTTTCAATTATTTTCAGCCAGTATGCCTGTCTGTTCCTTCCAAAAAACATCCCTTCTCCTCCGAATACTCCCGCCGGTCATTCCCCGGAAAGAGATCCCGGCAGTCGATCTCACAGTCCTTTACATCCACTTGCCTGAATTTTGTCCCGCCGGCAAAGGCGGCTTTCTTTCAATAGCAAGTGTCCCCCTTCCGGCTGCCAAAGTTTCCCTTTCCGTTACGATCTTTCATGTATTCTTCCGTCTTCTGCATAATTTGCTTCATATACTCCAGATCCCTCTGGATATCTCCTGTCTCCAGAGAATGATCGGCCCCCGGATACACATAACATGGAATCCCTCGCTCCCGGCAAAGCTCCGTTATCCTGCTGTTTTCCTTCCCTACCCACGGATCCTCTGAGCCGGTGAAAACCACCGCGTCCGCAAAGGGAAAGGAAAAGGTCTCGTCCAGCGGTGTGTATAATATCAGCCGTATCCTCTCCCGTTCCCCATGCTGCGCCGCAAACGCCGCTGCTGCAGCCGTACCCACACTCTTTCCGAAAAATAGTATCTCATCGTATGCTTCCAAATTCAAATCAGCCATCATAGCTTTCGACTGTGTCAGCGCAATTTCAAAGGATTCTTTCATCTTCTCTCTGCTGCCTTTGACCTTGTCCGGAAAACCGCCATACGGCAGCAGGCGGATCTCATAGCCAAGAGAAGCGGCCAGACGCCTGCCATAGTGCATCAGCGGTTTATCCACGGTATATCCGATTCCCGGAAAAAATACTGCTATCTTCTTCATTTTCACACTCCAATCTCCACCTGTTCTCATGGATTTCCATCAATCACTGTCTCTTCATACGGGCGAACCGCTTTCATCGTTTCCATCGTCTGCCCCAGATTTTCCGCCCCGCAGGCGAGCTTCCATTACGGCAGGATCCTTTCCGGCCAAAACCGCAGATAATCCGACGATACCAGCTTATATTCAATCCCGTTTTTCTCTCCCCGGATGCTGTCTCCGTACCTTTTTTTTCCATGGCAGTGGGAATAAATCACCTTTTCGGCGCCGTATTCCTCTGCTATTTTGGTAAATCGGCTTTCTCCTTCACAGATGCTGGTAGGCGGATAGTGCAGAAACATGAGGTAACGCCGATACCCAGCCGCTTTCGCCAGCTCAAAGGAGGTCCGAAGCCTTGCCTCCTCCCTGGAAAGCAGCTTTTCCAGCTGCTCCGGCGTATCCCGACCCTCGTCGCAATAGCCTTTCGTTCCCACCAGCGCATAATCTTCGTAGGTGTAAAAATTATTCTGCAAAAATTCCAGCCGGCCCGCGAACGTCTCGCAAAGCCCCTGCGTCTTCTTGACATCCCAGAACATATCATGATTTCCGCGGAGCAAGATTTTCCTTCCCGGAAGCGCCGCAATAAAGTCCAGATCTTCCCTGCATTCCTCCAGATTCCTGCCCCAGGAGTGATCTCCGGTGAGCACTGCTGTGTCCTCCGGCGTTACAGTCTCCAGCCAGTTTTTCTGTATTCTTTGGACGTGATCCTTCCACTCTGAGCCAAACACATCCATCGGCTTATTGACCGTGAAGGACAGATGGAAATCCCCGATTGCATACAGTGCCATACCACTTTCACCCCATATCCATTATTATTACATCGTATCTTGTTCATAATTTTCGCAGAGCTGTCGTATTTAGATAACCATAAAAAGAAATAGCATCCTCTACCGCCCAAAGTGAAGGATGCTAAGCTTTCAACGAATATAATTTTCACAGAGGGCAATCGGAGATTTCACTTCCGACTACCTTTCTAAAATTATACACCAGGCCGATTGGATTTTCAAGCTTTCTGTTGAGCTCTGCTTATCAAAATCCTGATTTGTTCCGTTCTAAAAGCTGGAAATTTCTTCTTTTCTTAAAATATAATCCGCTTATCGTAAAGTGCGTGAAAATCACTCTTGATCCTTCTGTATCAGGAAGAACTTATCTTCTTCTATTTCATAAATCGGAGCAGCTCTTTTATTATACAGATAAAATCCTCTTCGTTCAATCCATAAGAAGTGATTCTGATTGATGTATCATTTAATTTGAAGCTTGCCCAATATGCTGCTTGATCCGTAGCTGCAAGTACCATAGAAACGCCGTCAATTTTAGACTGCTTTGTATCTCCACGGAATATATTGGACAATTCCTCTGCTTTGGCAAAAGTAATCGATAATGTCTTGCTGTTATCGCTGCTGTTGTAATACAGTATATTTGTATCATACAAAACATTTCCTGCTTGATCCTGATAAAGAACAAAATAAGATTGCTCCGCTCTTGTCAATTCTTCTCCAAGGGCATCCGGCAGTTGTTCCATTCCGTAATAAGCAAGTAATTCCTGATAGGTCATAGGAACAAGCTTTGTGTCTTCATCGGTAGGAATAACAACTTTGGAAGTCATTGGCATGGAAATATCGTTCATATAAAGAGTGTCCTTCTGTAATCCAAACAAAATTCCGCCGCAAATTACACAAAAACAGGCTGCTATCCCAGCAATACGATAGAACATTCGTACATTATTTTTTTGACCCTGGGCATTATTCGCCGCTTGAATCAGGTCATCATCTATATTACCAATCTCACGATAAAATGTTTCTCGGTTCATACATGGTATCCCTCACTTTCAAGATGTTTCTTTAATCGTTTTCTTGTGCGAAAGAGTATCGATTTCACTTTGCTTTCACTCAGATGAAAACGACTGGAGATTTCTGCAATACTATCAGAAAACCAATAGCGCCGAATAAAAATATTGCGAGTATCAGAGGGTTGCATTCTCAAAAATGCAGAGATGACCGATGCCACTTCACCGGACTCATATTGCGTTTCTACAGAATCTGTCCCTGTTAAGCATTCTTCCAGTTCGGATAATTGCAGTGTAAACTCAGCATTTCGTTTTTGAGCAGTCAAATAATCATAACGATTTAATGCCACGCATCGAGTGATACGCCCTAAATATGGGAGTAGTTTTTGAGGATGATCCGGAGGAATCTGTTTCCATGCCGCAAAATAAGTATCATTGACACATTCCTCGGATTCTTCATAATAATTGAGGATATTCATGGCGATTTTCGTCAAATACTTTCCATATTTTTGTGATGTGTTTCGTATAGCATCCTCTGAACGCTGCCAAAACAAATCAATAATTGTTTGATCTGTCATATTTGAGCCTCTCTTAAATCAGACAGTGCAGAGACAAAAGGCTTATCTCTGCACCGTCTTCCCTGTTCTTAATATGCGATAACATGAATGCGGGATGCAGTGACTTCAGAAGCTGTGGGGTTATCCTCGGTGTGTCCCTGAATATGATATCCCACCGACAGAATCATGTTTTCCACCGCACCGCTCGCGATGGAATAAATGGTATCATCAGAAATAAGGATTACCTGACCATTTTCTAATGTAACGCGGTCATCCTCAACCGCAGCCACTTTCCCCTCGAAATTGATCACCAGCTTGCCACCTGTCCGCGCCGCTGCATTGCAATAAATTTTGTCAGCGGCTATATGCTCGGAATCCGGATCATCTTCTGTGTAGCCCTGAATAAAGTTACCAACCATAATTTCTTCGCTGACCGCATCGTTAGTGTCTGGATCGCCCGCAAAAACTGTATCAGAAGAAATGACAACGATTTTGCCATTTTCCAGCGTGACTTCATCCCCGTCTATTGCAGTAACTGTTCCCTCAAAATTTACAACCACCTTGTTCGTTGAAATACTGCCTGCATTGTCAGAACTTACTGTGCTCTCAGTTGAGCATCCCACCAGAACAGAAAGCGTCATCAGTGTCACCATACAAATACAAACTAATTTCTTCATTTTGTTTTCCTCCATATTTTTAATGATAAAGATCTTAAAGATCCTTTCACCTATAAAGTAAGAAACAAAATGATTTCGTTGCGGTTTATTGAAAAATTTTTTTAAATCTATTTCTTGTTCCGAATAAAACCTCTAATTAGTTTTTTCGCCATCTCTTCAGAAACATTTTCCTCTATCCATTTTATTCCCCAGCCGATATTGCTTCTATCCAAATTTTGCTTTAATATCCAGCTTCATTTTTACAGAGCAGCCCTTTCACCTGCTTAATATTTTTGAATATAAAAACCAAAAACAGAATTGCTAAACTCACCGGCAGCAAATTGATGCTCCTGTTCCCCAACCAGCACTTTATAAACAGGGAACCGATACGTTTGGCCATACAAGGGATCTTCAACATCAATACGTTCCCCGGTATTCTTCCATTCATAATCAAATATGTTGACACCAAACAGGAGCGTGTTCCCATCAACTCCCGTTATCTCATGCTGCCATGTTTTTTCTTTGAATATTTTCATATCCACCTCATATAATTTCGCTCTGCCTGACAAACGGGAATTGTTTGAGATTTTTATATACTAACTCGCTTTAATTCTGTTCGATAACTGATTTATAATAGCTGCCAAAGTCCGCAAGTGCATCAACGATTGGAAGCATTTCTGTTCCAAGTTCCGTCAAACCGTATTCAACTCTCGGCGGTTGCTCACGATAATCGTGGCGGTATGCCAGCCCATCATCAACCATTTGTCGCAAGCTATCTGTCAAAACCTTCTGCGAAATGCCGTCGATGCTCCGTTGCAGTTCATTGAATCTCCACGGACGCACTTTCAGATTGCGTAAGATCAACAGCTTCCACTTTCCGCCGATGAGAGATACAGCGGTCGCAACAGGACACTCTGGCAGTTCTTCTTTTGTTCGCATAGTTCTTCACCTCCGAGCTTATTATAACACATTCAATTTTGAGTGTACAGTTATAAAAAGGTGCGTACTTGTTTTTGTATGTGTCCCATACTATATTAATATCAAGCAATCAGGAATTGCAAATCAACAACGGAGGTATTCTATTATGGCAAATTACACAAAAACAACTGTCGGTAAGGAAAGCAGAATCGAGTTGAACGAAAAGCTGGCTTTGACGGGTGCAGAAATCAGCTTGAACGAACTGCCCGCAGGAGCAGGTGTCCCGTTTGTCCACTCTCATAAGGAGAACGAAGAAATCTACGGAATTCTCTCCGGTAAGGGCAAGGCCTTAATTGACGGAGAAGAAATCAGCCTTGCCGCCGGAGACTGGCTGAGAATCGCACCTGCCGCAAAGCGCCAATTCTTTGCAGCAGGCGATTCCGGGATTACCTATATCTGCATTCAGGTGAAGGAAAACTCTCTTGGGCATTTTACCGCAACGGATGCCGTAATTGGCTGATTCAAATCATCCATTCATTTAAACGCACATTTCTCAATAAGCTAAGAACTGTGCGTTTTTTTTCTCAAAATCTATATTTTACCATCCTATCTACAAATTTTGATTTGCGTTTTTATGATTTTTGTATTTCTCTCAATGTTTTTTGAATATCCTTATAAACTAATGATTGCATACTGCTGTCATAAACAGATATATCTGCCTTATGAAGTGCGGAGAGGATATCATTCTTTAATTCTGGCTTATACTTTGCAACCATCGGCAGCAGCTTGATACAGTATCTTGCCGTAATGGGCTTATCATCTGTTATATGTTTTAAATATTTATCAATGATTTCATCAATTTTATCATCTCTATCCCATTTTGCATTATAGGCAAGTAGTGTAAGCCCTCTTGTGCGAATATAAGAATTATCACTGTCAAGCATATCGCTTAATCTATCCATATATGGATAAACACCATCCGTTTCTTCACTTTCTTTTTGCAATTCCTGTAATGCCTTGTATGCAATATTATTATTTTTATCGAACAATAATTCAAATGTTTCTGCTATATTAAGTGACATAATATCCTCCCGTATTGGGCAACTATAAGGTGGCCACGGTTCACCCCTGTTCTGCCTCCCTATAAAAATTGCAACATCAATTAATCCAGTGTGAAAAATAGGTTTCTTTTTCAATCGCATTCATCGCTTCGTCCACAGACATAAAGGCTGTGTGCCAGCCAGAACAAAATTCATTTCGTCTGCTTGGGCTATCGTACCAGGCATAATAACAAAGACCTTCCCTGTCGTTTGCAATTTCAGGAGGATCTTCGAAATCGCCTGAGCCGTATAAAATGCTACTTTCCACAATAATAACACTATACTCCAATGCATTGTCATATAACAGAATCCCCTGCTTTACAATTTTGCATCTGCTTAAATCAAGCATAACCCTCTCCCCGCGCCCGTTCAGAATTTCATCTATCCATGTAACTTATTGCTTTTTTACAATCCAATTATCATTTTTTGTTTTTCTTTCCGCATAGTAACCACAAGGCATATCTTTAAGAACACCAACAGAATGATCCAAATCGAATACTGATTTTAAAGATACTAATCTTGCTTCCTCTGTTTCATGTGTCGAACCACACAAAAATTGCCACATTCCATCATCCTCATCATGTGATACATATAAAATAGGCCTGCCATTATCTATAATATGACAACAGATTATTGTAGCTGTATTAGGCGCATCATAAAAAGGAAAATCCATGTGCAGCACTCCTTTCAAATCCCGATTTACTATTCCGGCTGTCTGTAACAAATTCTACATCAAAAAGAATTAGGCTCCCGATATATTCTCATATGGAATTTATAGCACTTCTATATCCTTACTTTTAATACAATTAAAATTTGGCAAATATGCCTTTACCTCTTCGCTTATTCTGATTGAAGTTTTTTTTACAAAACCATTCAGATTAAAGCTAAATGGTTTTGTGATTTTGATGATATTTCTTCTGAAGAGTTCATAATCCGGGTAAGCCTTAAATTCCTTTTCACTTGTAAGTCCATAATAATCTGCATCACTCTGGCTGAATTTAGGAAAATTTATCTCATAACCAAATATAGATTCGCTATACGCCAGATAAGAAGCTCTGGTACTGACATATAATTTATTGTTTTCCGTATATGTACGAAAGGTAAATGGTGCAAGATAAGGCAAGATTGATTTTTTATCATGTATAACGGCTTTGACCCATTTCCCATCACTCTCATGCTCCATGCCGAATTTTATGTCTGATAAATTTGATGTAATCGCAATGTGATTCAATAGCCCCACATACTTTCCGTCAAAAACTTCGCCACTAATTAATCGCTCATATAACGCAGAATAGATTTTGAGAAATTCTTCGACAGGAGTATTTGTATAATCAATCGGTACACAAGCATTATTTATAACAAGCTTAAAAGGTTCAAATGCTGCTTTAAGTTCTTTGGGTGTAACTAAAAAAGGACAGCTTTGCCAGCCCATATTTTCCCCTCCTCCAAATCCTGATTTACTGCTCCAGTCCTCTCTAAAAACTGGAAACTGTCATTCTTTCACTAAGCCATATACAATACTATTCGCATATTGGTTACATAAATGCTTATCAAAGATTTCCTGCAAGGCATTTGATATGATTTTTGTTGCATTATCCATATCTGGTTTGTCAATTACTGTTAAAGGTAATAACAAAAGGAAAATCCTTTTGTCCTCTAAGAAGTTCAATAAATCTTTGAATGGAAAAATTTGAATATGGTAATGACATCCTGTACAAGCAATCTGTCTGTCATTTATATAATATACTGTATCTCCCGGATGAAACTCTATTTTTAAGGTTTGAGCAGTTGTGAGATTACAACGAAGAGTTTCAGGCTCATCAAGATAACCGTCTGCTTCCTCTAAAACTTCGTCGTAATATTTTGTAAAGTTTCTCCACCAGTTTATATCAGTCGCATCATTTTCTTCTATCATTTCAGTCAATGACATATCTGTTTTTTCATCTAAAGCAGTTGGAAAAGATGTTGCCATGAAACCTGTCCAAAACTTTCTGTTTAAAAAAACTATGTCGTTTAGAGAAACCACTTTATTATTCCCCCTAAAATTCCAATTCTTTCAAATCTAAAAATTGGAAGTTGTTTAATCATCCAAATTATTTGTTACATCAAAAATCCCCATAATCTTATTACAGTTTTTACAGAAATAAGCATTAGGGATTTTTGTTTGATTCAAAAAAATACTGGACTCTCCTATTGTGCGCATGCCCGTATACATCAATCGCTTAATGCCTTTTTTCTTGAATTGCTCCATTGGAACCCATCCGCATGCCACATCATCAACAATAATTCCGCCTTCTAACAGTTCATTGTTACAAATAGGGCACTTCATTTTTACTTTCCTCCATCAATTCTGATTTCTTCGGCTCTAAAAATTGGAAGTTGTCAGTCCCCATCATTTCTGCTGTGAATTTTAATAGTGGCAGGCCCAAAAGCAAGATTTGTCAGTCTATTTGTTGTCCGTTTTTTAGCTTTGCGTTTGATAATCACTTTTATCACGATACAAACCAGTAACACAACAAGGGTAAATACACCATACACCAAAATGCTTGTATACCACGGAGCCGATTGCATAGCGTATAATTCAGGACGAGCTTTGAAGTTCCCAACAACATAAATCCCATGCCCAATAAATACACCAACACAAGCACCCATAATGGTGTTTAAGATAGTATTCAATTTTTTCATACAATCACACTCCTTTGTCAAATACCGATTTTCTCAACTTGAAAATTATCTATCTCATGGCCACAAATTTTGCATCCTCTTCTTTGAAATAGTCATCCATATTACTACTAAGTCCACTTGCTTTCCATGCCTGTTCAAATGTAATATCTTTTATATTACTTAAAAAAACAAACGTAGTATCTTTAACCGCCGTCCCCATTCTCCCAGTAATTTCTAATCTGTATTGATATGTATGGTCATCTGTTTTCCAGGTACCGTCACTCATTTCATAATACTTAACCATAGTGACCAGCTCATCATTCTCAAAAGCAAGTTCTGGATCAGTTACCTCATAAGTCTTAACCACGGATGGTTCTTCACCGCCAAACATTTCAAACCGTACCCACTCCTCTGAATTTCCAAAGGGCATATACACATCAATATGCTTTTCATCCACGATCTGGTATCCGTATCCGGCGCCAAAGTTTGACTGTCCGTTTTCCGATGGGACTTCTGTACCATCTACAGTGGAAACAATTTCTCCATCCATAACTCCACATCTTCCATCGATATTGCTGACTTCGCCGACAGACCGATACAAATTTCCATCAACCCTTACCATAGGAATCCGGTCAGATGTCTTCTTCTCAAGCAGCTGTATGCTCTTCTGGTTTCCCAACTGCAAAGGAGCGCTTTCCATGACGGCTCCGCTGTATGTAACCCTCACCCGGTCTCCTGCCTGGGCGGAAGCTGCGGCTTCATCTAATGTTACGTTTACCCTGTCACCGGAACTGCAAATTGAGAATCCTTCGTCCACCTCCACGACGGCACTGATACCATGGATTTCCATTATTGTGCCCTCAAAGGTCTGGCATTTCTCACCAAATATAACATCCCCCACAGTCTGTCCATCGCCTTCATAACACAGGAGCAATGTTCTCTCCCCATCCAGCTCAAACAGTTCACCATACCTCCCGGAAAATGGATCTGTTCCTTCTCCCTAGGCTGCATTGATCTCCTCCCTGCTGAACTTCGATAATTCCTGCTTCAGCTGTTCCTCTGTCATATTTCCGGCATCCCCCAGCGAAGGCACTGCTTTCTGGCTGTTGCATCCAGAAAGAACCAGTACCGAAACTATTATAATGACACTTCTTTTCCTATATTTTTTCACCTGTCCGGCCTCCTTGTATTCTTTCTTTTACCATACCAGATTTTCTTTGATCATGCTTTAATCTATGCTTACAATTCTATGACATTTGTATTATGCTGTAACAAATAGAAAAAGCCAGCAAAAATTACTCACTGACTCCCTTTCCATCACTAAAGATACACTCAATCAAAGCAATTCTGCTAAGATTTCTTCCAAAACATTCTCCATATCATCCTGGTAGGTTATACTCTTCCTGAACCGGCTTAAGCCTTTCATTGAGCAGAACTGCATCTTCCTCCGCCAACGCATAAAAATCAACAGCTGATCCCCTTCCAAATTCCTCTTTCGAAATATTCATGATACAAAGCCCGTCCATGGCATTCATTTCTTCATTGGACAGATATGGCGCCCCGACACATTCCGATTTGTTTCCTCGGACAATATGTAAGGAAACCTGCCACAATTCACAGTTCCTTTCCTTCGTCACATTTTTGAAACGCATCCGTTTTGCAGCGGATTTTAGTTGTTCCATTCTTTCGGGTTTTCGTTTCCAGAATAACCACAAAATCTCTTTCCTTCCCCTCCCTCTTCATTATCGCAGAAAACTTTTCATTCTACAAGAAAAACCGAACATTCATGCCGCACATCCGGCACAAATTATCCAGTTTTCTTTCTCATATTACTTACTTTTTAATAGGCTCTAAAAATATCCTTGACTCCTATTCATATCTTTTCTGCCCCTGTTTCCGATAGAGGAAAAATATCTAATATTTACGGACGCATCTTTCGGTTACGCAGCAAATTTCGGATAGGGGTGGAAAAAACACAAATTCTTGTTCATTTGTATTTATATCGGAAATATCAGTTTTTCAGTAAGTCACCTGATCATGTTGTATATGGTAAATCACTAGTACCGTGCTAGTTTCACTAAAATCTGAGATAATCGACTCTGAAAAAACTAAGTTTTTCTTGAGGAGGATGAGCTCATGGATAAATCAACACATCAAATCCGGTGCGAACA
>Ga0129309_1000396_pt1 | contig 34400 bp, 32 predicted proteins | sample L1105metagenome_FD_94439 | JGI IMG/M metagenome (GOLD analysis project Ga0129309, IMG submission 94439) | Ring-tailed lemur group fecal microbial communities from Wisconsin, USA - L1105 metagenome | ecosystem: Host-associated > Mammals > Digestive system > Large intestine > Fecal | place: USA...
AAGCTTATGTCAACTGCCGGCAGGAAGATATCACCATTATCCAAAGCCCCGTGGGGATGCCGGGACGGGCAATCGACAATGAGTTTCTGCGCAGGGCCAAGGCCGGGGAAACCTGCCCGAAGTCCTGCCCCTGGCACTGCATCACCACCTGCAAGGTCGAAAGCTCTCCCTACTGTATCTCGGCGGCACTGCTTGCCGCCTGTAAGGGCAGGCTTGACCGCGGCTTTGCCTTTGTCGGCGCCAACGGCTACCTTGTCAACGGCGTCGTAACGGTGCACCAGCTCTTTGAAACGCTGCACCGGGAATTCACAGCGGCAGCCTCCGCTGTTCTGAGAGGAGAACATGAATGAAGCGAGTTGTAGTCACCGGCCTCGGCGCCGTTACCCCTGTGGGAAACGACATCCCCACTTTCTGGGAGAATCTCTCCAATGGGGTTTCCGGCATCGGGCTGATTCATCACTTTGATACCGCCGATTATAAGGCGAAGGTCGCCGCCGAGGTCAAGGATTTTGACATCACCCGTTATGTTGACAAGATGGCAGCCAAGCGTCTCGACCTTTTTTCGCAGTACGCTGTCTCGGCCGCCCAGCAGGCCATGGAGGATTCCGGGCTCGCCTGCGACCCCGAACGGCTCGGCGTCTATATCGGCTCGGGGATCGGGGGGCTTTCCACAATGGTCCGCGAGGAGGAAAAGCTTCTCAAAAGCGGACCCCACCGCGTCTCCCCCATGACCATTCCGATGATGATCGCCAACCTTTCCGCCGGAAATGTTGCCATCCGCTTCAACGCACAGGGGCCCTGCCTGCCGGTCGTGACCGCCTGCGCCACCGGCACCAACGCCATCGGAGAAGCTTACCGCACCATCGCGGGCGGCTGGGCCGACGCGATCCTCGCGGGCGGCACCGAGGCTTCGATCACCACGCTGGGGGTCGCCGCCTTTACCGCCTGCATGGCTCTGACCCAGAACGATGATCCCAAAACCGCCTGCCGCCCCTTCGATAAACGCCGCGACGGTTTTGTAATGGGAGAAGGCGCAGGCGTCCTCGTTCTGGAGGAATATGAGCACGCAAAGGCGCGCGGCGCGAAAATCTACGCCGAAGTTGCCGGATACGGTCATACCTGCGACGCGCACCACGTCACCGCCCCCGATCCGGAAGCGAAGGGCGCCTCCCGTTCGATTCATCAGGCGCTCGAGCAGGCAGGCCATGCCGCGGGGGAACGGGTCTACTACAATGCGCATGGAACCAGTACTCCTCTCAACGACGCCTCCGAAACTCTCGCGGTAAAGCTTGCTTTCGGCGAAGAGGAGGCTCACAGAATTTTTATCAGCTCGACCAAGTCGATGACCGGCCATATGCTGGGCGCCGCCGGCGCGGTCGAAGCAATCGCTTCGATTCTTGCGCTTGACAACAGCCTGCTGCCGCCTACCATCGGTTACGGTGAGCCGGACCCCGAATGTGACCTCGATTATATTCCGAACACCGCCCGCAAGGCGGAAATCGACCTTGCAGTATCCGCCTCGCTTGGCTTCGGTGGTCATAACGCCTGCCTGGCCTTTCGCAAAGTGCGCTGAGGAGAACAGATGAACAGAGACGAAATAAAAACCATCCTCCCTCACCGCGAACCGATGCTGCTCATCGATGAGGCGGAGCGTCTTGAGGACGGCAGTGCCCGCGGATGCTACACCGTCCGCGGCGACGAATGGTTCCTGCAGGGACATTTTCCGGGCAGCCCGGTAGTTCCCGGAGTTCTGCTCTGCGAAATGATGGCGCAGACCTGCTGTGTGCTTCTCACCGGCGACGCAGCATGCAAGGCGGGAACCCTCCCCTACTTCACAAGCCTCGACAAGGTCAGATTCCGCCGCAAGGTGCTCCCCGGAGAAACTCTGACCATTGAATGCAGAATCGTCAAGGAAAAAGGACCGTTTCGTTTCGCAAGCGGAACGGGCACCGTTCACGGCGAGCTTGCCGTTTCCGCTGAATTTTCCTTTGCTTTGGTCTAACGCTTCGCGGCAGGCGGCCGGCAGTGTAGCACTGCCGGCCGCCTGCCGTTAGATTTTCTTTATAATTTTGTTAGGAAAAGGATAGCCATATCGACTATAATAAGAAAAAACCGTAAGGGAGGCCCGCCATGACCATAAAAAAACGTCTGGCCGTCTCAAATCTTCTGATGCTGCTGATCCCCGCGATGCTGATCCTGCTGATCGTGGGCGCGACGGCCGGCATCGTAATGCTCTACTACCATGGAGAGATCGGCGAGCTTGGCGAAAATCAGGAAAGCGTCGCCCTCGCGCGGGAGCTGGTCGGGCATTATCTTCAGGAACAGACGGAGGACCCCAATCCGGAGGAGCTTTCTGAATTGATGGACATTATGGATGGAATTGAATTTCACATCCAGCTCGTACAGAACGGGGTTATCGTTGAATCCAACCTTTCGCAGGAGGATTACGATGCGATTCAGTGGGCGTCCGGCATCTTTCCCGACACCGGCGAGCCGCTCATCCTCGCGGCGGGGAAAATCGCCCTTGTGCGGGACTCGGCTGTGATTGACGGCTCTCACGCCACCCTGATTGCGGTCAACAGCTCTGTGGAGGAGACCGGAAGCCTCGGCCTTCTTCTGCGGCAGGTTTTTCAGCGGTATTTTATCCTGGCGCTGGGTGTGTTCCTGCTGGTTATTTCGCTGAGCAATGCCCTGCTCTCTTCCCGGGTGGCGAGAAGCGTCCTCGCCCCTCTCTCCCGCTTGGGGGAAGGCGCCCGCCGTATTCGGGATGGAGAGCTGAACTTCTCGCTGGATTACGACGGCGACGACGAATTCGGCGAAGTGTTCCGCGATTTCGACGCCATGCGTGCCAGACTTGAGGAATCGGTGCAAAAGCAGCTCCGCTATGAAGAGGAGAGGCGGGAATTCATCGCTGAAATGTCCCATGATCTGCGCACCCCCCTCACCGCCATTCGGGGATACGTCGAGGGGCTACGCGACGGAGTGGCTGCGGTGCCTGAAAAGCAGGCGCGTTACCTTGAGATCATCCACCGCAAGGTATGCAGTATGGACGCTCTCGTTGACCGTCTGTTTCTTCTGTCCAAGCTTGAAACAGGGCACTTCCCCTTCCGGTTTGAGCAGGTGGAACTGGCGCCTTTTCTGAACCAGTACGTCCGAAGCGCGCGGGATGAGTTCGGCGCCAAGGGACAGAGTCTTTCCTTTGAGAATCGGGCATCGTCCCCGCTCTGCTCCCTGTTGGACCCGGAACAGATGCGCTGCGTTCTGGGCAACCTGCTGGAAAACAGCGTCAAGTACCGTATTGGCCCTGCCGGTTCCAGCCGGATTACCCTTTGGGAGGAACAGGGGAAAGCCGTCATTACCGTCTCGGATGACGGGCCCGGCGTGGCGCAGTCCGACATTTCCCGCCTCTTTGAGAGCTTTTACCGCGGGGACAAGGCCCGGAGCAATCCAGGTGACGGAAGCGGGCTGGGGCTGGCTATCGCCAGACGAATCATCGAGGCGCATCATGGAAAAATCTCCGCGGAAAACAGAAATGGACTGACCGTTCGAATTGAACTGCAACAGGAGGACCGAGATGAAGCGAATTCTGATTCTGGAAGATGACGACAGCATTGCCGAGCTGGAACGCGACTATCTGGAGATCGCCGGATTCGAGGCGGTGATCATCGCAAACGGCCGAGAGGGCCTGCAGCGCGGTTTAGAAGGCAGATTTGACCTGGTTCTTCTGGACGTTATGCTCCCCGAAATGGATGGCTTTGAAATTTGTCGGGCGCTGCGCCGCGAAACCCAGATTCCAATCCTGATGGTCACTGCAAGGAAAGAGGATATCGACAAAATCCGCGGACTGGGGCTGGGAGCCGACGATTATGTAGTCAAGCCCTTTTCCCCCAGCGAGCTGGTCGCGCGGGTCAACGCTCACCTTGCCCGTTACGAGCGCCTCACCTCCCTCGGCGAGCGGCGTCTCGAGCAGGACGGCATCTGTTACAAAGGGCTGAAAATCCAACCCGCTGCCCGGCGGGTCTTTGTCCGGGAACAGGAAATCCCCCTCACCAACCGGGGGTTTGAACTGCTGCTGTTTCTGGCGCAGAATCCTAACATCGTCTTTTCCAAAGAGACGCTGCTCGAACGGATCTGGGGCTTCGATTCTCTTGGAGACGCCTCCACAGTGACAGTGCACATCAACCGAATTCGGGAAAAAATTGAGGAGGACAGCAGCCGCCCCCAATACATCGAAACGGTCTGGGGCGCAGGATACCGATTCAAAATGGAATAGCGGAAAAGTATCCTCCTTCCCGACGGAAGGAGGATCTTCGATCTTCTCGCCTTTCGATACCGGCAAAGCTCTTATGATGAGCGTCACGAAACCTGAGAGCCGGTCGAACTTGATGCTGCAAAGAAAGGGAAAATCTTCAATTTTATCTTGCCTGCGAGCGTAATTTGTTGTATAATATTTGCAATGCCTTTGGCGCAGATGCCGGTGTGGCGGAATGGCAGACGCACCGCACTCAAAATGCGGCGGGAAACCGTGTCGGTTCGAGTCCGACCACCGGCACCAAGAAGAAAAGACACCCGACCGGGTGTCTTTTCTTCTTGAGACAAGCCGCTTCGCGGCTTTTGCTATGGCTGGTAACGGAACGTGCAAGATAACCCTGACGGTTTTCTTGCACACATTCTTTCCCTCCAAACTCAAAAATGAATATCTATTTTAACCGCATCAGGCACGTCTGAGCAAACATTAGAGCGCACTCATTCTATTGTTCTGCTTTTCGCTTCGAACCCGCTGCACTGGGCTTCGCCGCGGGAGAACGAAAGAGCGGCATCTAAAGTGACCAGTGAATTCAAACCAATATCATCCGAACCAATTCTTCCCTGTGGGGAACGGGTTCGGATGATTTGTTTTTTCAAACGATTTGAGAATACCCATTTTTGAAGTGGACGGGCAAGCGTCCAAGATTTGAAACCAATTTTCCGAGCGATGAGTATAGCTGCGCCGTCTCAGCCGGTGCCCAACTCCACCATACTCCATTTTGAGTCAGACTTAACCCCGCCCCAGTATGCCGGCTGGGGATAGTCGTGGGGGTGCCTAAGCCAACAGATCAACGATCTGCTGTTTCATCTCCGCGGACTTTCCAGGAATAGAAATACAACTGGCGTTTGTTGTGCTTCCGGCTGGCCCGGTTAACGCCGTATTTCTCCGTATGCAGCATCTGGTCCTCTTATCCCCTCGCTCGCTTGAGTAGCTCCCTCCTCTGCACCATGCGTGGTGTTGACCGCAACAGAGCCATCACTATCATCTCGGAAATTATTGGTACGGACATGTCCCAGTTTGGTTCCTCCAAGCGTCTCTGCCGTTGGGCTGTCCTCACTCCCGGCAATAATGAATCCGCCGGTAGGAAAAACTCCGTCCCTATTTCACGTGCTGGAGTTTATCTCAAACCGATGTTGGTTCAAGTTGCCCTCGCCGCCGTGAAGGACAAGTCTTCTCCCTACTACTATTATATTGAGGTGTCCTACCCAAATGATTGACAATGGTCCTGACGTTTTCATCACGACAATATCGAACCAACCTAATAATCTCATCAGGGGATAAATGAGAAGTGCCAATCAATGCATTGTGCTCCTTAACCAGCGATACCACTTCCTTAGTCGGCTCGCTCAGATTTCCCTGCTCATTTAAAATGGTGATACCGGCCGAACCGGCGGGATTATAGTAATAAAATCCGGCCGACCCTTTTCCAAGTTTGCCTTTGAATTCCGCATGAAACTTTGACTGGATAGTAGGCATCCTAACAATTCGACCACCGCAGCGCAGTGTTAACCGCAGAGGGGGTAATATCACCGACCGGATAATTTAGGCACACACCGCCTACCATCCGGAAATCTGCGAGGAACTGATTGATGTAATAAGCCCGGCTGGTCGTACTCTCCTGCATTGCTTTCTTTTCAATCATGCGATGTACTGCAATATCGACCGTTAATTCTGTCAGAATATATTCGCACTATTACTGAATTTGCAAGACAGATTTCTTCTCGGCCTGGGTTTATGTCTGCAGAATAAAAATATTTCCCCGGTTAAGTCAATAGAAAGGCTCCTGCCATGCAGCAGGTCCTTTCTATTGACTGAATCGGGAAATCTCCCATTCGAAGCAAAATTAGAGCTGCTATTTTAATTGCCGATCTGTACTAAACGTCAGCACCAGTATTAGCTATATTTATCAAGCATTAAAAAGTACCTTTCGAGAGCTTCGAACATTCAAAGCAATCTTACTTCTCAGGATCACCAAGCTGTCCCGCTTTTATATGATTATCATCTGTAACAGAACTTACATATTTGCGGAAGATCATTATAAATCAGCTTCGAAAAATTCGAAATGACCTGCTTTATTCTCAACCATACACGTCTGTTCCGGCTATTTTCTGTTCAGAATAGCATCCATATCCTGCTCTGGGGCGGTGATGGGCTGCAATCCATAGGTGTCCACCAGAACCTTTACCACACTTTCCGATAAAAATGCAGGCAGAGTAGGCCCTAGATACATATTTTTGATTCCAAGGGACAGAAGGGTGAGAAGGATACAGACAGCCTTTTGTTCGTACCAAGACAACACTAAAGTGAGAGGCAGCTCATTGACCGAGCACTGAAAGGCTTCCGCTAATGCCAGCGCCACCCTGATGGCACTGTATGCATCATTGCACTGACCCATATCCAGAATACGGGGGATTCCGGCGATCTCCCCCAGATCGAGATCGTTGAAGCGATATTTTCCGCAGGCTAAAGTAAGCACCAAAGTATCCATTGGGGCTTGCTTGACAAACTCTGTATAGTAATTCCGTCCGGGATGTGCACCATCGCAGCCGCCTACCAAAAAGATGTGTCTGACCGCTCCGCTCTTGATGGCCGGAATCAGCTTTTCGGCCTGGGAAAGAACTGCGGCGTGAGCAAATCCAGTGGTAAGCATATGCCCTCCGTTGATTCCGCTCATGCTCCGGTCGTGCTCATAGCCGCCCAAACGCAGCGAATGTTCAATCAAAGGAGAGAAATCCTTTCGCCCCGCCTCATCCTCAGCGATATGCCGCATTCCTTCATACCCCACCACCGAAGTGGTATAAATGCGATCGGCATAGCTGGGCCGTGGAGGCATAAGGCAATTCGTGGTAAACAGAACCGGAGCGGGAATTTCTTGAAACTCCTTTTGCTGGCTCTGCCATGCCGTGCCGAAATTACCCGTCAAATGAGGATATTTCTTTAATCCGGGATATCCGTGGGCGGGCAGCATTTCCGAATGTGTGTAGATATTGATTCCCTTCCCGGCAGTCTGCTCCAGGAGTTGGTGAAGATCCTCAAGATCGTGGCCGGAGATCACGATAAAGGGTCCCGCTTTCACATCTACATTCACTCTGGTGGGCACCGGGCTGCCGAACGTCTCTGTATTAGCCCGATCCAGCATTTCCATACATTTCAGATTGATCTGACCGAACTCCATGATAAGAGCCAGCCATTCCTCTACCGTATGCTTTTCGGTAAGAGCACACAGTCCTTTGACAAACCAGGCAGAAACCTCTTTATCCTCATAACCCAGATTCATATAGTGATGGGCATAGGCTGCCATGCCTTTCATCCCAAACAAAAGTGTGGAGCGAAGGGAAACAATGTCGGTCTCCCCCTTCCACAGTTCTAAAGATGGTCTCTCCGCACCGCCCAGACTCTCCCGCTTTTCTTCTACCCGGCGAATAAATTTCTGAATTGCCTGATAGTCGAAATTTACATTAGTCAGCGTGGTGAAAAGTCCATCGGCCAAAAGCCTTGCAGTCTCCCGATCCTGCGCTGCGGAATTCCGGGCTGCCCGTGCCAGATGAATCAGCTCGATTACAAGCTCATCCTGAAGGTTAGCGGTATCCGGCTGTTTTCCGCAAACACCTACTTGAACGCATCCTTTTCCTCCGGCGGTTTGCTGACATTGAAAGCAAAACATATCTGGCATGGTGGAGGTCTCCCCTTTTTATGAATTTCTCCATCTAGTCTTGCTCGCAAGATGGGAATTATTCGTTCATGAAATCAGCGGCAGAACATTTCTGCCGCTCAATTAACGGTCTTGACCGTTAGCAGTGCACAGCAATTTATGGAAAATCTCCGGATTACCCTTTTAAAAACCACCTGCCAAGGGTTTTCTATGAAGCCGGCTTCCTGAACGGCGCTGACCTTCCACTCTACTTTAGCAGATATTGCCCCGTAATCCCTAAATCCGTCAAGGCCTTGGACTTGCCGGAAGCATATATAGGACCTATCAGGGTCCATACCGGCGGATGTCTCAAGGTACATCAAAAACGGCGGCCTGCGGCCGCCATTTTTTCCCGATTTCCACCTGCTCGATGGACGGCACGCCCAGGCGGAGGACGGTACCACCGCCCTGTCTCTGCTCAAACACCTAAACCTTTTTCTATCATAACCTTTTGTGATTCGGAGGCCGATTGCCTGTTTGCCCGCTTCGCTCGCAGCTTGCAGTAAAAGCTTTTGCCCCCGCCGGCAGAGCCGGAGGCTCTGTTCTCTGAAACGATGCCAAGGTTATACCGCCCCTAAAAGGGGTGGCATAGCCAAGCCATATAAGGGCTTACCGCTGCCGGCGCCTGAATGACGCTGACTCTCGCTCTGCTTTAGCCGGTGTGTCAGGCGCCTTGTCGCCTGACACACCGGCTAAAGCAGAGCGAAACTGCCGCAGGACTTTGATCCCGCGGCAGTAAAATGGTTTTGTCAGACTGGAGAGCGAGTTGGTCAGCGCAGCAACGCCAGAGCAATTCTGAAGTTTACGCATCTATGTCGAAACCGTCGGCTTCGGAACGATGCCGGACAAATCAAAACAGCCATACCGCTCCTTCCTCGGCACCGGAGACCGCCCGTCGGTAGGCGCGCAGAATTCCGGGAGCAGGATGATCGGGCCGCTGAAACATGGCGCGACGGCGTTCAAGTTCTTCATCCGGTACCTCGAGCTGAAGCAGGTGACGATTCAGATTGATGGTAATGGTATCCCCGTTTTGGACAAGGGCAAGCGGACCGCCTTCCCATGCTTCTGGGGAGATATGTCCGACGCAGGGTCCGCGGGAGGCGCCGGAGAAGCGCCCGTCTGTAATCATTGCCACCGACTTATGCAGACCCATTCCCACCAGCATTGCCGCGGGAATCGACAGCTCCCGCATCCCGGGCCCGCCCTTCGGGCCCTCGTAGCGGACCACCAAAACGGAACCTGGCTTGATCTCGCTGTTCATCATCCGGTCCATGACCTCTTCCTCCGAGTCGAAGACAACGGCGGGGCCTCGATGGACATACATGGCCGGATCCACGCCGCTTTTTTTCACTACTGCGCCCTCCGGGGCCAGATTGCCGTAAAGTACCGAGAAGCATCCTTCCGGCTGAATCGGAGCATCGATCGGGTGGATGATTTCGGAATCAGACGAACCGGGATACCTTTTCAGCAGTTCTCCCAGCGTAAGGCCCGAAACGGTGGGAACCTCCGTATGGAGAAGCGGCTCAATGGCTTTGAGGCTTGCCAGCGCTCCGCCCGCCCTGCCATAATCAAGCATATTGTAGCGTGAAGAAGGCTTGAATCTGGCGATCAGCGGCACCTCTTCCTGAATTCGGTCGAACTCCCGCAGAGTCAGGGGAATTTCAGCGGCTTTGGCGATCGCCATAATATGCAGCGCGAAATTACTTGAGCCGCCGGTAGCCGAAACATGCCGGATTCCGTTTTCCAGAGCTTCGCGGCTCATGAACCGGCGGGCATTCTGCCCTTTCTGAACCAACTCAACAATCCGCTCCCCCACGTCGCGCGCCTGCTTATACTTTGCGGATGCGCAAAACGGCATTGTGGCCGATCCAAAGGGACAGAGTCCGATCGCTTCGGCAAAAACGGCCATCGTATTGGCAGTGCCGTACATGGAACAGGTTCCGCAGGAAAAACAGATGTTTTGGCGGTAACGGTCGAAGGTTTCTTCATCGATCCGGCCCGCCCTCCAGCCGCCGATGGATTCTTTCAGATCGGGGGTTACGAAGGTTTGCCCGTTCTCCTCATAAGGGAGCATGGAACCAGGGGTCAGAAAAATGCTGGGCAGATCAATCGACGCGGCTGCCATCAGCATAGCCGGAACAATCTTATCGCAGGCACAGAGAAAGACAAGCCCGTCAAAATGATGCGCCCCGCTCATGGATTCAATGGAAGCCGCGATTAAATCCCGTGCGGGAAGGATGTACTGCATCCCCCGCAGCTGTGCCACTCCGTCGCAGGGAGCCGGGACGCAAAATTCCGCCGGGGTTCCTCCGGCCGCCCAAATTCCTTCCTTGACGTACTGCGCCAGCTCACGCAGCGGCTTATGTCCGGGATTGACATCGTTCCAGGAATTCACAACGCCGATGATCGGTTTTTTGAGGTCTTTGTTCCGGTATCCCGAAGCGTTCATCAAACCAACATAATATGCTTCCGCATTTTTATCCAGATGTGCCATAAGAATCCCCCTCATGTTCTTACATATTCAGGTCATAATATATTTTAAAATATCATGGATATCAGGCCAAGTAAAACAAGAAGTCATCACAAGATGCACAACAAAAGAACCGCCAGTCCAGCGGACCGGCGGTTCTTGCAAAGGCTGTTACTTTTTTTCCCAGCTTTCCGCCAAGCCGCAGAGCATATCGACGGTGGACGGGATTCCAACCCGGCTGGTATCCACCGTAATATGATAGGTATCGGAAACGCCCCACTTTTCTCCTGTGAAATGCAGATAATAAACCGAGCGCTTTTTATCGGTCCGGTTAATAATATCCTTTGCCCCTACCCGCTCAAGTCCATAGTTGGAAACGGCATGCTCGATCCGCCATTCCAGCGGAGCGCGCAAAAATACCGACAGGCAGTTCGGATTCTCATGAAGCACATAGTCAGCGCACCGCCCGACGATCACACAGGGTCCCTGCTCCGCTACCTTGCGGATGATATCCGATTGAATCAGAAAGACCTGATCGCCAATGGGCATATTGTAAGTACCGGCGGTCGTGCCATAAAGAGACAGGGAGAACAGCAGGCTGTTGGAGGCATTCTGGTCCGCATTTGCGAAAAGCTCAGGGGAAAAACCGCTTTCCTGTGCCGCAAGGGTAATCAATTCATTATCATAATAAGGAATTCCCAGCCTTTTGGCCAGAAGCTGTCCGACCTCGCGGCCTCCGCTTCCGTATTGGCGGCTGATGGTAATCACAGGATACTCTTTCATGAAGACCCCTCCTTGTATCAATGCAGGCGCAGAATTTCTGAGTATGATAAGAATACCTCACTTTTCCCAAAAAGTCAATCGCGTGGGCGCCGGTACTGCACCATGAGGGAGATCTTCCTGCAAAATGCAAAAGAATCTTCACATCCTATCTGTTTTCTTTTGCCTGCGTTTGTGGTATGCTAAAAACACTTAAACGTACCTTCTGCGGCGCCCTCACAAACGGAATCCGCGAAAGATACGAGGTTCGATACAGTCCGCGGCCGCGCCAGTGCCGGCCATACGAAAATGAAAAGGAGTTGATCTTGGATGTCCAAAGCAATCAGAATTTTTGCTCTTGCGGCCGCAGCCGCCGGAGCGGCGATCGCCTACAAAAAGTTCTCGGAAAAGGCGGAGCGCGCCGACGATGAGAACAAGGCAATCCTTTACCGCGCGCAGGAACAGGGAAACAGACAGGCTTATATCGTCGGCGGCGGGCTCGGCTCTCTCGCAGCCGCGGCTTATCTCGTGCGTGACTGCGGCTTCGAAGGAAAGAACATTCATGTGTTCGAGGGCCTCCACCTTCTCGGCGGCGCAAATGACGGATGCGGAGACGCACAGCATGGCTTCCTCTGCCGCGGGGGCAGGATGCTCAACGAGGAAACCTATGAAAATTTCTGGGAGCTTTTTTCCACCATTCCCTCCCTCGAGCTGCCCGGACGCAGCGTAACCGAAGAAATTCTTGCTTTTGACGCCGCGCACCCCACCCATGCGCGCGCCCGTCTGGTCGATAAGGACGGCGGCATCCTCGATGTGCGCAGCATGGGCTTCACCCAGAAGGAACGGCTCGCCCTTGGCCGTCTCCTCGTCACCCCTGAGGAAAAGCTCGACGACATGACCATCGCGGACTGGTTCGCTGAGACGCCCCATTTCTTTGAAACCAACTTCTGGCATATGTGGCAGACCACCTTCGCGTTCCAGACCTGGAGCAGCCTCTTCGAATTCCGGCGCTACATGAACCGGATGATTCTTGAATTTCCGCGCATTGAAACGCTGGAAGGAGTGACCCGCTGCCGTTACAACCAGTACGACAGCGTGATCCTGCCGCTGCAGCGGTATCTCGAGGCACATGGCGTCGAGCTGATTGCCGATACCACCGTTACCGATCTCGACTTTGCCGAGGAGGACGGCATCACCGTCAGCGCACTGCACTGCCTGGATGCGAACGGCGAATCGTCCGTCAAGATTTCGCCCGATGACATCTGCATCGTGACTACCGGCGGAATGTGTGACAGCTCGACACTCGGCGATTACTCCACCCCCGCACCGGTGCCGGAAGAAAAGGCGATCTCCGGGGAGCTGTGGGCAAAGATGGCAGCCAAAAAGCCGGGTCTCGGCAACCCCTATCCCTTCTTCGAAAAGACGGAGGAAACCAACTGGGAGAGCTTCACCGTCACCTCGCGCGGCAACCGCCTGCTCAAGCTGATCGAGAGCTTTTCCGGGAATATTCCCGGCAGCGGCGCGCTGATGACCTTCAAGGATTCCAGCTGGAAGATGAGCATCGTCGTCGCCGCCCAGCCGCACTTTAAAAACCAGCCGATGGATGTCACCGTATTCTGGGGATATGGGCTTTATACCGACCGGATCGGGGATTATGTGCATAAACCGATGAAGGATTGCACCGGAGAGGAGATTCTCACCGAGCTGATGCACCAGCTGCACATGGAGGATCAGCTCGAAGCGGTCAAATCCGATATTATTAATGTGATTCCCTGCTATATGCCCTATGTGGATGCGCATTTTGAGCCGCGCAAGATGTCCGACCGGCCTCAGGTGGTACCGGCCGGTTCGACAAATCTCGGTCTGATCGGACAGTATGTCGAAACGCCCGAGGACATGGTTTTTACCGAAGAATATTCGGTGCGCACCGCACGGATCGCCGTCTATACCCTACTGGGGATTGACCGGAAAATCTGCCCGGTCACCCCGTACAACCGGGACCCCAAAGTTCTTGCAACCGCTCTGAAAACCGCTTACCGTTGATCAGCAGTGAAGAAAAAATGCGCGCGGCAAAAGCAATATTTGCCGCGCGCATTTTTGTAGAATTGTTCACATGTATCTGGTATGATGGTGATCATATGGTGAAAAGATCGTGAACCGTCGGGTATAGCGGAACTTTTGCCGATTCAAAGGAGAGGAGCAGATTTATGAAGGAAAAAGGAGCAATTCGTCTGATCCCTGTTTTGCTGGTGGTCCTTGCCGTCGGCGTTTTTCTGGCGCTCAACTCGGTCTACAGCATCAACGAACAGGAACAGGCGGTTGTCGTGACGCTCGGCAGCCCCAGCACAGTAAGCACTCCCGGTCTGCATTTCAAGATCCCGTTCCTGCAGCAGGTGCGGAAAGTTTCGACCGTCATCAATGGGTTCCCGATCGGTTACGACATCGAAACCAAAGCGCCAATCGAGGCGGAATCGCTGATGATTACCTCCGACTACAACTTCGTCAATGTCGATTTCTTCATCGAGTACAAGGTATCCGACCCTGTAAAATTTCTTTATGCTTCCCAGCAGCCGGTTTTAATTCTTAAAACCCTTGCACAGAGCTACATCCGCGACACCATCGGCCTCTACCCGGTCGATGAAATCATCACCACCGGAAAAAATACCATTCAGGCCGAAATCAAAGAAAAACTGATCACCCGCCTCGAACAGGAGGACATTGGCATTCAATTGGTGAACATCACCATTCAGGACGCCGAACCGCCGACCGCCGAGGTTCTCGAGGCCTTCAAGGCGGTCGAAACCGCCAAGCAGAGCAAAGAAACCGCAATCAATAACGCCAATAAATACCAGAGCGAGCAGGTTCCCGCCGCTGACGCCGAGGTAGACCAAATTCTGAAGCAGGCGGAAGCCACCCGCCAGAACCGCATCAACGAAGCAACCGGACAGGTCGCCCGTTTCAATGCGATGTATGAGGAGTATACCAAATATCCCCTCATCACCAAACAGCGGATGTTTTATGAAGCGATGGAGGAGCTGCTTCCCGAGCTCAAAATTATCATCGACGACGGCAGCGGAGAAACAACCAAATTTCTTCCGCTCGAAACCTTCCCTGCGGTGGGCGGAAAGGAGGAAAATTGAGCTATGATCAATTCAAACGGCTTCCCCTTCGGCCAAGGCGGTTCCCCTGCCCCTGAAAAGGGCCCGAACGACCCCTTCACCGGCGCAAGAGAAGCATTGACCGGGTTTGCCAAAACTGCCGGACGGGTGATGCGCACACTGCTCATCCTGATCGTGCTGCTGGCGCTGCTCTCTAACGTGCTGGTCGTCACACACAGCAATGAATATCAAATTGTTCAACAGTTTGGAAAAATCGTTTCGGTGCGGGACCAGGCTGGCCTGAGCTTTAAAATTCCCTTTGTTTCAAGCGTCCGCACCCTGCCAAAGACGGTGCTGCTCTATGACCTGCCGATTTCGGATGTCATTACCAGGGATAAAAAGACGATGGTTGCCGACAGCTTCGTCCTTTGGAAAATCACCGATCCGACCAAGTTCATCCAAACCCTCAATGGAAGCGTCACCAATGCGGAAGCCCGCATCAGCACCATAGTTTATAACTCGATGAAGAACGTGATCAGCAGTCTGACGCAGTCCGACATCATCAGCGGGCGGGATAAACTGGCCGGCGAGATCTTTGAAAACATCGGCGGCAGTCTTGATCAATATGGGGTGGAACTGGTTGGAGTCGAAACCAAGCATCTCGATCTGCCTGACGACAACAAAAATGCGGTCTATGAGCGGATGATTTCGGAACGCAACAACATCGCCGCCTCCTATCAGGCGGAGGGCGAGTCGGAGGCTAAGAAAATCCGCACCGAAACCGACAAAACCATCTCGATTCGGATTTCTCAGGCGCAGGCCGACGCCGAAAAGGTCATCGCGGAGGGCGAAGCAGAATATATGCGGATTCTTTCGGAGGCGTATTCCGACCAGTCACGTGCCGATTTTTACGGTTTTGTCCGCGCACTCGATGCCGCAAAGGCGTCTATGACCGGCGAAAATAAAACGCTGATCCTTTCGAAGGATTCCCCCATCGCACAGATTTTTTATGGATTCCAATAAATGCCCCGCAAATGGGCGCCGGCATGCGGACTTTGGCAGCGGCAGACAACGATTCTGCCGCTGCCTTTTTGTATCATGCCGCATCCTTGCGGGAGGGATACCGCCATGATATAATAAATAGAATTGAATTTGATGGGGGTATGGAAATGCTGATCTTCGATGGAAAGGATTCCACAATTTATGTTGTTGCAGCAGTTTCCATGATTTTGCTGTTTTCATTGCAGTATTTTATCTGCACGAGAACAGAGCGTTCCATCATACGGGCGATTCCGTTTGTATATCCATTTCTGCTACTGGCGCTCGCGATGATCTGCTATGCTTCGCCGGACGGCGGCTGGATCGATCTGAGGCTGATTGCAGCGCTTCTTCTTCTCGGATACGCAGCGATCTGTATGGTATCCATTCTGCTGGCACGATTCCTTTACCGGTGCGTGAGCGGGCATTCGAAAAACGGCTGAACCAATTCCAACGGGAACCGGGGGCTCATATGGACACTGATTTTATCAACTTAATGCCGCAAAATATCAACGAGGAACACCTGTGCTGCATCATCCGCAGCAAGAAGTCCCATCCGGGCGTGGAAACAAAAAGAAAATAGGTTTCCGAACGGCTGAAGGAAGGCCACATTTTTCGAAAATTGGACGCCAAAGCCACTGTCTTTATTGAATATGCGCCGCTGGAGACAGCATGGGTGCCGGTGATCGGCGAAAACTATTTTTATATCTATTGCCTCAGCGATATAAAAAGCATCACAGCCGATTCCGGCTGCGATGCTTTTTCTTGAGAATGTCCGACACCCCTCCAAGAACGCCTTCAGCCGGCATCTCCGGTGAGATAGTCAAAAGCACAGGCTGCGTAGAGTCCTGCCGCAAGCGGCAGGCAATCCTCATCGATATCAAACCGGCCGTTGTGGTGTGCGACGGTGGTATCGGGCAGAGCAGGATTTCTGGTCCCGATATAGGCGTAGACACCGGGCACCCGAAGCTGAAGCTCGGCAAAGTCGTCCCCGCCCAGCGAGAGCGGACGGTCGGTCACCACATTTTTCTCTCCTGCCAGGCGTCCGGCGGTCCGGCAAACCTCGCGGCAGATTTCCGGGTCGTTGATCAGCGGGGAGGTATAATCCTCCCACTCTGACGAAGCCGCCCCACCGTGCAGGGAAGCCATCTGCCGCGCCAACTCATCCGCCTTTTCCCGAATCAGCCTGCGGGTTTCGGGAGAAAATGCCCGGACGGTTCCCTCAAGGACCGCCTGTCTTGCGACGACGTTATACCCTTCCCCCGCATGCAGGGTTCCGACTCCCAGAATGACCGGGTCCGTCGGGGAGGTCAGGCGGGTTACAATGCCCTGAAATCCTACGACGATCTGGCTGGCAATGTAGAGGGCATCCGCCCCAAGCTGTGGGGTCGAGACATGCGCTCCCCTGCCCTCAACGGTGATTTTGAAATGATCGACCGAGGCGTTGTTCGGCCCGGAGCGCACCCCGATCTTCCCCACCGGCAGGTCGGAGGCCGTGTGCAGTCCAAAAACCCTCTGCGCTCCTTCCAGCAGCCCCTCCCGAAGAAAGACCCGCGCGCCGTAACCGATCTCCTCCGCCTGCTGAAAGAGCAGGCGAACCTCCCCGCCAAACCGGCTGCGGTTCTCCACCAGGAGACGCGCGCCTCCGAGCAGTGCCGTCGTATGGGCGTCGTGTCCGCAGGCGTGCATAACCCCCGGCACCTGAGAACGATAGGCAACCGTCTTTTGATCCTCCACCGGCAGCGCATCGATGTCAGCCCGCAGGGCAATCACCCGCTCCCCCTCCAGTGCGCCGCGAAAGGAGGCGTAAACACCGGTTTCCCCCACCCTGCGGTGAGAAACCCCAAGACGGTCAAGCTCACGCTCAATCCGTTTCGCCGTCTCCCACTCCTGACAGCTTCGCTCCGGATGACTGTGAAATTCCCGCCGCAGAGAAACCAGCGAGGACTTCTGGGCTTCTGCCTGTGCTATGAAATCCATCATGGCTTCCCCCTTATTTCCAAGCCGGGAGGTAAGCACCCTGATACTCTTCTTCCAGCACCCGGACCGTCTCATCGGTCTGGAATGCCTTGATGACCTTCTGATAAATTGCGTTATCCTTGTCTGCAGTGCGGGCAACCAGCACATTGATATAGGGGTTATCGCTGCCCTCCTGAACCGTTTCGAGATAAATGGCATCCTTCGAAGGAGTCAGGCCATGATCCCTGGCATGGGCGCCGTTGATGATTGCCGCCGCAACGTCGGGAAGCAGGCTCGGGGTTTGAGCGGCTTCCACCTCGATGAACTTGATGTTCTTGGGGTTCGCAGTGATATCCTTCACCTCGGGCAGATATTCCGCCGCAGGATCGACCTGAATCAGCCCCGAGGTCTCCAGCACCTTGAGGGAGCGTCCGCCGTTGGTGGCGTCGCTCGGGATCGCGATGCTGTCCCCGTCCTGAAGCTCATCGATCGACTTGATTTTGTCGGAATAGAGGCCCAAAGGCGCGATGATGGTGTCGCAAATCGGGGTCAGGTCATATCCCTTATCCTTGATCTGATTCTGGAGGAAGGCATGGTGCTGAAACGCATTGAGATCAATTTCTCCGTCGGCCAGTGCCTGATTCGGAAGGGTATAGTCGGAAAACTTCACCAGTTCAATCTCGATTCCTTCCTCCTTGAGCGCCGCAATCGCCGGGCCCCACCACTCGTTGCTCTCTCCAACGACCCCCAGCTTGACGACCACCGGTGTCGTTTCGGACTGGGATTCCGGTGAAGAGGACGGAGCCGCCGAGGGCGCCGGACTGCCCGAGCCGCATCCGGCGAGAGACAGGGAAAGGACGAGAGAAGCCGCAATTCCTTTGAAAACAACCTTTTTCATGATACAATACCTCCAAATTTTATCTTAATTTATTTTGCGGACGAAGAAAAGGGGCTGACCGGACGATGAAACACTAAGGGAAGCAGCGGGCTTTTGACCGGATGGGTTCCGCTGTGCGAAGTCCGGCGGATAATCAGGTTGCCAAGCCCCTGAAACAGGCTGACCATCGCCAGAATGATAATGACCGTTGCAAAGGTGATATCCACCTGGTTGCGCTGATGGCCGTAGCGGATGGCGAAATCCCCAAGGCCGCCTCCCCCGACTACTCCCGCCATGGCGGTCAGACCGATCAGGCTGATGACCGTAATCGTCGTCGCCCGAACGATTCCGGGGATGCTCTCCCGCAGGTAGACCCGGAAAATAATCTCCCAAGGGCTGGAGCCCATTGACTGGGCCGCTTCAATCAATCCGTGATCCAGTTCGGCAAGCGCGCTCTCCACCTGCCGGGTAAAGAATGGGACGGTGCCGAACACAAGCGGAAGGATGGCGCCCCTGGTTCCGATCGCGGTACCGGACACCAAGCGGGTCAGCGGGATCAGGGCGGCGATCAGAATAATGAACGGGATCGACCGAAACAAATTGACCGCTTTATCCAGCAGGCCGTAAATCAATCCGTTCTGCAGGACACCGCCCGGCCGGGTAACAATCAGCGCGACCCCAAAGATGAGTCCGAAAAAGAAGGAAATAACGCTCGATCCCCCCATCATCACGAGGGTCTGCCAAAAGGATTCGATCAATTCAGGAAACTTTTCCACCACATTAGGAGCAAACTGATGAAGCCACTCTGCCATCTTTGATTACCTCCACCTGCACATTTTTTTCAATCAGGAAACGAACCGCCGCCTCCACCTGGTTTCTCGGGCCGCTCATAATGGCCACCAACCCGCCAAGCGGCGCGTTCTGAATAATCTCAATGCTGCTGAAAATGATGTTGACATCGATGCTGAAGTTACGGGAAATGGACGAGATCAGCGCTTCCGAAACATTTTTTTCAACATAGGTGAGCTGGACAATCAGCTCATCGGGCCGAAGTTCGACAACCGGAGACCCCTCCTCGATCAGATCGTAAATTTTGCTGAGATTGGAGGTGGTATGGATAAACTCACGCGTGATGGCCTGCTGTGGATTCGAAAAGATGTCAAAGACTTCCCCCTGCTCAACCACCGCACCGTTTTCCATAACCGCGACCCGTCCGCATATTTCCTTGATGACGGCCATTTCATGAGTGATGACCACAATGGTCAGTCCCAGCCGCTCGTTGAGAGTGTGCAGGAGCCGCAAAATGGAGCGGGTCGTCTGCGGGTCAAGGGCGCTGGTCGCCTCGTCGCAGAGCAGCACCTTTGGATCAGAAGCCAGTGCCCGCGCGATGGCAACCCGCTGCTTCTGCCCTCCTGAAAGCTGCGACGGGTAAGCGTCCCGCTTTTCGGACATGTTGACCAGTTCAAGCAGGGAAAGAACCTTCTCCTCAATCTGCTCCCGGCTCAGGCCGCTGCCGTGCAGCGGATAGGCGATGTTCTGGAAAACAGTCCGCGAGGGCATCAGGTTAAAGGACTGAAAAATCATGCCGATCTTTTTGCGGGCCCTGCGCAGAGCCCGCTCATCCATTCCGGTGAGCTCCTGCCCGTTGACCGTCACCCGGCCGGAGGTAGGAGCCTCCAGCAGGTTGATGCAGCGCACCAGCGTCGATTTCCCCGCGCCGGAAAAGCCGATGATTCCAAAAATCTCCCCTTCCCGAATCGAGAGGCTCACGTCGCGCACCGCATGAACCGCATGTTCCCCGGAGCCAAAGGTCTTGCAGATATGTTCCAGCTCAATCAAATGGTTCTCCTCCCTTTTTGGACAAAAAAATGCGGGAAGCGTACTGCTTCCCGCTCTGTTCTGAGTTTGCCGTTTAACGCGGCAACTCGGAAAAAGGCACCCTCGACACCGGGAGTCTGGGAAAGCAAACGCAAAAATCGACACGGCACATCATGGGCATCCCCATCGACATGGGCATGTCCATCATCTGCATTGCCATTTTCAGTCCGCTGTTCCTGCAAGCTACCGGCATGAAAGTTTCTCCTTTCCGATCAGAATGTTTTTCCTATCGATTTGCTATGGGTTTGATCATAGCACGATCTGTACGCTCTGTCAACCAAAACTTTCAGTGCGGCGTCAAAATTTTTCTGTGTCTATCCAGTGTCTAACTGCCTTGGCAGTGTACCGTTGTGGTGGATTTTAATATTTATGTTTATATTTTTTTAACTATATTGAAATATATTATAAATTATGCTATATTATTTTAAGGAGAGAGGCATTTGATATCAGGACGGGAGGTATGATTATGAATTCCAAAATGATCAAATCCAAGCTCAATCCCAGTCTCGAGGTCGTCGCTTTTTCCGGACATTTTGCAACCAGACATTCCCATAACACTCATTATATCGACATCACCCGTATGAAGCATGAATTCACAATGGCCCGTGAAGCCGCCATAACCCTCGCGCAGCGCTATGCCTATGAAAAAGGAGTCGATACAATCGTCTGCCTCGACGGAAGCGAGGTGATCGGCGCTTTTCTTGCGCGCCATCTCTCAAAAAACGATTACTTCTCGATCAACCGGGACAAAAACATCAATGTGGTTACCCCCGAATACGATTCGAACGGCCAGCTCATCTTCCGCGACAACCTCACTCCCATGATTTCAGGCAAGGATGTGCTGATCCTGATTTCGACGGTCAATTCCGGGAAAACCGCCCGTCGTGCCGTCGAATGCGTTCTTTACTACGGCGGCAGGGTTCAGGGAATTGCCAGCGTGTTCAGCACCCTCGCCCTTGTGGAGGAAATTCCGGTCTATTCCCTCTTCACCCCCGCCGATATCCCCGGATATGCAACGCACTCCCTCAAGGAGTGTCCCATGTGCAGGGCGGGACAGAAAATCGACGCTCTTTCCAACAGCTACGGATTTTCTCTTTTTTGAAACATGATGATGCAGAAACAACGATAAAAGTAGTTTTACAGCCAAGGCCGCGCTTAAAAGCGCGGCTTCATGCAAAGCCGGCGTCTAAATGACGCTGGCTTTTACTAATGCTTTCGCGATGGATATCGGCAAAGACGTTACTCAAAGCCGCCTGCTGTGCGGGTGAGGAGAAAAGCTTAATCAGAGGAACATCCTTCCGGTAAAATGGCGCGTGTTCAGATCGCCAAAAAACCGGAAAGGATGTTTTTTATAGCCAGCACTCCGGCACACAAAAACAGGGATGAAAGTATCATCCGAAAAATTTTCCTTTATCAACGCTGAATGACATCCGCTCTTTTATTAACAGACAATTAGCGGGGCTTTCCCGTATAATTTTAGTACAGCCAATACATGAACAGGAGTGAGAGTTATGCACAGCAAAGAATATGAGGAAGCGCGTAAAGAATTTTGGAACTGCATCATTATGTCGCCAATCTGTCTCGGTGTCTCCTTGATTTTGGCGTTTACCGAATGGCTGCCCCGTATGCGCGAGGCACAAAAGAAGGAGCACCAGCTTCTGCATTCCTGATAAAATTTTGGGGCAATCAACCGGATTTCAGGAATATGAGTCCAACAGAGCGGCGGAATTTCCGTCAGTGCAGATGACCCAGGATGCCGTCCCGGAAGCGAATTTCCGGGGCGGCATCCTATATTTTTCGCTTGAATTCGCCAAATTTCAGTGAAAAGCCAAATCGCTTTATAGATCTGTTTTGCCTTATACCTTCTCAAATTTTCCAAATGGCGTTTAAAATTTTCATAACCGTCCGGAGCTTTTCTCCGACTTTTCCGATTATAAAAAATTGCTATGCTCTCTGCCTCTAATCTACCGCCTTCCCGTTTGGGGCCTTGTGCAGAGTGACTCCAAGGCAGGTCACGCATTCCCGCAGATATCATACAGAAATGTCCGATTTTGTATTATTTACTTATATATTATCAACATTATATTGAAATTATATGATAAATATTGTAAAATGAAAGCAAATAATTCCAAAAGGGGGGGATTTTGTGTCATATATTGCCCACCGCACCGAATGCGGCTGCGAACAACCGCTTCTCGATCATCTGCGCGGGACGGCGGAACGTGCTTCCACATTTGCCCAGCCATTTGGAGCAGCGAACCTGGCATATGTCCTCGGCATGGCGCACGATATCGGCAAATATTCGGATGCCTTCCAAAAGCGCATTCGCGGACAAAGTCTGACCACCGACCATTCGACCGCCGGAGCGCAGGAACTGAACCGTCTGTGCGGCGCTCTCCCAGCCTACTGCGTCGCCGGACATCATGCGGGGCTTCCGGACGGCGGCGCGCGGACCGATACCGGCGATCAGCCCACCCTGTGCGGCCGCCTCAAAAAGCGCCCGGCATCTTACGGTGCCTTTTCGGAGGAAGTATCTCTCTCAAGGCCTTCGTTTGCACAGCCGCACCTGCTTGGACAGGGCGGTTTTACGGTATCCTTCTGGGTACGTATGCTTTTTTCCTGTCTCGTGGATGCGGATTTTCTTGACACTGAGGCCTTTATGCACAACGGCGCTCCGCCGCGCGGACTTGCACTGGACACCGGTTTGCTGATAGACAAACTGGAACATTTCATTGCCCCCTGGTGGGATGCAGAAACGCCTCTCAACCGTACTCGGTGCGAGATTCTGCGCGCCTGTCTGGAGGCAGGGCGCACCCAAGCCCCCGGCCTTTTTACCCTGACAGTTCCCACCGGAGGCGGAAAGACAGTCGCTTCGCTGGCCTTCGCACTGGAACACGCCAAGGCCCATGGCAAAAGGCGGATTCTCTACGTCATTCCGTTTACCAGCATTATTGAGCAGACATCCGATAAATTCTGCGAAATCCTCGGCGCCGAACAGGTGCTGGAGCATCACTCCAACGTGGATTTTGATGACAACGAGCAGGAACCGGATAAAGTACGTAAAAAACTAGCCGCCGAGAACTGGGACATGCCGGTCATCGTTACCACCGCAGTACAGTTTTTTGAATCACTGTTCTCCAACCGGCCTTCCCGCTGCCGTAAACTGCACAATCTGGCCGACAGCATTATCATTTTCGACGAGGCGCAGACCCTTCCCTTGCCTTATCTTCTGCCCTGCGTGCGTTCCATTGCCGAATTGGTCGTGAACTACGGCGCCTCCTGCGTCTTGTGCACAGCTACTCAGCCTGCGCTGGCTCCTCTGTTTGCAGCTGCGGCACCCACCCTCGGAATTCGTGAAATCGCACCTCCGGTCGATTCCTCCGTATTTCGACGTGTAACCTTTCAGCACCTGGGGCAGCTGTCCGACAGCGAACTCGCCTCTCAGCTGAACGGCTGCGAGCAGGTGCTGTGCATCGTGGGAACGCGCAAACAGGCGCAGACGGTCTTTCACCTGCTGACGCCGGAAGGCAGCTTCCACTTATCCACCCTGATGACCCCCGACCACCGCCGCAGAGTTCTCAAGAAGATCCGTGCCCGGCTCGATGCCGGACTTCCCTGCCGGGTCGTTTCCACCAGCCTGATCGAAGCCGGTGTGGACGTGGACTTTCCGACCGTTTACCGCGCTGAAGCCGGGCTTGACTCCGAGGTGCAGGCCGCCGGGCGCTGCAACCGTGAGGGACACCGGCCGGCCGAAAGCAGCATGGTCTATCTTTTTGCGCCGGACAGCGCCTATACCGCCCACCTTCCGCACAGCCTCAGGCGTCCGCTCGAGGTGGCGCGAGAGGTGGCCCGCAGGCATCCCGAGCCGGACTCCCCCGAAGCCATCGAGCAATATTTCACCACACTCTATCAGTACAGCGGTTCCGCACTGGACCAAAACGATATTGTGCCGAAGCTGGAAGAGGGCGCGCACACCCCCAGTTATCCTTTCCGCAGGGTGGCGGAGGCCTTTCACATCATCGAAAACGACACACGTGCCGTACTCATTCCGCGCACCGACGAGGCGAGGGCGCTGGCCGGTCAGCTTCGCGGCGGACAATACAGCCGCAATCTGTTCCGCAGGGCCGGAAAGGAATCGGTCAGCATCTTTCCGCAGCACTTCGAAGCCCTGCTGGCGCGCGGAGCGCTCGAGGTTCCCGACGAAACCACCGCGATTCTGACCGACCTCTCTCTTTACGATGAGCAAACCGGCCTTGCTCTGCTTTCCGACACCGGCGTGGGAATTTTCCTGTAACGCGCCAAAGGGCAGATACTGTGGCATCTGCCCTTTGGCCCTGCATTTTACAAATCCTGATCTGATTCCAACCCACATTTTCGATTGCGGATGGCCGGAACCGAAAACGTCTTTTCTTTTATAGTACAGCCGATTTTTTCTGAAGATTCAAAATATTTTGAGCAACCAGCATTTTTATATTTACATTTTCAAATAAAAAGATACTCCTTTTGTCAAGCAATTATTGTGTACTATAAAACATCAGGAAAGGGGGAAATCCTGCCGCAGAGTCTGAAAACCTGTCAGCCGTTTTTCCATCGGTCCCCTTTTCAATCTGACAAGCGAGGTGAGAATGTTATGAGTCAAGGTATTCAGCTGGAGGTGTGGGGTCCTTACGCCCTCTTTACCCGCCCCGAGCTCAAAGTCGAGCGTGCAAGCTACGATGTGATGACGCCGTCAGCAGCGCGCGGACTGGTGGAGGCCATCTACTTTCATCCCGGGCTGAGGTGGCACATCGACCGCATCCATGTGCTCAACCCCATCGCCTTCACCAATCTCCGCCGCAATGAGGTCAAGGATAAGGTACCGGCCAGCAATGTGCGTTCGGTGATGATGGGCGCCGCCAAACCGCTGGCGATCTATACCGGCGAGAGCATCCAGCAGCGGGCGTCGATGCTGCTGACCAATGTGCGTTATGTGATCGAGGCGCATTTTACCATGACCGATCGCGCGAACCCCACCGATAACGAGGGAAAATTCATCGACATCGCCCGGCGAAGAATTTCAAACGGGAAATGTTTTCACCAGCCGTGCTTTGGATGCCGCGAATTTCCCGCCAGTTTTCGCCCCTGGGCCGGAGGCCCCATCCCCGCCATTGACGAGACGCGCGATCTGGGCCTGATGCTGTATGACATGGATTACTCCAATCCCCGGGACATCCGGCCCCTGTTCTTCCGCGCGAGGCTGGAAAAAGGCGTGCTGGAAGTAGCCGGTCAGGAGGTGCTGCGATGATTTTGCAGGCACTGCGGCGCTATTACGACGCTTTGGAGGCCCGAGGCGCGGTCCGTCCGTTGGGCTGGTGCGAGGCGCCGGTTTCCTTCGCCCTTTCGATTGATCAAAACGGGACGCTGCAAGGCGTAATCCCCCTCAAAATTCCCTCAGGAAACGGCAGAAAGGAGGTTCCTCAATCACTCGAAGTACCGGAGAGGGTAAAAAGGGCATCGGGCGTATGCTCCAACTTTTTGTGCGACAACGGCGCCTACTTTCTCGGCGTGGACGCCAAGGGCAAACCGGAACGCACTCTCCAATGCTTTGCGGCCGCGCGGACGCTTCATGAGAAGATTCTTTCCGGACTGGACAATCCGGCGGCACACGCGGTGACCGCCTTCTTCGCTGCCTGGCAGCCCGAGCACGCCGCCGGGCATCCCGCGGTCGCCCCTTTTCTGGACGAGCTGATGAAGGGGGGAAATCTGGTCTTTTCGGTGGACGGAGTATTTCCGCAGCAGGATCCGGACATCCGCGCAGCATGGCGGACATATTCCCTGAATCAATCCGCCGGCGCCGCTGTCGGGCGCTGTCTGGTCACCGGAGAAACCGGCCCGATCGCCCGCCTGCATCCCCCGATCAAGGGTGTCCGGGACGCGCAGCCAAGCGGGGCTTCGCTGGTTTCCTTCAACTCGCCGGCATCTGAATCCTATGGCCATGAAGACAGTGATCACAGCGGACAGGGGCTGAACGCGCCGGTTTCGGAGGAGGCCGCCTTTTTCTACGGCGCGGCGCTCAACCGCCTCATCGCAGACCGGGAGCACGTCTACTACATCGGGGATACCGCCGTCCTCTGCTGGGCCGAGGACGCCGAACCGCTCTGTCAGGACATCTTCTGCGGCACGCTGTTCGGCGCCAATGCCAACCGCATCGCACAGGAGGATCTTTGGGGCGCGGCGTCAGCACTTGCGCGCGGCGACCCGATCAGCCTGGAGGGGGTTCCCCTGGATCCGGACAACCGTTTTTTCATCCTTGGGCTGGCGCCAAACGCCGCGCGGCTCTCGGTGCGCTTTTTCCTGCAGGACACCTTCGGTCACATTCTCAGGCACGTGCAGGAGCACTATGAACGGCTGCGTATCGTGAAGCCCGCCTATCTGGAAAGCGGTTTTCTGCCGATGTGGAAGCTGCTGAGAGAGACGGTCAACCCCCAAAAAACCAAAAAAAGCAGCGATAAAAAAGAAAGCAGCGATAAAAAAGAAAGCAGCGATAAAAAGGCTTCCTCGCCGATGGCGGGCGCGCTGATCCGCGCGATCCTATCGGGCGGCGCCTACCCGGTCTCCCTGCTCGAACAGACGATGCTGCGGATCCGTGCCGAACAAACCGTCACTTACGGCCGGGCGGCGATTCTGAAGGCCTTTTTCTTGCGGAACACTCAATTTCATATTCCGGAGGAGGTTTTAACCGTGGAACTGAATGAACAGAGCAGCTACCTTCCCTATCTGCTCGGAAGACTGTTCGCCGTGCTCGAGCGGGTACAGTCGGATGCCAATCCGGGTATCAAGGCAACCATCAAAGACAAGTATTTCAACAGCGCCTCCGCGACTCCCGCAACCATCTTTCCGCTGCTGACCAAGCTGTCGCAGAGCCATCTGCGGAAGCTGGAAACCGGGCGGCGCGTCTACTTCGAAAAGCAGATCGGGGAGCTGGAAGGCCGCATCCATGAAACGCTTCCGGTACGGCTTTCGCTGCCCGAGCAGGGGGCGTTCCATCTGGGCTATTACCATCAGGTACAGAAATTCTTTGCCGGAAAACCGAAGGAGGAAGCATAACATGTCTGAACCGATCAAAAACCGCTATGAATTTGTCATCCTGTTTGATGTGGAGAACGGCAACCCCAACGGCGACCCCGACGCAGGCAATATGCCTCGCCTGGACCCCGAAACCGGCTATGGGCTGGTAACCGACGTCTGCCTGAAGCGCAAAATCCGCAATTATGTGGAAACGGTGAAGGAGGACGAGGAGGGGTACCGCATCTACATCAAGAACGGCGTACCGCTCAACCGCTCGGACGCCGAAGCCTTCTCCCACTGGAAGGTCGACGAAGAAACGGTCAAGGAGGCTAGGAAGAAGGACCCCGGCCTCGACGGGAAGATTCGGGACTTTATGTGCCGGCAGTTTTACGATATCCGCACCTTCGGCGCGGTTATGACCACATTTGTGAAGAACAAGCTCAACTGCGGGCAGGTGCGCGGGCCGGTGCAGCTGGGGTTTGCCCGCTCGGTCGATCCGATCGTCCCGCAGGAGGTGACGATCACCCGCGTCGCCATTGCCACAGAGAACGACGCGGAAAAGAAGAACACCGAGATGGGGTACAAGCATATCGTCCCCTACGCCCTCTACCGCTGCGAGGGTTATGTCTCGGCCAACCTCGCCCGCAAAACCACCGGCTTTTCCGAGGATGACCTTGAGCTGCTGTGGCAGGCCATCCTCAACATGTTTGAGGTGGATCACTCCGCTGCGCGCGGCAAGATGGCCGTGCGCCAGCTGATCGTCTTCCGGCACAACTGCGAACTGGGCTGCGCTCCCGCCTACAAGCTGTTCGATACGGTCGCCGTCTCCCGCCGCGAAGGGGTTGTCAGCCCGCGCGCCTACAGCGACTATGTTGTTTCAGTCGATACCGCCGCACTGCCCGAGGGCGTGTCCTGCACGCAGATGGTGTGACCATCCGGCAGGAGGAAGACTATCTTGCTCTGTCCGGGCTGCAGCATTTCGCCTTCTGCCGCCGCCAGTGGGCGCTGATCCACATCGAGCGGCAGTGGGCGGAAAATCTGCGCACCGTTGAGGGACATCTGCTTCATCAGCGCGCCCATGACGAAAAATTATCCGAACGGCGCGGTGACCTGCTAATTGCACGCAGCCTGCGCGTCATATCGCATCGTCTCTGTGCACAGGGTGTATGCGATGTGGTGGAGTTCCGACGCGATCCGGCCGGCGTCCCGCTTGCGGGAATCGATGGGACCTGGCTCCCCTGCCCAGTCGAATATAAAAAGGGGCGCCCCAATGCCTACGGCGCGGATGAACTGCAGCTCTGTGCGCAGGCAATCTGCCTTGAGGAAATGCTGCTGTGCAAAATTCCGGAAGGCAGCCTTTTTTACGGAGAACCCCGGCGCCGCACGCGAGTCGCGCTGGATATGGCACTGCGCGGCCGGGTGGAATCCATGCTCGCCGAGATGCAGGCGCTCTATGAGCGGGGACATACCCCCAAAGCAACACCTTCCAAGGGGTGCAGCGCCTGCTCGCTCAAAGAAATTTGTCTGCCCAAGCTGATCAAAACACCGGCCGCATCGACCTATCTTCAGGCACATCTGTCCGACGCGGAGGAAAGCATATGAGAAAGTTTCTCAATACTCTATTCGTCCTGAGCGAGGACAGCTACCTTTCCCTTGACGGCGAGACGGTGCTTGTATTGTCGGGTGAACAAAAACGCGGTCAATTTCCACTGCATACGCTCGAGGGCATCCTGTGCTTTTCCTACAAAGGCGCAAGTCCGGCACTGATGGGAAAATGCGCGCGCGAAGGGGTTAATCTGGCTTTTCTTACCCCTCGAGGCCGTTTTCTCGCCCGTGTAAGCGGCGAAAATCTCGGAAATGTTCTGCTGCGCAAAGAACAGTACCGCATCTCGGACGACAAAAGCCGGAGCTGCCGCTACGCCCGCAGCTTTGTGATTGGAAAGGTATATAACGGACGCTGGAGCATCGAGCGGACCCGTCGGGACCATGCACTGCGCGTTGATACCGAGGCACTGAGGCGCGCGTCCAAGACATTATCCGACAGCCTTCCCTCTATTTTGGCGGAAACCAGTCTGGATTCCCTGCGAGGGCTGGAGGGACAAGCGGCCGCCGTATATTTCGGCGCATTTGATACACTGCTACTGAATCAACGCGAAACCTTTGCGTTTACCGGCCGTTCACGCCGCCCTCCTCTTGATCCTCTCAATGCCATGCTTTCCTTTGCATACAGCCTTTTGTCAAACATCTGCGCAGGCGCCCTTGAAAGCGTCGGCCTGGATGCTTATGTGGGCTTTCTGCATCGCGACCGACCCGGCCGTTCGTCGCTTGCCCTTGACCTGATGGAAGAACTGCGTCCTCTCTTTGCCGACCGTTTCGTTGCCACGCTGATCAACAATCGCGTCATACAGCCCGGACATTTCGAACAACAGCCCAGCGGTGCAGTTTTGCTGACAGACGAAGGGAGAAAAATCTTTCTTGCGGCCTGGCAGAAACGTTTGTCCGAATCTCTCACCCATCCGTACTTGAAAGAAAAAATGGTATGGGGGCTGGTTCCCTATGTACAGGCGCTTCTGCTTGCCCGCTGCCTGCGTGGTGATCTGGATGCATATCCGCCATTCCTGTGGAAATGAGGTGGCAATGTGCTGATCTTAATCACTTATGACGTCAACACATCCGATCCCGCTGGTCGAAAACGTTTACGGCAGGTTGCAAAACAATGTGTGAATTATGGGCAGCGGGTGCAGAATTCTGTCTTTGAATGTCTGCTCGATCCCGCGCAGTATCGGATGCTGCAATCCCGTTTGATTTCTATCATCGACGATCAGAAGGATAGCTTGCGCTTTTATCACCTTGGCAACCAGTACCAAGGAAAAATTGAACACTTCGGCATAAAGTCGACTTACGAACCGGAGGGAATACTACTGGTGTAGGTGCGGATGATAAGCGATCAGTACAATCTCAAGCAGTTCGCACCGCTTTTTCTGAACAAAATTTCTGTTTCTGTCGGTCTTAGACAATCAAAACAATCCCTTTTGCAAATTTGTGTTCCTGTTGTCGTAAAAATCAATACAATTTCTTATGTAATTTGTCACTTTTTACTGTCGCGCTCCATGCGGAGCGCGTGGATTGAAATAAGGGCACTTGCGATGCTATCGTATAACGCCCATGGTCGCGCTCCATGCGGAGCGCGTGGATTGAAATACATAGACGGAAGAAGCAGTAGAAACGGCAGAGCTGTCGCGCTCCATGCGGAGCGCGTGGATTGAAATTGGTATACAGGTCTTTGCGGCTCCGCAGCGTGCGTCGCGCTCCATGCGGAGCGCGTGGATTGAAATGTCAATAATCACGAGGGAGCCGGGAGGAAAATGGTCGCGCTCCATGCGGAGCGCGTGGATTGAAATGCCTGTAGAATCACCCTTAAAAATATCCTTGATAGGTCGCGCTCCATGCGGAGCGCGTGGATTGAAATAGTACAAGGATAAGCGGTACTCTGGCCATTTACGTCGCGCTCCATGCGGAGCGCGTGGATTGAAATGATTCGTTTGTCTGCGCTCCGCTCCGGCATAAAGAGGTCGCGCTCCATGCGGAGCGCGTGGATTGAAATCAAGTGATTATAGTCTTTCTTTTGGGGGTGATGGTCGCGCTCCATGCGGAGCGCGTGGATTGAAATTGTATTTTGGAATATAGCACTATTATGGAGGGCTGTCGCGCTCCATGCGGAGCGCGTGGATTGAAATATTATGCCGGATATCTGGAGGTCATGGACACCGGTCGCGCTCCATGCGGAGCGCGTGGATTGAAATATCTTGAGAGTGGATAGAACGATGCTGAACAAGGTCGCGCTCCATGCGGAGCGCGTGGATTGAAATCTTTCTACTGGCCTTACTTTGATAGCTACGCCGCGTCGCGCTCCATGCGGAGCGCGTGGATTGAAATCTCACCATCATTTGTAAATACATCATCGGCTATACGTCGCGCTCCATGCGGAGCGCGTGGATTGAAATATTCGCGAGTGGGTGCGCGCAGATCAGCGCATTGCAGTCGCGCTCCATGCGGAGCGCGTGGATTGAAATGGAAACGCTGGAAGGTTGATCGCCCTCAGCTTTGTCGCGCTCCATGCGGAGCGCGTGGATTGAAATATCGATAATGATAACGGAATGTGGTGGGAAATGGGTCGCGCTCCATGCGGAGCGCGTGGATTGAAATCGCCGCTGGCCACCGTCTGCGCGGTGTCGGAATAGTCGCGCTCCATGCGGAGCGCGTGGATTGAAATGATCCTGATCTGTATCTAGGCAATACTGAGATCGTCGCGCTCCATGCGGAGCGCGTGGATTGAAATGCTGCCAGACGCCTCCCGTGAGAAGCGCGACAGCGGTCGCGCTCCATGCGGAGCGCGTGGATTGAAATACCCACACGATGTTCACCGGCTCTAACTTGTCCGGTCGCGCTCCATGCGGAGCGCGTGGATTGAAATTGGTATAAAACGTAGGAATCGTTCTGGTAGACGGGTCGCGCTCCATGCGGAGCGCGTGGATTGAAATCAAGTGATTATAGTCTTTCTTTTGGGGGTGATGGTCGCGCTCCATGCGGAGCGCGTGGATTGAAATTCGTCCAGCAGATCAAAATCTCGAGATCCGATACCGTCGCGCTCCATGCGGAGCGCGTGGATTGAAATTCCTCCCCTCGTACTTGTCGCATTGATCGGCAGGGCGTCGCGCTCCATGCGGAGCGCGTGGATTGAAATGAAAACCGGACGGTCGAAAAGAGGTGCTGCGCTGTCGCGCTCCATGCGGAGCGCGTGGATTGAAATGTCAAATCCGCTCCCTCCGTCGATGCCGCGCCTGGTCGCGCTCCATGCGGAGCGCGTGGATTGAAATTCTTTCCCGGCGCAAAACAGACGGCGCAAAGCAAGTCGCGCTCCATGCGGAGCGCGTGGATTGAAATCCGGTCTGACAGCTCCCAGACCTCTGCCTCCGCCCGGTCGCGCTCCATGCGGAGCGCGTGGATTGAAATGTTGCCAGATTGATTGCCATTCAAAATCTCCCTGTCGCGCTCCATGCGGAGCGCGTGGATTGAAATTTGTCGGAAAGCAGTGGGGCGAATTATACGTCACGTCGCGCTCCATGCGGAGCGCGTGGATTGAAATCTCGAAATTACCTATATGGGCGAAAAGAAGTCACGTCGCGCTCCATGCGGAGCGCGTGGATTGAAATTGGGTCATCCCGGCCAGCTCCCGGCGCTCCACCAGGTCGCGCTCCATGCGGAGCGCGTGGATTGAAATAGATCACGAAAAAGTCGCTGGCCTCATCGAGGCCGTCGCGCTCCATGCGGAGCGCGTGGATTGAAATCAGTCCGAAACCGCCTTGTCCTGCAAATAGGTCGTCGCGCTCCATGCGGAGCGCGTGGATTGAAATTTCTGGCCCGCAGCCTTCTCAAAAATTTCACCAGGTCGCGCTCCATGCGGAGCGCGTGGATTGAAATCGGGCATCCCACACCCATTTTCGTGCCGTCCCTGTCGCGCTCCATGCGGAGCGCATGGATTGAAATGCGATAAACGCGCTTCCGCCGGTGCCGGGGATCGGTCGCGCTCCATGCGGAGCGCGTGGATTGAAATTGATCGCCTCTTTGATCGACCCGATATTGGGCGGGTAGTCGCGCTCCATGCGGAGCGCGTGGATTGAAATTCCTCCCCTCGTACTTGTCGCATTGATCGGCAGGTCGCGCTCCATGCGGAGCGCGTGGATTGAAATTGATCGTGTTCTTGTCGGCCTTTGGCTCCGCCGCGTCGCGCTCCATGCGGAGCGCGTGGATTGAAATGGCTTGGAGGCGGCGGGCAGCTTGTGATACCGCACGTCGCGCTCCATGCGGAGCGCGTGGATTGAAATCGGCTGATCGGCGGAGTGGGAGACCGCGGGGGCGGTCGCGCTCCATGCGGAGCGCGTGGATTGAAATCATAGGCGGAACCATGCGTCCAGCCCTTCCGGGCGTCGCGCTCCATGCGGAGCGCGTGGATTGAAACATGAAAAACAATAAAACATCCCAAAATAACCAATAGTCGCGCTCCATGCGGAGCGTGTGGGTTGAAATTCGTCCTCGCCGTACCATCTGATGGTCGTTATTCTGTGTGTACTGTTCGTTTTTGGGTGTAGTGCTGCACCATCACAAATACCGCAATCAAATGAAATTTCAAGCGAAGCAGAAATCGTCTCATCATCACAAGGTGGATCATCGGATACACGTGAGGCGATTGAACTTCCTTTAATGCCGATCACAAAAGAAAAATATGTTTCGCTTCTCGACAGTGAGTTGGCAGCGGGTGGCGCGAAGAAACTGTCTGAATATGTTATGGAGACTGCGAAAAGTTGAAAAATATAAATCAACATCCTATACCTATATTTTTACAGATGGGTTCTCCTTGACTTTATATGAGGATGATGTCACTGGGCAGCTCTATCACTTATTCTTCTATTCTGACATCGGGCATCGGGAACCAAAATGCAACAGCAGAAGGAGCTAGGGCAATTGGTTCAGTGATGGCAATTACTATGATGGGATTTGAACCGGGTACGTTGGATCGTCTTGAGCAAGAGCTTCATATAATTGATATTCAAGATGGTGAAAAACTTCGTGCCACTGGGAATAATTGCAGCTTTACTCATATGAGAGACGGAACAAAGCAGATGTTTTCTATTTATGCGGTGGACAACAATCAAGCAGAAATTCTCAAAGATGAGGCTTATTTATGTTTTAAGAGCGACCCACAGACGAAGTTTAAGCGCGATAAACCAATAGGGATTGCCGAACACTGCAATGGCAAAAAGGGCGAATTGATGGATATAACACATGTGTGGGAATATCCTGATGGTTCTAGCTATAAAAGTTCGCACTGTTTACCAGCGAATAAAGAAGAGAGAGTCATATCTCTAGGTAGTGTCAAACTTTGGACCTGTTGACAAAATAGCGCAGGAGGCCTTTATGTGGTACGATAAACATGAGGAGGGATGAGGTATGATGGGGCGACAAGATAGGCAAATGGCAATAGTTTTTATGGATATGGGGACAATCCCAATTAAGTTTGTGTGAAGGTCTGGATGTGTTGAACTCATATATAGCTTTTGTTAAAATAGAAACAATACTGTCATCGGTGGAGCAGGGAGCGTCCCGAATTCTGTGTAAACGGACAGATGTAGTGCAAATAGAGCAAATTATCTCAAGGGAGCGGTCTCGTGTTCAGGGAGACCGCTCCCTTGGCGTCATATTAGCGGTAGAGATGC